>ERZ650308.1040-NODE-1040-length-14714-cov-8.127771_pt1 | contig 14714 bp, 9 predicted proteins | sample MGYA00376244_ERZ650308 | MGnify/ENA primary metagenome ERZ650308 (study PRJEB26733, sample SAMN07839295) | wastewater metagenome | biome: small river; feature: stream; material: water | place: USA: North Carolina | collected 2016-04-26 ...
ATATGGATAACAATTTTTCAACACAAGTTAAGGAAATCATCTCTTATAGCAGAGAAGAGGCTTTAAGATTAGGCAATGATTTTATTGGCGCGGAGCATCTTATGTTAGGGTTGATCCGTGATCAGGAAAATACTGCCATCAAAGTCTTAAGACAATTGAATGTCAATTTAGGAGAATTAAGAAAGGAGATCGAATTGGCCGTGAAGGATAAGTCTGGTAAAAATATTGCCAATATCAATAGTCTGCCTTTGACCAAGCAGGCAGAGAAAGTCATTCGAGTGACTGTTTTGGAAGCCAAAGCTTTGAAAAGCCCGATGGTAGAAACGGAACATCTTTTATTAAGTATCCTAAAGAATAAAGAAAATATTGCGACGCAAATTTTAAATCAATTTGACGTAGACTATGATTTGTTCCGCAATGAATTAGGAATGGTTGGTTCAGCACCTTCTGCACCTTCAAGTCCGAGTGCAGAATACCAAGAAGAAGGGGAAGATGATTTTGAAGACGAGAAAGGAAGAGGCAGTTTTGGAAGTGGATCTAAATCTAAACCGAATGCACCAAGTAAGTCTAAGACACCTGTATTAGACAATTTTGGTAGAGATATTACGAAGTTGGCAGAGCAGGATGCGTTGGATCCGATTGTTGGAAGAGAAGCAGAGATAGAAAGAGTCAGTCAGATTTTGAGCCGTCGTAAAAAGAACAATCCAATTTTAATTGGTGAGCCAGGTGTGGGTAAGACAGCGATTGTAGAAGGACTCGCTTTAAGAATCGTACAAAGAAAAGTAAGCCGTGTTTTATTTGATAAAAGAGTGATCTCCTTAGATTTAGCTGCTTTAGTGGCAGGTACCAAGTACCGTGGCCAATTTGAAGAGCGTATGAAAGCGATCATGAATGAATTGGAAAAAAACAGAGACGTCATTTTATTTATTGACGAGATCCATACCATTGTGGGTGCAGGAGGTGCGAGTGGTTCTTTAGACGCCTCTAATATCTTTAAGCCAGCTTTGGCTAGAGGAGAATTGCAATGTATTGGTGCATCTACTTTAGATGAGTATAGAATGCATATCGAAAAAGATGGCGCATTGGATCGTCGTTTCCAAAAAGTAATTATTGAACCACCAAGTGTGGCGGATACCATTACTATTTTGAACAATATCAAGTCTAAGTACGAGGATTACCACAGTGTGATTTATGATCAAGAAGCGATTGAAGCTTGTGTGAAATTGAGTGATCGTTATATGACAGATCGTTTATTACCAGACAAAGCGATTGACGTTCTAGACGAAGTGGGTGCTAGAGTGCATTTGAAAAACATTTCTGTACCAGAAGATATTGTTGATTTAGAAAAACAAATCGAAGAAGTTAAGAACGAGAAGAATAGAGTGGTGAAAAGTCAACGTTTCGAAGAAGCTGCAAGCTTAAGAGATACGGAGAAAAAATTAGGTGAAGCATTAGAAAAAGCAAAATTGAATTGGGAAGAGGACAGTAAGAATAAACGATTCCCAATCAATGAAGAGCATATTGCGGAAGTAATTAGTATGATGACTGGCATACCTGTGAAGCGTATGGTAGAAGCAGAGACGACTAAATTACGCAAGATGGCCGATGATATGAAAGGCATGGTCATTGGACAGGATGATGCGATTAGTAAAGTGGTGAAGGCGATTCAAAGAAATAGAGTGGGCTTAAAAGATCCTAAAAAACCTATAGGTACATTTATTTTCTTAGGTCCTACTGGTGTTGGTAAAACTGAATTAGCGCGTGCACTTGCTAGAAATATGTTTGACTCAGAAGAATCTTTGATTCGTATAGACATGAGTGAATACATGGAAAAATTTGCAGTCTCTCGTTTAATTGGAGCGCCTCCAGGATATGTAGGCTATGAAGAAGGTGGGCAATTAACAGAGAAAGTACGCCGCAAGCCTTACTGCGTGATCTTATTAGATGAAATTGAAAAAGCACATCCAGATATTTATAATATTTTATTACAAGTATTAGATGATGGTATTTTAACAGATGGATTGGGCCGTAAAGTAGATTTCAAAAACACTTTAATCATCATGACTTCTAATATTGGCGCACGTCAATTAAAAGAGTTTGGAGATGGAGTTGGGTTTGCCACTGCAACTAGAATGCAACAAACAGATGAGAACAATCGTTCTGTGATTGAAAAAGCGTTAAAGCGTACTTTCTCTCCAGAATTCTTAAACAGAATAGACGATGTAGTAGTGTTCAATTCATTGACCAAAGAGAATATCTACTTGATCATTGATATCATCATGAAGCATGTACTTGCACGTTTAGTGAACCTAGGTTTAAACTTAGTGTTAACCGATGCAGCAAAAGAGTTCATTGCAGATAAAGGATATGATGTTCAATTTGGCGCAAGACCTTTACATAGAGCCATCCAAAAGTATATTGAAGATCCATTGGCTGAAGAGATTTTGAATCATTCAGTTAAAGAAGGAGACACATTGGTAGGGGATTTAGACAAAGAGAAAACGGGATTGACTTTTACTTTGCAAAAAAAGGAAAAGGAAAAAACACCCAAAGCACCTAAAGAACCAAAGCAAGATTAAAGATTGCTTAAATTAAATAGAAAGGCCCCGAGTTATTTAATTCGGGGCCTTTTAGTTGTATTAAAATGGTTATTTTGTATTCCAGCGATAGGTTTTTATATCCAATCCTGCAAGGTCCAACATTCTTGATACTACGGTCATTGCGACTTCCTCGATTGTTTGAGGTTTGCTGTAAAAGCTTGGTGTAGCTGGACAGATGATGCCACCGGCAAGGGTCACTGTTTCCATATTGCGAATATGAATTAAGTTGTAAGGGGTTTCTCTTGCTACTAAAATTAATTTTCTACGTTCTTTCAATATAACATCTGCTGCACGAGTGGTTAAATCGTCACTCACACCAGCAGCAATCCTTCCCAAAGTACCCATGCTACAAGGCACTACAAACATGATATTGTATTGAGCAGAACCAGAAGCAAATGGGGCATTAAAATCCATTTTATGGTAGAAGTCATATGGATAATTTAAGTAATCTTGGTTGCCCAATTCGGTTTCCCAAACTGTCTTTGCATTATCGCTCATAATGATGCCTACAGCCTCGTATTGACTTGGAATTTGCTTTAAGCTATCCAACAATGCTTTTGCATAAAGTGCACCACTGGCGCCTGTAATGGCGATGACGATTTTGTTTGACATAGTAGAATAACAAAAATAGCAATTAAAAGTTGACTGGAGTGGCGGATAAAAAAATCCCCTCCATAATACATACTGGAGGGGAGATCCTTATGGGGGTAAGGGTCAAATTAGATTTTATACATTTTCTCATAATATTCGTCTGCCATACGATTGCTATCGAATTGGAAACGAACATCCTTCATGCCATTTTGAGTAATTTGTCTCCAAGTATCTTTTTGTTCATAATACATTGGTACAATTTGTTGCTCAAGAATCTTGTATAGTTCATTTAAGTCATATTCATCTTGTGCTTCAGTGCTCATATTCGCATAATCTGCCTTAGGTACCACAAAACCATTGTTACCATGGTTTACAAATTCTGGTATCCATCCGTCATCTGTAGAGAAGTTAACAGAACCGTTCATTGCTGCAGTCATACCACTTGTTCCAGAAGCTTCTCTTGGAACTCTTGGGTTATTTAACCAAATATCAGAAGCTTGCTTCATACGCTTGCTCAATGCCAATTCGTATCCAACCAATACTGCTACATTCTTGTAGTTCTTGCTTAGGTTCACTAAGTGGTTGAACTGAGAAATAGCTGGATGATCTACTGGGTAAGGCTTTCCTGCAAATATAATTTGAACTGGATATTTTAAGTTCGATAATAATTTTTCGAATCTTTCTAAATCCCATGATAAGAAATCTGCACGCTTATATCCGGCAAATCTTCTTGCCCAAACAATGGTCAATACTTTTGGATCAAATATTTTTCCTGTTTGGTCTGCTACGATCTCAAAAGCACGTTTTTTCAGATACCATTTTCTGTCATCGAATCCAGCATCATCTCCAGCTTCAGCAAATTTATACAATTGCTTGTCTGCCCAATAGCGCCAGTTTTGTGCATTGGTGATATGGTCGATAGGACAAATACCTTCATATTTACCCCACATTTCACGGCTTACATGTCCGTGTAATTCAGATACACCGTTTGCTTTTCTAGCAAAACGAAGTGCAGCCAAAGAGTGGTTGAATTGATCGTCTTGGATGCCAGTTAATCTTCTAACTTCATCAATACCCAATCCGCAGAAATAACCCATTTTATGACATAAATAAATGTCATGCTTTTCGTTACCTGCTTCCTCTGGGGTATGGGTTGTAAAAACTAAACGCTTTTTAACTTCGTCTAATGATTTGTATTTATTTAATAAGTAGAATGCTGCAGAGAAACCATGAGCTTCATTCAAGTGATATACTTCTGGATTGAAATTTAATTCGTCAATCAATTTAGCACCACCTACACCCAACAAAATAAATTGAGCCACTTTAGTTGCAACGTTGGCGTCATATAATCTGTGCGTGATGGTTTGAGAAACATAATCGTTCTCAGGTAAATCGGTACTTAATAAAAACAATGGAGCACTACAAAAAACATTAGGTGCTAAATAATATGCTTTAACCCAAACTGGATGGTCATGGATTAAGATTTGGTATTTGATGCCAGTATCTTCTAAGAAGCTATACATCTTCTCCATAAAAGTTACCTGTAAAGTTTGGTCCTGATTTCTTGCTTGATCATAGTAGCCATATTTCCATAGCATACCAATACCGATCATATTTTGATTTAATTCAAAAGCACTTCTTAAATGTGAACCAGCTAAAAAACCTAATCCACCACTATAAATTTTAAGCGGTTGGTGGATGGCGAACTCCATAGAAAAATAAGCAGCTTTCTTGGAATACTTTTCATTGATAGGATAAGGAACTTGATAGTTTCTAAAACTCATGTTTTTGGTCTTTGGTTATTTTGACCCACAATATAATCCTATTTGCCTAAAATTTTGACCAAACCCAAGCCTAGTGTGGATAACAATCGTTTGCAATGGCAGAATGTGGATTATTTCTTAGCCTTTGCCTTTCTTTTCTTGTCGTAGCTGTCGTTAAAGTAGCAGGTCATATTTCGATGATTCCCGCAATTTCCATCTTCCTTAATCTTAATAATATTGCCAGTGATAGTAAACTGAATGGTGCAAGGATCTCCTTTTTCAGAAAAAGTGGCTTGATTTTTATTAAAATTCAATAAGCCTTTTAATTCTCCAATACAGGTACCTTCCTTCTTTTCAAAATGCAAGAAAAATTGGTATTTATTTGGATTCCCAAAATCTCTTAAGGAAATAAAATTCTTTTTGTCTCTCGCATAGTCTCCACTAAAAGTATTCAAAGTAGGCAAAGTGTCAATTGGATTTAAAATGGCTTTTTGTTCAGGTTTGATATTCGCATCAAAATAAATTAATCTAAATCCTTGTTCAGTATAAGCCCATCCTTTTTTTTCATTGGTCAATCCTTGTTCTGGATCTAATTTATTTTCTTCTACTAAGAATGTGGGTTCTTTATTGATCAATAAATTTTTACCATAAAATTGAGATCCCTTATGAGTGATATCAAATGCAGTTAAAACTTTAAATCCTAAAAAAACATTTTTCTTACTAAAAGTGATTACTGAAACGACTTGCTTATTTGTTGCTTTGTGATTTAGTAATAAATAATATTCAGTTTCTTTTTCAATTTTCCCAACAGGGTATAGTGTTGCATTTTTTACCTCATTTGGCACGATTGCCTCCACTACAGAATCTGGCAAAAATTGACTCAAGGCTTTTTTGCCAATTTCAACCGTGTCAGTTAATGTCGCCAAATTGGTATCATTAATGCGGAGAGGCAGTTCAATTGTTTTGAAGGCTTTATTGAAATCGTTGATTTTTAATGGGGTGTTCCCAGAAAGATCAGTTTTGGTTTCTGTACAACCAATCAATGCCAATAGGATCAAAAGATAACTTAGATGGCGCATGGCACTCTATTTTTTGCTAAAATAGGCAAGAATATGAGTTTCACAAAGGGTTTATAGTTAAATTTACATACCAATTATGTTTCATAAATCCCTAGATCAATTACATGAGTCTGTTCCAGTTCAAAATAAAACTGGTTGGAGAAGACTGTTTGCCTTTATTGGCCCAGCTTATTTAGTGAGTGTGGGGTATATGGACCCAGGGAATTGGGCAACAGATTTACAAGGAGGCGCCGCTTTTGGGTTTCAATTAATTTGGATTTTATTGTTGAGTAATATCATGGCCATTTTGTTGCAAAGCTTGAGTGCACGTTTGGGTATTGTAAGGCGTTTGGATTTGGCCCAAGTCAATAGAGAAACCTATCCAAAATTCGTCAATTTCTGTTTATATGTCTTGGCTGAATTGGCCATTGCCGCAACAGATTTAGCAGAAGTATTGGGGATGGCCATTGGTATTAAATTATTGACTGGATTACCCTTAATGTATGGCACGATCATCACTGTGACAGATACTTTTTTATTCATGCTTTTACAACGTTATGGCATGCGTAAAATGGAGGCATTTATATTTGTTTTAGTAGCAACCATTGGGGGTAGTTTTCTTGCAGAAATGATCATTGCAAAACCAGACCTTGTTGGTGCTGCAAAAGGCTTGGTGCCTTCGGCTTTATCACCAGGCGCATTATATATTGCAGTTGGTATGATTGGTGCAACGGTGATGCCACATAATTTATACTTACATTCTGCATTGGTGCAAACAAGAAAAATCGAAAGAACAAGTGCGGGTATCAAAAAATCTTTATGGTATAATTTTATAGATAGTGCTGTGGCATTAAATGCTGCATTCTTCGTCAATGCTGCAATTTTGATTTTAGCGGCCACGGCGTTTTATAAAACAGGCAACCAGTCGATTGCAAAAATAGAAGAAGCACATGCTTTGTTAGCACCATTATTAGGTTCTAAATTAGCGCCAATTTTATTTGCTGTAGCATTGATTGCAGCAGGACAAAGTTCTACTGTAACAGGTACATTGTCTGGGCAGATCGTCATGGAGGGCTATTTAAACTTGAGGTTGAATCCTTGGATTAGAAGATTGTTGACACGTTTGGTAGCGATCGTTCCTGCTGTATTAGTGATTGGATTAATGGGAGAAGGCAGGGTAGACGAATTGCTTGTTTTTAGTCAAGTGATTTTGAGTTTACAACTAGGCTTTGCGGTGATCCCCTTAATCCATTTTGTGAGTGATAAAAAAACAATGGGAGAATTTGCTATTCCAAATTGGGTGAAAATTTTATCTTGGTTGGTGGCGAGTATATTGGTCTATTTAAATGCCAATTTGGTATTTGATTTTGCAAAAGCATTTTTAGTGGGATCAACGCTTTTAGCGATTAAGATCCTCGTTGTATTTGGTATCCTTTTCTTTTTTGCATTGCTTATTTACATCATCGTATTTCCATGGATGAAATCAAAACAAAAACAAGAAAGAACGGCATTGCATGGTGCAGCGGTTGAACTAGATTGGACCAAGTCTGATCCTATAGATCGCATTGCCATTGCTGTTGATTTCACTACAGGTGATGCCAATTTAATTAGGTCGGCTATTGCGCAAGCGCATCCATCCACTCAACTGATTTTGATCCATGTGGTAGAGAGTGTTACTGCTAGTTATTTTCATGAATCAAGTGATGACGAAGAATCTAGAAAGGACAAAGAAAGGCTTGAATTATATGCAGCATCTTTAATCAAAAAAGGCTACGCTGTTCGAATTGAATTAGGGTATAAGAATAGGGTAAAAGAGATTGTGCGTATTGTTGGGCTAGTAGACGCACAGTTGTTAGTTATGGGTGCACATCGACACCAGGGCTGGAAGGACTATTTCTTTGGGGAAACGATAGAATCGGTGCGCCATAAAGTGCATATGCCAGTTTTAATTGTGAACCATAGTTCCTAATTATACACCTGGTTTTTGGTTACATTTTGTACATTTGCAGACAAAATTTTAAAACATATGGGACAGAAAATTAAAGTTGCCAATCCAGTCGTAGAATTGGATGGAGATGAAATGACAAGAATCATTTGGAAATTCATTAAGGATAAATTGATTTTACCTTATTTAGAGTTGGATATTAAGTATTATGATTTAGGTATGGAATACCGTGATCAGACAAATGACCAAGTAACGATTGATGCTGCAAACGCAATCAAACAATATGGTGTTGGTATCAAATGTGCAACGATTACTCCAGACGAGCAAAGAGTAGAAGAGTTCAAGTTAAAGCAAATGTGGAAGAGCCCTAATGGTACGATCCGTAACATCTTAGATGGTACAGTTTTCCGTGAACCAATTGTTTGTTCTAATGTACCACGTCTAGTGCCAAACTGGACAGCACCAATTTGTATTGGACGTCATGCATTTGGTGATCAATATCGTGCAACAGACTTCGTTACAAAAGGAAAAGGTAAGTTAACTGTGAAGTTCGAAGGTGAAGATGGTACTGTACAAGAATTTGAAGTATTCAATTTCAAAGGGGATGGTGTTGCGATGGCAATGTACAATACAGATGAAAGTATTTACGGTTTTGCAAGAGCTTGTTTCAATCAAGCATTGGCTAAAAAATGGCCTTTATACTTGTCTACAAAGAATACTATTTTGAAGAAATATGATGGTCGTTTCAAAGATATTTTTGAAGATGTATACCAAAATGAATTCAAGGCAAAATATGCAGAAGCTGGTATTACTTATGAACATCGTTTAATTGATGACATGGTAGCAAGTGCTTTAAAATGGAATGGTAATTTCGTTTGGGCTTGTAAGAACTATGATGGTGATGTGCAGTCAGACACTGTTGCACAAGGATTTGGTTCTTTAGGTTTAATGACTTCAACATTAATTACACCAGACGGTAAAGTAATGGAAGCAGAAGCAGCACACGGTACTGTAACTCGTCACTTCCGTGAGCATCAAAAAGGCAACAGAACTTCTACGAATCCAATTGCATCTATTTTTGCTTGGACAAGAGGTTTAGAATTCAGAGGTCAATTGGATAATAACCAAGAATTGATCCGTTTCTCTAAGGCTTTAGAAGAAGTTTGTGTTGAGACCGTTGAGTCTGGAATTATGACCAAGGATTTAGCAGTTTGTGTGCATGGAAACAAAGTGAAGCATGGCGAACACTATGTGTACACAGAAGAGTTCTTAGATGCATTAGATAGTAACTTACAAAAGAAGTTAGCATAAGCTAGCTGCTTAAGGGATAAAAAAATAGCCACTCAAATGAGTGGCTATTTTTTTTGCGGTATCCATATGATACCTAAAGATGAATCCAGATTGAATTATCCTTTCTTTTTCATTTCAGCACATTTGCCGTCTTTCATGCATTTCTTATCGCATTTATGTGCTTTAGTTTCTTTCTTGCAATCTTTGCAATCTTTCTTACCACAGTTTGCAGAAGCGGTATTTGCAGCCATCAATAAAACAGCAGCAAATAATACAGTAGCTAATTTTTTCATAATGTTATTTTTAATTGTTTGAATGATTTTCCTATTTGCAATTTAAACATTCAAAAGCAAATAAGAAAGTATCAACCTATGATTTAACTCATTTTTACCTAAGTAGTTGGTTTGCTTATTTTAAAACCTCCGTTATTGGCTTCCCGATAGCCCCACTTGGCATTTGAATACCTAAAAGGGTCGTCACGGTAGGTGCTATATCGGTCATATAGTTGACAGTGTTCACTTGACCTTTCTTAATACCATTGCCGTACCATAATAGGGGGATATGCGCATCATAGTTATAAAACACACCATGGTTGGTTCCAGTAGGGTATCCGTCCATATAACCAGATTTAGTCACTATAAATAAGTCACCACTTCTTTGAGGGTTGTAACCATTGACAATGCGTTCTCTTAATTGTGCAGGTAAAGGTGCTTCAGCAGCTTCTCTTGATTCAACCACTTGTAATACGCCAGGTTTTTGCTCTATATAGTTACTTACAATTTTAACAAGATCGTCTTGATCCACATCTAAGCTATCCATCAATGGATGGTTAAAATGCACATTGTATTCTCCAATTGCAGCGATTAATTTTTCATTCATGCCATGCTTTATTAAAACCTGGCCCAATTCTTTTTTTAATCCAGCTTCGCTGATTAACCCACCTGGAATTTGATGCTTTTTCGCATAGTCAGGGATATTCGCTACAGCATGGTCTGCAGTTAAGAAAACGGTATAGTTGTTCTTGCCAACTTGCTTGTCTAAACGTTCAAAAAGTTGTGCAATCAATGCATCTAATTTGATATAGCCATCTAATGTCTCCCAAGAATTTGGACCAAAAGAATGTCCAATATAATCTGGAGAAGAGAAGCTGATAGCAAGCAAATCGGTCTTATCGTCTGCACCCATTTGTTCGTTGATCAATGCTTGCTCTGCTAATTCTACTACTAAATTATTGCCATATGGTGTAGATGCGATTTTGCCATAATCCTTACCTATAAACTGTGATAAAGTATAAGGGAATCCTTTTTGTTCTGCACCTAAAGGCGTTGCTTCATAAGCATTGATGTCTCCATCACAATTTGTTTCATAAACTGATTTAGCTAAGCTTAAATCCCAGCCCTTTGCATATAAACTATCCACACGGTGTTGTGCATTGTATGCAGTCACCCAAATAGGCAAATTTTTAGCATAGTAAGTTGAACTGATGAAGTTGCCAGATTTGCTATCATACCAAAATGCACCATCTGCTGCATGACCTGCAGGAATAATGGCACCTCTGTCTTTAATTGAAATACCAATCACTTTACTTTTAAAGTTATTGGCAAGTTTAATTTCATCTCCAATCGTACTTGTCCATACATTCACAGGACTCATCTTACCTGCAGGGCTACCTTCTATGCCTACTGATTGTACAGTAGGGTCTTCCACACAATACACATTTCTTTGTTTGTAGTTGTCATACCAATTGTTGCCCGTGATGCCATGTAAGGCAGGAGTAGATCCTGTATACACTGCAGTATGGCCACATGCTGTGACTGTTGGTACATAAGGAATGAGGTTATTATTACAGCTAGCACCCTCATTTACAAAGCGTAAAAAGCCTTGTTGAGAGGTAAAGAAAGGTTTAAATTGAGTGATATAATCCCATCTCATTTGGTCTACCACAATACCTACAATGAGTTTTGGCTTGCTTGAAGCGCTTGATTGGATTGATTTTGGCGCTTGTGCATTGGTTGAAAAAGACAAGAGTGCAAAGCATAAAATGGAGTAAATACGCATGTTCACATGATTTTAGAGCTGCAAATTACGAATAATTATAGCCCCCGGAAGCTAAAAAATTATTAAATTTGCACCTATAATTATAAACCTATGGCAGATATATTCGAAAGGCTGATCAAAAATTACGGACCAATTGGTCAACATCGTGAAAGAGCACATGGCTATTTTGCATTCCCTAAATTAGAAGGGGAAGTTGGTTCAAAAATGAAATTTAGAGGTCAGGAAATGATTGTATGGAGCTTGAATAACTATTTAGGCTTGGCCAATCATCCAGAAGTACGTAAAGCAGATGCTGAAGGTTCAGCTCAATATGGCTTAGCCTTGCCAATGGGTGCGAGAATGATGAGTGGAAACAGTGATTTACACGAACAATTAGAAAAAGAATTAGCTGAATTTGTACATAAGGAAGATTCTATCTTAATGAACTATGGATACCAAGGTATCATGAGTGCGATTGATGCAATCTGTGGCCGTCACGACGTGGTGGTATATGATGCAGAATGTCATGCATGTATCATTGACGCATTAAGAATGATTCCTGGTCACCGTTTTGTATTCAAGCACAACGATGTGGAAGATTGTGAAAAGCAATTGTTAAGAGCGCAAGCATTAGTAGACAAACAACAGTCTGGTGGTGTTTTGGTGATCACAGAAGGTGTGTTTGGTATGGCAGGTGATCAAGGTAAATTGAAAGAAATTGCTGCATTGAAAAAGAAAGTGCCTTTCCGTTTATTAGTAGACGATGCACATGGTTTTGGTACACTAGGTAAAACAGGTGCAGGAGCAGGTGAGGAGCAAGGTTGTCAAGACGAGATTGATTTGTACTTCTCTACATTTGCAAAAAGTATGGCATCTATTGGTGCGTTCATGGCTGGACCAAGAACCATCATCGATTATATCCGTTATAATATTCGTTCTCAGATCTTCGCGAAAAGTTTACCAATGCCATATGTTGTAGGTAACTTAAAGCGTTTGGAATTATTGAGATCAAAGCCTGAATTAAAAGACAACCTTTGGAAGAATGCATTGGCATTGCAAAATGGTTTGAAAGCAAAAGGTTTTGATATTGGTAAAACTGATTCTGTAGTGACGCCGGTTTATATGAAAGGTGGTGTTGAAGAAGCAACTGCAATGGTGATGGACATTAGAGAGAACTACAAAATTTTCTGTTCAATTGTAGTGTATCCAGTGATTCCAAAAGGTCATATCATTTATAGATTGATTCCAACTGCAGTACATACACAAGAGGAAATCGATTTGACTTTAAAAGCATTCAGTGAGACGAAAGCGAAGTTGGATGCAGGTGCATATAAAGTGGCAGAAATTCCAGACATGGCCAATAAATAAAAAGATACAATTAAGTATATACAATGAGTCTCCCAAAAAGAGGCTCATTTTTTTTTAATTAAAGTAATCAATTTGGTCTTGTTCTTTTTTAAGTATTTCAATACTTACATTGAGTTCGAATCCGATCAACAAAATGAGTGCATTGATATAGATCAATGTCATGACTACAAGTACTGTTCCAATAGAGCCATATATTTTACTATAGCTTCCAAAATTGTTCACCCAGTAGGAGAAACCTAATGTAGTCAACAACATCATTGCGGTTGATAGAATGGCACCAGGAGAAAGCAAAGGCCATTTTTCTTTTACATGGGGAGCAAATTTGTAAATAAATGCATTGCCATAAAATAGTAATAAGATAATTACCGTCCATCTAATGATATTCCAATAGGGTAAGATTTCTTTTCTTTTGATGTCAAAAAAATCTCTTAAAAGAGTCGTCAACTGATCTTGTCCAATTAATACAAGTAAACTTGCAAATACAAGTAGCATTAAAATTAATGTCAATCGAAGGGCCCTCATTCTTTGATGTAAAAAGAAGGGCTTGTTTTGCATAATGGATTTATCAAAACTTCTGATAATACCTGTCATGGCATTAGAGGCATAAAATAGCAACAAAAGAAAACCGAAAGAAAAGATACCAACGTGTTGACTCAATAGATCATTGATGATATCCATGATAAATCGATAGGTACTTGTGTTTGGGGAAATGTCTTTAAAAATGGATAGAATCTGTTTTTTTATTTTAAAGCTAGTTGGAAAGTAAGGAATGATAGAGAATAAAAATAAAAATCCTGCAGGCAAGGCCATGATCAAGTTAAATGAGATTGCGGATGCACGGTCATAAAGTCCAATGGTGTTCAATTGTTTAAAAAGAAACTGGAGCACTTGAAATAAATTTACCTGCTGGAATCCTGGCACAATAATGCGCTTCGCCTTTTTTTTAGCAAATAAAACAGGGGTAAGTAGGAATCGTAAAATTTCTTTCAAATTATTAATGGTTCATTTTTGAATGTATAGAAGCCTATTTTGTTAATGCAGTTTTGCTTTTTTAGCCTGGTATTCGTCTAATTTCTTTTGGTACTCCTTGGCATATCGATCATGTTCTGCATAGTTGTTACTAAAATGGTGGTAGCCACTAAAGTCTGCCTTAGCTACAAAGTAAATATAATCAGTTTTTGGAGCATCCAAAACTAAGTCAATGGTTTTAGCTGCTGGCGTACAAATAGGACCAGGTGGAAGCCCCTTTACTCGGTAGGTGTTATACGGCGAAGGGTTGGTTAAATATTTCTCATAAATACGTGTGATGGTAAAATCTTGCATCGCATATTTAATTGTTGGGCAAGCCTGTAAAGGCATTTGTTGCTTCAGTCTATTTTGGTAAACACTTGCAATTAGTGATTTGTCAGAGTCGTAGTTGGTTTCTTCCTCAACAATAGAAGCCAATGTGTAAATTTGATTTTGACTCATGCCTTTTGCTGCCGCTTTTTGGATACGATTATGCTCGCTCCAAAAATGTACTTGTTCCTTTTGTAATTTGCTGAATATCTGATCCATGGAACTGCTCCAATAAAATTCATAGGTATTCGGAATCAGTAAAGTAAACAATTGAGTCGTGTCAGTTTGAAATGCTTTTAAGGAGTCGTTGCTTGTTAAAAAAGTCATGACAGTGGCACTGTCTTTTTCAAATTGTTCTGCAATCAATTTTGCCAATTCACCTTTGGTACGCACTTTGTTCAAAACCAATTTTACGGTTGCTTGTCGATTGTTTCTAAGCATCCTTATGATATTCAACAAGCTAGTATGTCGCTTCACCATAAATCGGCCAGATTTCATTCGATCTTCCACTTTGAGGATGGTTGCAATCAATTTAAAAGACCAAGGCTCTCTGATGATTTTTTTAGCCATTAAGGTATCCGCTAATGCGTCTAGTCCACCTGCGTCTTTTGTATAATGAAAGCTTGTTTGTGCTTTTTCAAAATGCGTACTATTTACAAATACCGAATAGGCTAGGTAAACAGTCATGGCTAAGAATAGGCTAAATAGTAATTTTTTCACAGTT
>ERZ650308.1041-NODE-1041-length-14705-cov-7.258498_pt1 | contig 14705 bp, 17 predicted proteins | sample MGYA00376244_ERZ650308 | MGnify/ENA primary metagenome ERZ650308 (study PRJEB26733, sample SAMN07839295) | wastewater metagenome | biome: small river; feature: stream; material: water | place: USA: North Carolina | collected 2016-04-26 ...
GGTTGAAGCGACGCTTGGTCTTGTTCTGAGCGTGCGAGACGTGGTGGCCGAACTGCGGCTTAGTCTCAGTCACCTGGCAATAGGCTGCCATTTCTTCTCCTTGATAGGGCAAGCCAGAACATGCTGCATTTGCAGTCAAAAGGCTTGTTTGTTGAAAACTCGGTCGCCTTATAGGCAACTGCTCAAGTTTAGGCGGTGTAGCAGGGGTTAAGCAAGTCCAAGTTTGAAAAAATCAAGCACCCCGATGGGGTGTTTCCCGCTCAACTTGGGCTTTGGGCTAGCGGCATTGAGCGCAGAGCCCAAAAATGTCGATATTGTGGCTGGGCTGGGTAAATCCGTGCTCCTTGGCCACCTGATCGGCCCATTTTTCAAGGTTTTGGGCCTCAATTTCAAGGGTAAGCCCGCATTTTCGGCATATCAGGTGGTGGTGATGGGTCGTGGTGCAGGCCCGGTAGAGCACCTCGGCGTCTTTGGACTGCAGGCTGTCGGCCTCGCCGGCCTGAGCCAGATCGGCCAGAGTCCTGTAAACGGTGGCCAGACCGATGCTTGAGCCGTGGGCCTTGAGGGTCTGATGCAGCTGCTGGGCCGAGACGAATCCGGTGGCCTCGCTCAGGGCGTGCTTCACGGCCGCCTTCTGCGGGGTGTTGCGCTTGGCCGAAATCGGCTTAGCCGCCGCACTCACGAACGGACCTTTTCGACGATTCGGCAGATCACGTAAATCAGGAATGAGATTGTGGTCACGTAAGGACTAATCGGCAGGCCAGCACCAAGTGCCAAAAGAATTCCACCGATAACCGAGGTGACGGCAAATGCCACCGAGAGCAGAGGGGTCAATAGCGGAGAAGAGCTGACTCGAAGTGCGGCGGCTGCGGGGGTCACCAGCAAACTCAAAACCAAAAGCGCACCGACCACTTGCACACTAGCCGCAACCGAAAGTCCAAGAAGCAACATAAAAACGATTGAGAGTGCGCGAGTTGGTACGCCGCGAGCGGCTGCAACCTCAGGGTCCAAACTTGCAAAAGTTAGTGGTCGCCAAATTAGCAAAAGTGAAATTAGAACTGCAATGCAAATTAAGACCAGCCACATTAGTTGAGGATCATCGACCGCAACAATCTGACCGGTGAGTAAACCAAATTTATTTGCGGCGCGACCTTCGTAAAGTGCGAGTGCAAGAATTCCTAGACCCAACCCGGCCGGCATCAAAACTGCAACAATTGAATTTCTATCTTTCGCTTTCGCGCCGAGGTATCCGATGATTGCGGCTGCAACCAACGAACCAACAATTGAACCGCCAACAACATTTAATCCAAGCAGCAGTGCAAATGCTGCACCGGCAAAACTCAGTTCTGAAATTCCGTGCACGGCGAAAGACATATCGCGCGTCATCACGAAAACACCGATTAGTCCGCCGACCAATCCAAGAAGTAATCCGGCAATAAGTGAATTCTGAACGAGAGGAATTAGCTCTGCGTAATCAGAGAAGTCAAATAGCTGCATTAGCTCCACTCCTCATGTTCATGGTGCTGGTGATCTTGAGTGCCCACTACCAAAATTCGTCCTTGATTGCGAACAACATCAACCGGAGTTCCATAGAGCTCGGTGAGCACATCGCTTCGCAAAACTTCATCGGGTGTACCGATTTTGAAATTGCCATTTGCCAAATAAAGCACGCGATCAACCATCGAAAGAATTGGGTTTACATCGTGGGTCACAAAAATTACCGCACTGTTGTGTTCGCGGCGTTCTTGGTCAAGCAGGTCGGCGATTATTTTTTGCTGAGCCAGGTCAAGTGCACTCAATGGCTCATCAGCAAGAATCAAATCCGGTTCGTCAATCACAGCCTGACCAACGCGCAAGCGCTGCAGCTCGCCGCCAGATAGCTCCCCTACCCGCTTGCCCGCTAAATCAAAGGCATCCACGCAACCGAGAATGTGCTCGACTTGTTTGTTTGCTGCACGTGAAGACAGCGGCAGACCAAATCGGTGTCCATCTAAGCCAAGGCGCAACATATCAATTGCGCGCATCGGTGTAGCGGAATCGATTGAACGATGCTGTGGAATGTAACCAATTCGTCGGGAGCCGCGGGCAACCGGCTTGCCTAGAAATTCGATTGACCCCGAAGAGAGTTTTTCTTGACCAAGAATTGCTTTGAGCAATGTTGTTTTGCCAGAGCCGTTCGAACCAATTACCGCAATGAATTCGTGCGGCTTGATTTCGAGATTCAGATTGCTCCACAGAGTGCGCTCACCAAACGCGAGAGACGCGTTTTTAATTGCAAGGAGTGATGTTTTCATTTGATTTTCTTTAACGCGTTGGACTATCGCGCAGGATCTAGCGAGAGAAGGTTTTCACCCATCCATTCCACAAAATCCATGCCCTTAGGAAGTACTTCACTTAGTACGACCGCACGCACCCCAGCGTCTCTGGCTGCATCAATAACTTGCTGCACCTGTGAGTTTTGTGTTTGTGAGTTGATTACTAGGTACTTGACCTTGCCACTCTTGATTAGATCCAGTGATTCCTTCATTACACTCGGCGCGACATCGGTTTCATTTTCAATCGCATCAGAGAAGGCCTTTGGGGTCTTGTCCACGAAACCAAGGTCGGCCAGTAGCCAGGAAGCCAGCGGCTCGGTGGCGAAATAAGTAAATCCTTCGGTGCGCGAGCGGACATCGCCATACATCGCAGCAACGCCGGTTAGGCCTTCAACATAGGTGTCGGCATTCTTTGAATACTTTTCGGCATTTTTTGCATCGATCGCTGAAAGGGTGTCAGCCAACGCGTAAGCAACCTCGCCAACCGCAGAGATGCTGTACCAGAGGTGTTCGTTTTCCTGCCACGCAACCGCAGTTACAGCTGATGCCACGCGGAAAATTTGTTTGTTGCCCGCGGCCTCCGCCATCTTCTCAATGAAGTCGTCGTAGCCTCCACCGTTTGCGATAACTAGGTTCGACTTTTCAACCGCGAGCTGGTCGCGTGCAGACGCCTCGTATGAGTGCGGGTCTTTCTTTGCATCGTCGATGATGCTGGTTACTTCAACTAGGTCACCGCCGACTGCTTTAGCAACGTCACCCCAAACGTTTGTCGAGGCAACGATATTTACTTTGCCTTCGATTGGTTGTTGGGCTGGGGCACAGCCAGCTAGAGATAGCGTGGCGGCAAGGGCAAGCGAGACAAGTTTTACGATCTTCATCTCTCAAGGCTAAGCCTTATTGAGAATGCTTGTCAATAAGGGGTCTAGTCCAGCAACAGGGCGGGTTCCTCGATCACCGAGGCGACATCCTGCACGAAACGGGAGGCCACGTCACCATCAACCACTCGGTGGTCAAAGGTTGCACCAATTGTGGTGACCTGACGTATCTGAATCTCGTTGTTCACAACCCAAGGCTTCGGGCGAATCGAACCAAGGGCAACGATGCCAACTTCTCCTGGGTTCAAAATCGGGGTTCCGGTATCAACACCAAAAACACCGATATTGGTGATCGTGATGGTTCCGTCTTTCATATCCGCAGGCGTGGTCTTGCCTTCGCGAGCGGTGGCCGCCAACTGTTCGATTGCCTGAGCAAGCTCAAGCATTGACATCTTGTCGGCGTTCTTGATGTTCGGAACAATTAGGCCGCGCGGCGTTGCCGCAGCAATTCCAAAGTTCACAAAGTTGTGCACGATGATTTCTTCATCGGTCCAGGTTGAGTTCACCATTGGGTTTCGACGAACTGCCCAAATCATTGCCTTGGCCATGATCAAAAGCGGAGTCACCTTCACTCCGGCAAAATCGGTCGACGCTTTCAAGCGCTTCACGTATTCCATTGTGCGAGTTGCGTCTACATCAACAAAGATGCTCACGTGTGGTGCGCTAAACGCAGATGACACCATCGCGTTTGCAATCGCCTTGCGCACGCCCTTGACAGGAATTCTTTCTTCGCGCGCAGTTGGTGCCTCCGGTGTTGAAAGGTTTCTAAACACCGATGCCTGAGTTGCGCCGTTCACAACATCTTCGCGAAGAATTTCGCCGCCAACACCGGACCCAGAAATGTTTGCGAGGTTCACGCCAAGATCTTTTGCTAATTTACGAATTGGTGGCTTAGCAATAACTTTTTCAGAGGCGGCAAGCGCTACCGTGTTGTGCAATTCTGTAGCAGGATTTGCCGGAGGAAGGTGAGCCGCTGCGACTGCAACTGCAGGAACCGTTGCGGCAACCGGTCCACGACGACGGCGAGATCCGCTGTGCGATCCTTCCATTACTCCGTAACCAACCAGGTTTGGAGTTTTCTTTGGTTCGCCTGTTTCTGCAACGGTTGAAGCGGTGTCGGCTGCTGCAGCGGCAGCATCGCTTTCGTCAATGATTTTGATTGCGTTTGTTGCTGTGCTTACTGCGCCAACTGCGCCGGCAACCTTAACAGCAATGATTGGCTTGCCAACCTCAACGGTCTCGCCTTCTTTCGCAAGTAGCTCAGATACAACACCGGCGAAAGGAACCGGCAGTTCCACGAGTGACTTTGCGGTTTCGATTTCTACGATGATCTGGTTAACGGTTACGTTGTCGCCAACTTTAACTTTCCAAGTTACGATTTCGGCTTCGGTTAGGCCTTCACCAACGTCTGGCAAGTTGAAATATGCAGTCTGTGACATCGGGTCTCCTAGTAAGCCAAGCTTCGGTCGACGGCTTCAAGAATGCGATCGGGGTCTGGCAAGAATTTTTCTTCGAGCTTTGCCGCAGGGTAAGGCACGTCGAATCCGCCAACGCGAATAACCGGTGCCTCAAGGTGGTAGAAAGCTAGCTCTGCCACTCGCGCAGCAATTTCAGAAGACACCGATACGTTCGTGCTCGCCTCGGCGACAACCACGAGGTGACCGGTCTTCTTCACGGATTCAATGATGGTGTTGAAATCTATCGGTGACATCGAACGAATGTCGATTACCTCGATGCTGGTGCCTTCCTCGGCGGCAATTGCGGCAGCCTCGAGAGAGGTCGTCACCATTGGGCCATAGGTGGCAATAGTTAGCTGGGTTCCTTCGCGCACTACCTTGGCGGTGTGCATGCCGGCCGGCGGGGTATCCAGGTTTACCGGACCCTTCTGCCAGTAACGACGCTTTGGTTCGAAGAACAAGACCGGATCCTTTGACGCAACCGCCTGCTGAATCATCCAGTACGCATCGTTTGGAGTTGATGGTGAAATCACACGCAAGCCAGGTGTGTGTGCAAAATAAGCTTCAGGTGATTCCGAGTGGTGTTCTACCGCGCCGATGCCGCCGCCGTAAGGAACTCGAATCACAACCGGCATGCTTAAGAAACCTTCGGAACGGTTTTGAATTTTTGCAAGCTGTGTTGTGATTTGGTTGAAGGCCGGAAAAATAAAACCTTCGAACTGAATTTCAGCAACCGATGAATAGCCGCGCATAGCCAAACCAATTGCGGTTCCAATGATTCCAGCTTCGGCGATTGGTGAGTTGAAAATTCGAGTTGGTCCAAACTCGTCAAGGATTCCCTCGGTAACGCGGAACACTCCGCCTAGCTGTGCAACGTCTTGACCGAATACCAAAACTTTGTCGTTGTCTGCCATTGCACGACGAAGACCCGCGTTAATCGCCTTAGCGATTGACATCTCTACAGTGTTACTCATTTAACTCAAACACCTCCCTGGGGAGCATCGCCAAAGGAAGCTTCGTATCCCTCGAGCCACGCGAGTTGCTCTTCTACCAGTGGGTGTTCTTCCGAGTAAACATGCTTAAACATGTTTTCAATCGGTGGATTCTGCAGTGCAAAAGTCTCGCCGCGCACGTATGCCGAAAGCTCTTCGCCTGCTGCATCACATTCGTCAAAGAAGTCTTGGCCAATTCCTTGGCGGCGCAAGAATTTTTCCAGACGCGCAAGCGGATCACGCGCCTGCCAATATTCTTCTTCTTCTTTCGAGCGGTACTTAGTTGGATCATCAGACGAAGTATGTGCGCCCATGCGATAGGTGAGCGCTTCAATCAAATGCGGGCCAGCACCTTCACGCGCATCATCCATGTGCCTCTTGGTTACCGCATATGAAGCGAGCACGTCATTGCCGTCAATACGAATTCCAGGAACACCAAAACCTGCGCCGCGCTGAAAAAGAGGAACGGTTGTCTGCGAGGCAACCGGAGAAGAAATTGCATACTGATTGTTCTGAATGAAATAAACCAGTGGTGCTTGGTTGGTGGCAGCGAATAGGAATGACTCCGATGCTTCGCCCTCGGCGGTTGCGCCATCACCAATGTAAGTAATTACGGCGAGATCGTTTTCAAGATCACCATTGCCAACCTTGCCGTCAAACTTAACTCCCATTGCATAACCCACCGCATGCAGAGTCTGAGTTGCCAGCACGATTGCGTAGAGGTGGAAGCGAGTTTCATCGGGGTTCCAACCGCCATGATTAACTCCGCGGAGCATCTTGAGAATGCTCATCAGGTCAATACCGTGGGTGATTGCTACACCGTGCTCGCGGTAGCTCGGAAAAATGTGGTCGTTGTGGCCAACTGCGTGGCCGGAACCGATTTGGGCGGCCTCCTGGCCGATGGCAGGAATCCAAAGTCCCAGCTGACCCTGACGCTGAAGCGCGGTGGCCTCGTAATCGAAGCGGCGCATGCGAGCCATGTCGCGGTAGAACTTAAGGAAGTCTTCTTCTTTTAGCGCCTCGATGTACTTGCCATATTCGGCATACTGAGTCGGCACACCGTAGTCACCCTCTGGAGAGAGTAATTGCACCATCGGCACGCGCACATCGTGGGAAGTCATCTAAACCAGATTAGTTGCTTTAAATGGCACAATCTAAATATGGTTCGATTTCTAGTCAGCACCGTAATCAATGCGCTTGGTCTCTGGGTCGTCACTCTGTGCATCCCCGCAATCAAGCTCACCCCTTACGGTGGTTCAGGTCCTAATGGGCCGGAGCTTTGGCAGACCATCGCCTCTTTCCTTCTGGTTGGTGCGGTTTTCGGCTTCGTGAACGGCATCATCGCCCCAGTTATCAAGGTTTTGGCCCTGCCGCTCTACATTTTGACCTTTGGTTTGATCTCTTTCCTGATCAACGGAGCACTACTGCTTTTTGTGGCGTGGCTTTCGCAGCTCTGGGGAAACGGCGTATTCACCATCTACGGCTTCAATCAAGAGGGGCTGTCGATTGAGTCACTGGGTTGGGCGATTTTGGGCTCAATAGTCATGAGCATCACTGCGTTCTTTGCCCGCGCGGTCTTCAAGACCATGCGACTTCTCTAGGGCCAGCGATTGCGGCCGGGTCTTAGGCCTCTCTAATCAACTCGCTCCAATTTATAGAGGGTAGCTTCGCCTGTCTCCACACCGATGGTGCTTGGCGGGAAGAATCGGTCAAGAACCAGCTCCCGCACTCGCTTGAGCCCGAATTCATTGGATTTATCGGCCAATTCCGCGGTTTTCGTGTAATTCGTAATTTCGTGAGCCTCCAAAATCATGGCAATTGGGGACGAAATTGGCATCACCCTCTCCACTGTGACCAAGTTTTTGGCCAGAGGATTGGCATTCAGCCCCAATTTGGGCACAATATCGTTTTTGTGCTGAATCGCCACGGTCGGCACCTTTATCTTGTCGGAAAGCTGGCTTATCGGTGCTCCAAAGGTCACTAGGCCTTTCACTCGTTTGTCAGTTTGGGCGATATTGGCGGCAATTAACCCGCCCTGGGAATGGCCAACCAGCAAAATACTTGCCGAGGCACCCACCCCGGCTGATTTGATCGCTTCGGCGAGCGCCAACTGCACGCCGCGTTCGCTGGCCGCCAGACCCGCACCTTTCATTGCCTGCAGGTTCGAGGTGAAGTCGATGGGGTTGCTGAGTCCAACTGGATTCCAGGTTTGGGTGCCCGGCAGGTACGCGACAAACCGATTACCGTAGCGCTCGATCAGTATTTGGCTAGAGCCACCGAGCTCTGAAAGTCTGCGCCCCAGCCCCTCTAGGCCAATCGGGGCGGTGCGCCAAGATCGCTCCACCTTGGTGGCCTTCACTGCGTGCTCTCGAAACATGCCCGCTTCGTTGGCCAGGCCAATCAGCCCCGCGGCGATCATCGGTGCTGAAATCAGCCCGATGTCGGTGAGCTCCTTGGCAACCAGGGCTTCGCCGTCGAAGTACTCGTTCGAGGCGGCATCGAGCGCTTGTAATAGGTATCGAATGCGCTCGTGCACACCGGGCAATTCCATGGCCAACCCGATGCGCTTTAGCGGGCTGGTTAGAAAATCCGTGAGCTCAACTTCGCCGCCGAGGAGATTGCCCACGCTCGCCAGGCCGGCTTGAATTCTTTCAATCTCGGCGCGGGTTGCCACAATCCGAGGGTCACCGCCGTAGCTTTCGATATCCAATTAGTGAGCCCATGATGACAATCGCGCTTGAAGGTTTTGCAGTTGATGGGCGAGTGAGTCGATGGAGTTTGCACACGCGCTGGCTGCGACCCCGTGCCACAAACTCGGATTCGGCAGGCAATAGCGCAAAGCGATGATGGCCTGATTAATTGCGTGATCGATTGAATCCATGTAGCGATGTTCAGACATTCATCGGTGTTTATGAAGGTAGCGCCGGAATCTGTGCAAAAGTTCGGGCAATATAGATAGGTGAGCAAACTATCAATCCAGCCAATTTCCCCTCTAGACGGTCGCTACCGCGCGGCCGTTTCAGACTTGGGATTCCACCTTTCGGAAGCTGGTTTGAACCGTGCGCGGATCGCAGTTGAAATTGAATGGCTGATCCAGTTGGCCAACCGCAATCTGCTTGAGACCAACTCACCGATTTCCGAAGAAAAGCAGGTCGAGCTTCGCAACATCATTCGCAACTTCAGCGATGACGACGTTGCCACCCTGGCTGCCACCGAGGCAACCACCAAGCACGACGTGAAGGCAGTCGAGTATTTCATTCGCGGCAAGTTGGATGAGCTTGGCCTTTCAAACTTGGCCGAGCTAACTCACTTTGCCTGTACCTCTGAAGACATTAATAATCTCTCCTACGCCATTACCGTGCGCGATGCAATTAACGAAGTGTGGTTGCCAAAGGTTCAAATTCTGATTGGCAAGCTGCGCGAGCTTTCTGCAAAGTACGCGGGCGATGCAATGCTGTCTCATACTCACGGTCAACCGGCAACGCCAAGCACCATGGGTAAAGAACTCGCAGTATTCATTCACCGACTCGAGCGCCAGATTCGCCGCATTGAAAACGTCGACTACCTCGGCAAGTTCAGCGGTGCAACCGGTACGTTCAGCGCCCACGTTGTTGCGGCTCCAAACGTTGACTGGCTGAAGGAGTCCGAAGATTTCGTTCGCCACCTGGGCCTAACCTGGAACCCGTTGACCACGCAGATTGAATCGCATGACTGGCAAGCGGAGCTGTACACGGCAGTGGCGCACTTCAACCGCATTCTGCACAATCTATGCACCGATATCTGGTCGTACATTTCAATGGGTTACTTCAAGCAGATTCCGGTTGCTGGGGCCACCGGTTCTTCAACCATGCCGCACAAGATCAATCCGATTCGTTTTGAAAACGCGGAGTCAAATCTAGAACTTTCAAACGCGATTCTCGATTCGCTAGCAGCAACTCTGGTTACCTCTCGTTTGCAACGCGACTTAACTGATTCTTCTTCGCAGCGCAACATCGGTCTTGGCCTTGGGCACTCAGTGCTTGCAATCGATAACGTGACTCGTGGCCTGCACGAAATTGATTTGTCAAAGGTTGCGCTTGATTCTGATCTGAGCGACAACTGGGAAATTCTTGGTGAGGCGATTCAAACCGTGATTCGCGCCGAGGTTGCTGCCGGTCGTTCAAAAATTTCTGACCCGTACGCACTGCTCAAGGAACTGACCCGCGGTAAGCGTTTGAGTGGGGAAGATCTAAAGACTTTTGTGAACGATCTTGAGATTGGCCAGGAGGCGAAGGATCGATTGCTGAAGCTAAAGCCGCACGCCTACACGGGTCTCGCCGAAGAACTCGCCAAGCGAATTCAAAAGAAGTAATTACTTGAGGCGCGGCTTATTGGGGTCGGCGTCGTCTTCTTTTACAGTCAGCGCCAAAGTCGCTATTCCAACCAGCGACACAATGAAAGTAAGTCCAAACCAAATTGCAGTGCGCTGGAAAGACCCCTCAGCTTGGTCAACGCCTCCGGTGCCGAAGAAAACCAATACTGCAACGAACACTGCTGCCACAAAGGAAAGCGTTAGATAGGTTCGAATGCTTCGCGCAGCGGACGGTTTCTTTTGGGATTTTGACATGTATCTAGCCTAAGCCTTTGGCGAAGCTGAACCGATGGCATTTGGCGAAGCCGAACCGATACCAAGGTGCACACCAAGGATGATTGCGTAAGCGCCAAAGAAACCAACGAAGGCAACCGGATCTATTCCAGAAACTAGGCCGCTAACCGAAACGGCCAGAATCAAACCAAAGTTGATGAGCGCGCTCAAAGCAGAATCTTTGCGCTCGATCGAACCAGCTGGCGATGTGAAAAACTTTCCTACTTCAAAGAATCCGTTTACAAATGGCCAAACCACCATGAGGCCATAGAACCAGAGTTGATCGGCTTGAACGATAAGCACTGCGGCAAAAATCAATATTGCAAGGTAGAAAACAAACTTGATGATGTTGATATTTCTTGAATTGTTTTTTACAGCGAGCAGGGCCGTTGATGCTGCGAAACCGGTAGCAATGATTACTAATCCGATGTTGCCAATTTGAGCATCATGCACCTGTGACAAAGTAATGAAGATTCCAGTGATGATTGCTGCAGCAGCTTGAATTGCTTGAACTAGTCTCACTGTTTCATATTCATAAATCGAGAGTACTGACCCTGGAACGCAACAACGACAGTACCGGTTGGTCCGTTACGTTGCTTTGCAAGAATCAGATCGGCCTCGCCTGCGCGCGGGTGATCTTTTTCGTACTGCGCTTCTCGGTGCAAAAGAATCACGACGTCAGCGTCTTGTTCTAGCGATCCTGATTCTCGAAGCTGCGAGATTTCTGGCTTCTTATCTTTGGTCTGCTCTGAGTTTCGGTTTAGCTGCGAAATTGCAATCACCGGAACATTAAGTTCTTTTGCCAAAAGCTTTAGCGCACGCGAGAATTCTGAAACTTCTTGCTGACGTGATTCAACTTTTTTACCCGATGTCATGAGCTGCAGGTAGTCGATGACAATCATCTTTAGATCAACGCGCGACATAAGGCGACGAGCCTTCGCACGAATTTCTACCAGTGTCATGTTTGGCGAGTCATCAATAAACAATGGAGCGTCATTGATTTGACCGCGAACCTGAGCAAGACGACTCCAGTCAGCGTCGCCGATTGCACCCTTGCGCAAGTTTTGCAATGGAATTTGTGATTCGGCAGAAAGCATGCGCATCGCAATTTCTGAGCGACCCATTTCCAGCGAGAAGAAGACCGTAGCTTTTTTGTGCTTGATTGCTGCGTTGCGAGCGAAGTCAAGCGCAAGAGTTGACTTACCTACTGCAGGTCGTGCAGCGAGAATCACAAACTGTCCGCCGTGCAAACCGTGAGTCATTTCATCGAGTTCTGCAAAACCAGTTGGCACACCGGTCATTTCGCCACCGCGTGATTGTGCGTTTTCAATTTCAGCGATCGCAGCTTCGAGCGAGGTGTTCAAATCAACGATGTCTTCTTTAGTTGCACCGCGCATGACGCCGTAAACGTCGTTCTGCGCTTGGTTAACTAGATCTTCGACTTCACCCTCGTTGGCGTAACCAAGTTGAGCAATTTTTGTACCTACTTCTACAAGTCGACGAAGCGTTGCCTTTTCTGAAACTATCTGTGCGTAGAAAGCGGCGTTGGCTGCAGTGGGAACGATTGAAGTTAGCGTGTGAAGGTAATCGGCACCGCCGGCCTTGACCAGGTTGCCCGCTTTGGTGAGTTCATCGGTGACTGTAATTACGTCAGTAGGTTCACCCTTTGCGAACAGGGTAAGAATTGCGTCAAAGATTGTCTCGTGCTTGGGTGCGTAAAAGTCCACGCCACGAACGGCTTCTTGAACCTCGGCTACTGCCTCGGCAGAGAGCAACATGCCGCCTAGAGCGCTCTGCTCAGCCAACATATCGTTGGGCAGCATGCGCTCGTTTCCGCGGCTGGGATCAACCGGAGGAACAGCTAAAAGTGACATCTAAACCCAATCTTTGGTCCTATTCCAGACCGATACTTGTCTAGCATCCACTACTGACACGCAATCAAAAAACCGGGCTGTGAACAAGAATGTGGATAACTGTTCAGACACGCCGTTCAATATGTGGATAACCTGTGGATAACCCTGTGTGAAATATGTGGAATCTCCCCCGAATCCCTTGTATTTACTGGGGTTCCAGACTGGGGATAAAAGTATTCAGAAAACCCTAAACCTAACCCTCAAGGTTGTGCATAACTCGATCAAAAACAAACTTATCCACAGGCTGCCGCGAGTTATCCACAAGCGCAGGTTTTGAATTCGTCAGCTCGTCGGTGTATCTGGTTCCGAAAAGGAGCCACTTTCGTCACCAGATAACACCTGCGCGCCGAATTTGAGTCCTACACATGCAAAAAGACCCCGGTCGCCCGGGGTCTTTCTAGTACTTGAAGGTTTACTTCTTGCCGCTTACCTGAAGGGTGATGGTAGCAACGGTGTCGCCGTGTAGACGAACGGTTGCTAGGTGCTCACCGGTGGTGCGGATCGGAGAAACGAAAGCAATCTTGCGCTTGTCGATTTCACCAAGACCAGCTGCTGCAACTGCTGCTGCAACATCTGCGGTCTTTACTGAACCGAACAAACGGCCACCAACGCCAGCCTTAGCAGTCAGACGAACTGACTTGCCTTCTAGCGACGCCTTTAGTGTGTTTGCTTCTTCGACAGTGGCAAGAGCACGAGTAGCGCGAGCAGCCTTGATTGAATCAACCTGCTTCTCACCACCCTTTGTCCATAGCACTGCGAAACCGCGAGGTAGTAGGTAGTTACGAGCGAACCCGTTCTTAACCTCAACTACATCACCAGCTGAACCAAGGCCTGAAACCTCGTTAGTAAGAATGATCTTTGACATGGGGTTTCTCCTTAACGGCCAGCGCCTGCGTATGGCATAAGAGCCATCTCGCGAGCGTTCTTGATAGCACGTGAAATTAGGCGCTGCTCCTGAACAGAAACACCGGTGATGCGGCGAGCGCGGATCTTGCCGCGGTCAGATACGAACTTGCGAAGAGTTGCAATGTCCTTGTAGTCGATGATGCCGACCTTCTGGAACTTTGCTGGTGCTTCCTTAGCAAACTTCGATGCGCGCTTTGGCGCATCACGCTTTGCAGCGTTACGTGGATCACTCTTTGATAGAGCCATTTGTTTTTCTCCTAAAGAAAATTAAATTTGAAAAATTAGAAAGGGGTGTCGTCGCTCATTGATGGAGCGCCTGGGTTTGCCCATGCGTCATCAGCAGCAGGCTTTACAGCTGCGGCCTTTGGTGCATCGCCCCATGGATCGCCTGCAACTGCACCAGCGCCTGCGTTTGAACCAGCTTCGCGAGCGCGACGAGTAACCGCAGCAGTTGCATAACGCAATGATGGGCCAATCTCGTCGATCTCTAGCTCAAGTGAAGCGCGTGCTTCGCCTTGTGCTGACTGGTAAGCAGATGGTGCCTTGAGGCGACCGGTTACAACTACACGTGCACCCTTGGTAAGTGACTGAGCAACATTCTCAGCAACTTCGCGCCATGCGGTGCAGCGAACCCAAACGGTTTCGCCGTCATCCCATGTGCTGGTGTTCTTGTTGTATGTGCGAGGTGTTGAACCAACACGAACGCTAACTACAGCAATTCCACCCTGGGTGTAACGAAGTTCAGGATCATCGGCAAGGTTGCCAACGATGGTCAGTACTACTTCGCCTGCCATTTGTAATTACTCGCTCTTTCGAGGAGCTGACTTACGTGGGCCCTTGCGAGGTGAGTCTTCAGACTTTGAGAAGTCAGGAACTTCAACAGGAACAATCTTTACGATTGCCTCCTCTGCGCGAAGAACCTTGGTACGCAAAACTGCTTCAGAAATCTTAAGCTGACGATCCAACTCAAGAACTGCTTCTGAGGTAGCGGTCATGTTAACCACTGCGTAGATACCTTCTTTGTGCTTAGCGATTTCGTAAGCAAGACGACGGCGGCCCCATAGGTCAACGTTGTCAATAGTGCCCTTGGCATTACGGATTACGTTTAGGAACTTGTCGAGTGATGGTGAGACGGTTTTTTCTTCGATGGTTGGATCGAGAATTACCATGAGCTCATACTTATGCATAACTAACCCACCTCCTTTGGACTAGAACGGCCATGGGATTTCCATGACAGGAGGGTAAATTGCATATTGCCCCTCAGGGCAACCTCGCTAGTCTACCGGCTAGCCCACCAAGCAAGCAAGCGCTTTTCTGCCTCTTCGGCACCCATCGGGCCTTCTTCGAGTCGCAGCTCCATCAAATATGCGTAGGCCTCGCCCACCTGCTTCGACGGTTTCAAATCCAAAATTCGCATGATGTCCTCGCCGCTCAGATCCGGGCGAAGCGCGTTGAGCTCTTCTTGCTCCATGATCACACCGATTCGCTGTTCGAGGTCGTCGTAGGCATGCGCCAACCTGTCGGCCTTGCGCTTATTTCTGGTGGTCACATCGGCACGGGTCAGCGCGTGCAAACGAAGTAGCTGGTCATCGGCGTCGCGAACGTAGCGGCGAATGGCGCTAT
>ERZ650308.1042-NODE-1042-length-14695-cov-5.577596_pt1 | contig 14695 bp, 12 predicted proteins | sample MGYA00376244_ERZ650308 | MGnify/ENA primary metagenome ERZ650308 (study PRJEB26733, sample SAMN07839295) | wastewater metagenome | biome: small river; feature: stream; material: water | place: USA: North Carolina | collected 2016-04-26 ...
GGCCGCGCTGTAGACCGGCTTGGGCGTGCTGCTGCCGGCTTCGTAGAACGTCAGGCTCCCGCCGGGGACGATCCGGCCATCGCCGTCGGTCCAATCGAACCGGGGGCTGAAAAATCGGTCGGCCATGCTAGGGTGGCTCCGTGCGAAGAATTTTCTACGGCGCCGCGATCGGCGGCATCGTCTGGTGGCTGATGAACCGCGGCGGGTTCGACAATCCGAGCGCGGCCTTCGTGCTGGCGCTCTACGCGGTGTGGCTGGTCACCGGGCTGTGGTCGGAATTCGTGCGCCGTATGCGGGGTCGCCCCACCGCTGCGCTTCGCGTTCTGCCGCCAGAGCGGCAACAACTTCCGAGATTGCCTCGGCCGTAGATTGCGGCAGGGCGCCGCCCCCGGCGCGGGCGGTTTCGGCGGCACGCTGGGCTGCGTTCATCGTCATGCGGGTTGCCGTGCCGCGCGCTGCGGCCCCAATGACGGGAGCGGCCACTGCCCCGACGGCGCTGCCGATCGGCCCCGCGATGGAACCGGCGCCGGCCCCAATGCTGCCGCCCAGCGCCGTGCTGACGACGCCCGTGGGGGCAAGTTTCCCAAGGCCGCGCATGATGTTGATGACCGGGCCGCCGCGGCTGACGGCTTCAATGGCCTGCCGTTCCGCGTCGCTGAAGCCTCGCATCCGCTTTTCGTTCATCGCCAACTGGCGGAACTCGGTGCGAAGCGCATTTTCCAGGCCGCTGCCGGTGAACTGCGATGCGCGAGTTTGCGCGCGGTCGATCAGGTCCTCGATGATCTCGCCCCGGCGCGCCCGGCCCCACAGGTTGCGAGCCTCGTTCAGTGCCGCCGTGGCCTGCCCAACGTTCGCCGCCCCCTGCGTCACATCGCGCGGGCCAAGGCCGGCAACCCAGTTGTCGAGATTGTCCACCATGATGCCGGCGATGCGGCGCTCGCTCGGGCTGGTGCTCTTGCCGGCTTCGTTGATCACGCGGCGCAGGATGTCGATTTCGTCCAACGACTGCGGCGCGCCGCTGCTGGCGGCTTGTTCCAAGCGGGTGAGCGCGCGGGCAGCCGCCGGATGCAGGACTTCATCGAAGCCCTCTCGGCGCAGCGTCTGCCCAAGGTCCGTGACCAGCTGCCCGACCCGGCCGGAGTTCACCGCCACGCCCGCGTTGCGGGCTGCGTCGTAAGCCCGCTGCGATGCATCCCGCAGGGCTTCGGTGGTCGGCGGCGGGTTCGCGGCGCGCTGCGATGCCCCGACCACGCGGCCGGCAACCAGCGGCGCCGCCACGCTGCCGGCGATGCGCGCCACCGTCTGCCCGGTCGGGCCGAAGCCGCCCGCGCTGGCGCCTTCGGCCGCCACGGCGCCGCCGGCACCGCTCAGCGCGCCATAGGCCATGGACGGGAGGTTGCCGGGCAGCGACAGGCCGCCCTCAATAGCGTCCTGCACGATCCGGCCGCCGGGCGTTTCGGCCCGCTGATCAACCGGGATGCCGGTTGCACGTGCAACATCACGCACGTCGCCGCTGGTCGGGAACAGGCGCGACGGCATTTGCACCCCGCCGATGGTCGGCGGTGGCGGGCGCATGCGCCAGTCCGGGTTGCCCGTGACCTGCTGGCCTATCCAGTCCGTCGCGCGGTCCATGCCCTGCGCAATATCGCCCGGCAGGCCGATGGCGTTACTGATGCCACGCGCCGCCGCGCCCGCGACGTTACCGGCGATGCGGCGAAGAGTGGACGGCTGTTCCGGTTGCTGCTGATACGCGGTCCACGGTCCCTGCGCCGGTTCAGCCGCCGCCGATGGGGCCTGGAATGCTTCCCAAGGGCCGGCCATCAGCGCACCGCTTCCCATGCCGCCTGATCGGCGGGATTGCCGCCCCGGAACCGATAGCCGTCCCGAACCTCGCCCACGCGGGGCGCGGCCGGCGGCGGCGTCGCCGTGCCCTGGCCGCCCGGCCCAGGCACAGCCGCGCCGCCGGCTGGCGGGGCATCCAGGGTGGCCGACTGCACGGCTTCGAAGATGCCGGCATATGGGTCGAGGCCCTGGGTGATTTCCGGCACGCGCTCGGTCAGGAACCGCTGGTAGCTGTCTGCTGTGGCGCCGTTGCGCTGCGAATAGCGCAGCCATTCCTGGCCGACCTGCTGGTCAACCCGGGCGGCGTTCCGCAGCGTCGCGATGATCAGGCGGTTGCCGCCCGGCGTGTTGGCGACCGAGACCAGCGCACGCTCCAGCGATTCCCGGTCGGCATTGCTGAAGTTCTGCGCCGGGAAGCCGCCGGAGCCCAGCATGCCGATCAACATCTGGTTGGTCAGGCCCCGAATGCTCTCGCCCGCTGCCACCGCGTTGCGGTCAAGGCCGAGATTCGACATCACGCTATCCGGCACGCCGAGCTGCTGCGCCAGCGCGCCGACCGATAGCCGGGCATTGGCGCCCGCGCCTGTCGTGAAGCGGTCAAGCAGGGCCTCGGCGCGGTCCAGGCGCGCGATCGTCTGCGCGGAACGGCGCGGCGTGGCGGCCAGGGCCGATGCCTGTTCTGCCAGGTCCTTGTTGTAGGCGTTCGCGAAAGAGGTCTCGCCGCGCTGGTCGATCGAGACGTTGGTCTGCGGTGTGCCGGGCAGACGAATCTGACCCCGGCTACTGATCTGGGCCGGGACCGCAGACGGCACGCCATACTGGGTGCGCTGGTCCGGCGTCATCGGATTCCACGTCTCTGGAACTTCCGGTGTCTGCCGCAACATAAATGGCGACCACATCTGCACGAACCGCTGTGCCGGTTCGTTCCCTGCCGCCGCGAGACGGGCAACGCGCGCAAACAGTTCAGGAGGAGGGGCGCCCTGGATGCTGGTCGCCAACGGCTGGCGGATGGACGCGCCCTCGCCGCCCGTCAATCGCGTCACATACTGCTGCGTCTCGGCCGGCAGGGATGCAAGGTTCAACTCGCCGTTCTGCACCGCGCCGGCCACGCGGCCAGGCCCGGCGTTATAGGCCGCGAAGCCGCCCGTCCGGCCGAACCGCTGTTGCTGCTGCGCAAGGTAGCGGGCCGCACCGTCGATGCTCTGCTGCGGGTCGCGCGGGTCAATGCCGAGTTCCGCCGCCGTGGCCGGCATGTGCTGGCCCAACCCGACGGCGCCCCGCGGGCTGACCGCGTTCTGGTTCCAGTTGCTCTCGGTCGCGATCAGGTTAGCAAGGTCGTCCGGGTCCACGCCCGCCCGCTGCGCGCTCGCGGCGATGGCGCCCCGCCACTGTTCCGGCGCGCCCGCCAGGCCCGGCAGCGCAGCAGGCGTGGCGTTGGGGCTGCGCGGCGCTATACCAACGGTAGCGCCGCCTGCGGGCGGAGCCGCTTGAGTCGCGCCGCCTGGGAACAGCGCGTTGAATTCGCGTCCCTGCCTGATCTCACGCAACTGCGGCGCCGCGACCGCGTACCCGGGCTGGATACCGGCCAGTGCCGAAAGCGCGGTTTCGTCGCCGCGCGCAGCCGCCGGCCCATACTGCCGATAAGCCGCCGCCGCAGCCTCGCGATCCGCCAACTGCGCGCGCAGCGCGTCCGACTGCAACCGGTTCGCCTCCATGGCGTCCAGTCGGCCAAGCGTCTGCCCGAGGTCGAGCGGCTTCAGCCCGGCGGCGATGTCGTACAGGGACATGGCTTACCGGTTCAGGTATGCGTAGCCGATAAGGGCGTTGTTCAGCCCGCCCGTGATGGCGTTGGCCTGGCCGATCTGCGTACTGGCCGCGTTGGCGCCCTGCTGCGAATACAGGTTCGCCAGCGAGTTGGCGTTCGACTGGTTGGCCGCGACCTGCTGGCCCACCGCCGTCTGGCCCACGCCGGCCAGCGACTGAATGGTGCCGCGATAGTCGCCCCACTCGTTCGCGGCCTGGCCCTGGCCGTAATCCGTCAGCGCCCGCAGGCGCGAGCCGCTGTCGATCAGCCCGGCCGCGCTGGCGCTGTTGTTGACGCCGCGCAGCCCCTCGCCGAAGCGGAACTGATAGCCGGGCGTGCCGGTGAAGTCCGACCCGGCCGTCATCCCGCCCGCGCCGTCGGACCGCGGCACGCCATACAGGTCTGCCAGATGATACAGCGCGCCCGTGCCGGTCTCCCGCCACGGCGCCAGGTCGGCGCGGGTCTGCGCCGCCTGGGCCTGCTGCGCGGCCGTGGCGCGGTCGAGCGCCGCCGCCTGGGCCTTGCCGGCGCTGCTGGCCGCGTTGCTGCCCATGAAAGCAGACGCAAGCCCCAGCCCGCCGGAGATCGCGGCGCTGATGGGATCGAATGCCAATCTGGCCTCCTAAACGGGTATCAGGGCGACCTGGAACCAGGCGTCGCCCACGCGCACGAACAGCGCGGAGCCGTCGCTCGCGAGCCGCAGCGTGCCGTTGCGCGGCGTGCCGGTGGGCGTCGTGTCGTCCTCGATCTGCACCGTGGCCTCGCGCGCGAACCACTGAAGCCACGGCGGCGAAACCGTGCGGTCGGCCGCCACCATCGGATCGCGGTTCGGCGGGGGCAGGTCGCGCTGGGGCATCAGACCGCCCCAGGCTCAACGTCGATCTGCACCGCCAGCACGGCCGAACCCACGGGGTCCGTCACCCGCACCTTCAGCGTGCGCTCGCGAAACTGGCCCAGCGCCCGCCACTCGGCCCGGCGGCCGTACTGGCCCATCGGGCCAATGCCGCGCCAATGTTCGTTGCCCCACGTCCGGCCACCGTCGTCCGACCACTGCAACATGGCCTGCGGGTCCGCACCCTGCCCCGTCGCCAAGCCCTGCCCAGCGTCGAACTCGATCCCGACGCGGCGCATGAACATCCGGGCACCTTCCCCGTGCAGCGGCGCCCCGATGGCCTCGCGCTCGATCATGGCGTCGCCCTCAAGCCGCAGCATCGGGTCAACGCGCCAGATCGTGCCGTCCTCGCTGTCGCCCGCGTACCAGCCGCCCCATGCAGCCGTCAGGCTGCCCATGCGCCAGCGGTTCAGCCCGCGCGACAGGCGCTCGTGCCAAAGCGACGTCGCGGTATCGAAGCAAAACGTCGTGCCGCCGATCGTCAGGCAGTAGAACTTGTGCGCCCCGGCCTCGTATGCCGTGGCCTCGACGCCCTCGACCGTGTTCAGCAACGCCCACGCGGCTTCCTGCGCCGCCGTGCTGATCCGCTGCGGCGCCGAGTTGTTGGCCCGGTAGACCGCGCGATCGTTGCCCAGCCAATAGACGTAGCCGTCCAGCACCAGAACGGACATCTGCGCCGCGCAGCCGCGTTCGAAGAACCCGCCGGCCGCTGTCTCGAAAGGGAACGGGTTCCGGCCCGTGTTGGTGAAGATTTCCGTCGAGGCCGCGCCCGCGACCCAAAGGCCCTTGTCCCACGCGACGATGGCGGTCGCCGGGTCCGGCCGGGCCTCGGCCGAGATGAATTGCAGCGCGTCGTAGCTCGTGGGGTCCCGCAGGTCCGAGATGAACCATTGGCCCCGCGAGGTCTCGCTTTCTGGCCGCAGGAAGGCGAAGAACCCGCCCGCGACCGCCACATCCTTCGCCCCGGGGAAATCCGGGTCCGTGATGCTCGTTACATCGCTGACGTTCAGCAGTCGCGTCTCGGCGCTCTCGACGTCCACCATGGCGAGCCAGCGGCCGTCGTCGGCCATCCGCACTGGCCCACTGCCCGGTGCCCCGCCCAGCGCCTCAGCGGTGCCGTCCTGCGTCACCTGCCAGACTTGGCCGCCGCTGACGCAGATCAGCCGGTCGCGGAAATACCGCATGCCCCGGATTGGCCCGGGTCCGCATGCCGCGTGCGCGTGCGCGCCGGGGCAGAACAGCAGGGCCGCGCGGGCCTTGGCGTCCTGCGGCTGCGCTTCCGGGTACATGTTCAGCACGCGCTGCTGAGACAGCGGGCGCGTCGGATGCTGGTAGGATTGCAGGGCGAACGGCAGGCGCATCAGCGGCCCGCCGCGTTGAAGTGCCCCAGCAGCGCCAGCAGCTCGGGCGGCAGAGACCGCACCGCATTGGCGTTCAACACCAGCTCGCCTTCGTGCACCGTGCCGGCCTGGCGCCCGGGCTGCACCACGCCGTCGCGGCCCGCGCCCGTGTAGCCGCCCTTGCGCCACTCGTTACCGTTCGGGTCCGTGCCGCCACCGTGCGCGCTCGGGCCGCCTGCCGAGTTCGCCGAGTTGGCCGTATCGGCACCACCGGCAGGGCCGCCATACTGGCCGCTGCTGTCCGTAGATCCCTGGCCGCTGCCGCCGCCGCCGAATACGTCACCGACGCCGTAGGGCGTGGTGCGATCCGGGTCCGCCACCATCGTGCCAAGCGTCGCCGCCATGCCGAGCGGGCCGAGGTTGCCCAGCACGCTCAGCCCCCAATCGGCGAGCGAATGCGAGACGCCGTAGCCGGGCGTGCCAGAACCCACCATCCCACCAAAGTCCGCGACGTTGCCGGCCATCTCGGCGCCGGCGCCGCCCTGCCCTTCGCCGGGCGCACCGCTTACGGCACCACCCGCCGGCACGGCGCCAACCATCAGCGACGGGGCGGCCTGCGCCATCGTGGCCGGCGCCGCCGTGCCGGCCTGCACCCCGCCGGGCGCGTAGCCACCGCCGGGCGACAGGCCGAGGCCGGCGCGAATGCTGCCCCACTCGGACTGCGGAATGCCCAGCAGCAGCTTGTTGAGTTCGTCTTCCCATGGCGCGCGCCCCACGCGCGACGTGCCGGCCGCCAGATAGGGCGCGATCCCGCCCCCGTTGCCGCCCTGTATCGGCCGATCCGCGATTGCCATCAGTAGAACACCGCCACGACCGGCTCGCCGCTGGTCGGCACCCGCGCGAACTTGCGCAACTCGCGTTCAGCCCCCGCCGCCTCTTGCAGCAGCCGGCCCGCCCGGGCCTCGCCGACGCCGAACACGTCCGCGAGGTCCGAAGCCGCCATGATCGAATAGCTCAGCGCGGCGAAGCGCGGCACACAGTCCAACGACCACTCGATCTGCCCGAAGGCCGTCAGGGCGTATTCCTCGGTCGCGGCGCCGCTGATCCCGGGGTCGCCCCAGCGGGTCAGTTCCATGCCCTGAAGCCGCAGGTGCAGGTCTTCCAGCGCCTCAAGCGCCCGTGCGCCGTCTGGCGCCGCCGGAGCCTCGCCCTGCGCCAGCACGCCCAACTTGCGCAGCACACGATCGCGCAGATCGGCCAGCGCGATGGCCGGATAGAGGTAATGCGTCGTGATGACCGTGCCGTCGACGGCACTTGCCGCCTCGGCCGCAACGTTCATCCATAGGCTGCCTGCCGACGCATAGGCGATGGGCGTAAAGCCCTCCACCACCGACACGTTCGCGGTTTCGGCTGCCGACACTTCGGAAACCAGATTGCTCGCGCCCGCGTAGGTCCCGAAGCTGAACGCCAGCGTAGGCTCGGTGCCGGCGTCCAGATCGGTGAACCCCACGTCCAACCCGCAGATCGCCTGCCCCGCCGCTACGGCGACAAGCTCCGTCTGCGACCCCAGCGTGAAGGGCGGCGTCAACGCGGTCGTGGTATCGATCCGCGTGACGCCGAAGGGCAGTGGCGACGGCATCGCAGGCTTAGCTGCGCTCGACCACGTAGCGAACGACGAGTTTGATCTTGCCGGATACCGCCGTTCCGGCCGCTGTCGTCACCTTGACGTCGATCGTGTCCTCGGCCGGATAGGTGTAGTCGGACAGCGACGCCGTGCGCCCGAACTGCACCACTCCGCCGGCCTGGCCGATCGTGCTGCCGGTGACATAGCGGTCGTCGTCAACGCCGTCACCGACGGCCAGCACAAGCGCAGTGCCGCTGTCCATGTCGTCGGCGGTCAGGCTTCCGCCCGTGACCCGCGCGCCCTTGGGAACACGAATCATCTGATGGACGTCGGCCAACTCGAGACCGGTGGTCGGAATCGTGGCCGTGGCCTCGATCTCCGCGCCCGTGCTGCTGAGGGGCGTATTCGCGGGATAGGTCGCGGCCGCCTTGGGCCACGTGGTGGTTTCGCCAGCCATGGCGATGCTCCTTTGTCAGAAACGCGAAAAGGGCCGCCACCCGAAGGCAGCGGCCCCGCGATCAGTCGGCCTGCGCGGCGAAGTAGCCGGTCGCCACGCCATGGTCCTTGGTGTCGTCCGTGTCGCCGTCGCCCGACCCGAAGATCATCTTGCGGATGCCCCGGATTTCCTCGATGGCGACGCCGAACTTGTCGCCGTAGTCGAAGGTCTCGGTCTTCGACGTCGTGCGCTTGGCCCACGCCAGCGCGAGCGCCTGCGCGCCCATCAGGTACACGGGCGCCACGTCCACGGTGCCGCCGTTGCCGACGTCGACGTAGATCGGCAGGTCGTCCATCTGCTTGATGACCATGCCGTCCCAGATCAGATCGCCGCCCGTGAACAGCGGGTTGTCCACGCCACGCTCGCGAGCGTCGCGGTTCGCCGCCTGCATGGCCGTGTCGGCCTGCAAGTCACGGAAGGCGTAGGGATGGCAGTAGACCGCGAAGGTCCGCTTGCCGCCGTTGACGGTCAGCGGGCGAATCTTCGGGCTGGCAAGCAGGGCCATGCGCTTCAGGATCGAGAGCGACGCGCTGGTCAGCTTGTCGGTCGTGGCGTCGACGTTCAGCAGCGAAGCCGAATGGTCGTTGCTGCTGTTGTTCGCGACGGCGGCGCCGAACAGCACGCGGTCGGCATTGTCGACCAGCCATGCGTCCTTCTCGGCCTCGGTCGCGGATGCATAGGCCACGCCGTTGATGGAACCGAGCGCGGTGATGAACTGGTCGCGCGTCTTCTCCATCATCCAGACCTTCAGCGCGGCCCGGCCCGCATTGCGCAGATCGATGGCCGACTTCTGCTCTTCCATCTCAGCCACGCGAACGCCGTGCCGGATCTTGTCGACGTAGACGCGGAAGGAGCGGGAGATCAGGTCTTCCTCGTTGCCTTCCAGCACCTGCGTGCCGGTCACGCCTGCATTCGTCAGGCGGTTGACCAGCGCGTAGGTCACGCTGTCGCCGGCCTTCTTGGTCAGGTCTTCCTTGACCTGGATGATGGAGTTTTCGTCCGTCCCCATCAGGGTGCGGAACATCGATTCCTGGACGTACTGAGTGAAAAACTCGTCGTCCCACTGCTGCGGGGTAAGGCCCGCAGTCGCGCGAGTGTCAGCCATTGCTGCCTCCGAAGAGGCCGCGCGCTACCGTCGCGGGTGGCGCGGCCCGAGGATGTCGGAAAGCGGCGTCGGGCCGTGCCAGGCGCCCGCTCGGGGCGCGGTGGCGCTGCGCGATGCCGCCAGACTTGCGGGCAGTGCGGTGGCGGGCGTGGGAGACGGTTGAGACGCGGGGGCGGCGGCCAGGCGTTCGGCCAGGCGGCGCTCGACCTCGGCTTCGATGTGGGCCTCTGGATCGGCGCCCAGGCGGGCCAGGACCATGGCCTGCTTGCCAACCTTGTAGGCGTACTCGGCCGGGTGGTCGGATGCGCGCATGCCGGCCGCAAGGGCCGTCTGCTGCACCGGCACGCCGGTTGCCCTCGCCTGCGCGTCGACGGCCTGCTTGAAGGCCGCCTCGGCTTCGGCGAAGTCCGGATACGCATTCCGCGCCATCATTTCCGAGAACTGGAAACGTTGGCGCGCGATCTGCCCTTCGAACTCCTGCCGCAGTTCACGACTTGGCCGCAGCGGGTCGTCCCAAGGGAACTCCTCGGGCTGCTTCGGCTGTTCGACCTGCGGCATAGGCGCGGGTGGTGCGGCACGCCGTATCAGGTCCGCGATCTGCGCGTCTCTCTCGGCCAGAAGCCTTTCGGCCTTCTGGCGCTTCTCACGCTCGTCCTTGTGCGCGGCAAACGGCACCGTATCGGGGTCGGCATTCCCTTCCGGCGGCGGCCCGGTGTCCTTCGGCTTCGGCGCGAACTTGCCATCCGCTGCGCGGGGCTGTTCCGGCTTTGCCTCAGGCGTTGCGCCCGTTTCCGACGCGGCGACGGGTTCGCTTGCGGGTTCCTGCTGCCCAGCAGGGGCCTCCGAAGCGCGCGCGTCATCACGACGGCCGAGAACGTCCGATAGCGGCGTCGGCTCGAAAGCCGGCACCGTTTCCTGATTGTCCATCTGATCCACGCAGCGCCCGTACAAACCCGGCGGCGGTTCGCGCCCGTACAAACCCGGCGGCGGTTATGGCGACCCCTGCGGGCCGCAATCTCGTGTGGTCAGGCCGGCCGCTTGACCGGCTGCCTGGCCTTCATGGCGTCGGCTTTCGCGCGTTGCGCGTTGGCCTGCGCCGTCTGTTCGAACTTCATGGCCTCGCTGCGAGCCTTCAGCGCGAGTTCGTCGCGCCGGAACGCCTCGTCGGCTGCTGCCTTGTCGCGGTCCAGTTGCAGCCGGCCCGCATCAATCGGGTCGACCAGCGGCGCCGCCGGCGCGCCCGGCTGCTGCTGCGCTTCCTGGCCGGCCTTGAACCTGTCGAGTTCCAGCCGCTGCTGTTCCAGCGCCATCTGGTCGTCGTGCCTCTTCGCGTCGAGTTGCAGCTTCTGCACTTCGGGCGGCGGCGGAAGCGGCTTGCCGTCCGGCCCCTCGCCGCTCATTTGCTTCAGCACCTTTTCCTTCACGTCCGGCCGCAGCGGCGCCGCCTCGATGATGGCCGTCGGCGGAATCGGCAGCCCGGCCCGCACCATGTCGGTCAGCTGCGTGAAGGTCTCGATCTGCAACGTCGCGACGTCGGGCGATTCATCGAGGATGATGTCGACCGGAACGTCGGCAACCTGGTTATCGACCCGCACGACCTGCTTGAGCCGGGGGTCGCCCGCCGTCAGCCCCATCTGCGCGATGGCCGCGCGCGCCTCTTCCTCGCTGCTCATTTCCAGCAGCGCATCGGCCAGCGTGACCTTGCGGTTCAGCCCCACGAACTTGACGTTGCGGTCGTCGTCCGTGACCCGCACCCACGTCTCTTCGGTCCAGAACTGGCGGATGCGGTTCCAAATCGCGCGGTAAACGCGGCGCTTCCAATGCCGATGCAGATCGCCAAGCGCACCGACCTGAATGGCGCCGCCCTGTTGCTGCAACGCGATCGCGCGGCCGCTCTGGTCCTTCGGGTCCTTGCCCTGCATGGCGGCGTTCGGCCCCATGCCGGCCAAGGCTTCCTGCGCCTGTTGCAACAGCAGCGCCTGTCCGTTCGCCAGGTCGGCGGTCTGCTGCACCTCGTACCGCGCGTTCGGCGCCACCTCGACATAGCCGTCCGGCTTCGCCATCTCGCGTCGTGCCGCATCGACGTCGCGCACTGCACCCTCGTCGGCCACGACCTGCCGCACGCTCAGCAGATGCAGCGCCTTGCTGCGCCGCTTGTTCACCTCGTCCTGCTGGTCGATCATGTCGCGCACCGCGCCGTAGCGGTTGTTGTCGCGATCGACATAGGCGCTCTGATAGATCAGCGAACATTCCGGCTCGCCCTCGTCATCGAGATACGGCGACAGCGCCGGCTGTTCGAGAAACCCGCCCTTGGTGAAGGTCGCCATCATCCAGCCGCGGCGCGCCTGCCAGTGCATCTGGACGATCCGCACGCGGCGGCGCTTGGCGTCGCCCCAGGCCACGTTCTTCGGCCGGTCGTCGAATGTCTCGCTGGCGTTGGCGTCGAGCGTGGATTCGATCGCGTCCTCGCCGTCCGGGTAGCGGTCCTTCGCTTCCTCGGCGTCGAGCCAGATCACCATCCCGCGATAGCGCGCGTCGCTGTAGTCGGCCCGGCGCGAGTGCGGGTCGGCGAACATCCGATCCCACGGCACCTGCACGACGCAAATCTTCGGCACGCCGCCCTTGCGGTGCTCGACATAGACGTCGGCGCCGCCCGCGCCCTCGATCAGCATGTTCTCCCAAACATCCGAAGACGCCATGGGCATGTCGGCGTCGTTGCACACGAACCGGATCGCGCTGGTGGCCGCGTCGGCCGCCTGCTCGTCGTCGGGGTTGCGCGGATACGCCTTCGGGTCGCTGCGGGTCTGTTTTTCCAAGCCCAGCAGATAGTCGATCTTCTGCCGGATCAGGTTGTGGCTGATCGCGGGTTGGCCGCGCTTGCGCAGCGCCTCGATTTCCTCGGCCGTGAACTGCTTGTTGTCGTAATAGTCGCGATCGCGTTCGGCCTTCTCGCGCGCGTCTACAGTCGCGTCTTCGCTGTCCTGGAACCACTGAATGAGGGTCGGTAGCCAGTCGCGCTCCTCCTTCATGCGACCTTCCAACTTCCTTCGGCCTCGCTTGGCCGGCGGCGGTCCCACCGGTCGCGCGGTGGCGCGGTCGGCCGGATCGGCGGCACCCATGGCCGCGACATGCATGCGTATCGCGCCTCGTCTGGCGCGTGGTCTTCGCCTTCGGTGTCTACGTCCTCAGGCCGCGATTGATCGTGCTGCAAGGCGGGCAGCGTTCGGATCAGGTCGCGGCACGTGTCGAATGCGTAGAGCATCGGCCGGCCATCGATCCCCAACAGCCTGGCGCGCACCTGATCCCAGCCGCCCATGGCGCCGCTGCGGGCTACGCGGGCGTTGTCCGCTGCGCGAAACATCACGCCTTCGCGGTGCATCCGTTCGGCGATCGAAGGCCCGCCATCACTGGCGAAGATCGCCGGGTCAGCCACGCCGTAGGCGATCTTCTCGGCGCGCTCACGGGCCTTGATACCCTGCGCCACCTGTTCGGCCGGCAGGCGCAGGCCGGTGTTCGGTGCGCTCGCCCCGTACCATTCGCGGTAGCGGATCAGTGCACCGCGCGGGAATTGCGCCATCTCGCCGTCACTGATCGCCCACCAGCCGACGCTGAAGGGGCGCGCGCTGCCCCAGTCCAGAGAACGGAACCGCGTCCAGCGTTCGGGCAGGGGCATCGGTCGAACGACGTGCTGGTTTCCCCATTCCGGGAAGAACGCGCCCGTGATGACCGACCAGTCGCCATCAAGCCACGCCCGCACCAGCTCGGGCGATCCAAGCCCCTTCAAACGACCGCGATAACCAGGGTCGTGCGCCAAAAGGATGCGATTGTCGTCGAGCCGGGACGGGATGAACATCCGTTCCATCCCGGTCGCGTCATCAAGCAGCGGCGTAAACCCGCCAGGCGCGGGGTCGATGAAGTATTCCTTGATCCAGTGGTGCCCAGCCCCGCCAGGGTTTGCCGTGCTCCGAATACGCTTGGTGGGGACCGGCTTTGCGGACCGCAGGCGGGCGCGCAGGTAGCGATAGGCGAACGGCGAGGCCCATTGGCCTTTTTCGTCCCAGCCGATCCAGGTGTACTGATGGCCCTGGTAGCGGGTCGCATCCGTCTCGCGCTCCAGATAGCGCATGCGCAAGACCGCGCCGTTGGTCCAAGTCCAGATCTTCTTCTGTTCAAGCCATGTCGCGCCCGTCTGCGGATAGATTTCCCGCGACCGCGCGATCAGTTCCTCAAGCTCTGGATAGGTTCGGCGGAACAGCACGCCCTGCCAGACGGCTTCATACGTCTGGACGTCCTGCAGCCAGTCGCCGAGCAGATAGTCGGATTTGCCACCTCCGGCCGCGCCGCCGTACAGCAGTTCGGGGCACCAGTCGGCGCCGATCGCGTCAGTCTGCGGTCCCGGCTGCGGCGCCCATCGCGGTGATGGCGAGTTCTCGGCGGCGGCGTTCAAGCCATTCCTCGCGGGTTTCGCGCGGCGGGCGGTCAACGGTGGCAACGGCGACGGTTACGCCACCCGAATGCTCGGTTTCGACCTTCTCGCCGAATTTCTTCGGGGCCAGTTTCGCGGCGTACCAGCGGCGCGCTTCGTAACGGAGCTTCGACCGCTGAATGTGTTCGCCGTTGGCCTGCCAGCCAGCATCGTCTTTGCCGTGGCGCTCCATCCAGTCGTTGCGCCCGTCGTCGGCTATTTCGAGCACTTCATCGGCCAGGACTTCGGCTTGGGCTTCGCGCGCTTGCGCGTACTGTGTGCGAAATTCGTCGTGTCGATGCAGCCAACGACCAACCGTCGCGATGTCCGGAAACCCATCTTCGCGGCAGATTTCGCGAAGGCTTTCGCCGCTCATCAGGCGCGCGCAGATCGTTTCAGCGATCTCCGGCGTGAAGATCGAAGGCCGACCGGCCATGCGTCTGTCTCACATTTTGAGATTGCGCCGACGCGCCAAGCGCCCGACACGCGCGCATCATTGGCGAACGTGATGGATGCGTGTCAAGGGGTTTCTGTGGATGATGGAAGAGGTGAAACCTACCCCCTAGGTTTCACCCCCCGGAAACCGCGGCGCTCGCGTTTCCGGGGGTCCGGCCCATGCCGCCCGGATCGTCGCGTCAGGCGGGCGGCTCTCGCGCGGGGCGAGGCATGCCAGCCCGGCCCTCAGCGCCCGTTCGGCCCGGGGCGACGTCGGCGGCTGGTTCGCCCCGCACACGCTCACGACGACGACGCGGCACTCAGCCGGCACCTGCCCCACCAGCGCGTGCCATTTGGCGCTGTCGCCGGTGCCGTCGCCGCCCGAGGCGCCTCCGTATTGGCCGGTGGTGCGCTTGTCGAGCAGCGGCGCGAGCTCGATGTACTGGTGTCGCGTCGGATCAGGGTCGGGCGTCTTCGGCAGCGACTCGTGACAGTCATCGCAGCGCGCCGGGAACATGTCGATGGGCTCATGGACCTGGTCGGCGGGCACCAGACCGGCGAACGACGAGGTCTTGCCCACGTCCACGCCTTCGCGGCCGTGCGCCGGCAGCACCAGCGCGGCGCCGTCGAAATCATGGTCCTCGGTCCAGTAGGTCGGCGTGATCACGGTCCACAGGCCAGCCTCCGACGCC
>ERZ650308.1043-NODE-1043-length-14690-cov-4.060540_pt1 | contig 14690 bp, 13 predicted proteins | sample MGYA00376244_ERZ650308 | MGnify/ENA primary metagenome ERZ650308 (study PRJEB26733, sample SAMN07839295) | wastewater metagenome | biome: small river; feature: stream; material: water | place: USA: North Carolina | collected 2016-04-26 ...
CGTTCTCTCCGGCAAATACGTTGCGGAGAAAAAATGATGACCGACGATGAAATCATGATTGCCAAAACCAATCTGTCGGCGAAGCGCCGGCTGATGGATTTTGTTGACCAGTGGAGCGCGATGAACCAAGGCGATAGTGCTGATTTCCGCCTCGGTCGCACCATTTTAGGGAAAGCGGCGATCATGATTTCTATCGGCCAGAGCGACCATTTGTTTGATGATGAGGAGGCCGCGTTCCTTGTCGAAATCATCGGCAAGACCATCGATCAGCGCAATCTTCCTGAAGGCAGCGACTTCCACATCATGAAAGAGGCGATTGAAATCGCCATCGCAGCGGCGAAAGAAAAGATCAGCAATGAAGTGGGCTGAGGCAGTTTACCGCCGAATTGGCTGGGTGCTGCTGGTCGTGGTTATGACGCCGCTTGCCATTGGCGCTGTTGCCGGCGTCGTTCTTGTCGTAGGCGCGATGTATTTGAATGGGGTACAGCCATGATTGATACGAAGGCAATCGAAGAACGGGAGGCGAAGGCTACGCCGGGTCCGTGGACTCAGGAGGCGTGGCTGGAAATTCTGAAATCAGCCGTTCAGGCCGACGTGAACGAACACGACTTCAACAAAGAGGCGTTTCGTATTCTCGCTGATTGGCCCACTAAAGAAGTACTCCAAGACGCCGACTTCATCGCCCACGCCCGTACCGACATCCCAGCCCTCCTATCAGCTGTGAAGGAGAAGGACGCAGAGATAGCGCTGTTGCGGAAGGCGCTGGCAAGGGCGGCGCATGTCCTTACAGAAATGGCTGATGGCGCTGGCGTGACTGCGGAAGAACACGACGCCGCCGTCGCCGAGGCTCTCGCCCTCACCGCGAAGGTGAAGCCATGACTGATGAACCTATCGATTGCTCGCCGCAGGCATTCCAAAAACTGCTGGATGAGAGCCAAACTCTGGTCGATCAGATGAAAGCCGAACACGACCGCCGCGTGAGTGAGCTTTTGCAGGCCAATACCATCCTTGTCCTGCAACGCCGTGATGCAGAAAAGAAGCTCACCGAGGCGCGCGATGAAGTGCGCGAGTACAGCGATCTGTTCAATAAGCAGCATGAGCGCACCACCAAGGCTGACAGGCTGTGGCGTGCCGCTCATCCTGGCAAGGAACTCACCCTCCCCGATCTTGGCGACTTGATTGATTGGCTGATCAAGCGCGGTGACTACGTTAATGACGTCCTGCACGCCAATGACGGCCTCTCAGCGGCTTTGCGCAAGGAACGCGCCCGCAACGTGGTTTACGACAGCGGCAGCTTGCGCGACTTTCAGACCGCCCTGCTGGTGGATTGCCGTCCGATATCGTCCAATTGCTGACGACCGGGGATAATCGCGGCACCGTGCCGGCTGGCGTTCTGTGGCGGGCCTTGACGACGGCGTTTAAACTTGGAAAGGACGGTGAGAACAATGGGTAGCATTCCAGGCGAGGTGTTTCACTGGATCGCTTGTTGGATTCTGTCTGCTTGCTAAGGATTAAGAATGATCGGACGTCGCGCTATTTTGAAGCTCCTGGGAGTCGCGCCAGCGGTCGCTTCCCAGGCTGGTGCTGTTGTGCAGGGCGCATTGACGGGCGCCACGGTTGGCACCAGCGCCGCTAGTGCGCTTTGGGATCGTGCCGGCAACATTGGGGTCAGCGACACCCGTGGAGCGGCACGGTATACGGACTTTGCCTCGTTCATGTTGAATGTGGGCAATAAGGCGCTGTGGGAAGAAGCCCGCGAGGTCAATTACCTCGATCCCGACTTGGTATCGATGCAGAGCTTGCCGCTCAACACCAAGTTCATCATCCAAAGGCAGCGCAATTACGAGCGGCGTGTCGAGTACCAGCGCGATTGGTTTAAGCGCACGGTGGATAAGTATGGCTTTTTTGAATGGAGCAAATGAGAAAATGACTGACCACAAATCACTTCCTGTTCACGGCTACCAGCCGCAGTCCGACCAGACGGTCAATATCGTCAACGGCTTCAAGATCATGGAGGAGCGCACCTTGCGCATCCTGGATGACATGGCCAATCAGAAGGATATCTTTGACCCTCGCTCGCTGGCCGTCGGTCGCACGCACCTGGAACAGGCTTACATGGCGATCAATCGCAGCGTCTTTAAGCCCAAGCGCGTCGGCCTTCCCGAGGACACCGATAAGGTGGCGTAAAAAAAAGGCCCCGGAAATCCGGGGCCTTTTCTCTTACTGCCGGTTGGTTTCCATCGCCGTGATGTATTTCACCACAGCCTCGGAGAAGCCGGTGATCTTGATCCACTTGCCGTAGCCGACAGAACGCTCATAGCTACCGACGTTGATCATGTAGTGGTTGCCGTTCGCGAACATGGTCGCCTTATCGAACGAATCTCCATCGCCCGAGGTGTCCTGCTCATCCGTGATCATCACCACACGGTCAACATTCTTCTCCTTGGAGGCAATGTAGTCCATCACCTGACGGACGAAGATACCACCGCCGCCGAGAGGACGGCACATATCGTAGATCGCATCGACCAGGGCCATGCCGTGACGCGCCGGCACAAGCTCGGTCTTATGCTTACGGGCGCTATCAGAGCCAGCCGTCGCATAGATGACAGGCTCCTCACACACCTCGCGCATGATCGCCGCCAGGGCGCACGCGGCACGCGCACGATCCATGTCGGACTTTGCCGAAACGGTCGAGCCGTACATCGAGCCGGAGACGTCGATGATGACCACCGTCTTGCCCTTCAGCTTGGGAGCCTGGGCCAGGGTCGCCACCATCGCCTCATCGAGCGCCGGCTCAAACTTCGGCGCAGCCTTGGCAGCAGCGATGAAGCGGAACGGCAGAACGCGGTGAGCGCCCTTGCGAGCGCGGATCGCGTCATTGACCAGCTTCGAGTCAACGCCGGCCTGTTCCATGTTGCGGAGGTTCCGCAGCAAGGCCATGTAGCCGAGTTTGCCTTCCTTCAGGAGGCGCGTGAACGTCGCCTTCTTATCCTTGCCGGCGGAAAGCTCGGTTTCCCAGGTGTCAGGCGTCACCATCTTGCCGTCGATCAGGCGCTTCCACAGCGCGTCCTGTTCAGCGTCCTTGGGCTTGGCGTGGACGAGAAACAGGGCATCGCGCAGGCGGACGTCGCCGGCACGGTCATACTTGGCAAGCTGGTACTCGTCGAACTTGGTGAACGCCCGCGCCAGACCCTTCTTGACCTGGGCCGAGAGCTTCTTTTTCACCGCCGACGGCGCAACACCGTTGACCTTGGCATAGATCGCCAGGAACTCGGCAAGCTCGTCCGCGCGCTGAACCACCTTCTCGATGGTTTCGCCGACGAGGTTACCCTTCACCGTCTTGGCGAGGGTCGCAGCGATCAACAGGGGGACATGGCGCAGGTTGCCCACGGTACGGGCCTCAACGGCGATTGCAGCCGCTACGGACGCCGGCACCTTCGGGATCAGTTCTTCAATGCGCTTGGCGATGGAAACGCCATCCTCATAGAACTGGTCCTCCCACAGCATGGTCGCCATGACAGAGCGGCGAAGCTGGTCCTCGACCGTCACATGCTTGTCGGCCTTGCCACCGCCATGGGTGTAGACCGGGGGAGTCTTGGTCTTACGGTTGGTTTTCATGAGTAGCCTCCATTGGTTTCACACGATCCTGCGTGTTCGGAGGCTATGAGGCGAGGTTGTGGGGGAAAAAGCGAAATCAGAAACGTGAGGCGTCCTGGACCACTAGACGACCGCCACCATAGATGGGGTGGCAGACTGGATTCGAACCAGCGTTTCCCGCTTGCAGAGCGAAGTATCTGACTTCTACGCCACCCACAAAATTGCCGTCAGGGAAAAAACGGAACAGTACCTTGGACGTCGCTCTACCAATTGAGCTAACGGGAGTTTCCCCCCGCATTGGACTCGAACCAATAACCTACGGCTTACAAAGCGAAGTAACTGTTTCCTACGCCACTGACGAAAACCCAAAGAGGGGGAATAAATCGGAACCGGACTTTTCACATCCGAAGCGAAGTAACCGGCGCCTACGCCACCCTCAAAATCTCATAGCCCTGGGAACGGACGGGTCGGTAACTCCCCTTTCGGGGACGCTGTTTACAAGACAGTGCGAAGTAACCGAATCCTACGCCACAAGACCGTGTTTCATGTACCAACGCGGCGTTACTGCGTCAAGCGATGATCGCATAAAAAACCGCCGCCATGAAACCAGCGACGGAGCCGACAATCCACTCCATATGCTTGTGAAACGATCCCTTCAGCGTGAAATCCCAGCCGACTTGCGAGGCTTCGCGCAGATAAAGACCCACCATTGCGAGAACGGCACCGATGAAGCCAGCCGCCACGCCCAGGAAGATCGCCACGACCAGCACGAAGCCGACCGAGACAAGCGAGTGAAACAGGTTATCGAGCGAGAAAATGTCCTTGATCATTTGGCACCTCAAAAGTGATAGACGAACAGCGTGATGATGAAGCCGTTTTCGATGGCTCTATTCGCCGCCCTAAAGCCGACCTCCGAGGCGGACTGACAACCAGATAAGAGCAATGTGCAAAAGAGGCACAATGCCGCCGGCTTCATTCCTTGATACCAAGGGCCTTGGGGTCGCAGGGCTTCTCGGCATAGAGCTTGGCGATGCACTGCACGCGCTTCCAGCAATCAGCCCAGGCGTCCACCGCGCGATTGAGCGCACCGCCAAGATCGAGGTCATCCTCGGGCGGTGTCGTCGGAATCGTCTTGCAGGAGAGAAGTCCGGCATCCAGCGGCTTGTAGACGTAGACCTTACTGACAGGCGGCGGGATCGCCACCGCTGGCGATTGCTCCTGCGCGGCACAGCCCCCACTGAGCAGCAGCGCGAGCAGAAGGGCTAAGGGGTTTCGGCTTGTCACTGTCGGCATTTGCCTTCCTCCGAAGGTCAGCGAGTTTGCGCTCGGTCGCGTCGGCGCGGTCCTGCGCCTCGTTCAACAGTTCGATGGTGGCGGATTGCGTCTCTTGGGCCTTGGCCGTGAACGCTTCCAATTGATCGCCGAGTCTCTTGATTTCAGCGTCTCGGGCATCCTGTGCCTTCTTCAGCCCGTCGATCTGGGCGACAAGGCCCTCCTTGCCGTTGACCAGCATGTCATAGGCGGCAATGGCGGCTTTCTGCCCGTTGATCCGGGACTGCTGGATACCGCCGACGATCCCGCCGCCAATGACAAAGCCGCCGATGAAAAGGCCGGCCATCAGCCAGGGGGAAACGCCGGTCGCGGCGCCGATCACGGTTTTCAAAATGCTCATGCTTGGCTCCAATATGCCAAAAGGACCACAAGGGCGATGCCGATGGCCGCGTAAAGGAACAGGTTCCTCACTGTCGCCCACCAGTATTCCAGGTCATCCATCCACTTATCGAACTCGTCCATGCCCCATTACCTCGGCCTATGATCGTGCCAATAGTGCGTAACGACCAGCGTCCGTGGCGCCGCCAAGACAGAGCCGCCCATCATCATTCGCCACTTGGCAATGCGCTCGACATAGGTCCGCGTCTCATGGGCGTTTTTCTGCCCTGTCACCTTCCCCAGACAAGGGGCAATCTCGGCCCATAGCCGGGCGCCCCCGCACAGGTCTTGAGCGCGCAGCAGGTTGCCGGTGCCGGCGTTATAGGATGCCAAGGCGAGGTCGTGACGCGCCAGCATTGGGCGATTGGCTTTCCAGGTGCGGCGCAGCTTCGCCATGTAGTAGGCCCCTGCCTGGATCGCCGGAGCGGCATCGTGGGGGCTGGCAGCGCCAAGGCGAAGCTCTTTCACCATGTCGCTCCAGGTGCCGGGCATGAACTGCGCTAGGCCACGGGCGCCGACCGGCGACACCGCGTCAGGCCGGAGCCGGCTCTCCTGGTAAAGCTGCGCCTTCCACAATTGCCAGTCCGGCAGATCGGGCCACCAGTTCGAGACGGCGCGCTCAATCTCGCGGTCGTACTTGTCAGGAAAAAACTGCTGCGACGACGAGACAGATGCCCAGCCAACGAGCGCCCAGGTAAAGGCTAAGAGCCACGCGAGAACCCGACATTTTGCTGAACGAGTCCGAGAAGCGATGCCCAATGCGCTTGTCCAGCCACCGCGAGAAGATGACGGCAGCATAGAGAGCAAAAAGCGCCCAAAGAAGGCGGGCGCCGTTGGTGATGATGAAGATTTGGCCCGAGGACAGGTCATCCATTGTTGTTCCCTTCGATCATGGCTTTCTTTTCCAGGTCTGGCATAGGAGCGGTGATGTTGCCGCTGCGCTGGTTCTCGATCCGGTCGAGCCGGCGCAGGGCATCATTGAGCTTCGATTCCTGGACCGCTTGATTGATCTTCACGGAAACGACTTCTTCGCCGATCCCGCGAATGTCGCCCCAAACCTGCACCCCCAAAAATGTAATAAGCCCCAGGAATAGCGGGGAAACCACGCGATTAATCACAATCAGAAGTTTGTTTTCGGCCAATTGCTCAATCTTGTGGTCGTTCGACATTTCCTCTGCCTCTACATTTTGTGGGTGCGGTTACTTCGCGGCACGAAATATACGCTTTTTGTCACTGGTTCCTCACAAGAAAAAGGCCGCCCGAAGGCGGCCTTTTCCCCGAATAGGTCAGTCCGCTGGAGTTAACTGAACGGACCCCTCATTGCCGGTGTTTTTCATCCGCCCACGGTCCGGCTGGGACGTCCGCCCATGTCCCCGCAGGGAAGCCGGCGGCCAGCTATCCACAAATGCGAAGCGCCGCAGGGGGGATAGCCTGCGGCGCTTCTGGCCGCCGCGTGGCCTTGGGTGAGCGAGAGGCGGCGGATAGGGCCGGGAGAACGTCTGTTTCCCTAGCCATTTGGTTGCAGGGGTGGGATTTGAACCCACGACCTAGAGATTATGAATCTCCCGCGCTGACCAGCCTGCGCTACCCTGCGTTAATCCTGGTAAGGTCTGACGCCAACGATCCTACGCGGGCGTGAAACAAGGTCAATCCAAAAACGTATCGCGATACCATTTTTGCGCCGAGTTCAGAACGGCCCGCTCGTCGGCTGAAAGGGTGCGCAGGAAGGCCGGGCGATCCTTCAGCGGGATCGGCCCCAGCGGATGCGCCCGCTTGATAGATGCCTCGATATCCTTGGCGTCGGCGCCGAGGTCGCGAAGCTCCTTGCGGGCCGCTTTCTCAGCTTCCTTATCCTTGAACTTCATGGCGAGGCGCAGCTTGTAAAGGGCATTGGAGCGCGGCGTCGTCATCGCCGAGTAACCCTCCTGCCCCTTCTCGCGCTCCAGCCAATTGTACGCCAGCGTGCGGATGCGGTTGTAGTTGTTCTCGCCCGTGTCCTTCTTATAGATCACGGCTTCCTTCCAGGAGCGGCCATAGCCACGGCTGGGATTGCCCATGACCAGATCGTATTCATTCTCCAGCGAGAAGGTCTTGAACATATTGCGCCAGGAGTCGCGCACCGGGCGCGCATTGAAGGCATCCGGGAAAAGCTGCACGCCGGCAGCAGCTTCCAACGGCGCTTTGATCGTCGGCGTCACGCCGTTGATGATCTTGTTGATCGGCGCCTTGGCGATTGCTTTGAGGACGTCCAGCAGATCGGCGCGACCACGCTCGACCTCATAGAGAGCCGCCGCCGCGTCCTCGATACCGAACCAGGAGAAGATATCGGACAGCGAACCCTGCAAGCGCATGGTCCGCATTTCGCCGTTCTCGTCGCGGCCAAGGTTGAGGTGCAAGCGCGTGCGCGTCTCGGGGTCGAGTTCATCCTCGTCATCGGGGAAGAACAGGTTGTTCCAGATCGTCACCAGCGCATAGACCGCGATCATGCGGAGATAGAGATACGCGGTCGTGCGCAGGCCGAGAGCGGCGCCCGTGACGCCCGTCGTGCGGAGGCCCTTGCCAAAACCCTGGCCCCACGCATTCTGATTGAGGCGCCAATAACGCTTGGCGTTAATTTCCATGAACGACCAGAACGGGATCAGGTAGCGGCGGATATCCTGGCCGGCTTTGGAAATCGCGCCATAGTCGCCGAGAAGATCACGGGCCAGCAGTGCCGCCTTGTCCTTCTTATCCGTCACCGCGTCGATGATTTCGCGACGGGAAGCACCGTAACCGATGGAGTCCATACTTTCGCCGGCCTCGATGCGCTCGATGTAGTCGAGATACGCCGCATAGCGGAAGATGTTTTCGCGCAATTGCGTCGATTTCTGCAAGAAGCCCCAGCCCTTGGACAGCGCCGCTTTCGAGATTGCCAGAGGGTTCTTCCAATTCATCGGCTTGGTCAGCCGCTCGAACTCCGCGAGCGAATTGATTTCCGGGACTTCCTGGATGGAGAATCCGCTATCGAACACACCATGGGCAATCGCTTCCTCATAGCGGGCGCTTGGCTTCTTCTTCTGCACCATCACCTGATAAAGCTCTTTGGCGGCGATGGCCGACTTCTTCAGGATGCGCGGGTTGCCGGCGATCACAGCGTCAAGATCGCCCGAAAGGTTGTTGAGATTGTACTTGGCCCAACGACGCGGGTTGATCAGCGTCCACACCTTCCACGCCTTGGTCGGCGCTTCGATGACGTGAAGGATGATGTTCTCGTCGTAGTCGGAGCGCAGATTATTGAGCGTGTCCGCCAGTTCCTTCGGGATCACCATTTCATACTTGGCGGAACCGACGGTAAGGGCCTGGGTCACTTCCTGCTGGAGGCCGGCGCGCGTAAAGGCGGCCAGATCGCCGGGCAGGTTGGCGCCGGCAATGACGTGCTGGACGATACGATCAACAGCCTGCTCCGGGATCGTCTTGGCGACATAGAGGCGCAGCGCACGACCCTTGCCATCAGGACTGTCGGGTTGCCACGTCACGTAGCCCTCGGGGGCAAACCGCTTCACCAATTCCTGCATGTTGGTCGGATCGGCATAACGCTTGCCCAGGAGGTTCTTTGCCCACTCACGGCGCTGCGAAATGCCCTTGAACACCATCGCAGCACCCATGGCGCCGGCCTGATTGTTGTCCAGAATCCACGCCATGAACGGGAATACCTGGGCATCATCGAGGCCGACGGCCAGATTGTCGGCGGTATCCTGGAACTCAGCAGGCGGCACCAGGGAGCCGTCATCCAGCACCTTCTTAATGTGCGCCATGCCCATGGCGATCAATTGGCGGAACTTGGTGTGTTCCTGGCGCAGAGGCCCATTCGTGCCTTCCGCGTCGAGGATTTCGCGCACCAGCGCGTCATTGTGCGCCTTGGCTTGGGCGATCACGTCCTTACGAATGTTGTGGTCTGACTGCTTGATCCAATCGATGGTCTTTGCCGTCTCGATGCCGATATGCGCCTTGTGCATCCAGTCAAGCTCGGCTTCCAGCATGTTGGCATTGATATCCAGGCTGGAACCCATGCGCTTGGCCCAATACGGGGTGCGCAGCTTCTTGCCGGTGCCGGCCATGTTGCTTTTCACCGCCGCGACATACTCAAGAACCTGATGGCGGTAATAGGCCGGGTTCTGCACCTGATCTTTATGCAGGACGCCGACGCGCACCAGTTCATTGGCAACGGCGCGCACCATCAGCTTGCGCTGACGGACAGCCTCGGCCAGATCGGGGCGACGGGCCAGGATGGCATCGATCTTCGCCTTCTCACGCACCACGTCCGCCTCGGTCATGGCGAACGGCAGGAGGTGCTGCTGTGAGGCTTCCCACGACAGATCGTCCAGGATCACCTTGCGCGTGAAAAGGTCCAGATCGTCGCGGTTCATGTTTTTGGTCAGTTCATGAAGCTGGCGGACGATCTTCTCTTTCGACGCCTGGGGCGCCGCTTGGAGGATGCGGAGCTTCTGATTGACCTCGGCATATTCCTTGGTGTTGGGAAGGAAGATGAAATGCCGGCTGAAGCCATGACCAATGTGAGAAGCCCAGCCCTTGAACTTTGATTTCCAATCCTCGGCGCCGGCAATGCCACCCTTGGCGGCCTGCAAACGCTTCTCGGACTCCGGGTTGTCGAAGGTCATCTTGTCGTTGGCGCCGACCGGGCGCGGCGGGATGGCGAACTTCGGCTCACCCTCGCCGTTCATGAAACGCTCGGACATGCCCATCGGGCCGACTTCATCGATGCCGGCGGTTTCCTCCTGGGCAAAGCGGCCTTGATCGTCACGCAGGATTTCACGGCGACCAACCGTGCCAGCTTCGACCTCGCCGAACACATCCTCTGCCGTGCGGAAACCGCGACCAGTGATCGCCTCGCCAATCGCACGCACGATCTGCGTGATCTTGTCGAAGATGCGGCGGACGGCTGTTTTAGTCAGCTTTTTCGCCGCATAGTCGGCGAACATATCGGCAATGGCTTCTTCGAGGTGCTGCTCATGCGTCAGGTTCATGTCGGCGTAGCGGCGGCGGATTTCGCGCATGCGGCTGGCCGAAACAGCACCTTCCATGATCGCCCATTCTTCCTTGGTGAACAGGCCAAGGTCACGCAAGGCATGGATGGACTCATGGTTCAGGGTCCACTGCTCGCCATTGTAGGCGTCGAGTGCCACCTCGATCAGGCGGTTGAAATAGCGACCGCTGGCCTTCTGCCACTGGCCGTCGATCATATGGACCATGCGCTCAACGACGCGCAGATTGACCTTATCGCGGATGCCAAGCTGCTCCAGGCGGCTTGACAGGGCATCGGCAATCGCCTGGGCATCGCCACGGAAGGCTTCGCTGGGCATGTTGCGGTCGAGGCTGAACTTCTCGTCCACGTCCTCTGGCGCCGCCTGCGCCAACATCGCGGTGTTGGCGGCGGTCGTCTCGGCTTTAAGCTGGCCCTCGATGGCCTGCACCTGAGACTTCAATTCGGAAATCTTTGCCTTGTTCGGGTACTCGCCACCGATTTTCGGCGTGAACTCGGCAATCACGCGCTCGGCATCGGCGATGCGCTTTTCGGCATTCGTCTTGTTGGTTTCAAAGTTCCCAAGCGTAGCCTCAAGCGAGCGGGCGATACCGATGGCGGACTCGCCGATATTGAACTCGGTACGGTGATCGCCGTTGCGCTCGATGAATGGGCGGATGATATGGACCGGATCGCCCTTGGCGCCCTTCATCACCGCAACATCGACAAAGGCCGAGAAGCCGCCGATATCGGCGATCTTGGCGCGCTCGATCTTACGGTTCTGTTCCTTCAGACTGTTGATGTTTTCCAGCACGGCGCCGCCAAACTCGGTACGGTCGTCAAACGACTTCTTCACGCCGGCCACAATGGCATCGGCCTTGAAATTGTCGCCGCTGGTATCGGTGCGCTGGGCAATGTCCTTATCAATCGCAACAATGCGCTGCTTGTTGTAGTCGATATCGCGCTGGGCTTCGCGGATGTTGACCTGGATCGCGTATTGCTCGGATTCAAAGGCGCGCTCGCGGCGCACCTCACGCTCAAGCTCCTGGCGCAGATTAGTGAGTTCGATCAGGCGCGGGTCATTGGTGGTCATGGCCTTGGCCTGCTCGTACTGGCTGGCCTCGCCCAAGTCCTCCATATCGCGCAAATTCGGGTCGCCCTCAAAGAAGCCCTGAATGAAGCGCGCCTTAGTCTCCATCATGCCCCACATGGTAGAGTCGTAGGTGCCTTTGGTGGAGTAATCGTGAATTTCGATTTCAGGGTTCATGTTGCCCTGACGGATGATGCGACCGTTGCGCTGCTCATCGTCAGCCGGATACCAGAGCGGGTCCAGGTTGTGGACGGCATAGAGACGGCGCTGGGCATTGACGCCGGTCGCCATCTTCGACGTCGAGCCGATCAGGATACGAACCTTGCCCTCATTGACGTCGTTGAAAAGGCGCTGCTTCGCGACGTGCGACTTGTAGTCGGAAATGAACGCGATCTGATCTGCCGGCACCTGACGGTCCATAAGCTCGCGCTTGATGTGCTTGACGATGTTGAACTTAGAGCCTTCACCGATACCGAGATTGGCAAAGATCATCTGCGCAGCCGGGCCTTTATCAACCGGCTTCGCGGCGTAACCTTCCTTGGTCGGCGTGTGGAACGGCTGAACCTGCGTCTTTTTCCAAATGTCATAGACGTTATCGATCAACAGGTTCAGCTTGGAACCCGGATCATTCGGCAGGGTCGGGTCAACAAGACGCATGTCGATGGCGGCCTTACGACCGTCATTGATCACGCTGAGAATGATATCATCGCCAGGAGACGGCGGGCCTTTGCGCTTGGCAATAAGGTCCATGCGCGCCGAGAGTTCCTGCTGATATTCCTCCAGCAGTTCGGACTTCTCGGCAAGATTCATCTTGCGCTTGCCGTCCTTGAGTTCGGGGCGCGCGACATACTGCGAAAGCTGACGCGACGTCACAACGTCCATGACCTGACGGACCATTGCCGACAGTTCCGGGACGTTGACGAATTTGGAGAAGCGCGTCACCGGCTTGTAACCGCCAGCAGCATCCTGCTCCAGATTGGTCGCGGTCGTGCCAAATGCCGATGCCCAGGCGTCGAACTGGTCCAGGCCGCGCTTCATGAGTTCATCGCGCTGGATATAGCGAGAGAGCGTGAAAAGTTCGGCCATGGTGTTGGTGACGGGCGTACCGGACGCCAGCACCAGCGAGCGGCCAGGGTTGAGCGTTTCGAGGTAACGGCTCTTGGCGTAGAGGTCGAAAGACATTTTCGACCCCTGCGGCGTGATGCCCTTCACGTTGCTGCGCTGGGTCGCGAAGTCCAATTTGCGGAACAGATGCGCCTCGTCCACAAAGAGGAAGTCCACCCCCATTTCCTCGAACGTGAACACCTGATCTTGGTCGTTTTTCTTCCGACCAGAGAGGCGCTGCTCCAGCTTCTGAATCAGCTTCTCGACGCGCGACCGCGAACGACGGACCTCCTCATCACCCTTTTCCTTGGGCATCTGCGAGAGGACATAGCGGTAATCATCGATTTGCTCCTCGATGATGCTGTCCATAAATCCTTCGGAAATCGGGATTTTGCCGAAAGCCGAGTGCGTGATGATCACCGCGTCCAAATCTTCATTGGCGATGTTGGCCACAAACTGCTTGCGGCGGTCAGTGTGGAACTGGCGCTCATCGGCCACAGCGATGCGGGCGCCGGGATACTGCTGATAAAATTCCTTGGTGAACTGACCAAGCATGTGGTTCGGCACCGCATACATCGGCTTCTTCACCATGCCGAGGCGGCGCATTTCCATGCCGGCGGCGATCATTTCCGCCGTCTTGCCGGCGCCGACCGCGTGCGCGAGATAGGTGTTGCCGCTCTGAATGATGCGGGCAATCGCGCGCTGCTGGTGCGGGCGCCAGGACCAATCTGTCGCGACACCCGGCGTATCGATATAGGAGCCGTCGTATTCGCGGACGACGAGGTTGTTATAGTCGCGATTGTAGATGCCGGCCAAGCGCGCCGCGCGCTCGGGGTCAGCGAACACCCATTCGGAAAACTTATCGCGAATTGCCGTCACCTTATCCTGGGCGGCCTGGGTATCTTCGATGTTCAGAACGGGCTTAGGCTTCTCGCCATAGCCTTGCGACACCATGTCGTAAATTTTGGGGTCGGTCTGATTGAGTGCGTCCGAAATCAGCAACGGCGCGGCGCGGCGCGACGTCCCCCAAGTCGAGGTCGCGGCAGCGGAGCGGTCATCACCGCTCACGAACCATTGCGCCAGCTTGGGGACGTATTTGACGCGCAAAGACTCAAGTCCGAGTTCGCGGCCAAAGTCACGAAACACATCGTCAGGAATCCACGGCATGCCCATATGGGTGCCGATCTGCGACGGCGGGATCGGTGCCGGCTGGGCCTTCTCAAGCGCCTTGACGTTGCGCTCGAACTCCGGGTTCTGCTCGGCGGCCTTCTTGGCGACTTCCAGCTTTTCGCGGACGTTGCCAGAGAGATAGGCGTCACGCAGTTCCCAATTGTCATGGGTGCCGGGCGTCTTGAAAATCTTGTCGCCGAGGCTTTCGATCACCTCTGCTGGCGTCTTTTTCGCCGCTTCGGCAATCTGGTCGATATCGACGCGGCCAGCCTTGTTGAGGATGTGCAGCAGGGCGTCGTTGACGCTGTTGATCTGCGGCTTCTTCTCGCGAGAAATGACGTTCTCGGTAAAGACGCGGCCCTTCTTCGCCACGCCCGTTTTGTCGTCATAATGCTCGATGGCGCGGAGGCGGTAGCTCTCCGGGTCGTCCATGAACGGATCGATGTTGGGGCGCTTATCGATGACGATATCGGCCATTTCCTCGGGATTGAAATCACCATCGGAATAGGTCTTGCCCTCTTTCTCCATCTGCGCCTTGAACTCGGCACGCTGGCGGGCGATTTCAGAAGCGGGAGCTTCACGCTCGATCAGGTCGATGGGATTGAAAGAACCCTCATCGAAGAACGCACCGCGCTCGCGGGCCTCCTCACGCGCCTCATTGCGGGCGGCTTCGGCCTGGACGGCAGACGGACGGCGATACTGGAACTTGGCGAGATTGATCGGGCCGTATTCCGCCACGAAAGCATCATAGGCGGCGTTCAATTCCTTGCGGGCCTTGGCGGCGCCTGCTGCGTCATCCTTGAGGTCAGCCGCATAGACGGCGCGCAGGCTGTCGCGGATCGGGATCAGCTTGCGGATACGCTCGCGCTGCTCGCTGCTATAACCGCCCTCGACGCCTTTCCCGCGCTCTTTGACAGGATGGCCAACACCGTCACGCTTCTGCATGAGGCGGCCAGCCTTATCGAGATAGAAAGAGCCTTCCTTGGCTTCCGCCGTGGT
>ERZ650308.1044-NODE-1044-length-14687-cov-4.440883_pt1 | contig 14687 bp, 14 predicted proteins | sample MGYA00376244_ERZ650308 | MGnify/ENA primary metagenome ERZ650308 (study PRJEB26733, sample SAMN07839295) | wastewater metagenome | biome: small river; feature: stream; material: water | place: USA: North Carolina | collected 2016-04-26 ...
GGCCCAAAGAAACTCTGGACCGTTTGCAATCTCGACGCTCTAATTTGCCACCATTACATGTCGCAAAAATGACAAGCTTACGTCAAACGCATTAAGCCTCAGGAGCTTCTTTAGCTTCTTCAATTGTAGGCCATTGAGTAGTAGCATAAATATAATAAGCTTCGTTACTTGGTGTAACAACAACCATATCTTTCTTATAATATCCAACAGACATGTTTATTAAAGAATTACCACTTAAAGAAACATCTGAATAATCCATAAAATTTATAGTGTTTGGATTACTAGTATCTACACCAAAACCTTCAGAATTCTGATATAGTTTTGTAAATTGATCAGTCTGACTTATTTCATATTTATTTAAAAGATACCATATAGTACCCTGACTTATCACTAATTGTAATTCCTCAGGAGCTGGCTTCATAGCAGTAGAAACACCAGATTCTACTAAAGTTCCTATAGTATTTCTAAATAAATCACCTAATCTATATAAACTATCCTTACCTGTTAATCTTACATTAGCAAAACCAATGACTGCTGTATTATTATTGGTAGTAAAAATATAACCACAAGGTATATAAGTAGGACCCAAAAGATCATTACTAAAAACTATGTCACCATTATAATCTAAACCTACGTAGTTAGCACCGTTATATACTGTTTGTAGACTAGTATTTTCAGTCCATGTAACTTTAACTAGTTTCCCAGATGGATCTCTAGCATAACCATAACCAGCACTAATATTAAAAGTAGTTCCACCTGTAATAGTAATATCACCACCTTCTACATGGCAAGCTGATTCTAAATCTGATGAAAAATCTTGAGAATTAATTTCTAAATCACCAGATCCTAGTATAGTTTCACCATTTATAGTTTTAAACGAAGATTCATCAATCTTGCCATCTTTAGCATTCATTTCACTCTTAACAGCATTAAGGTCTGTATTACTAAGAGTGATACGTTTATTTTGCTCTGCTAATACAATATCTCTTAAGTTCTGGTAACTTAGTATTGTTTCATCGACTACAGCAGAGCTATTAGGTTGTATTACTAAGTTACCAATGAAATAGTAAGAATTATTTATAGTAGTAATTGTAATCATTAAATAATTAACTCCTTAATCTAGTTTTGAACTGGTAAATAAGCTAAATCTAAATGGATTCTCAGTAGCATTATTCATGGAGAATTTATATTTACCTCCAACCATTTCAATACCATTACCGCCCATAGCACTAAATGCTTTAGCAGCATTACCTGCATACCAACCAGAACCAAACTTAGCACCAGCACCTAACATTGCTCCAGACATACCACCTGATACTGCAGATCCAAGAAAACCTTGACCATCCATATAACCAGTAGCACCTCCATAAGCGGCTCCTAAAGCCGCCCCACCTAATGCAGCTCCACCGTATCCAGTATTAGCCATATTAGTAATAAAATTTGTGGCATACATACCACTTTTTGTTAATGAATCAGCGTCTCTCATAAGAGCTTTCGCACCATCATCCAACCCACGCACAAACGGATTCATATATAAATACCTCTTTATTAAATTAACGTAGTTTTAATTAAAAATAGTATTACTTCTTTAAATACTAATTGATCAATAACACCAAAAGAAGTAAGTAATCCTAATAGGATAATACTAAGTAATACTATTACATATTTGTTTTTAATTAACTTTTCCATGTAAATCTCCACATGTATAAAAAGTAATTATTTTTTATTAGATTGTGTTTGAAGATCTCTAATTTGCTCATCTTGTCTTTGTAACTGAGCATTGATAAAAGAGAACTGTACAGAAGCTTCATTTCTAGTAATAACTTCTGTTCTCATAGTTTGTAATTCTTTTCTAATAACTTCTTGATCTTCTACTAATTGATCTATTTTACCCATATAGTTAGAAAATACTCCAACAGTAGCAGCCACTATAACTATAGTTTGAATAACTATAGCAACAAAATTACTCATAGACATAGAGTCACTTAATCTGAATTTTACAGATCCTTGATCATCAGTGTTCATAACAAAACCCACCTAAAGTTGTTTTTTAAAAATCTCTCTTTGTCTTTTATGGTTTATTAGCACCTAACATTGCTAATATCTTAGATTGATTTGCATTAGCTTTCTCAAACACCTCCCCTCCACTACCTTTTACAATAGAAGGAATATATTTAATACCTAAATAACTAAGTGATAAACCCATACCAATATTAGTACCTAATTCAATAACACTACTATAGTCTTTAGTATCACCAATTTCAGGATTTAAAGCTGCATCAATAGTAACAGCACCTAATACAGTACCACCAACAATCAAAGCATCAGTAGCAGCAATACCAGCTACTTTAGTATATATACTCATAAAATAATCTCCATAAAAATAAAATTATTAAATTAACATAAAGCTAAAATAATAACTACCAACTAGTATATCACATAACCAAGAAATAGATAAGACAGTATAGAAAGGAAGTAAGGTAAGAGGGTAGTAGCAGAAGATATTGGTTTGATATATTTTGAAGTTAATGGTTTTAAAAAATTTTATATATTTTGAAGATGATATTTTATAAAATTATTTTTATAATTTTTGAATATTTTGAAGACGATGGTTATAAAAAATATATATTTTGAAAAAAATATAAAAATTTGAAGACGATGTTATTTTATAATTTTTGAAGTTAATGGTTTTAAAAAATTTTATATATTTTAAATTTTTGAATATTTTGAAGAAGATGACTAGGTGTTGTGTGCGCACCCCGGGAGTAGATACCGGGTGGGTGTCTGAGCGGACCCCACCCCTTTACTGTATAGGGTGTGTATACGTCTCTATCCTAGTTATTATCTTTTGTCATACTAGGTGACATTTTAGGAGAAATCCATGATCAAAGCTAACGACATTCTTGCAGAAGTCGCTTTGGCGACTTCCCGCCGGGATGAGATTCACAACCATTTCCGTGAACTCTCTGCAGAACGCTGGAATGAGAATACCTGCTATTGCTATCGTCTTCGGTTGGAGGAAGCGGCAGACGTCTTGGCAACGTATATTCGTCGGTTGCCAGAGCCAGTTCGCAACAAGCAATCGAAGGCAGTAGCGAAAGCTACTGCTTATGTCGGGCAGCTTAGACAAGAAGCTCTCGTAGTGTATAAACACTAAGAGTTTAGTCTGAGATCTTTGAGGTAAGATCTAAAACATACCTCGCTGTCTGTTACTGCGTAGTAACACTGATGAGTCCAAAAGGACGAAACAGCATCCTAGTTATTATCTTTTGTCATACTAGGTGACATTTTAGGAGAAATCCATGACCATCAAAGCTAATGACATCCTTGCGGAAGTTACGAAAGCTTCGGATCGCCGCGCGGCGATCCACGACCACTTCCGCCAGCTGCCTGCAGAGTTCTGGAATGAGAACACTAGCTATTGCTATCAGCTTCGCCTTGACGAAACAGCACAGGCTCTGGCAACGTACATCCGTAAGCTTCCTGAGGCAGTTCGCAACAAGCAATCGAAGGCAGTAGCGAAAGCTACTGCTTATGTCAAGCTTCTTCGCGAAGAAGCTCTCGTAGTATCTAAACACTAAGAGAGCTTTAGTCTGACTGAGATCTTTGAGGTAAGATCTAAAACATACCTCGCTGTCAGAGACTGTGTTGTCTCTCTGATGAGTCCAAAAGGACGAAACAGCATCCTAGCATTCTTCTTTCTCTGTGCTAGGCAGAGTAGGTGTAGTGAGCCTATCTACTAATAAGGAGTAAATCATGGAAACCTTCTTCAACGCGGTAATGGCCCTCTGGGCCATTATTGCAGGGGTATTCAAAACCCCTGCTGCCGATCAATCTGAGGGTGGTGTTGCTACCACCCTCACCACCAACTTCTTCGAGGACGGTGATGTCATCGTCACCAGCCTCGTTAAGGCTGGTAATAAGACACGCCGTCGTGGCAATGGCAGTAAAACACGGGCTGGGAATGCTCGGGCCTTGTCCTTGCGGACAACACGTAACGCTGCTCGCAAGGCAGCATCGGCAGCAGTAGCTGCCAAGTACGGCCACCGTGTGGTCGAATTGGTTAGCAAGGTTCGTAAGAGCCTTGTTGGCAAGTCTTATCACGAGGTGGTGCGTTCTATCGCCCACCTCGGTGGGAAGACCAAGAAAGCCCACGGAAGTGGGAAAACAGCGGCGCAATGCCGCAAAAACACCTATGCTCGTAAGAGTGTGGGTGGTGTAAAGGGTGGGTATTCCACCACTCGGGGTAATACCCGTTACCACACCAACAAAGGTGTGGTGGTCAAGACTCCCCGTAACAATGGGGTAGTTGTAACCGTTGCTGAGCGAGCTACTGCTCGGCATATCAGTTGGTGGAATGATAAAACCACCAAGAGATCTAACTTCCATGCTTGGGTAGCTGCCCAAGATGGTGGTTGGGTAAGTAAAAAGGGTGCAGCCAAGCTAGCTGCACAACAAGAGCGTTTGGCTTCCGTCAAGCAATCCTTTAAGGCTGTCACAGGTAAGGAGTATGCCATTGCGGCTGCTACCTTGCAGGTGGCGGCTTAAGGTTAGTAGTTAGTAAAGTATAGTTATTCTTATTACTGATTTAGTAATGATGACAACTATGAAACAAGCTGCTGGCTTTAAAGTCAAAGCTAAAGACTTCATGCTGATCCTTGAGTTTGTTGAATATGCTGTTCAACAAAATCTTAAAGATCAAGTAATTGATTGGTCTTTGCTTCCACCCGCACTCCATGATAGTGCAGAGAATATGATTGATCATCGTATGACTGTATTGTCGGTAACTAAAGTTTCTTAAGGAGTTCTTAATATGAAACTTAATCGTATTCAAAAGGGTCTGATTTCTGAAATGAAGTCAAATCTTGCTAAGTACAAAGATCAAGCTCGCCAAGCAATTGGCGGTCTTTGTGCTGAAGATTTCGATATTCTTCTAGTCATTGATGTCATAGATGCTTACAATGACTATGAAGTGTTAAAATCTGAAGTAGAAGTCTATGTTCCTGTGGAACTAGCTTCCGACGAAAATGGATTATACGATTACATCTCAAATGTACTCAATATGAAGCCATTAGGACTTTCTTATCAAATTAAGAAAGTAGAAGACTATGTTATTAAACATAGTGAAATTAACTTATCATATGATAGTTGTTTTACTTATTGTCCAACCACTTACATAGTAGGATTTGATTTACAGGTAGAAGTATTGGTAAAAAGCCTCCACGATATCGAAGCATTTGATCTATTTTGTGAAAAAGAAATAGATAATCATGAATATTATGGAGTAGCACTTACTAGTTACTTTTATAAATTAACTTATGATTCTATGTTTACTAATAATTTTGGTAATTCTTATAAATATAATGATGTAATTAACATTATTAATAATGTTAAAGAATATCTTGATAATATTTATGGCAACCATCTTAATTATCCAAGAGTTCTCAATCAAATTCTTGAACAAGCTTATAAAATTGCAGAATTAGCTTCTAAGGAAGGTATTACTTTGGAAACTGCAACATATTTTGTTATTAATTATGTAATTAAATTTATGGGCAATCCACTTGTTGATCAACAATACTGGAATTTGTCTGATGTAATTGAAGCTGGATGGCCGCAAGATGCCAAACAATTACAACTAGCATTGACAAATGCTTGGCAGACTGAAGCCCAATCTAAATCGTTGTGGGCCTACCATAACCCTAAGTGCAGCCAGAGATATTCTGAGGTAGCTTACTATCCAGAGTACAATTGGTTTGATTGGGTATTAAATCCATATAACTATTATTCTGATAATAAACATTTTTATATAGGTAGAGATGTAAGCCATCTCACTAAATTGCTGGCTAATAATCGCTTACGTGATTTTAAATGCAGTAATGAAGTAAATCGGTTTAATCCGTTCGTTACTTTCAAAGCTTTGGGATTAGCTAAGTACTTACCAGCTGGTACTTTGTTACCTCGTGGCTTTACAAATGATTTAACTTCCTTTAATAATAAAATTATTAAAGGTTTCAAAGTAGTCAAATCGTTTGAGTATGATACACATGATTATACAGTAATGTTAAATGCTATGTTACTTAGTAATTATCTTGGCACTGCTGTTAAGTTCATGGAATATCAAGATGTAAATTACTTTGCACAACATGCCAAAGCGATTATCGAAACTCCAGAATTTCGACCTAATATTGAAACTCTAAATGCAATCCCTGAGAAATACAAAGCTCAGATTGCACGTAGCCGTGATTTATTAGTAGCTTTGTTTATTACTGAATTAAAAGTAGACTGGTCAGTAAGTAATAGTCCACGTAAGGCTATCATCAATTCAATTGCAACTAAATACAACGTTAATTTAAAAATTGCTGAAGATATTCTTAATAATCCCAGTATTGCAGAAACATTAAAATATGCTGCAAGTAATCCAAATGAACATGTTGTGGATTTAATGCCAGATTTAGTGTTAGAAGATTCTGGTCTTGTTTTAGAGAAAATGTCTAAAACTGATATCCGTAATCTTTACATTGGTGACATCACTTCTTGTTGCCAACACTTAGGCGGTGCTGGTGAAGATGTATGTATTGAGGGTTGGGTTGATTCTCATTCCTCTAACTACACTTTCCGTCAGAATACTACAATTTTGGCTCATTTCTGGTGTTTTGAGACTAAATGTGGTGGTTTGATGATTGACTCTGTAGAAGGGTTGCGCCAAGCTTCTCCAGAAGTTATTGCACGATTGATCAAACAGTTTGCAATAACTGTTAAAAAACCGGTTTATCTGTCTAACACCAACTACGGTCTGACTGCTGATGTTCGTAGATGTTTGGTGTTAGTAGATAACCCTAACGTATTAAAATCAGTTACAAGCTATAGTTATACCGACTATAGTAAAGCTGGTTTTAAATCTTTCATTGTTGATGTAGCATAAGGAGCTATACTAATGAAACTTACTCGCAAGCAAGCTGCGATCAACTTCCACACCAAGATGAAAACTGCTCAATATAAAGCAGTTGTCCGTGGGATGGAAGCTGTTCCTACCAACCTAACCACCAATATCTTACCAGAGGATCTTCCTTATGGTTGGAATAAGGAGTTAGATATTGTCAATAAGATCTTCAAAATCTACTGGCAAGGTATCAATAGTAGAAACACTTTGCATTTTGTAGATAATGAGTTTTTATCTGATAATAAACTGGTTATTGATAATATGTTCCCTAATACTTGCGAGTATAATAAGAAACATATTGATAATTTAGTTATTGTAATGAAGCAAAATGAATTTGCAAAAAAATATGATAACCTCTTAATTGAATCTTTAGCTATGCAAGGGTTTAAATGTTTTAACTATAATGATATTTTTAAAGCTTATAATGTTAAACCTAATATTGAAGTAATTGAAAATCTTTACCATCAATATCAGAATAAAGAGACGGTATTGTTTATTCTGGTAAATAACTTAATAAATCTTTGTAATTACAACACTGAAAAACGTGTTGTAAGTCATCGTACCCGTACTATCCTTAAGAAATTCTTAGAAGTACGTGGTAAATATAATAACCCAAGTAACTTTAAACTTAAAAAGAAAGAGTTACGTAAGTTAGTAGCTGTTATTTCTAAATTTGGTAATGGTCGTGTTGGTATTGATTATCATGGTACCGATAAGTTACATCGTATTTGTGATTATATCATTGGTAGTAAATTGATTTACTCTGACATGAGCTTTGACAAATTTGAATATTTATTAGAAGGTATTGATTGGTTTGTCAATACAAACATGACTCATAATCTGCTAACAGATATCTCACCATCTGTTATGGTTACTTTGGGTCGTCTGCCAGCTAGTATGCGTTGGGCAGCTCTCTTCCGTGATACAGATACAAGAATGGGATCACTTACTAAATCAGATGGTCGATATCACTATGTATTTGGTAAACGTGATATTAATTGGGAACGGGTAAAAGAGATTCAAGACCTTACTGTTGCTGGTAAGCATCGAATGGTCTTAACTCACATAACCCAACCAACTTCCAAAATCTGGTTTAAAGATACTGGATTACATTTGGTTGATGGTGGTAAAGAAATTACTACTAACCTTCGTCAATTAAATATGTTTAAGAAAGCTATTGGTGAGACAGGTGTCCGTCAATTTCAAATTGAAGTGCAACGCCACAGACGTGAACTTATTAGCTTTGTAAATATTTTCGGTGTTAATGCTTATAAATTGTTAGAAGCTAATAGTTATTCAACCTTTAGTACAGTTGAAAACTTACACCAATTAACAAATAAGTTAGGTTTAAAAACTCAGAACAAACCCCTAGATACTAATTGGCAACAATTCTTCTTTAATAATACAGAGTTAGCTACTTACAGCGGCTTTGTTAGAGAAGGTATGCCTTTGTTTAAATCTGTCCAACAATTCCAACAATATGTTAATAGTCAAGTTTATAGCAATGTTGCAGATGGCATGGAAAGTTTGACTCAGGCTGCAGCTCGTAATAAATTAGATCAGGATTCATTTGAAAACTATCAAGATTATATTTTGACAGGAACAAATAAAAAATCTGAAATGTTACCATTTATTCGTATTGATGGTAATGATATTCCAGAAGTTGGTCATCAATATACACTGGACAAACTTGATGCAGATGATCCTACTGCATTGATGATTGGTCTGGAAACTGATTGTTGCCAACATTTACAAGGTGTTGGTGCTGGAGCCGCAATTGCTAGTTGGGAATTTCCTGATTATGCTGTTTATGTTCTTCGTAAGAATGGGCAAATCATTGCTCAAACACTTGCTTGGGTAACTAAAGAATATAATGTTGTATTTGATTCAATTGAAATTAAGCGTGGTGTTGATGTTACTAAAGCTTGCATTATGTTTAGAACACTTGCTGAGAAATTAGTACTTCATCCTACTTTTGGCTTTAATGCAGTAAAAGTAGGTAATAATCATTATGGTATTACTCGCGAAATGTTGGAATATAGTTTTGCTAGTAATCATTTTGGCATGACTGATGAAAAACCAATCTACAATACCAGTACTTATCTCGATGGCCGTAGCCAACACATGTTGATTTGTACATCTGAAGCACTTTGTGCTAAGGCTGAAAAAGTAGCTAATGCTAAATATACAAAAGTTGAACAAGAGTGTCTCTATATCAAACATAAAGATGAACTTAAAAAGCACATCGAGATTATTAACCAATCAATTATAGTGCATGAATTGTATAAGAATAACTTCGGCACTATTATTTATTTAGCCAAGGCATTGTCACAAGTAGTTTTTGATGATGATCTGCAAGAATTGTTTGTTGATATTAATGAGCATGAATATAGTATGCTTGTTTTGAATCAACTTAACCAAGTGACTTTTGAGGAGTAAGGTTTAATGAAAGTCTTGGTTGTAAACAAGAAAACTGATAAAGCTTTGTTTCAAGAAGCTGCTTCAGTGATTCTACCAATCGAAGCTCAAGGTTATCCTGAGTATATGCAAGGTCTTCAGTCAGAAGAACCTTGTATTCAAGATCTCCTTGAGTACTGTGAATCCAGCAAGGTAACTCTTGCCTACACACAAAACACTTACATTATCGTTACCAAACGAGAAGTGATTGACTTGTGTACACAAGGCAAGTTAACCATTACTGACCTACTTGGGATTAAAGATTTCTTACAGAGTCACTTTGGTACTGGTAAGAAGTTTAGTTTAGATGCTAGAGAAACAACTAGCTACAAACTAATTTCCCATATGGCCCGCCGCAATCAAGTTATTGTCCACGAGGATGATACTTGGTATTGGGGTAATGAATGTTTTCATTCAATGACCCTTTCCTTCCTGTAAGTCTGATAGGAGTAATATCATGACTAACGCTACCAACACCCCTGTTAACACCAACAACCCCCAAGGAGCAACAACCATGCCAAACCTTGCAATGTTCGCCAACAAAGACCTCGCTACCAAAGTCCGCAACACAGCAGCGATGCTTGTTGTCGCCCGTCAAGAAGTTAAGAAAGCTTCGACTATTCTTAACAAAGCCTTGGCCAAACACTCTAAAGCCAAAGATGCGGATACTCGCATCAAATTGGCTGAAGACCTAACCAAGGCACAAGAAGCCTTCCACAAGGCACAGCAACGTGTTGCTGGTCTGGAAGGTGTCAAAGGTCGGTTGAAAAAAGCCGTCGACACGGCTGCTGTCGAAGCAGTCTTGGCTGGATGGCAATCAGCCGTTGGCGGTCGTCAGGTTATTGACGATGGTGCAACTAATTTTGATCTTACACAGATCAATGAGTTGGTTGACTTGGCGCTTTCGGAGACTGGCTCTCAAGACCGCGAGGTTGTTGAGATGTTGGTAAAAGCACAAGGCTTGATCCGCCTTGTTAACATGCTGAAGGTATTGGAAGCTACGGCTGAAGATACTACTGATTTTGGTGTTGCGTTGCGTCATGCAGTGTATACACTGAAAACCAATAAGACCACTAAAGCTACTATGGGCAACCATTGGCACATGGTTTTTGGTGGTAATATTAAGAACTCTCGTGTAATGCCTGAAGAAGAGTTCTTGGGTATTAATTTGGAAGAGATTCGTAACCGCTTCAAACCTTTCCTTGAAGTTGGTAAGGCGAATCTCCCTACAAATCCAAAATCGGTATTTGTGGATGAAGCTGCTGTCAAAGTCACTCTTTCTCCAAAATTCCAAGCAAGGTTCTCTTGGAAAGTTGGGGTTAGCTACGCATCATTCATTAACCAAATTGTTTTCTTGACTGTAGATAAAAATGCTACAGTTAAGTTCTCTACCAAGGAACGTTTTGGTACGTTGCAACGCCTTGCAGGGCTTGCACGTTCCAAAGTGGAACTTTCAGGTCTTAAAGATAATCCAAACTATCACGTAGCAGTACGTGTCGGTTTTGGTGGTAACACCTTTGAGTCTGTGACTCTGCTCAAAGACCCATTCCTTGTACAAGTGCGTGAAGCTGATCGTACTGATGAGCAAGTAACTATTGCTCAGGCATTATATGCCAAAGGTTATGGTTTGTCTGCCAACCCCGACCTTTACGGCAAGCACAGCTATATTCAAGATCGTTCTACTTATATGACAGTAGACTCTGGTTTCTTGGCTAAAACGGGATCAGGTTGGGAATCGGTAGAGGACGTGGCTAAGCTTGTTGTACGTCAAGTCAAGCAAGCCAATGCGAAACACATTTGGGTTTTCCCAAATGTTGTTACTCGCATTGTTGCAGCTTGTGCTGTAGCTGATCTTCCAATCATGAACTCTGCTGAAGCAAGTGCACAAGCCAAGCTCAATTCTGACATTGAGAAGGCTTTTGTGGCTGGTGGTGCTATTGCTGGTCTGAGTCATTATGGTATGGTAGGTCCTTGCCGTTTCGTGAGCGGCAAGAATGTTGGGGATACTGGACAGAAATCTGTTATCACTGACCCCTACTTCACCTGCCCTGAATCCCTTACTAACCTTGTACCTGTTGATGGTGTGTTGGTAGGCCGTAACTCTACTAAGAGTTCTGGTTACAAAGCTGATGGTTCTAATTGGACTTTGCAACACATTAAGAACCACGGTTATGTGTGGGTAAGTGAGACTGTGGAAGATCACTACATTACCGACAGCTATTTGGCTGAGGCTTACCGCCGTGTGCCAACATTGTTGGAAGGTACTAATGTGGTTCTTGACTCGCTTGAGCGTGCAATCAATGGTAAGAAAAATCCTACGGTTGCTCAAATGTTGTATGGTTACGTTACTGCTAATCCTATGGCAACATTGGACGATGCAGTTAACCACTACCTTGCAACTAACACCATCGAAACCAAACCTGAGAAAGTAACACTCAACTCTCAGGTCAATGCTGGCCTTCCTTTCCAGTATGGTAACAATGGCAGCAGCGAGATCTTCAAACATCTGATTGCCAACAACAAAGCTGCAACATATCGGAAGAACTTCCGCAGTGTGGTGCAGTTGGCTTCTGGGCAGATTTCTTCTGCAGGCATTGCACATGTGAATGCTATTGAGCTTGTGCGTTCTGTTGCAGAAGATGCTGCATCTCGTGGTGTACTTGAAGCTATGCAAGATGGTGGTAAAGTACAATCTGTTTATGTTGTTAAGTCTGTGATTGAGCAGTTGGCAATTCACAACAAACCTTGGGTGAATTTTGACTTGGGTCACAATGTACAAGTCTTGATTCCAATTACCCAAGACTTGGTTGATGGCATTGAGTTGACCGACCGTGTCAACTATGTTGCACTGGAAGGTTTCCTTGCAGATATCTTCCAAGCCATTTCCGCTTACTTCTCGTACATTACTGTAGAGTATAGTGAGTTTGGTGCTGCAATGTGTAACATTAACAGCAATATGACCGAAGTTGCAGCAAAAGCTGTAGCTGAACGTTTGATTGCTGCTCGTGATCGTATTGGTGGTAAACCCCTTTCTCAAATTCCTGCCATTGGTACTTATACTGCCTTGGCTACAAGCTGTTTGTTGAAAGGCAACCAAATGATTTCCCCAACCATGCTTCGTTTGCGTAAGCAAGCTGGCCGTTCTTTCCATGCTGGTGCAAGTGTTATTTACTTCAAGCCACCAGTATTGTGGAAAGGTTCGATCACGGCTGTTGACCTTGTTAACCCACAAGGTAACTCTGCTTTCTTTATCAGCGATGAGTACCATGAGACTATGCTCGGTCGTATGGCATTTATCTCTGCCGAGAAAGCTGTGAAGAACGGTAATGACGTGGATGGTGATCGCCAAGGTCTCATTTGTGTACCTACCAACACCCTCAAAGGTACTCTGTTGTCCAAACCAGAAGTGTTTGTCGATGCTACTGACGAACGCTTTGCTGCTGGTGCTCGTAAGTTTAAAGAGCATTGGGAATCTGAATTGTCTGGTTTGTATTTCAAAGCTTCTGTTGCGAAAGTAGCTAAAGCTGTAACACCGGATGAGTACCACAATGCTCTGGCTCGTGCTGTAATTGAGAAGGCTAACGTAGCTCGTTACACTTCTGCACAAACCATGACACTTACTTCCCGTGGTGTTTACACTGAAGCTGTTACCCATGCTTTACAATCTATCTCTCATCAACATGTTGTTAGTGATATGAAGGGTTGGGTGAAGGAAGTATTGGATGACAGTAGGAAAGTAAATGCATTGGCTGAAGCAATTTGGTCTTTTGCATGTGATATCCAAGGCACTTGTGTTAACCTTGATGCTATGGACCAAGTTAAATCTTCCGATGGCCGTGAGATTAAGAAACTTGCCGAACTGTTGTCACCAACAGAACTGAAGTTTGTTAACTTCCAATGGTTGACTAAACTTGCACCAGAAGACTCTCGTGTTCAACCACAAGAAGCTGTTAAAAAGATTGGTGAGCGCGCTCTTACCATTCGTAAACTGATGTTCTCTGCTGAGTACCACAACATCAGCCTTGAGCAAGTCCGTTGGATTATGCCACAAGTTAAGGATGAAGTTCTGTACTACTTCTTGGCTTATGTCATGACTTTTGCTGGTAGCAATGTTGGTATGCATCATGCAACTACATTTGATATCACCAAGGAGTTGATGAATAAAGCTGGTGAGTACAACGGTAACCGTACTGGCAGCAACATCCAAACCTTGATTGCTGATCTCACTGAGGAAGGTAAAGTAATGGTCAAAGACGATTGTATTCAACGTACAATCTCTGCTTTGGCTCTTGCTTACGCCAACAAACACCTCGTTTAATTTCACAAGGGGCTTCGGCCCCTTATTCTCTTTTAGGAGTATTGCCATGCCTATTACAATTATTGTTGATCTTGATGTAGGAACTTTTGACAAATCTACTAACATTCAATCATATGTTAGTAATGTGACATTACAAACTGTGCACAAGGGAGAATTGTATACAAAAGACTTTGTAGTCAGCGTATCTAATCCTAAGTCATTTAGCAAACCTTGCGTAATTAAAACACTAACTAAGTGTATGTCTTATATTAAGAATAAGAATGCACCAGTTGTATTTAAATTTGTGGGTAAAAGTCAGTCTGATATTGATTATGCTATTACTTGTCTTAAATATCTATCTTATTGGGCTAAGAATGACTGGTGTAAAAAGGATGGTAAGCCAGTTATGAATCAAGAAGTTTTACAAGAGTTGTACTATAGTTTACCAACTCAGTACAACACTTGAAGTAACCAACTCAGGAGAATTGTTATGAAAACCTTCCCAATCGTTCCTTCCCAATACCAACACCTACCAAATATACCTTTTATTATTGTACCTCAAGAGTATTTAGGTAATCATGGTGCATTGTATCTAGTAAATACTAAGCAAATTTATGTAGGAGATGCTTTCCTTAAACTACTAACTGATCGTGAATTAACTGCAATATTATTACATGAGTTTGGACATCATATTAATTTACACCACCATGTAATTTCATATTGGTTTAGTAAGGGTGTGGAATACGATTCTAACACTACAACTCAAATTGAAATTGAAGCAGATACTTTAGCTTGCTGTTTTGGATATAGTGAAGAATTAAAATCTGCTTTAACTAAAACATATCTACTACTAATAGGTGCTCCAATAGATACACCTAACCCTGTATTTGAACCAACATTCCAAACAAGAATGGATCATATCAATAACTACTCCGTACTCCGTGTAAGCAGTGGGAATAAGAACTCGGCATTTGAGATTCTTAAAAATTC
>ERZ650308.1045-NODE-1045-length-14681-cov-8.720019_pt1 | contig 14681 bp, 16 predicted proteins | sample MGYA00376244_ERZ650308 | MGnify/ENA primary metagenome ERZ650308 (study PRJEB26733, sample SAMN07839295) | wastewater metagenome | biome: small river; feature: stream; material: water | place: USA: North Carolina | collected 2016-04-26 ...
TGGCACAAACCACGGGCGAGACGGTGTACCTGGGCATCCGCTGTGGCTACGACGCCGTTTGCCTGGACAAGCGACAGGGTCAGTTGCCCCAAAACGCCGAGATTTTGCAGATCAATGACCGCTGGCCCATGGGGATTGGCTCGTTCAGTTTGGCCATCCTGGCGCATTTGCCCGACGAAGAGATCGCCGAGATTGTGGCCTTCAATCGCTTGCGCGGTGGCGGGGACAAAGCGTTCAGCAAGATGGCCATCGGCATCCAGAAGACGCGCAAAAACGGTTACGCCTTGACCAAGACGCGCTCCGCTCGCGGCATCGCGGGCATTGCCGTGCCCATTTTCGATCGACGCCGCTATCCGATTGCCTCTTTGTGCGCGGTGTCCACCCTCGAGCGGATGACCGGTAGCTACCTGCATGGCCTGGCCAATACCCTGACGCAGGAAGCCGAGATCATGTCCGCACAGTACGAACTGGCGCGCATGAATCCCACCCAGGCCGAGACCTGGCGCACCGCCATCAAGGACCCGCAAGCCGCCAAGTTTGCTTTTTGAAGCTGCCCGCATTCACTTGCCAAGACCGGCCTGCAGGGGCATGGAAAGCCCTCATTCAGAAATTCCACATGTTGGAATTTTGAGCTTGGTCAATTTCCAAGCGACTCCTAGAATGGCCTCACAACGACCAACGATGGAGACCGTGGATGCGCAAACTTGTTCAATGGTGGAAGTGGGCCTTGCTGGTGCCAATCGGCCTGTGCATGGGCCTGGCGCAGGCTCAAGGCTATCCCGGCAAACCGATCAAGATCGTCGTGCCTTTTGGGCCCGGTGGCTCGGGCGACATCACCGCCCGTGCTTTTGGCCAATACCTCGAAGCCCAGCTCAAACAAGGCGTGGTCGTTGAAAACAAAGCCGGTGCCAACGGCATCCTGGGCACCGAAGCGGTCAAGAACGCGCCCGCTGATGGCTACACGCTGCTGCTGACCACCAACACCACGCTGGCGGCCAACCTGAGCCTTTACAAAAAAGTGCCTTACGAACCCCTCAAGGACTTTGAACACCTGGGCCAATTCGGCACAGCCGCTTCGGTGGCCATGGTCAGCAAAGACTCGGGCATCCGCAACGCGGCCGAGCTGACCGCCTACGCCAAAACCCATCCGGGCAAAGTGTTTTTTGGTCACTACAACTCCGCTTCGCAAATGACCGCCGAGATGTTCAAGGTCAAAACCGGCGCGCCCATGACCGGCATCCCGTACAAAAGCATTGGCTCGGCCCTGCAAGACTTTTACGGTGGCCAGCTGCAGGTCTTGTTTCTGGAATACCTGCCCGCCATGGCCCACATCGACAACCCCAAGGTCACCGCCATTGGCGTGACCGGTGCCTCCCGTTTCAAGCCCTGGCCCAATGTACCGGCCATCGGCGAGACCTATCCCGGTTATGAACTGGGCTTCTTCCTGGGCCTGGCCGCACCGGCAGGCACGCCAGCCGATGTGGTGCGCAAGCTCGAAGGCGCCATCAACTCGGCCTTGAAGGACGAGGGCTTTCTGGCCCGCCTGGCGCAACTGGGGCTGGAGCCGTCCAAGGTGTCACGCGCCGATTACCCACGTTTCATTCAAAGCGAGATCACCCGCTGGACCCAGGTCATCAAGGACGCTGGCATCAAGCCCGAGTGAGCGCCCATTTCACGCCCATACACAGGAGTTCACCATGCGCCTCGGCTACTTCACCATGCCCCTGCACCCTTTTGAAAGGGACACCACCGAAACCCTGCATGAAGACCGGCAAACCATCATCTATGCCGACAAGCTGGGGTTTTACGATGCGTTTGTAGGCGAGCACCTGACCGACAAAGCCGAAAACGTGACCAACAGCCTGCTGTTCTTGGCCACCTTGATCCCGGAGACCCAGACCATCAAGCTGGGCAGCGGCACCTCCAATCTGTCGCACTCACACCCCACGCTGCTGGCCTCGCAAGCGGCCATGTTCGACCACCTGGCCAAGGGCCGTTTCATCTTCGGCATCAGCCCCGGCGCATTGGCCTCGGACGCTGAAGCACTGGGCATCCTGGACCAGGACCGCAACAAAATGTTCGCCGAAGCGATCGATGTGATCCTGGCCATCTGGGAGCGCGAGCCGCCCTACAACATCGACTTTCCGGACAACCGCTTCAAGGTCACCACCCAAGTCACTTCCGTGCCCGAGATTGGGCGTGGCGCTTTGATGAAACCTTTCCAAAAGCCTCTGCCCGAAATTGTCGGCACCGTGGTCGCGCCGTTTTCCAAGGGCGTGATCGCCATGGGCGCGCGCAACTTCCACCCCATGTCGGCGAACTTTTTGATGGACCATTGGCTCAGCAGCCATTGGAACAACTACTGCGAAGGCAAGACCTCGGTGGGCCAAGTGGCCAACCCGGCCGACTGGCGCGTGGCCCGCACGATTTTTGTGAGCGACGATGCCGCCACCGCCGAACGCTACGGCCGTGCGGACGCCAACAGCCCCTACCGCTATTACTACCGCCAGATGCTGACCAAGATGATGATGTCCAAGCGCCATGTCATCTTCAAGAAACACATGGACGAAGACGACCAGTTCGTCACCCTGGACCGGCTGCTCGACGAGCTGGTCATCACCGGTACCGTGAACGAAGTGGTCGACAAGATCCTGGCCTTGCGCGAGAAGGTGGGACCTTTTGGTGAAATCGTCTATGCCGGCATGGACCTGGTGGACCCCAAGCTGGGCCTGCGTTCGATGGAGCTGATGGCCAACGAAGTCATGCCACGTGTGAACCAGGCGCTGGGCTTGGGCTCGGCCATCAACGTGGACGCGCCGCCCTCAGCGGCCATGGCATGAACGCGCAAGAGTTCCGTCAATTGATGCGCATGCATCCGGCGGCGGTGAACATCATCGCCACCGGCCGAGCGCCTCAGCGCACGGGCATGACGGTATCGGCCTTCATGTCCTTGGGCGTCGAGCCCCCGTCCGTGGTTTGCGCCATCAACCGCAACGCCTTCAGCTATGCCCACATGAGTGACAAGCAAGTGTTCAGCGTCAACACCCTGGCCGTTGAGCATGTCGAGCTGGCCAAGCGCTTTGCAGGCCAGGCCCAAGTGTTTGGCGATGAACGTTTTGACGAAGACCAGTGGACCGCTTTTGACTCGGGCTCGCCCCGTCTGCGCAGTGCCGTGATGAGTCTGGAGTGCCGACTGATCCGTCAAGTGCAAGAAAGCACGCACTGCCTGATGATCGGCGAGGTGATCTCGGGACATGCCGATGCATCGGCGGTGCCCCTGCTGTACCGCGATGGCCAGTGGGTGACCACGACCGATACAGCCGCCGTGCAGGCCTGAAGCGCTGTCAGGCGGCCTGAATCGGTAAACCGATCAAGGCCGTGAGTTCTTCCAGGCCCAAGCCCTCCACCATGTCGATGACTTGCAAACCTTCGGGCGTGCAGGCCAGCGTGGCCAGGTCGGTGTAGACCCGCTTCACACACGCAATGCCGGTGAGCGGGTAGGTGCACGCCTCGACCAGTTTGCTTTGCCCTTGCTTGGTGAGCAGGTCCATCATGACCCAGGTTTGCTTGGCGCCGATGGCCAGATCCATCGCCCCGCCCACGGCCGGAATCGCGTCCGCCTCGCCGGTGTGCCAGTTGGCCAGGTCACCGGTGGCGCTGACCTGAAAGGCGCCCAACACACAAATGTCCAGATGGCCGCCGCGCATCATGGCAAAGCTGTCGGCATGGTGAAAATAGGCGCCCCCGGGCAACAGGGTCACCGGCTGTTTGCCCGCATTGATCAGGTCGTAATCTTCTTGCCCCTTGGCCGGTGCCGGGCCCATGCCCAGGATCCCGTTTTCGCTGTGGAGCAAAACCTCGCGGGATGCGGGAATGTGGTTGGCCACCAAAGTGGGTTGGCCAATGCCCAAATTCACGGTGGCGCCTTCGGGGATGTCTTGCGCCACACGGGCGGCCAGTTCGTCTTTGCTGCGTCGGGTGTAACTCATGCCTTGATACCTCCGGCCTGCGTGGCCACACGGTCGATCTTGACCACCGCCTGCACAAAAATACCGGGCGTGACCACCGTCTCGGGGTCCATCTCGCCCAGCGCCACTTGCTCATGCACCGTGGCCACGGTCTTGCGCGCCGCCATGGCCATGATGGGCCCGAAATTGCGCGCCGCCTTGCGGTACGTGAGGTTGCCCCAGCGGTCGCCACGCTCGGCCTTGATCAAGGCCAGATCGGCATGGATGGGGGTTTCGTACACATACATGCGGCCGTTGATTTCGCGGGTCTCTTTCAGCGAGCCGTCTGCGTTTTTGGCCAGCTCGGTGCCGTAACCGGTGGGTGTGAAAAACCCGCCAATGCCCGCACCTGCTGCGCGGATGCGCTCAGCCAGATTGCCTTGCGGCACAAGTTCCAGCTCCAGCTTGCCCGCGCGGTACAAGCCGTCGAACACGTAGGAGTCGGCCTGCCGGGGAAAGCTGCAAATGATTTTGCGCACCCGACCGGTCTTGAGCAAAGCGGCCATGCCCAGGTCGGCATTGCCCGCGTTGTTGTTGACGACTGTCAAATCGCGCGCGCCTTGCGCGATCAGACCATCGATCAATTCATCCGGGATGCCTGCTGTGCCAAAACCACCAATCAATACGGTGGAACCATCGGCGGTGTCCGCCAAGGCTTCAGCGACCGAAGAAACGAACTTGTTGATCATGTTGCAGATGCCCTCATTGAGCCAAGCCAGAAAAATAGCCCACCATTATTTTCACTGAGCCAAGACCCCAGCTCTGGCACGTTGGAGACGAAGACATCAAACGATGTGCAAGCCGCCGTCCACCACCAAAGTCGTGCCCGTGATGAAGGAGCCCTCCGAAGAAGCCAGCCACACAATAGGCCAGGCAATCTCTTCAGGTTCAGCCCATCGCCCCAACAAGGAAGTGTCCTTGCGTTCGGTCTTGAGTTGCTCAACTCCTTTGCCCATTTTTTGGGCACGACCCACATGGAACTCGGTCAAAGTGGAGCCGGGGCAAACCGCATTGACACGCACACCGTGCACAGCCTCTTCGCAAGCGAGCGACCGGGTCAAGGCCAATTGGGCGGCTTTGGTCGCGTCATACAGCGCCATGCCCTTGCGCCCCTTGACCGCATAGCAAGATGACACGTTGACGATGCTGCCCTGGCCTGTGCTGCGCAGATGCGGCAAAGCCGCATGGCAATAGTGGGTGATGCCCACCAGGTTGACGCCCACCATGGCATGCCACTCATCGGCCGTCGCATCGGCAGCGGGCGAATAATTGCGCATGGCCGCGTTGTTGACCAAGATGTCCAGGCCACCCCATGCTGTCACACATTGCTCAACCGCCCGCAAAGCCAACTCGGCATCGCTCACATCCGCTTCAAGGCAAAGCACCCGCGCTTGCGGCATGGACTGCTCAATGCGCTGGCGTGTCGATGCCAAACCCTGGGCGTTGGCATCCACCAGAAACACCGCTGCGCCTTGCTGACAAAACACATGCGCGGTCGCCGCACCGATGCCGGAGCCCGCTCCCGTGATCAGGGCCACTTGGCCTTGGAGGCGCAATGAACTCATCGTGCTCACTCCGCTTTGGTGCCGGTGTCTTTGATGACTTTGCCCCAGCGTTTGATTTCTGCGGCGATCCAGTCGCGGAACTGGTTGGGCGTCGAGGCCACAATTTCAAACTCCATCTCGAGCAAGCGCTTGCTGATCTCTGGTGAACGCACGATCTTCACGATCTCACGGTGGTAGCGCTCGATGATCGGTGCTGGCGTGCCGCCTGCGGTGAGAAACCCAATCCATGAGGTCGCCTCAAAGTCAGGATAGCCTGACTCACTGAGCGTGGGCACATGGGGCATGCTGGCAAAACGCTTGAGTCCCGAGGTGGCCAACAGCTTGAGTCGCCCTTCACTGGCAAACTGCTGCACGTTGCCGGGAACGAAGAACCCCGCCTGGATGTTGCCGCCAATCAAATCGCTGATCGCGGGCCCTGCACCCCGGTACGGAATGTGGGTGATGTGCACGCCAGCGGCCGACTTGAGCATCTCCATGGTCAGGTGGGAGGCGCTGCCCAAGGCCACCGAGCCATAGGAATATTTAGTGGGATTGGCTTTGGTTTTTTCCACAAAGTCTTTGACGCTGGTGATGCCGGATGCCGGATTGACCACCAGGTATTGCGGCGCCTTGACCATCAATGTGATCGGTGCCAAGTCTTTGACCGGGTCATACGGCATCTTGTCGAACAAGCCAACGTTGATGGCCAAAGGCCCGTTGTAACCAATCAGCAAAGTGTGACCATCGGGCGCCGCCTTGGCCACCATGTCGGCACCAATGTTGCCGCCTGCACCGGGCTTGTTCTCCACCACCACCGCTTGGCCCAAGACCTCTTGCAACTTGGGCGCAATCAAGCGCGCCAGCACATCGTTGGTGCTGCCGGTGATGGGCACGATGATGCGCACAGGCTTGGTCGGAGACCACTCTTGCGCGAAGGTTGACGTGGCGGCCGTCAAGGTCAGAGCGACCAGACCCAGAATCGCCAGGTGCCGACGTTTGAAATGTTTCATGTTGTCTCCTCTTGTTTTTTGAGTCATGCAGAACCGTTAAATCGAAAAAACCGGCTCATCCAGACCATTGGCCAAATGCGCCTTGGCCCATGCCACCGGATCATCACCTCGTGGCAACAAGACGCCAGCAGGTCGAACTCTTTGTTCTTTGGCATCGAGCGCTGGCGGCTCGATGCCCTGGTCCAGCGCGACCGCTGCGTCGTACAACATGCGTCGTGCCATGGCAATGGCCCGGTCCGTGGGCAGCAGTTTTTCGGCCTCATGGTCCTGAATCGGGCCCATGCTTTCTTGCAGCGAGTAGTCTTGCGCGGAGAAACCAAACACCCCGCTGTAAGCCCGTTTTTCCTGCTGGGCCTTGCGGTCCATCAGGTAGTCGTTGTCCCGGTTGGCCTTGGGCACAAAACTGCCCGGTGCCTCGTATTCCACATGAATGCCTTTGCCTGCAGCCATGGCTTCATTCTCTTCGCGGCTCAGCGGCTGTTTGGGTTGCCAGTTCATGCTCCAGGCCCAGCACTCATGGTCATTGATGGGCACCCATGCATGCCCGCCAAGCGCGTGATGGCCAAATGGGGGAATCATGGTGAACCAGGGGAACAGCCACTGGGTAATGCGCCAATAAAAACTGTCCGGCTCGCCCATGCGACGGCCAAACAAGCTCATGCCGAACGAGGTCTTTTCGATTTCAAACACCACGTTGCCATCGGCTTTGATGTAGTCGAGCGCCTTGACGCCTTGGTGCATCGGGTCCGTGTCCACTTCGTAGCGGTGCACATACGACACGTGGGCGGTATCGATGCCGCCCTCCATGGCCTGCAGGTAACTGGAGTACTGAAGGCGCTTGGAGACAAACACATGGCTGTCGGGCAAGGTGCACCACTCCAGCTCGGGCGGATCGGGTATCTTGTCTGCGGGCCCCATGTACGCCCACACAATGCCGCCGCGTTCCACGCAGGGGTAGCCCTTGATGTGCATGTGTGCACAGGCCTTGGGGTTGGACGGCACATCGACACATTGGCCATCGCCATCGAACTTGACGCCATGGTAGGCACAGCGGATGCCATTTTCCTCGTTGCGACCAAAGTAAAGCGACACCCCACGGTGCGAGCAGAACTCGCTGATGATGCAAGCCTTGCCATCGGTGTTGCGAAACGCCAGAAGCTTCTCCCCCAGCAACTGAACCCGGACCTGGGGGCCATCGGCTTGTTCGATTTCACTCGTCATCAACGCCGGCACCCAATAGCGTCGCATCAGGTTGCCCATGCGCGTTCCAGGTCCTACCCGCGTCAGGGTTTCAGACATCTCTTTGTTCATGACAAACGTCTCCAGTTTTGCAATGGTTTTCAAGTGCCCGCTGCCTCAAGCTGGGGGCTTAATACATAAAATGATAGAGGTGTCCACCTGATGGACAGATGCATAGGCCTGTTGCCTGCAGGGTTTTAAGCATGGGCACAAAGCGCAGCAGCCCGATGCGGCCACATCCAACGATCCGAAGGAATACTGTGAACTTGAAAACAAGCGCTGGCGATGGGGTTCGCGCCGTTGAGCGGGCGCTGGACATCCTGAAAGCCTTTTCGGTCAACGACCATGAGCTGAGCGCAGCGCAGTTGCTGCAGCGGGTCAAGCTGAGTCGACCCACCTTGTACCGCTTGTTGCAAACGCTGGTGCAAACGGGCTTTGTGGTGTCGGTAGGCGAGCCGCAAAAATTCAGGCTGGGACCTGCCGTGGGGCAATTGACGCATGTGTGGTCGTCGGGTCTGAACGTCTGCGCTTTAGGTCAACCGATCATGCAGCGCGTGTGGGAATCCACACAGGAAACCGTCGCCTTGTTTGTGCCGCAGGGGCCTATGCGGCTGTGCATTGCGGAATTGCCCAGCCCACAAGCGCTGAGCTTCAAACGCGGCGTCGGGTATCAAGACCGGATTGTTCTGGGCGCCAGTGGGCAGGTCATCCTGGCGCATGCCAACACCTCAATTGAAGCGATTGAGCGCTACGCCGAAGGGCTGAGCCTGGACCCGATCCGCTTGGCGCAAGAGCTGCGCCAAATCCGAAAACGTGGTTACGCCACCAGCAAAAACGCCTTGATCGAAGGCGCTGTGGCGATTGCGGCACCTTTTTTCAACAGCCACGGCCAAGTGGCAGGGTCACTGGCTGTGTTCGGTCCTGGCGTGCGGCTCAAAGAAGACAAGGTGCGCCAGTTCGGCGCCATCTTGGTGAAAGAAGCCGCAGCGCTGTCCCAAGCCTTAGGGCAGGCTTGAACAATCCAAGGTACTGAGATTCCCCATACGCAATCGTTCAATTGAATCGGTCACTGCATCGCCATCTGCACAGCCACGCGTCCACCGACAGCCGCCCCGGCCCCATGAACACCAGCGGTAACAGCATGGCGATGTACATCACGGGCAACTTGAAGTTGCCATGGCCTTTGTCCGTCAAGGCATACCCTTGCAGCAACTCCGCCAAGGTAGACCATGACTCGGGCCAGTGCACACTGAGCATGGCCACCACGGTGAGCACGATCAGCGAGGCCGAAAAAAACCGTGTGCCCAGCCCGATGAACAGGGCCATGGCCCCCACGATCTCCAAGCCTGTGGCCAGCGCCCAATTGATGTCCGCCGGGACCAGCTTGAAAGGCCAGGGAAACTGGTCCTGGATGTCAGCAAACCAGTTGCTGCCGTGCAGTTTTTCAAAACCGGCTTCACCAAACTCCCAGGCCAAAAGTAGGCGCAGGCTGAGCAGGCCAATCCACAGGCCCACCTGATCCAGTGTGTTCAGCCCCTGCCGGGCGATGTGCGTGAGTGGCTTCATGGTCGTGTTCCCAAAATGATGCCTTGCTCGCGCAGGCGGGTGAGGAGTTCTTGCCCAAAACCCATCAGGGCTCGCGGGTCGGGGTGGGCCATCTCGCGGGCCAGTTGTTCAAACGCTTGTTGTCCGGTGCGGCCTTCGTCCAGCAGCGCCATCACGCGGGCAGTGATGGCATTGATTTCGGAAAACTGCACGGTGTGCTGCGCATTGCGAAACACCACCAGAAAGGTCGGATCGGCTTGATGTGGCTGCCAGGCCGGGCCGATGCGGTGCACGGGCCAGGGGCTGGCCACGTCGATGCGTGCGGGGTTGAGCGCCACGGAGTGGGCCATCATGTCGCCTTGCGGCTCATGTGCGGGCAGCGTGATGTCCATCACATCCACGTCAAGCTCGGCCCATTCGTAGCGAGCCAGGTCGGCCAGCCAGCGCGGCAAGGGCTGGGCGATGCGCCCTGCGTCCAGGTAACGTACAAATTCGCGCGGGATCTCTCGAAACCAAGGCGTGTGCAAAGGCCAGTCGCGGTAGAAGGTGCGACACAGCCTGCGCCAGCGTGCCTCGCCCAGCAACTGTTGACACACCGGAAAACAGCTGTCCACAAAACCGCAGATGTTGTTGAACAGCAGCTCGTTGTACACCGCCATGCGCCGTGCTGGCACGCCTGGAGGGCGCAGCGTGTGGTGCGGATCGCGCAGGTGCTGCGCCAGATCGTGTTGGAACTGTTGAAATGGCAACATCAGGCCACCCGCTTGTCGGACATGGATGGCGCACCGAATGCTTCTTGCTGCAGCCGCGCAATCTGCGCCACTTCTTGCGTCAGGATGTCCAAATCGGGAATGTTGAAATCACGCTCTAGGCAGGTGGGCACCACATGGTCCATCTGTGTATAGGCCTCGCGCAACAACTGCCAGACCGGGTCGATCACATCGCTGCCGTGGGTGTCCACCACCAGGCCGTCGTCTTCCACGTAGTGTCCGGCCACGTGCACATAGCAGGTGCGCTCAAGGGGCAACTGCTGTAAATATGCATGCGGGTCAAATCTGAAATTGCAGCTGTTGACGTAGATGTTGTTCACATCCAGATGCAGCAGGCAATCGGCGCGCTCGACCACGGCGCGGATGAATTCGGGCTCACTCATGTCGGAGCCGGGAGGGGCGATGTAAGTCGATGCATTCTCGACACCTATGCGCATGCCCAAAATGTCTTGTGCGCGGGCAATGCGCTCAGCGGTGTAGCGCACCGCGTCTTCGGTCATGGGAATGGGCAAGAGGTCGTACAGGTGGCTGTCGTCAGCGCACCAGGACAGGTGTTCGGTGAACAGCGTGATGCCATGCATGCGCATGAAGTCTCGGGTGCGGCGCAGCAAGGCTTCATTTAAAACACCAGGGCCGCCCAAAGACAGCGAAAGCCCATGGCACACAAAAGTAAAACGCTCGGTGAAGCTGCGGAGCGTGTGGGCCGATCGACCACCCATGCCTGCCCAGTTTTCGGGAGCAATTTCAAAGAAACGGATATCGAAAGGCACGCCTTGCTGGAGTGCCGGGATGAGTTCACGGCGAAATCCAAGTCCAGCACTCAAAAAGTTGGAATCGTTCATGTCATCACCTTGGTGTTGCAGGGGGTGGCTGTGAATGCCACGCGCTGCGGCGCATGACACCCACAAAGCGATTCAAGGACGGATCAAGACTTCTTGGCGCCGCACGATGCGTCTTTTTTCTTATCGCCACCACAAGAGGCTTCTTTAGCTTTCTTGTCAGCGCCGCACTTGGCTTCACCGCACTTGCCGTCTTTGGCCTTGGTTGCGCCTTTCTTGTCAGCACCGCACTTGGCTTCGCCGCATTTGCCGTCTTTGGCTTTCATGTCGGCCTGAGCAACTTGGTAGCCAGCGTCCAAGGACTTGGCAGCAAATGGATTGCCAGCAGCTTGTGCGGGCACAACAGCTACAGCAGCGAAAGCGGAACCCAAAGCGATGGTGAGAAGTTGTTGCTTGTTCATGTGAGGTCTCCTGAATGGATGGGGTTTGGAATCGACAGCTTGGCGGGTTCCCCCTCGGGTTCCTGTCATCGTCTGTCATGGTGTAATCCGCCGCAGCACAGGCCAAAGTTACGAATAACGGGCTGCGCTTGTATCTTTTTGTATCTGTAACTTTTTCAATCCCATCAACGAATTCAGAGCATGAGCGCAAGCCTGCACACCATCGAAGCCCAGCTGCACAGCTTGTGGATGCAGTCTCTGAACGGAGACAGCGCCAGCTATGAGCGTATGTTGACGCTGCTCAGTGGCTACCTGCGCAGCTTTCTGAATCAACGACTGCAATCCCAAGCCAGCGATGTGGAGGACCTTGTGCAAGAGACCCTGATGGCCATCCATCAAAAACGCCACACCTACAAAAGCGATCAGCCCCTAACGGCTTGGGTGTATGCAATTGCGCGCTACAAGTGGGTGGACCACTTGCGTGCCCATGGCCGCCGGGAAAAGCTGCACGACGACATCGACGATTGGGCCGACACCTTGTCTGTCGATGGCAACACCGAAGCCAGTGACGCACAGCGTGATCTCGAACAAGTGCTGGGAGATTTACCACCCAAACAACGCGAAGCCATTGAGCACACACGCTTGCATGGCTTGTCGATCACAGAAACGGCGCAACGGACCGGGCAAAGCGAGGCGTCCGTCAAAGTCAATGTCCACCGAGGCCTGAAAGCCTTGATGGCGAAATGGGGAGTTCCAAAATGAAAACACAAGACCTGATCGGCCTATTGGCCCAAGACCCGATGCCCGCTGCTGCGCCGGTGCGCCAGCAATTGAGCCGGGCGCTGCTCGGTGCGGCGCTGGTGTGCGGCGCATTGCTGCTGGTGTTCTGGGGTCTGAATCCGGACATGGGCACCATGGCCACAAACCCGGCTTTTGTCACCAAGATGCTGTGGTTGTTGGCGTTGGCCGTCTTCAGTGCTCGCGGCCTGCTGCGTTTGTCGCGCCCGGGTGTGGGTGCGGGGTCCACCTTCTGGGGTCTGGCGATGGCCTTGCTCGCCATGGGCAGTTTAGGTTTGATTCAGTCGTTGCAGGCCCGCCCTGACAGCCGCATGGCCTTGTGGATGGGCAGCTCCTGGCAAACCTGCTCGCTGAGCATCTTGGCGCTGTCACTTCCGGTGCTCGGCGCATTGCTGTGGGCACTGCGCCAAATGGCCCCCACGCGCCCTGCGCTGGCAGGTGCGGCAGCGGGGGCCATGGCCGCTTGCGTGGCAGCGGGTATTTATTCGCTGCACTGCACCGAAACGGCCTATGGCTTCTTCACCGCTTGGTATGGCGGCGGCATGCTGGCCGTGAGCGGGCTGGGCGCGCTTTTGGGCAGCCGCTTGCTGCGCTGGTGATCGGCGCAGCGCGCTCACTTAAACAGCGTTGGCCAAAGGCAAATTGAGTAAGAGATTTTGCGGTTTGAGTTTGAGCAGACCTTGCGTATTCATGGCCAGGCCCAAATAAACCGGCTTGCCCTGCACATCGGCACGCATGTCTTGCGGGTGGTCAAAGCGCAAGGTGAACAGGCTGATGAGTTGCTGCTGCGCGGTCGTGTCCAGGTCCTTGCCCTGGTAGAGGTCGTTGAGCAAGGCGGTCGCCGTGGCATCGAGCCCCACATGCCAGCGCCAGGCCGGGTCGTTGACTTTTTGCACCGGCTCGATCTGCACCGACACGCCCAGAAAATGCTGCACCCAACGGGTCAGCACCACCGACAAGGCCTTGAGCCCTGAGCGGGCGTTGACCATGCTCAGGATCAAGCCGTGCGGCAATTCGTTCTGGAGTTCGTGCGTCAGGTCGAGCAAGAAGGTGTATCGCCCCTGGCCCTCGCGTTGCACCCAATAACGCTGGGCATTGTCCGGGTGCAGCACTTTCACATCGGCCGCCTTAAGCGGTGCGCCCCCCTCCATCAACAGACGGCCCATCTCACCCAGGCCGCCGGTGGCTTGCAAGGCGTCCAGCGTGTCGCTGTCACCGGCCAGCACGCGACCGCCTTCGATGGTGATGCGTTGGCGCCTGAACAGCAACTCGGCCGCACGCCAGACCCAGGCATCCTGAACATCTGCCAGCACACGGCTCACGATGGCCTGCACCACCAGGTCGATGAACAAGGGCGGCAACTGGATGTCGCCGCTTTGCATCCAGCCCATGTAGGCCGACTCCAGCGCACCGGCTTGCTCGACGTCGTCACGAAAGCGCAAGAACAGTTCGTAGTTCTCGCGCGCATCGTCGTCCTTGAAGGCTTTCAGGCTCGCAGGTGCGACCTGCATCAAGGGGGTTTCCAGCAAGGCCTTGTGCAGGCGAATTTCTTCCTTGCACGACTCGGGCACCAGCGCCATCTCGGGGCGCTGCAACCACCAGCGCCAATAGTCTGGACCCGCCACCAACCACCCCCGCTCGTTGCAGGTGAGGTGTTGGTGACCGCAAGCTGTCCAGAATGTGTGCATGGTGTTTTACAAATTGGGGGCCAACAAGCGCTGCAAGTCTTTCACCTCGACACCGCTGCGCTGCGCGAGGTCTTGCACCTGGTCGTCACCGACCTTGCCCACGTTGAAATACTGCGCTTCAGGATGGGCGATGTAGAAACCACTCACACTGGCCGCAGGCGTCATGGCCAAACTTTCGGTCAGGCCCATGCCAATGTCTTCGCATTGCAGCAGCTCGAACATCGCCTTTTTGGCGCTGTGGTCGGGGCAGGCGGGGTAGCCGGGTGCGGGGCGAATGCCCTGGTACTTTTCAGCGATCAGCTCTTCATTGCTCAGCGCCTCACCAGCGGCATAGCCCCACAGGTCGGTGCGCACTTTTTTGTGCAGGCACTCGGCCAGCGCTTCGGCCAGGCGATCGGCCAGGGACTTGAGCATGATCGCGCTGTAGTCGTCGTGCGCGGCTTCAAAGGCGGCGGCGCGTTTGTCGGCGCCAATGCCGGCCGTCACGGCGAACACACCGACATGGTCTGGTGCCGTGCCTTGCGGCGCCACGAAGTCAGCCAGGCAACGGCTGGGGCGCATCACACCATCGATCATGTGTTTTTCGGTTTGCTGTCGCAAGCCGCGCCAGGTCATAGCAACTTGGCTGCGCGATTCGTCGGTGTAGAGCGCAATGTCGTCGTCATTCACGCTGTTGGCGGGGTACAGGCCCAGCACCGCATTGGCCGTGACCCAGCGACCGTCGATGATTTTTTGCAGCATGGCCTGGCCGTCTGCATAGACCTTGCGCGCCTGCTCGCCCACCACCTCGTCGTCGAGGATCGCGGGGAAAGGCCCGGCCAGGTCCCAGGTCTGGAAGAACGGGCCCCAGTCGATGTACTG
>ERZ650308.1048-NODE-1048-length-14653-cov-4.010481_pt1 | contig 14653 bp, 14 predicted proteins | sample MGYA00376244_ERZ650308 | MGnify/ENA primary metagenome ERZ650308 (study PRJEB26733, sample SAMN07839295) | wastewater metagenome | biome: small river; feature: stream; material: water | place: USA: North Carolina | collected 2016-04-26 ...
AATTTCACAAACACCGAAAAGCGTAAAACCATTTTTACGGCACTTACTGGAGTAACTGAAGCCCAATTTTCAAAAGTGATTATAGCCTTTGGAAATAGATATTATAACACCCTAACAGGCAACACCTATTTTGCTCTTTGGCAAACACCTACAAAGCACCCTTTAAAGGTTTGGCTCAAAGAGGAATTAAGCCTCGAGGATTATCAATTATTAAAATCAAATTATCCAAAACAATTATAAAATGACCACAGAAGATAAATTATGGATTGGTGGCGGAATAGCCCTAGCGGTAGGTGGTGGCATCTATTATTTTGTTAAAAAAGGTAATGACAAACAGCTGGATTCTATTGAAGAGCCAGTAGCACCTATAAAAACGCCAACATTGGCTACAAATCCAATCAAGGTTCAAAATCCTGTAAAACCCAAAAATCCAATTAAAGCACCAGTAGTAGCGGATAGTTACAGATACAGTATTGGGCAGGAAGTAATGGCAACAGGATTTTACGGCACAAAAACCTATGATGCTAGGAAAATGGCCGATGGGAATTATATCAGTGAGGGAATCCGAAAAGCTACTTTTAAAAAAGGGGATAAAATCGGATCTATCATTTGGGTTGGTTTAAGACCTGATGGAACCTATCGCTATGTAGTACAAAGAAACGGGGCATTGATCAATGATATTTATTGGATTGCTGACCAAGATGTTATAAAACCAGTTGGCAAAATATACGGGGCAGTTCCCTCTGTTAGTGCTTCTAACAGTTCGGGAGTTGACAAAAATAAACTCTTGAAAAAAGGAAGTAAAGGACTTGAAGTAAGTTCCTTGCAAGCCTATCTTAAAATTAAGGTTGACGGGGATTTCGGGCGCAATACCGAAAACGCACTATTTGCCCAAAAAGGAGTAAAACAAATCAAACTAAAAGACTTTTAATGATGAGTACAAGCGGAGTATTATGGCTTTCACTAGCCGTAGCAGGAATTTTAGTTGTTGCCACTATGGATAATGGGAAAACACCTGAAATTAAAGAGACAGAGAACAAACCATTGGCAGCACCCAAAAAAGTAGTATTGTAATGGATTTTTTAATGACAAACAGCATCACATTTTTAAGTATTTTTAAAAAGTATGCTATCAATACCCCTAGACGGATTGCTCATTTTTTGGCACAAGTTCACGAGGAAAGCGGGGGATATATAAAGTTCAACGAGAGTTTGAATTACACACCGCAGGGACTTATTAAAACTTTTGGAACTAATCAAATTTCGGTTGCACAGGCAAACCTTTACGGCAGAACCACAAAACAAAAAGCCAATCAAGAAGCCATTGCAAATATTGTTTATGGGGGAAATTGGGGGAAAGTCAATTTAGGAAATACACAGCTTGGCGATGGTTGGCGTTTCAGAGGTCGGGGATTGATTCAATTGACAGGAAGAGCAAATTATCAAGCCTACAAAGATTATTCGGGGCATGATGTTATTGCCAATCCTGATTTAGCTTCAAGACCTGATATAGCCATTGATATTGCGGGTTGGTTTTGGTCGGTTAGGTTCAAGCTTAATCCGATTGCTGACAAAAATAATATCAATTCCATTACCAAAAAGATAAATGGAGGATTGACCAATTTAACCGAAAGAGTAAAGCAACTCAATTATTACATCGCCATTGATACGATGGGGATATTAAAAAAAAAAGTCAAGACACTACTCTTACCTAATCCCCATTACAATTTTTGGTCTGGGCTTTTCAATCTTAATAAGTAAACTATACAAACAATGACAAAACAGCAACTATGGGAATGGTTCACCAACCATTCCAAACAGATATTGGACTTTCTTTTATTCCTTATGTTAGTGAGTATGGGAGCATTTGTTAAAGTAGTAAAGCAAGTAAGGCGCGGTGCAAAAGCCACTTGGAAATGGTTTTTAGCCGAAGCAATTGTATCATTTTTTGTTGCGCTTTTGGTGTATGGTTTCTTTGATCAATTCCTGCACACAAGCAAGCTTTTTACTTATGTAGTTTGTGCTTGGTGTGGTTCCTTTTCTACCATTTTCCATAAAAGAATGGAAGATTTACTAGGGGCTATTTTCGACAAGTTAAAACAATTAGTAAGTGAAAAGACAAGTCTTTAACAAACTGGTAGAAATTGCTAGTCTGTACTGGGGTTTTGATTTTATCCACCTTTTTGAAGCTTCTGAAATGTTAATCTATAAACTAAAAAACACTTTTAAAAACAGCAACAATGAAAAAGACAATCACTAAATATTTTACAATATCTCTTTTACTAGCATTACTTTCCTTAGTTTTTATCGGTTGCTGCCCAACTAGAAAATACAAACAGGAAAATACACTTCTCAAAAGTGAAATTCAAAAAAGAGATAGCTTAAAAAGTGTAATTATCAATCAGGCGATTGATGATAAATTAATTACTCCTGTTGTTCAGAGCAGTACTGGAAATCCTGTTTTGGATAGCCTAGTAAATGCAAAGGTTGATGAAATTCTATCCAAACTGAATACTTCAAAAAATTCAGGAGACATCAGCTATAAACTCATTTACGATAAACTATCCAAACAATTGGAATTTTACTCAAAAATGGCACAAACTAAAAATGAGAATACCGACACTAGAACCATCAATGATAAAACTGTCATTCAGATAAAAAAAATACCTATTGAAATTGAAAAACCATTATCGAAACTGCAGAAGTTTTTAATAGTATTAGGAATTATTGCACTCCTTTTTATTGGTTTTAAAATAGTTGTTTTTATCAAAAACAAAACAAGTTTATGGGTATAAAAGTAAAATACATTGTCATTACAGGCGCACTGGTTGGAATTGGTGTACTATGGTATAAAAACAAAGTAAATAAGTGGAAAGAAACTATGGGAAAACTAAAAGCGTTACCGACTGGATTTAGAAATTTCGACATCAATTTCAAAAGGATGCGTTTCAATTTGGATGTAACACTTTTTAATCCCACAAAGGATAATTTCAGCCCCGATGGAGTTATTGCAGTAGTAAAAAGAATTGTTCTTAAAGACAAAACAGCCAAACGAATTGCAACCATTACGGTAAACAAATCTTTTGTTTCAGTTCCCGCTAATGGCAAGTTTGAACTTAAGGATTTAGTAGTTGAGATTCCAATACTGGAGAACCTTTCCAATATGGAAAGCCTGGTAAAAATCACTGGGATGAAAGACATTCAAATTGAAACCATTTTAGGGGTTTTAGGTAAAGAATATTCGATAATGCAATAGTATGGATATAGTAAAATCATTTAATAATCTAAACGGAAAGAAGGTTTTCCGAAGCGCACTTAAAAAGCTACTGGCTAGAGCCAAAAAGCAAAATCATACCCTTATTTCAAAACGTATCACAAACGTTTTAAGACAAAATAACGATTCCATTTTTGAAATTGAAATAAACGAATTTATTACAGAATTAGGACTCACTGGCGCAGAGCAAAGTATCATTTTACCCACTTTGGAATATCAATCCGAACCCGATTCAGAGGGTGGCTTAAATGGCGTTTCTCCCGATGATATTTACAGTTATATAACGGATTTAATTATAAATACCATTGAAAAAGTTGGGCATTTGCCTTGGCAAAAAGACTGGGTTGGTTCGGGAGCCGATGGAACAGCTAAAAATTATATAAGCAAAAAAGAATATACAGGGGCCAATTTTCTGCTGAATTTCGATATACAATTTGATGATCAGGGCAAAGGTTATTTAGTGCCGATTAAGTTTATACAGCCGTACTATTTAACTTTCAATCAGATTAAAGAAACTGGTGCAAGCTTAAAAAAAGACAGCAAGGCAAGGCGTGTTATATATTACACTATGATTTTTAATTATGATGATGGAACGCTAAAATTCAAAACCACCGACAAGGCAAAGTTTACCGAGTTTGTAAAAACTCGCGGACTAACCAAAGAAGATTTGAAACAGCATTTAGTAAAAATTCCAGTAATTAAATATTACAATGTTTTCAGAGCCGATGATTGTTCAGGGTTAAAGTTTCCAAGTGATAAAATTGATAGTAAAAAGGTCAATCCGATTGGGCAAGCGCAGTTACTAATTGACGGATATAAAAACCCGCCTACTTATACTTTTGTTGGGGATAAAGCCTATTATCAGCCTGCCACCGATACACTCAATATGCCAAAAATTAATGCTTTTAACAAAGAGACATCGTATTACTGTACTTTCTTTCACGAGCTGACCCATTCAACGGGAGCAAAAAAACGATTAGATAGAGATTTTTCGGGAAAGTTTGGAAGTAAAAACTATGCCTACGAGGAACTTATCGCAGAACTAGGAGCTGTATTTTTATGTTCAGAGGCAGGGATTTTATTTCAAACCAAAGAGAACTCGGCAAAGTACCTTAAAAGTTGGAACAAGGTTTTGGTTACTGAATTAGAGAACGACAATCGTTTTTTCCTTAAAGCTTCCGCACAATCTCAAAAGGCAGTCAATTACATTTTAAATAGAAATCTAGAGAGCGAGAAAGAGCAAGAAGAAGAAAAGGAAGAGCCAATCAAGAAAGTAGCGGTTAAAACTCCAATAAAGAGAACAACAACAAGTAAAGTTAAAAGAAAAACCAAACAAGGGGAGCAATTGGATTTATTCGCAGGATTGGGGGCTAAAGCCAAAACCAAGAAAGCTATTGAAGTGAAGAAAAAAAGAGTTGTGCCGGTTGCAAAAAAAAATATAACTAGGGTAAGCACAAAAGGGCAGAATTTAGATCAGAATATAAGTCTGAATGAACTTGAAAAATTAGGCTTTGTTTCAGCGGATACTGCACCAAAAGAAGCTAAAGATGTTTTTGTACTTAATGGAGAGATTGGAAAGTTTTTGCAAAAGCAACAGCCACACAAGGCACTTATCCTGATTAAAGGGAATAAGCACAGTTCAAAATCACAGTTAGCCATGCAGATTGCTAACGCCTTTGGAGAACAACAAACACCAGTAGCATACATTGATTACGAGCAAGGCGGGATTGAAAGTAAGGATACACTAGACAGCATTAACCGAAATACAACCGAGAAAGGAAGAAAGTACATAGCTATAAAGGGTTATTTAGAAAATCCTTTTGAAGAATTACAAGGATTCTGCAAGGTGGTTAAAGTCATAATTGCGGATTCGGTTACAGATTTAAAAATCACAGCTGACCAGCTAAATTATTTGAGAACAAAATTCCCAAAAATTATTTGGTGTTTTATATCTCAAGTCAAAGAAAACGGGGCAATGTATGGCGGTAATAAAATGGCACACAACCCAACTTCCGTAATTCATTGTTCCTCCCATCAAGACCCAAAACAAAGGTTTGCCACATTGGAGAAAAACAGAGGTAATGACCTCACTTTAAAGTACTCGATGTACTTTAAAAAAATAGTAGGTGAACCTAAAAAAAGAAAATTATCATTTAAAGTAAAATAATTAAAATTCAAAATCATGGTAGCAAAAAAAACAAAATCAAAAGGAAAAAAAAGAATTTCAGCTAAAAAATTATGCAGTAGAGTAATTGTTCGAGAAGGAGTTAAAAAAGACGGAACACTGAAAAAGGGTTACCGATATGTCAAAGGTGGCAGAGTTGTGAAAGCGAAAGCTAAAAAGTAGTTTTTGATTTGGGTTCATTAGGAAAGCCGTGTTGCAGAAATGTATTACGGCTTTTTAATTGTATAAAATTGATCTATAAAAAACACATAATTAAGTTGTTAACAACTTTTTTATCACGCTAAACCTTTATTGTATAACGAAATAAAGAAATATAATACCAAATAATCAAAATAATATCACATTAAATTGTATTTTAATTACGTTTTTCATTATATTTGTATCAGAAAACTAAAATAATTTACATGTATGTATACTGAATTAATAAAGATAATTGAAGGAGGCTTGAGTAATGACCATAAAAAGGTGATTAATTACTCAAACCATTTAGCAAAAAAATTAAGAGTTGAAGGAGATAATAAGCTAGCTGATAAAATTCTAAAAACCATTCAAGGATCTAATGGTCTGCCTGTATTTAAGGATCAATTTTTTGATGCTCCTGTCGATAATGACACTAGATTGAATATTGCGGATATAATTTTTCCTCAAGATATAAAAATAGACATATTAGTTTCTGAAAGCATTGTCAGTCCAGTAAGTAATTTCATTTCTTTAGTTAATTCTAAAAATGAGATAAAAAGTAAAGGATTAGATATAAATCTATCATTACTACTTTATGGTCCTCCGGGTTGTGGAAAGACTACTTTGGCAAAACATATTGCCAAAGAACTGGATATTCCAATAGTAATTGCACGTTTTGATTCTTTAATATCATCTTTATTAGGTAATACAGCAAAAAATATTAGGAAGCTATTTGATTATGCAAAGAGTAAGCCGTGTATATTATTTTTAGATGAATTTGATGCAATCGCCAAAGCGAGGGATGACAATCACGAAACAGGAGAACTTAAAAGAGTAATTAACAGCCTGCTACAAAATATTGATGATTTTTTGGAGACAGGTATATTGATTGCTGCAACAAATCATGAACAATTATTAGATAGTGCAATTTGGAGAAGATTTGAAAAAGTAGTGAATGTGAATAAGCCAAATTCTGATGAAATAAAAAATTTAGTTGAAAAATATTTTGAAAAAATAGGTTCGAATTTGGCCACCGATGATAAAAAATTTGAGATGGTTAAATCGTATATGAACAATCTATCACATTCTGAAATCACGAAGATTATCAATAGTGCATATTACAACTCTATTATTAAGAAGTCTGTTTTTGAATATGAAGATATTTTTTCAGAGTATTTTAAATATAAAAACAACAACAGATTTTCATCAGAGGAAATGATTAAGTTTCTAAATGAAAGTCATATTCCTCAAAAACAAATAGCGAATTATTTAGATATATCAATAAGACAAGTTAGAAATGCTTTAAATGTAGAATAAGATGGCAAAGAAAAATTTACCAATTAAGCTTTTTCAAAAAAGGCAAAAAATTGACGACAGAAGAGTTGAAGGTGGCGGTGGAGATAATATTCCGAAATGGGAGTTGTCTGGACAATTACTTGCTGAAAGAGCAGAAAGTTTTATCGAACCTATTAATGAATTAATTGATGTTTTTCAAAACCGTAAAACTTCAAGAAGTTTTATTCCTGCTACGTTAAAAATTGATATTGATGATAATGCAATTGCTAAATCACATAGAAAAGATATTCAGAAAATTTTTAATGGTAAATTAACCAAAAACAATATCATTGGCTTTCTTGATTCAAATTGTGCAATTGTTAAAGTTGATAGTATTGAAGAAGGTTTACAGATAAAAAGCAATATTGCTAATTATCTAAAAAATCCACGTGGTATTTCTGCTATTGAATCAATTGAAATTTTCAAACCTTTTATAATGGATATTGAAGAAAACCAAGCGGTCAAAATTTCATTAATTGACTTTTTAAATTATGAAATTAACAATGCAGTCAAAATTGCTTTCATTAAATATTGCAATGAATTTAACATCGAAGTAAAAGAAGTAAATTATTCTCCAGGATTAATAATATTTAAAATTAAAAATGCTTCACAAGCAGTTTTAGATAGTATCTCTGATTTTGAAGCATTAGAATCTATAACTTTTATGCCTAAATATCAGGTAGAAACAGATAGTATTGAATCTGAGAATACTGTTGATATAAAAACACCAACAGAAGGTGTTGAATATCCAATTGTTGGAGTCTTAGATTCAGGTGTTTCTAAAAATCCATATTTAGCACCTTGGTTACTTGATGATAAATTCTCTTCTTATCCTGATGAGTTGATTGACCCAATGCACGGTTCTTGTGTTTCTAGCATAATACTTTATGGGGATCAATTGCAAGGTAAAAATTGGACTGGTAATTCAGGATGCAAAATTTTTGATGCAACAGTATTTCCAGATCAAAAACAAGAATCAATAGATGAAGATGAATTAGTAGAAAATATTAGAGAAGCAATAAAGAAAAATAATCATATTAAAATTTGGAATTTATCATTAGGCACTGCAGCTGAATCAGACATTAATGATTTTTCAGATTTTGGAAAGGCATTAGACGATATTCAATTCGCAAATGATGTGATTATTTGCAAATCTACTGGAAATTGTAGAAACTTTGAAAAAAGTTATCCCAAAAGCAGAGTGGCAAGGTCAGGTGATTCAGTACGTTCATTGGTTGTTGGTTCAGTTGCTCATTCAAAAAACAAACATGATATAGCTGATATTAATCATCCATCACCATTTACAAGAATTGGTCCTGGTCCAGCAAATAGTATTAAACCTGATTTGGTATCTTTTGGGGGGAATGCTGGGTTAAATGGAGGTAAAACAATTCAAAACGGAGTTAATGCTATAGCACATAATGGTAATTCCGTGAAAATTATTGGAACAAGTTTCGCAACTCCCAGAGTAACTTCATTATTATCTGAATTAAATTTTAAAATTAATGAAACTTTTAATCCTACTCTTTTAAAAGCTTTAGCCATTCATTCTGCAAAATATCCAACAGGAATTAGCCTTCCCATTAGTGAAAGAGTGAATCAAATGGGTTTTGGAATTCCTGATTCAGCAGATGAAATAATTTATAATGATCCTCACGAAATAACATTGATTTTACAAGAAAACATTACTCGTGGTGAATTTATAGAAATCCTTGACTTCCCATTTCCTGAGAGCTTGATAGACGATGATGGTTTTTTCTATGGAGAAATTAAAATAACACTAGTTGGTCAACCAGTCTTAAGAGAAAAGCAAGGTGCAGAATATTGCCAATCTAATTTAGAAGTAATGTTTGGAACTTATGAAAACATAAAGAATCGTGACACATCTAAAGCCAATATTCTCAATGAAATAGGTCCAGATGACACGCAAAATGTTTTACTTGATTCTAATTATAAAAGTGCACACATTAAAGATACTGAGAGCGAATATGCACGTGAAAGAGTACTACTTAATTACGGAAAAAAATACCAGCCTATTAAAAAATATTCGGTTAATCTATGCGAAATGAAAGATGCTCGACAACGTGATAGTTTATCACGAAATAGAAAGTGGTATGCTAAAATTAAAGGAACTTATAGAGATTTTGCTGAAACATTAGCAATTCAAGATGGTGAAGAATTAAATCAGGATTTTACCCTTATAGTAACCATCAGAGATACAAAAGCTCAAAATCAAGTTTATAATGAAGTGTCAAGGCTTTTGGCAGATAGAAACTTTTTGCATTCAAATATTAAACTAAGAGAAGAAGTAAGTATAAGAATTGAAGATGATAAAAGCATTTAATTTAGCTTTTCAATATTCGTTGTACTAATAATTTATTGTTACACTTAAAATAATTCACAAAGATAACAGTCATAGAACAAGCCCTTCAAAGGTGTAATCCAGATAAGTTTGCAAACTTATGTCGCATATATTTTGTATATAGATTTCCAATAGTTAACGCTACAGGTTTGGTGGTTGGGAAAGAAAAGAAAAAAAAAGGAACTCCTGATAACTTCATTCCTGATGGTGATTATTTTATTTTCAATGAAGTCACTACAATCGATAAAAAAGAGTTTGTCAAAAAGCTCAAAGATGATGTCAAGCATTGTTTTACACAGAAGGATATCCCTATAGCTAGTATCTCAAAGATTATACTAATCTGCAACCAAGAAATCACGGCTATAATTCATAAAGAAATTTCAGATTACAAAAATACGTTTCAGAAAACTGAAGAGATATAATTGTTGGTTGATGAAGTTAGAAAACATTAATTTATCTGAAGAAATTTACAAGACAGATAGAAAAGGAAGAATGCTAAAGTCAAATAAAAAATTTGAGTTTAGTAAGATGAAAGATGAAATGGATTTTTTGCATCCTGATGAAATCAACTCAAGTAAGTGCAATATTTTTAGTGTTGTTCGGTATCGTAATGTCACAACAACTTTTCAAGGTTTTGTCTATAAAATTAATAATCAGCTTTACTTTTGGAATAAACAAGACATCAATCTTTTTATGAAATCATCAATTATTGCTAATTATAATCTTTTAACTCAGATAAGCTTTATTAATAAAAATGATTTACTTTAAATACTATACAAACTAATTGCGAGAAAGTATCAACCTTTAAAAAACTAAAATATAAAAAAATGAATATATTTTCAAAAAAATTACAAGCGACTAATGATGAAGATTTACCAATTCATCCAATAGATATATTTCAAGGCCTTTTTCATAAAGAAGGTTATTCATATTTAAGAGGTATTCAAGAAGAAGTATTGAATTCGTGGCATTCAATACGAGACCATAGAGACGTTTTGTGTAAAATGAATACTGGTTCTGGTAAGACATTAGTAAGTTTATTAATGTTACATTCCAAAATGAATGAAGGTGTAGGAACGGGACTTTATCTATGCCCAGATAAACAATTATTGGAGCAAGCAAAAAAGCAGGCTGAGTTTTATGGTATCCCTGTATGCGAAATAAATGAGAGTAATGATTTTCCAACCGAATTTCACAATTGTAAAAGCATTTTGTTGTGTACTTTTCAAAAATTATTTAACTCAAAATCAATTTTTAATCGTGATAAAATAAATATTGGTTCTCTAGTGATTGATGATGCGCATAGTTGCTTAGATAAAGCTAGAGATACAACAACAATTAACTTACCTAGAGGCCACAGTGCATGTGAGAGAATAATAAAGTTATTTGAGACAGATCTTATTGACCAAGCACCTGGAACTTACCGAAGATTATTTGATGGAGATCCTTTTGCTAGCATACTAAAAGTGCCATACTGGTCTTGGATGGACAGAATAGATGAAGTAATTACACTTTTAAATGAGTTTTCTGACGATAACGAATTAAAATTTAAGTGGGGGTTGATTTCAGATGATTTATTGTCTTACGATTGTTATTTGGGACCAAGGGGGATTGAAATAGCACCAATACATGTTCCTTATCAAAATGTGAAGTCATTTAATGAAGCTAAGCATAGATTCATATTATCTGCAACATTTGAAGACCAAACTGATTTAATTAAAGATTTCGGAATTAATTCGGATAGTATAATCAATGCTTTAATTCCTAAAGACAGGAAAGATATAGGCCAGAGGTTAATCTTGGCTCCAAAAAGATTCGATTCGAGTTTATTTGATACTGACATTCATAAGTTGGTTAAAGAATACGCTACAAAAGGAATTAATGTTGTAGTCTTAGTCCCCTCTTATGCAAAAGCTGAGCCTTGGGTTCAAAACGGTGCTGTTATTTTAAATGAAGGAGATATAAATGAAAATATCAACAACCTAAAATTTGAGAAAGGTGGTCTGCATGTTTTAGTAAACCGATATGATGGAGTTGACTTGAATGGTGATATGTGTAGAATATTAATTTTGGATCGTTATCCAGCCTTTACTTCTTCAAAAGAGCTTTACACTGAAATGAGATTAGAAAGTGTCAAAGCTTCACTTAAGGCGCAAATCATAGAGCAAGGCTTAGGTAGAGGTGTAAGATCAGGAAGCGATTTCTGCGCAGTAATATTAATGGGTAATGACTTGTTGCAATTTTTAGGAAATAGATATAACTTACAGTATTTTACTTCTGTTACAAGAAAACAGATTGAAATGGGGCTTTCTTTGTTAGATGAAGAGGATAAAGAAAATTCTTTAAAAACTATTGCAGATACAATTGATTTTTGTTTATCACAAAATATTGACTGGAGAACGTTTCATGCACAAGGGATTTCGAAAGTTGAGGTTGAAGTCTTGAATGGTGAAAAAATAAAAAATATAAACATTGCTGAATATGAGAAACAGGCCATTGACTTATTTCGTTCAAGAAGTTATACAAGTGCAAAAGATACCATTGTAAGTAAAATAATCGATGGTACATCGATTACTGACAAACAAAAGGGATGGTATTTTCAATATGCTGCTCAATTATTATATTTAGAACAAAAAGTTTTGGCTAATGATTTGCAAATTAGGTCTTCAGCTTTGGCATCTCACATGTTTAAAACCAAATTAGGAAATAATTATACTAAAATTAGTGTTCATGAAGAGCAATCATCGAATATAAAGAGATTTATTAGTCAATTTGACAAATCGCAGGATTTTAAAATTTACTTGGAAGAAGTTCTTAATGATCTAAAATACAGTCCAGATATCAATTCAACTAAATTTGAAAATGCATTGGCAAATTGTGGAAGAATTATAGGTTTTTATGCCCAAGAACCAGAATTTGAATATGGTAATGGACCAGATGTTTTATGGGGTATGACTGACAATCATTTCTTAGTATTAGAAGCTAAATCAATGGCAATTCATAGTGAAATTACTCGTGATAATATTGGACAATTGTTGCAATCTGGTGAATGGTTTAAAAAACAGTATGGTGAATCAACTAAACATATTCTTGTAACTTTACAATCTCCAAAAGTTAAAGGCTATAATGTTAATCCAAGTGAAAACACTAAAGTGATTGATGATGTAGCTTTAGATAAAATTAGAAAAAATCTATCTCAATTTGTAAATGGAATTGTTAGTATTGGTATTAATGCAATTACGCCGTTAGAAATTTCAAAATTATTAGTGGCTCATAATTTCACACCACCTCTATTTAGAAGTAACTATTTGAGTGATATTACAGTTAAAAGAAAGTAGTGAAGCGAGAGAATTATTTAAAGTTCATTAGTTGAACAATTGATGAGCTTTTTTGATGGGTGTAAATTATTATATATGAAATTAATAAGAGGGATAATAACTGCTATTTGTAAAATTATAAATTAATTAGCGAAAGGTTTGAAAATTACCTCAAAAAAGCAAAAGATGGCAATACAACCAATAGCAAAATATTTCGAATCTAATCTGAATATTATAAATGATTTTGTTTGTCCAAAAGAGTTTGTAATAAGTGGTGGAGCAAACTTCTGGAACTCAAAAAAAATGGAGATTTTAAAGGATGAAAATCGATTTCGAATTAATTTAAAATTTATAGATTCTGACAAGAAATATTATCAAGAAGTCTCTGATCGAAAAATTGAAGCTTATAAATTAAGTAATAAAGATCACAAATATTATGTTCCGAAAAAAGCTACTCACATGAGAAGTTTTAATCCAACGAATAATGAGTGGGGCGAAGAATTTAATTTTACATTTTTAGGAGAAATAGATCAAATAGGATCTGTAGAAGATTTAAAGGAATTTGACGAAAAATTTCATAGGCTTTTAATCCCATTTAGTAGTGGCGATAGAATACTAAAAGACTTTCAGAGATGGAATTTCACTTCAGATTTTAAATCTTACAATAAAGCGTTGATAAAAATTGAATTTGATAATTTAAGTTTTCATTTATTTAATTTTTCAAATGACAAGCAACAATATTGGGGTATAGATTCTTTACAATTATTAGATTTTGAAAAATTTAAATCAATTGCATATTCTGCATTGAATGTATATGGTTTTATAAAAGGAAATTTATATTTAAAAGAAGCATACTATTTTGCCTCAGAAGATAGAGACTTCATTATTAGTGACTTTCATTATACCTTGATTCGAGATAATCTTGAAACTGGGTATCGAATTTTTACCACTGATCCTTACTCGGTGTATGTTCCTTATCATTATGATAAGGGAGAACAACCTAATACTAAAGAAGTAAGTGAATGGAATAGTGAATTATTAAATTTTTCAGAAGAAAATTTTTCAAAGTTAGTTGAGTATTTTTATAAATATGAAGTACTTTCCAGATCTGCTTTAATAATTTTAGAAGCCAATACACAACCTTTGGAACTAAAAGCAGCATCGTATTGTGTCGCATATGAAGGTATATGTCATACAATAATAAAACTTATTGATATAAATGCACCTAGTGTTATAGATCAATTAGTATGGGAGCAAAATATAAAACCAGAATTTGAAAACCTTTTAAATACATTAACAGGAAGCAGTTTAAACGAAGATCAGGTTAGAATACTTAAAAATAAAATTAATAACCTGAATCAACCCACTAACAGAGATTCACTTACCGCTCCATTTGTAAAATTAGGATATAATCTAAGTTCTATTGAAATTAAATGTATTGACAACCGTAATAGATTTCTGCATGGAAGTTTGCCAGTAAAAACAAATGATGAGGACGAAAATTTCAAAGAACTTTATTTTAACTCAATTACAATACATAAACTGATTTATATTTTAATCCTTAAACTAATTGGTTTTGACGGGCATATAATTAACTATCCAAAACTCCATGAAGATGTAACTGGAAAACCTGTCGACGAACCTCTTTTTCTAAAAATTTAATTCAAGTTTAAAAACAGGTTCAATCATTAAACATCCAATTTGTTTACAATAAATATTTTTTATTATATTTGCTTTGTAAGATTTCAAAATTTGCAACTCAGAAATGAGGAGCTAAAGCGAGACCCTAGATTAGGAAAAAAATATATAATCCTTATATATAAAAGCATTATAGAAGGAGTACAAATCCCTCTTTTCCTTACCGCAAATAACAAATTACGTGGCGATTTTCTAACTTTATCACCGCATCAATTCTTAAAGAGTTTACTCTCGCTAATGATATACTTCATTTTTTATTGGAAATAACTCAAAAAAGCAGCATAGTTACAATATTATTTTATA
>ERZ650308.1050-NODE-1050-length-14642-cov-12.251388_pt1 | contig 14642 bp, 15 predicted proteins | sample MGYA00376244_ERZ650308 | MGnify/ENA primary metagenome ERZ650308 (study PRJEB26733, sample SAMN07839295) | wastewater metagenome | biome: small river; feature: stream; material: water | place: USA: North Carolina | collected 2016-04-26 ...
ATAAGAACATCCTTTGTGAGCGCGCCAAACAGCATAAATAGTTGGCGCTTCGAAATTATTAGGGGGTGCAGAACTGCATCTTTGAGCCCCTGCTCTTCCAGTCTACCTGAGCGGGGGCAAAAAGTGGAGGTTTACTTGGCTGCCAAGCGCGCCTCGCGGCGCATTCTCTGCACTTCAGGATCAGGAACCGGGACCGCTGAAATCAATCGGCGAGTGTATTCCTCTTGAGGGCGCTTGAGAACATCGTCGCGCGCCCCGACCTCAACCAGGCGACCCTGTTGCATAACTGCAATGCGGTGCGACAAGATGTCGACCACGGCTAGGTCGTGGCTGATGAATAGACAAGCGAATTTCAGCTGTTCTTGCAATCCCTGAAGGAGCTCAAGGAATCGAGCTTGGACCGAAACGTCAAGCGCCGAGGTCGGCTCGTCCGCAATCAACAAGTCAGGGGTTAGCGCTAGCGCACGGGCGATTCCCACACGCTGACGTTGACCACCAGAAAGTTCGTGCGGGTAGCGGTTGCGGTAGCTGCGTGGAAGCTCGACCGAGTCGAGAAGGTCTTCAACCCGGCGATTCAGTTCGTCACCCTTGGCAATTTTGGCCAACAGCAGTGGCTCGCCAATGCTCTCGCCGATAGGTAGGCGCGGGTTTAGCGAACTGGCAGGGTCTTGAAATACGATTCCGGTGTTGCGACGAATAGAGCGAAGATCCTTTTGGGTGGCGTGACTGATGTCTTGCCCGACTACCTCAATCAAGCCGCTCGAAATTGGCAAAAGGCCAATCGCCGCGCGACCGATCGTTGTCTTGCCCGAACCAGATTCACCAACAAGACCAACGATTTCGCCCGGGTAAATTTCCAGATTGAAGTTCTGAACGGCCTTAAAAGCCGGGATGCGTCCACGCTTCGGGTATTCGATGCTGACGTCCTCTAGTCGAAGCACCGGAGCTTGACTCGCACCAGCCTCTAGTACGCGCTCGCGAACTGCTACCGACCCCAACTTTGGCACCGATGCCAGCAGCTGCTGGGTGTATGGGTGCTGTGGTCGGTTGAAGATTTGGTCCGCTGTGCCGTGCTCAACGGTATTACCATCCTTCATCACCAAGATCTCGTCGGCAAGGTCAGCGACCACGCCCATGTCGTGGGTGATGAGCAGCACAGCCGAGTTCAGACGGTCGCGAAGGTTACGCATCAGGTCAAGGATTTCCGCCTGAACCGTTACGTCGAGAGCGGTGGTTGGCTCATCGGCTACGAGCAATCCAGGGTCACAGGCAAGCGCTTGGGCAATCATTGCTCGCTGGCGTTGGCCACCAGACAACTGGTGCGGATACTTGTCGAACGAAGACTCAGGCGAAGGGATTTCGACCATCGTTATGAGTTCTATCGCACGCTCTCTAGCCTGCTTTGGGCCCATGTCGAAGTGATTGCGCAGAGTCTCAACAATTTGGAACCCGATTGTGTAAACCGGGTTGAGCGCCGTCATCGGCTCCTGGAAAATGTAGGCAACTTCTTTGCCACGGAATTTGCGAAGAGTAGCTGCCGAGGCACCCACCATCTCGACGCCCTTAACTGAAACACTGCCACTTGTCCGTGCGTTACTTGCCAAAAGCGACATTAGCCCCATGGCGGTAGTCGACTTGCCCGAACCCGACTCGCCTACGATGGCTAGAACCTGGCCCGGTTGAACTTCGAAATTCATATTCACGGCAGCTGGATACCAGACACCGTCGACCCAAAATTCGATTGTGTAGTCGCTGACCTTCAAAATCGGTTCAGACATTATTTATCTCCTGCCATGATTGGCTTGTGACTAATGAACAGACCTTCAGAGCGCGAAGTGGCTACGCCTACGCAGCAGTCGTTGCTCTTATCGGCGGAATTATGTCCGTTGAAACTTGGCTGACTAGCGACATCGCTACCGCCGCAGCAACCACTCTGTGGTCGGCTTTCTTCATCCTGGCCGCTCACTTGATCTTCATTAGACCAAAACTCGTCGTTGGCAACGAAGGCGTCCTTGTGGTCAACCCGTTTCGCAGTTACTTGCTCGACTGGGAAGTAGTTCTCGACATCGACACCCGATTTGCAGTTACATTCGTGACCAGCAGCCGAAGAATCAGCGCTTGGGCCGCAACCGCACCCGGCAGGTACCATGGCCGAACCATTCACCCGAGTGAGCTCAAGGGTTTGAATCTTGGTGGACGTGACCATATTCAACCCGGTGATAGCCCCCGCACCAGCAGTGGTCAAGCAGCAGCCATCTGCCGAGCAAGACTCGAGCAATTCAGAACCGGCCATTAGGCACCAGCCTTAGCTACCTTGGCCGCGTCGCGATCCTTCTTAGTGATTCGACGCTTCTGACGCGGGTCAAAGGCGTCACGTAGACCGTCACCGATGAAGTTGATGCAGAGAGCAATCGCGATGATGAACAAGCCTGGGTACCAGAACAGCCAAGGGCGGGTCGTGAACGAGTCCTGGTACTGACTGATTAGAGAGCCAAGCGAAACATCTGGAGCAACAACACCAAAGCCCAGGTAACTCAGACCGGTTTCAAGCAAGATGGCGCTCGACATCAGCAAAGTGACCGAAACGATGATCACACCTACGGCATTAGGCAAAATATGCTTGAAAACGATTCGCGCATTGCTTGCGCCGGCGACTCTAGCCGCGTCGACAAATTCACGTTCACGCAGTGACAAGAACTCCCCTCGCACCAAACGCGAAAGCCCGGTCCAGGAGAAGAGGCCAAGGAACAGGGCCAAAAATCCCACACCGAGGTTTCCAAAGTGGAAGCCCATCACGGAACCAATGATGATTGTAGGAATAGTGATGATGAAGTCGGTGAAACGCATCAAAACGGCATCGGTCCAGCCTCGGAAGAATCCGGAGACGGCACCTACAACGGTTCCGATTAGAGCAGCGATGATTCCGATGATCAACATCACGACAACCGACTGTTCCGCACCGCGCATGACGAGCGAGAAGTAGTCGCGGCCTAGGTCATCTTGACCAAATGGGTGGTCTCCGATTCCGACACCGGTGCCGTCAATGAATGGCGGCAAAATGTCTAGCGTTGGGCAACCGGTGGTTCCATCTGGGCATGACTCAAACTCAAGCTCGGGTAGGTCGGTGATCGAATATTTGGCCCAGCCTGTGATGCTCACCGGGTTCTTCTCGGTGCCAAAGTGCAACCCAGAGGCCGAGAATACAAAGACAATGATGCCGACCAGACTGAACAGTGAAATCATCGCAGCCTTGTGACGAACGAACCGTCGGCGAACTATTTGACCTTGGCTTAGGCCTTCGGTTTCACGATTTGCGATGTCAACCGATTCTTCGGTTGCGACGGATTCTTGATTCTTAGCCATGATTATTTTCCTACCCGAATACGAGGGTCAAGTGCTGAGTAAACCAGGTCAGCAACCAAGTTGGCGACCACTGCCATGGATGCAGTGACGATGAAGACGCCCATCAGCAAATTCAAGTCAAATGTATTGATTGCCTGGTTGAAAAGGGTTCCCATTCCCACCCAACCGAAAACCTTCTCCGTGATGATTGCTCCACCGATAACGGCCGCAAAATCGACCACCATCAGCGTCGTTAGAGGAATTAGCGTGTTTCGGAACGCGTGACGCATGATTACCGTGCGCTCGGTGAGCCCCTTGGCACGAGCGGTTCGAATGTAGTCCTGGTTTAGCACCTCAAGCATCGAGCCGCGCGAATAACGAATGTATCCAGCGAATGAAATGAGCGTGAGAGCAATCGTCGGCAAGAACATGTGAAGCAGTGTGTCCAACGAGGTGAACCAGAAATTGCCTGGCTCGAGTAGGTCGCTTGCCTGACCGACGGTTGGAATCGGTCGATAGTTGATTGCATCTGTCTGCGTATAAGGCGCCCAAGTTTGCATGAAGCGGTCAACCAGCACCAAGACACCCATCAAGAATCCTGAAATGGCAGCTGTGCGGATGACGGATCCGCGATCAATCTTCGCAAACAGGAACCCAAATCCAATGGCAGCACCAACGATGAACAAAACCATTAGGAACAGGTTCAACAAGTGGTGAGGCTGATCGAATACCCATTGAACCGGGTAGTAGGTTGCCAACCCTAGTGCCGCCATAGCCAGCGCAGCTTTCAGGGCGGCACGGTTACTGACACCCGTTGAAAGTTGAGTTACGGCGAATGCGATACCAACGCTTGCGCCAAGGAGAATGACGGGCCCGAGACCAGGGTTTCTGAACCAGTCGAGAGCGCCCAGCAGGATCAAAATAAGAGCCGTTGAAACCGTTGCAACACCAAATAGAGTCAGCGACTTTTTGCGCTCTCCACCGATGACAGACGCCCAGAAGAGTCCGCTAAACAGGCTCAAGCCGATTACCCAGGGAGCCGTGAGCTGTGGTTCAGCAAGAAAGTTGTTGAAGCCAATAGCGAGGTACTGCTTAAGGAGCACGGCAACCCAGAAGATTGGCAGGGAGAAAAGCAAGAAAGCTACGAAAGTCATTGCGTAGTCAAATCGGCTGTACTGGCGAAGTGCGGTGACGATACCGATGGTGATACCAAGAATGATCGCAATCACAGTTGCACCAACAACGAGACGAATGGTGGTTGGGATAGCCAAGGCCACGGCGTCAATTACTGCCTGGGCGTCGCGAGTCATACCGAAATCAGGTTGCCCGATGAATACTCCGAGTACTCCGCGAAGCCAGCCAAAGTAGCGAAGCGGAGGCGGAACATCGAGTTGAAGGTCACGAATTAGGGCGAACATTTGGGCTTTTGCAGTTGGGTCGCTGCTTGTGCGCAGACCTTCCAGCGGGTCGCCAGAGATTGCAGCCAGGTTGTAAATGATGAAGCTTGAACCAAGCAAAATCACAACCATCGCCGATAGACGGCGCAAGATGTAGGCAAACAAAACGAAACCTCTCGTCACTTCTTTGTGTTTTCGGCACTCGGCCGATTGATCCCCTCACCAAAAGGTGGCACCCAGATTTCTGAGTGCCACCTTTTTGGTTCAGGTGTTTCTAGAGTCTAAGACTCTAGAAGTGCCACTGCCAGAAGTTCCAAACTAGGTTTGGAGACAATGGAGCTGGCTTGATTCCCTTTAGCGCCGAGTTGATTGCGGTCGCTGCTGGGTGCTGGAAGATACCTAGAGTTACTGCGTTAGAAGTTAGCTCCTTCTCAGCTGCAGCCTGAGCGGTTGCGATCTGAGTTGCAGTTAGCTTGCTGCGTAGCTTCACTAGCTGGTCATCAACGGTTGAGTAGTTCCAACCCCAACCGTTCTGAGAACCGTCTGACTTGTAGATGTCTACGGTGCTTGCAGGGTCAGTTGAAGTAGGGCACCAAGCGAAGAAGCCTGCGTCGAACTTGTTGCTGTCTAGGAAGCCACCCCAGCCGGCGGTGCCGGTTACGGTTACATCGAAGCCAGCCTTAGCCAAAGCAGCCTTTACTAGCGCTGCTTCCGCTGCACGGCGAGTGTTGCTTGGTGAACCCCAAAGCATGGTGACTGCAACTGAGTTGCTGCCAGCAGCAGCTGATGGGTAGTGCTTCTTCACTAGAGCAAGGGCATCTGCAGTGCGTGATTCCTGAGTTCCTGCCGAGTACTTGGCAGAGCCGTTGTTCTTTACAACGGTGTTGTAGCTTGCTTCGCCCGGAAGGACGAATACAGAGTTAACAACAACTGCCTTCGAGTTGATTGGCTTGATTAGCTTGTCAACGATTTCCTGACGAGGGTAAGCAAGTAGGAACGCAGTGCGGAGGTCGAGTGCCTTTGCCTTTGAAGCCGCGGTCTTTCCATCGGCGAATGCGCCAGTGTAGGCATCCTTGGTTCCGTATGCACCGTCGGTGCGAAGGTCAACGTGCTCGAAGCAGGCATTGGTTCCACCGATAACGGTGACTCCCTTGATTGCCTTGAGCTGTGCTACTGCGTCAGCGGTTGGCTGACCCTGGTAAGCGTCGATCTCCTTGTTGGCAAGAGCCTGAGCCGCAGCAGTTCCATCGGCGATCATCTTTAGAACGATGGTCTTGATGCCGCTGGTCTTAGGGCCTGACTTGTACTTCGGGTTTAGACCTAGGGTTACTAGCTGGTCTGCAACAGCAGACTTCACCTGGTAAGCGCCGTTGCCAACTAGAAGCAGAGGGTTGGTTGACTTGTTTACAGACTTGATGTTGTATCCGGTCGACCAGATCTTTCCCATGTCCTTGAATGCAGGAGTGTTGTATGACTGGAAGTCAGCTAGGAACTTTGCCTTTGCAGCAAGGTTCTGAGCTGGGGTACCCAACTTGGTAGCACCAGAAGCAAGCTGACGCAGCGCGTGAACTGGGCTTGGTGAAAGTCCGATGATCTCCCAGTTTGGTAGGTAGTGGTCATAGGTGACAGTGACCGACATGTGGTCCTTGCTCAAAGTTGGCAAGCCTACAACTGACTCGTCGTATGAACCCATGTAACCAAGAGAGTTGAATACTGGGGTCGCGTCGGCGTTGGCAGGGTCGCCCAAGCCAGCCTTCTTCGAGAAGGCACTGCTTGAGATTACGTGGCTAAGGAGCAGATCGACACCGTCGATTGGGGTGCCATCCGACCAGGTCTGACCCTTCTTGATGGTGTAGGTCACCTGGAAGTTCTTGTCTTCGTTCTTGGTGATCTTGTATGAACCCAGAGCAGTGTTGCGAATCAGGTTCTTCTTGTCGTCGTAGTAGAAGAATCCAGCACTGGTCATGTAAACAACGTCAGCGTTGATGGTCAGGTTAGTGTCGGGGGTTGAAGAGTTCAGTGAGGTCAGCGCGTTGCTCTCAACGATGACTACGGTGCTACGAGTTGCTGCTCCAGCAGGTGCCGCTACAGCTGAGATACCAGCAATAGTCAGGGCGCCAACCGCGGTGGCAGCAATTGCACGAACGAATCGTGTTGCTTTCATACAGTTTCTCCTTTTAAGTTGGACTCAAATGCTGGCCCGGCCTCAAAACTGACCGAAAACCCGTGCACCCTTGCCCGTGATGGAAATACTCTACGCCTGAAAAGTAGAACAGATAACTAAAAAATCGTTTTATTTGTAAAACGTAATCAGATGGCAACAAACGGACAATGGTTGGACACTGCAGACCTGTGGTTATCCCTGCTAACCTTAGGTTGCACCCAGAAATGGGTGCCTTTTGCATCGTGCAGGGGAAGCCAGTGAGAATCTGGCGCTGACCCGCAACCGTGATCCCAGCAGCACATCGCTGGAAAGTCGGAATGCCTGCCGAACTCCGCAACTGACTCCTTTATAACCGTCGAGGTCTACGGTCGGAGTCGAATGGCCTAGGCCCTTCGTCTTCGCGCTCAGATCGCAAATTGCGAAAGGCTCCAAATGTTTGGACCAAAAACTGAGTTGCGAGCGATTGCAGCTGCACTACTTACTGCTCTCGTTGTCGCCACTCCCCTGAATGCCGCCCAAGCGGCGCCCGAAACATATCCATCGACCATCAAGTTTTTGTCTGAGAAGTTCGTAAATGGCAAAGCTCTGGATGGTTTCACTCCGGGTATCCCTGACTTCGGCTTCACGCTCGAAGCGATGCTCCAACTCAAGGCTGGTGGCAAAAAGCTAACTGACCAACTAACCGCGGTTAAGGCGGTTCTAGCCGACACAACGGTGCCATCGAAGTCCATTATCAACACCTATGTTTACGGTACAGACAAGAAGATTAGGCCCGGTCTAGCCGGAAAATTCCTTTTCACTAGTGCCGCTCTCGGCGTTCCAAATGCACCGCTTCGTAACGCTGTGGTTGCTGACCTCAAGAAGGTCATTTCCAGCAATGGAACCATCACGAGCTCATTCGGCAACAGCTTTGACTATTCATGGGTCGTTCTCGGTCTTGCCACCAACAACCAAAGCAAACTGGCAAACACCGTGGCAACCCAATTGACCAAATTGGAACGCCCGGATGGCGGCTTCGGCATGGACCAGACCGGCGACACTCTTGCGAGCTCAGCAGATGCCACCGGCATCGCCCTGCAGGCCCTCTCGCTTGCCAAAAAGTCGGCGACCAAGAGCCAATTAGCAGTCGAGCAAAAGGCCATTGTCACCGGCGCAGCGTATCTGCGCACCACTCAAAAGTCAGGCGACCACTGGGACGCCTGGGGTGATGTGGACGTCAACGGCACGGCGTATGCCGCCATGGGCTTGAAGGCTGCTGGGGCCAACATCACAGCCGTTCAGACCTGGCTAAAATCACGAGTCGCTCCAACCGGAGGCTTGCTTACATCCTGGTCGAACGGGTCAGGTGACGTATTCGCCACGGCACAAGGCTATGTGCCGCTCCTCGGACTCAGTTATCTGAGCCTCATCCCAGTTAAGAAATAGTCGTGCGAATCAACCTGAGGGTTGTCTTGGTGGGCCTGGTGGCACTTGTTGCCATTGGGCTTGCCTGGCCCGGCCTGACTGGTGGGAGCAAGAGGAGCCTTGAGCCGATCGAGCACCAAAGCAAGACCGTGACGCTCGTGATTGATTTTGGCGATGAGTCAGGTCGGCCGGTGGAATCATTTGACTTGACCTCAATAAAGGGCGATGCCAAGGGCTGGGACCTGTTCTCCGCCGCAGGGCTTGATGTTCTAGGTACCGATCAATTCCCTACCGGGTTCGTATGCCGCATCGAAGGCTGGCCAGGCGTTGAAAGTCAGGATTGCGCCGATACTCCAACTTTTAGTGAGGGCCATTGGGCTTATTACGTAACAAACACAAAGCTGGGCTCAGGCTGGATACTAAGTGGTCAAGGCGCAGCTATGCATGAACCCGAGTGCGCAGGATACGAAGGTTGGTCCTGGGTAAAGGGGAACGAAGACGCCCAGGCGCCACGCTTCAAACCGACCCATCGAGAGTGTCACAAGTGAACAGGTTCAAAGCGAGCTCCATAAACCCGGTTGCTTGGTGGGCTCTTGGTGTGGCGCTGGCGGTAGCGGCTAGCGCCCTGATGCAAATTGCCTCGCTTCTAGTTTTGATCGGCGCTATTGTCTTGATTATTTTGCTAGCTCGTGAAACCGCACCGTGGTCACAATCCATAGGGTTTTACTTGTTTTCCGGTGTCGCGGTGGTTGCGATTCGCGTCATATTTCGAATCGTTTTCAACTTTGATGCATCCACTGATGTCCTACTCAATCTGCCTGCACTCGATATGGATCTGGGTCCACTAGGCGAACTTCAACTCTTCGGTCGGGTCAGCTACTCGTCATTGGAATCGGCGCTTAGAGATGGCCTAAAAATGGCCGCGGTGATTTTGAGTATTGGGCTGGCTAATTCGCTCGCGAACCCGAGACGCCTCCTAAAAAATACTCCCGGAGTTTTATACGAAATCGCCACCGCCTTCGTCATTGCAATCAACATGGCCCCTCAATTGATTGCCAGCGCTCAACGAGTGAGAATTGCACGCCAACTTCGCGGGCGAAGTAACCGTCAACACATCATCAGCAGTCTGCTAATTCCAGTCCTTGAAGACACGATTGACCGATCGCTTGCGCTAGCTGCATCGATGGACGCACGCGGATTCGGCCGCTCAGGCGCACTCACGAAGACCCAACGATCCTTTGCTCGGCTAGCCAGCCTCGGAGCGGTGGTTTCAATCTCTATCGGCGCCTATTTCTTGCTGGCCAGCGAACTAACCGGAGTAGCCCTGATGCTCTTTTCCTTAGCCTTTGCTGGGCTTTTTGCTGCGGTCCGTATCAGCAATCTAAAACACGTTAAGTCCACCTACAGAAAGGCAGCTTGGACCTGGGCTGATATCTTCATCGTGGTTCTGGGCCTAGTTATCGCACTCCTTGGCATCGGGGGCATACTTCGATGATAAAAATCAAGAACCTGAATTTTGGTTATGGGAGAAGCGACAGCCTGGTTTTACGCAGGGTGAACCTCCACGTCAGCTCCGGCCAAATGGTACTTATCACTGGCCCAACCGGCGGTGGTAAAAGCACTTTCTTGAAGTGCCTGAACGGCTTGGCTCCGCACTTCACCGGAGGCGAGATTTCTGGAGAGATCTTGATTGATGGTTCGAGCATCGTCGGAAAGTTTGCGCATGACCTTGCCGATCTTGTTGGCTTTGTAAATCAGCAACCCGAGGGCGCGTTCGCCTGCGATACGGTCGAGGAGGAATTGGCTTTTGGCTTGGAACAACTTGGGTGGAACCCGGAAGCGATGCATTCTCGAGTGCTCGAGTTAGCGGATACATTTCAACTTCAGAATATTCTTGAACGCCCGCTGGTCGAGCTTTCGGGCGGTGAGCAGCAGCGTGTTGCTGTGGCCGCAGCCCTCGCAGCCGGCCAAAAAGTACTCCTACTGGACGAACCGACCTCAGCCCTAGACCAAACATCTTCGGCAACGTTGCTTAGGCTTCTGAAAAAACTGGCGGCAGAGAACGGCATCACGGTGCTTCTAGCTGAGCATCGAATTGACCGAGTCTTGCCATTAGTTGACACAGTTCTGAGTGTTGATGGCGACGGCTCGGTGCGTCAGTTTGAACCAGCGGATTATGGAAACGTCGAAAGCTTGACCGCGCCGAAACAACGAAATGATGTTGAGCACAAGGTCGTTTTCAGTGCTAGCGGCCTTTCCAAAAAATACGGTCAAACTATCGCATTGGCGCCTATGGACCTCGCGGTACGCGAGAGCTCAATCATCGCAGTCGTCGGCGAAAACGGTTCCGGTAAAACATCACTACTTTGGTGTGCCCTTCGAAGTGCACAAGCGCAAAAATATCCCACAGCGATGGTTCCACAGAACGCAGCTGACCTACTCTTTCTACCTACCCTCTCCGAGGAACTCGCCGAATCGGACTCCCTCAACGACCTTCCGCCAACCTCGACAGCGAAGCAGTTTGAGACCTTGGCCGGACGAGTCGACCCATCAACCCATCCCAGAGATTTGTCGGCTGGGCAACAATTGGCGCTGGTGTTGGCAATTCAAATTTCCACTAAGGCCAAGCTACTCATCCTCGACGAGCCAACTCGCGGATTGGACCTGAGATCCAAGGCCGCACTCCGCGAGCAACTAATCGCGCTGAAGAACCTTGGTCACAGTATTTTGCTCGCTTCTCACGACCTCTCGTTTGTGAACGGAATATCGGATGAAGTGATCACGATGCGCGCTGGTAAGGCAGGTCGAGGTGGCGATAATGTCGACTAAAAGCTGGTCAGTTCTGACTATTACATTCGCCACGCTCGCCGCCCTAACCATGTTCATGTGGCCGCTGCTACTTACCGCCTCTAACCAAAGCGCCTTGGCCCAGAGCGTGTTCATCGCCCTGATGCCGATACTGCTAGTCGTGGTACTGATTGAATTCGGTACCGGCAACCTAGATTCACGCCGACTGGCAATTCTTGGTTTACTTATTGCTCTAAATGCGGTGATTCGTTTGCTGGGCGCCGGAGTTTCCGGAATCGAGACTGCGTTTTTCCTAATCATTCTCGGGGCCTACGTTTTCGGCAGCGGATTCGGGTTCATCCTCGGTTCTGGTTCACTTTTTGTCTCGGCTTTGCTCGGCGCTGGAATTGGCCCCTGGCTGCCATTCCAAATGATGGCTGCGGGGTTGGTGGGTATTGGCGCCGGTGTCGTATCCCGAATCCCTACCCGGAAGCCACTGCTACTGCTTTGCGCTTATGCGGTGTTGGCGAGTTTCGTATACGGGGCATTGATGACTATGTGGACCTGGCCGTTTTTAGCCGGCGTCGGCACAAGCCTGTCCTTTGCCCCTGGAGCACCGGTGAGCGAGAATCTCTTGAACTTCTTGAGGTATGAATTGTTCACCGGCGGCCTCCTCTGGGACCTGGGTCGAGCAATAACCACCGTCGCCTTGATTCTGTTAACTGGAAAAACCTTGTTGGTAACTCTAGGCAGAGTCGCCAACAAGGTTTCGATCCGAGAACCGCAGCTTTAGAAAAGCGGCAGGGTGACCAGTGCCTGAAGCACGGTTGCGATGGCCGCGATGATGATGATCTTGAAGTTCATCTTCCAGGTGTACTTGGCCTCGCCGCGTACGGCGTGCATCAAAAAAGCCACGATCATGGTCAGGGTCAAACCACCAGCAGCCGCAACGCCAATCCACTTAGACCACTCAAAGTTGGTGACCCAAGCGCCCAACGGGCCGGCAAGGATGCCGATTGCACCGAGGATTTCAAGCCAAGCGACCAAACGGGTGAAGCCCATCTTGCCCTTGACCCAACCCATACCTGCGCCGAGCAGCACGTCCTCAGAGGCCTTAGCCTTGAAGGTTCCTGCCTTCCAATAGGTGACTGCAGTTAGCACTGAGAAAACGAGTGCCGCGATAGCTACAAAAATGTTCATGATTCCCTTATAAATAGTCTTGAGTTTCCGGCAATCCGGACTTACAGTTGTTAGTAAAGCACGGGTTGACTTATTTAGTCAAGTAGCCCTAGACAACTCGTGTCGCTAAGATTATTGGTAACAGTCAAATGAGAGGAGCAGCAATGGAAATCACTGCACTGTGCGAACGCCAGGCCGATGGTTGGTTGGTTGCTGTTCCTGAGCTTGACAACTTCCGGACCACGGCAAAGCGCCTCGATAAAGCCACCGAACAGATCAAGCTACTAGCCGAAAAGACCACGGGCGAATCGAAGTGCGACATCGTTGTGAAGGTCGAGGCGGTTATGCCTGGAATCATTTGCGACATCGAATCGGCGCAGGCAAAGATGCGCGAAGCAACCCGTTTGCAAGAAGAAGCTTCGAATGAGATTCGCGACGTGGTTGGCCGCATGCGCGACGAGGGTTTGACTATGCGCGACATCGCGGTGCTGCTCGGGGTCACCCCTCAGCGCGTTGCTCAGCTTGCCCCGTGCACCGAAGTGACTGCCTAGCCAGTTTCTGAAAAGACGAAGCGCTAATGGCCCTTTAGCGTTAGACGCGCCAGGTTGGCAAACGCCAACCAAAAATGACCGCGAATATGCGCAGAGTCGTAATCACCAATGCCCCGATAGCAACGGCCCAAAATGTGCCCCACTGCAATGCGTTCAGCGCAACGACAAGCCATCCCCCGGCAAAGGCTATGACCGCGTATGGCTGGTGGTCATTAAACGCCCGAGGTATTTCGTTTACGACAACATCACGCAGCACCCCACCGAAAACTGGCGTAATAACCCCCATTACAACAGCGATGATTGGGCTCATACCTGCAGTCAACGCAATTTGAGTGCCACCGGCCGCAAAAATACCCAAGCCCAATGCGTCAGGCCATTGCATAGATCTTTCAGTGAGTGCGATGTGACGGGCTCGCATAAAGATGAGAGCGAGCGCACACATCAAGAGGATGATCCAAATCCATATCTCGTTCTGAACCCAGAAAAAAGGTCGGCGGTCAAGGAGAATATCCCGAAGGGTTCCACCACCGAATGCGGCCAGCGCGGTGACGATTGCCATCCCAACTAAGTCCAACTTTTTGCGGGCAGCTTCAATCAGACCAGATAGGGCAAACGCGAGAGTGCCAATGATCTCGAAGGCCTGAGTTCCATAGCTAACTAGCCACTCGCCAAGTGTTTGATTCATAGGCTCAATTGTGCCAGAGGCACAGCACGCGCACTTCGCCCCGGAAGCTGCTCGTTGAAGTTGTCATTTTGCTCTTCAACCACCGCCTGCGCCGAAACCACATGACCACCACATTCATAGCCGGTGGTTGTGTGGGCGTCGGCAATGAGGGTTACGTCATAACCTTTGGCCAAAGCATCGTGAGACGTATGACGAACGCAGTTATTGGTCTGTGCACCACAGACCAATAGGTGCCCCGCATTTTGCTCTTCAAGAATCTTCTCGAGGTTGGTGCCTTCGAACGAACTCCGGAATGTCTTGCGAACCAGAGCCTCTCCCTTTAGGGGAATCAACTCCGAAACAATCTGCCAGGCATCCGAGTCGATAATCAGCTCTTCATCGGAGTGCTGCACCCAAATCACAGGGATGTGGGCAGCTCGCGCCTTTGCAACCGCCGACTCGATATTTCGAATGACTTCGTCACGGCGATAAGCGCCGTCGACGACGCCATTTTGAACATCAATAACCAGTAGGGCGGTCTTGTCGCGGCCTTGAAGCATCGTCATCGTTCTAGAGGTTACTTAACCGGCTCGCCATACTGGTTGGCGCCAGCATCTGAGTCTTTGACCAACTGAATGAGGAGCAAGATCCAACCGACGATTGGCAGCAACATGAAAAAGAACCAGCCACCTGACTTGTTTACATCGTGCAGACGACGCCAGGTAATGGCAAGTGTAGGCAAGAACGTGGCAAGCGACCAGAGGTTTGAGAGAGTCGAGGGCTGGTCGGTGGTCCAGTCGCCCATCATCTCTCGGTGACCTGGAGCAATGATCGAAATTGCAGTGCTCGCTAGAGCAGTGAAAAGTGCGGCATACCAAAACTCGCTTCGGCGGGCACGGCCCTTGAAGGTTACGTAGTTCTTGAAATAGCTCTTGATTGCTTCGATGAAAGTCATGATCAGCTCCTTGGCATAACGATAACATCGCACCCAAGAACGCGAGGCAGGCGCAAGACGACATTAAACAAAAAACCCACCATTGCTGGTGGGCTATTTGTTATGGGATGACTCGTTGGCTTGTTCCTTGCGGAACCGCCCTGAGTGGAGATGGGGGGAATTGAACCCCCGTCCAATACAGAGTTTCTAGCTCTTCTAC
>ERZ650308.1054-NODE-1054-length-14623-cov-6.023613_pt1 | contig 14623 bp, 12 predicted proteins | sample MGYA00376244_ERZ650308 | MGnify/ENA primary metagenome ERZ650308 (study PRJEB26733, sample SAMN07839295) | wastewater metagenome | biome: small river; feature: stream; material: water | place: USA: North Carolina | collected 2016-04-26 ...
TTGGATATTACTTAAGCAATTTTTCTAAATTTTACCGTAGTACATAGCTTTAACAATTCCGTCTGCCAAACCAATTTTAGGCACATAAATATTTCTAGCTCCACTCCATTTCATTGCATTCAAATAAATTCGAGTAGCATGAAGAATTACATCGGCACGGTCTGAATTCAGTCCTAATTCTGTAATACGTTGCTCGTAGGTCAAGGAATTCAAAAATGCATATTGAGAATTGATATAAATATAAGACAAAGGTTTTTCTTGCGCTTTACCCGACATTTTAAATAACTTATTGATATTTCCTCCTGAACCAATTAATGTTACTTCATCATATTCTGCTGTATTAGTTCGAATCCATTTTTCAATTTCATCCCAAACTACTTCATGAACCATATCATTCAATAAACGAACGGTTCCTGCTTTGAAAGATCGAGATGCGATCATTTTACCATTAGAGAACAATGTAAATTCAGTACTACCACCACCAACATCTACAAAAAGATAGGTTTGGTCTGTTTTTAATAAATGATGTAAATCCGTTGAAGCTATAATAGCTGCCTCTTGTTTTCCATCGATAATTTCAATTTTTACCCCCGCTTTTTTCTTGATAATTTCAGTAACTTCTTTTCCATTATAAGCTTCACGCATTGCTGAGGTTGCAAAGGCTTTGTATTGCTCTACTTTGTGCACTTTCATTAATAGACTGAATGCTTTCATGGCATCGCACATTCTATCAATATTTTCTTCTGAAATTGCACCAACTGTAAACGCATCTTGACCCAAACGAATTGGCACACGAACTAAGGAACTTTTACTAAATTGAGTTTCCTTCCCGTCTTGTTCAACAATATTGGCAATAAGCAATCGCATGGCATTGGATCCAATATCGATAGCGGCGTATTTTTTTATTTTTAACATCAAAAATTGATTCTGTGGGTAAATAAATTTTTAGGAGTTTAATCTGTAATTAGACTATTTCTTCTTGATCTACTTTGTTCTTATAGTAATTATACGTTTCTAACTGCGCTCTAAAAACAGGATTATTCCCTCTTTGTCTGTATTTATTGTCTAATTTTTCCGAATGAAATCTCGCCTTTACATTTCCTTTCCAACCTAAATCGAAATTATCAATTAATTCTTGCTTGATTTCTTCGTCTAAAATTGGGCAAGTAACCTCGACTCTACCATCTAAGTTTCTTGTCATAATATCAGCCGATGAGATATACACTTCGGTTTGTCTTGCATTCCCAAAAATATAAATTCGAGAATGTTCTAAATAATTGTCTACAATACTAATGGCTTCTATATTCTCACTCATTCCTGGAACACCTGGAATTAAAGAGCAAATTCCTCTAACTTCTAATTGTATTTTAACTCCCGCTTTGCTTGCTTCATACAATTTATCAATCATTTCAGTATCTGAAAGGCTATTCATTTTTAATTTCATATAGGTTTTTCTTCCTGCTAATGCATGCGAAATCTCTCTATCAATCAATTTATGAAAACGACCTCTCGTATAATGAGGAGAAACGATTAAGTGTTTGTAACGATGTACTCTATAATTAGTATCAAAGAAATCAAAGATTTTAGATACGTCTTTTAGGATTTTTTGATGTGCCGTAAAAAGTGTTACATCAGTATATACTTTGGCTGTTGCCTCATTGAAGTTCCCTGTAGATATAATTCCATAACGCTTGATTTTCTTACCCTCTAATCGTTCAATAACACAAATTTTACTATGTACTTTCAGTCCTTTAATTCCAAAAATCAGTTCAATTCCTTCGGTTTGCATTTGCTCAGCATACGAGATGTTACTTGCTTCATCAAAACGAGCTTGCAATTCAATTTGAACCGTTACTTTTTTACCATTTTTAGCAGCATTAATTAACGAACTGATAATTTGGGAATTCTTGGCTAATCGGTACAACGTGATTTTAATTGTGGTAACTTTTGGATCCAAGGCAGCCTCTCGCAAGAACTTAATTACATAGGAATACGATTGGTATGGAGCATTGACCAAATAATCTTTTACCGCAATTTTCTTCATGATATTTTCATCCAAACTAAGGCCTGGTATCGGTAAAGGCGGATTATTTTTATACAACAAATCAAATCGACCTAGGTTTGGAAAATCCATATAATCTCTTCTGTTATGATATTTCCCACCCGGAATAATACTATCCGTAGCATCAATTTTCATATTGGTCAAAAAGAAATTAAGCGTATCTTTTTCAATTGTTTGGTCATAAATAAATCGAACTGGCTCTCCTATTCTTCGGTCTTTGACACCCGCAGATATTTTCTCTAGCATACTCTTACTCATATCGCTATCAATATCCAATTGGGCATCTCTAGTAATTTTTATCATGTGAGCCGAAACACTTTCGTAATCAAAAATATCAAAGATTTTATTCAAATTCAGACGAATCACATCGTCCAGCATAATCACGAATTGCTTTTCACCTTCGGGAGGTAAAACAACAAATCGGTTAATTGTTTTTGGAAGCTCAATTACTGCATATCTTATTTCTGAATTTTCATCCGTATCCTCAACATCATTATCTTGAGTTTGATTTTTTGTCACCAACTTCACTGCTAAATAGCCCGCAGTGTCTTTTAAAACAGGAAAATGATCGAGGTCATTCAAAATAATCGTGACTAATTCTGGGCTCACCTTTTGAACAAAAAATTCTTTTAGAAAGTTTTCTTGCTCTTCAGTCACATCATTTTCATCAATGGTAAAAATGTTTTCTTTTTCCAGCCTAGCCTCAATATCATTTAGGATGTCTAAACTTTCTGCTTGTTGATCAATTACAATATCGGTAATATCATTTAGCAATTGTTGGGCTGGAATGCCATTAAAATACTTTTCTCCAGAAATTCCAGTTAAAGTCAACCTTCGAATAGCCGCAAAACGAACTCTAAAAAACTCATCTAAATTATTAGAGAAAATCCCTAAAAAACGCATTCTGTCTAAAAGTGGTACTGTTTCATCTCCTGCTTCTTGAAGTACTCTGGCATTAAATGCTAACCAACTTTTCTCTCTATCTATATATTTATGATGCGGCACTTTATTTATTTTAAATCTTTTGGAAAAACAATTTTTTGGGTCTTACCCTTATCTATTTTATCCCAATGATTAACTCCAAATTGTATTGAAACAAATCCTGAAGTAGGAACATTAGGAATAAAACTATCTCCAAATTTATTAACAAAATTTGTAATAGCCTCATTATGTCCGAAAAGAATAACACTTTCATAAAGATTATCACACGATTTAATTACTTTCTCTAATTGATTCTCATCAAAAGTGTACAAATCGTCTTTGTAAACAATATTTTCAATTGGGAAAGAAATGTTCTGGGCAAAAATTAAAGCCGTATCTGCGGCTCGTTTAGCCACACTACTCCAGAGTAAAAATGTCTTTGGAATGTACTTTAAAATAGAGGAAGAAACTAAATGAGCATCCATAATTCCTCTTTGAAGTAAGGGTCTGTCAATATCTTGAATTGGAGTTTCCCAACTCGATTTTGCGTGTCTAATTAAAATCAAATTTTTCATATCGTATGGGGGGATTAGGGGTTGATGCTTTAGAAAATGATTTGCTCTTATAAAATACAATTTACAAAAGAAATACAAACGAATATTGATTTTAACGCTTTTTATTATTCAACACCTTTTTTGCTACCTAAAAAGAAAGAAAACAATCACCAAAATAATCAAAACGAACTGTTTAACGAGTTTTTTAGTCTTTTATAAGGACTGCACTGTTTTTTATATTCTCACAAAGTAACTTAGATATAAATATCACTATATCAGATAGTTGAAAATTTAACTATATATAATAGGTAACTGATTTTAAAGAAATCAATTCTACAATAGTCCAATTATTTCTTTCTAACGATTTAAAAATAAAATCAATATGAAACCAACATTTACTCGTTTGGGAAGACTTTTTGTCTTCGTATTTTTCCATTGTTCACTAGTACTTTCTGCTCAAATTGGACCAGGAATAGCTCCTGTTAGTTCTCCAAGCGGAGGATTTAATATTGATGGTACACTTTCATCTAATTCAGCTATTGGAGATTGGGTATCTGGTACTGGATCAGGAGGCTTTGTTTTGGCCAATTCAGGAACTCCTTTAAACATCAAAACCACTTACCATTTGTATGATGAATACAATAGTTCAACCGACAACATTTTTGGTGGAGGTGACAAAGTAAGCGATAATCCTAACAGTATGTCTTGGACATTGGGAACGGCAAATAATAAAACCGACATGAACAATGCTTTAATCCATTTTACTACGGATGCTAATGGCAATGTGTGGTTTGTTTTTGCGGCTGACCGTTTAAGTAATAGTGGTAATGCATATATCGATTTTGAATTTCTTCAAGATGAATTAACTAAAACAGCTACAGGTTTTGCTTCAACAGGTTCTAGCGTAACAGGAGGAAGAACGCAAGGTGATTTTTTATTAACTGTCTATTTCGAAAATGGCGCAGCTAATTTTGATATTCAGCATTGGGAAAATGTTAGTGGAACTTGGCAGTATAAAACCTATTTTTCATCTCTTCCACTTAATTCGGTTTATGCGGCAGGAAATTCGACTACTGTTCCAGTTCCTTATTCTGCTTTTGGAACCAATAGTTACCCACAAAATACTTTTATAGAATCAGCGGTTAATTTAACCGAAGTATTAGGAGCTATTGATCCGTGTGCCAATCTCAAAATAAAAACAATTTTTGTAAAATCAAAAACCTCAACAGCTCCATCAGCATCAATTAAAGATTTTTTTGAGCCACTAGCCGTTACCAATCTTACTTTAGGAAGTGCAGACGCTGGCGATGATGACACCATTTGTTCAGGAGGAAATTACAAACTACAAGGGGTTGCAGTGCCAAGTTCAAATTATACAGTTGTCTCTACAACCTGGTCTGTACTAAGTGGAAGTGCTACAATTGCCAGTCCAACCACTCTGGATTCTTATGTAACAATCAATGGAAGTTCTGCTACACTCCGACTTACTGTAGAAACCCATCCTTCTAATGGTATTGGGACTCACTGTATTGTTTATGACGATGTTACTATTACTACAACTCCATCTCCAAGTTGTTCAATTACAGGATCTAATGGACCATTATGTCCTTCAACAATAGCTAATAATTATGCTGCGCCTGTTAGCTCCAGCTATTCATGGAGTATTTCCGGCAACGGAACCCTAAGTGGCAGCACTACTTCTCAGACTGCAAGTGTTACTGCTGGACAGAATTGTAATGCATCATTTACTTTAACCTTAAATACTACTGATGCTAATGGATGTACTTCAGAATGTACAAAAACCGTTGCTGTAAATGATACTACTTCACCTATAATAACAACCACTATCGGCACTTTGAATCATACACTGCAATGTAATAACATTAGCGGAATAGAATCCGCATTAATGGAAATTCCAACAGCAACTGATAATTGTTCGGCTACTCCAACGATGCATCTTGTAAGCGATGTTACTACTCCTACTACCGATTGTGCCAATGGCTATTCGAGAGTGAGAACGTGGAACTTCACTGATGGTTGTGGAAATACAAGTGCCAATTTTGTACAAACCATTACCGTAATTGATGATGTAGCTCCTATTGTAACCACAATTAGCGGTGCTTTGAATCATACACTGCAATGTAATAACACTAGTGGAATTACAGCTGCTTTAGAGGAAGTGCCAACAGCAACCGATAATTGTTCGGCTACGCCAACGATGCAACTTGTAAGTGATGTTACTACTCCTACTACCGATTGTGCTAATGGCTATTCGAGAGTGAGAACATGGAACTTCACTGATAGTTGTGGCAGTACAAGTGCCAATTTTGTGCAAACCATTACCGTAATTGATGATGTAGCTCCTATTGTGACAACAACATCAGGAACTTTGAATCATACACTGCAATGTGATAATGCTAGTGGAATTGCTTCCGCTTTAATGGAAGTGCCAACAGCAACCGATAATTGTTCGGCTACGCCAACGATGCATCTTGTAAGCGATGTTAATACTCCCACAACTGATTGTGCCAATGGCTATTCGAGAGTAAGAACGTGGAACTTCACTGATGGTTGTGGTAATACAAGTGCTAATTTTGTGCAGGAAATTATAGTTCAAGACACAATAGCTCCTATTTGGATTACTCAAGTTGGAAGTTTGAATACAACTATCGAATGTAATGATGCACAAGCTTTAGCGAATGCTCAAAACTCATTTCCTATTGCTTCTGATAATTGTGATACAACTCTGAACAATATCAAAAAAACAGCAGGCGAATTTGTAGCTTCATCTACTTGTGCCAATTCTGGAACCTACACCAATACATGGACTGTAACTGACGACTGCGGAAATAATTCTGAAACTTTTACTCAAGTCATTACTATACAAGATTCAGAAAGTCCAAAAATGATAACTAAAGCAACTGATATAGTTGTAGAATGCGATGGTCAGGGTAATCAAAATGCTATTACTAATTGGTTAGCCACTAATGGTGGGGCAATTGCTTCTGACAATTGTTCTGAAATCATTTGGACCAATAACTTTAACTCAATTGCCAATGATTGTTCTGCTGCCGTAACTGTTGTATTCACTGCAACCGATGCTTGTGGAAATTCAACTTCTACATCGGGAACATTTAGTGTTCAAGATAATACACCTCCTACAGTACCTGATAGTCCAGCAAGTATAACCGTTGGATGTGCTGCCGAAATTCCTGAAATGATTTCGCTTACAGCAAATGATAATTGCTCTGGTAACATAACTGTAGAAGGCATTAATACTATTGAATTAGGAGATTGTGATGCTACATACACAATAAAACGTACTTGGACTTTTAGAGATGCATGTAATAATATTTCAACTGTATCACAAACTATCAATGTGGTTGATACCACAGCTCCTACAATTGCACAATTACCTGAACCTTCAACGATAAGTTGTCCAAATACACCCATTTTTGCTCAAGCAACAGCTACTGACGAATGTGGTTTAAATTTTAGTTTAACTTTCAAAGATGTAAAAACTGAAGGGAATTGTACAGGTTCGTATTCCATTACGAGAACTTGGACCGCTGCAGATAGCTGTGGAAATAGTACTACAGCATCCCAAACAATTACTGTTCAAGATACTACTGGTCCTGTATTTTCAAGTTTACCTGAACCGACAACAATAAGTTGTCCTAACACACCCGTATTTGCATTTGCCACCGCAACCGATGAATGTGGGTCAGATTTTAGTTTAACTTTTAACGATGTAAAAACAGAAGGGAATTGCGCTGGATCGTATTCTATTACGAGAACTTGGACAGCTACAGATACTTGTGGAAATAGCGCTACAGCATCTCAAACAATTACTGTTGAAGATACAACAGGACCAATAACAACTACTGAATTCAGCACTAACACTACTGCTAATTGTGATGCAATTCCTGCCAAACCAGAATTAGTTTTTGTAGACGCCTGTTCAACTGTTTTACCCGCTTCTTTTTCAGAAACAATTAGCAATTTAACTGCTGATTCGTATGTAATCAATAGAAAATGGATTGTTTCAGATAGCTGTGGAAATGCATCAGAATTTATTCAAACCGTTAATGTAACTATTACGAATAGCCTAACATCACTTTCGGGAACTATTTGTAATGATGGTGAAACTACAAGTATTGATTTAACTTCTTTATTTCCTGTTGGAACTCCTACTAACGGAACTTGGACGGATGTCTCAAATACCGGAAAATTAGTGGGCAATACCTTTAATGCAGCTAGTCTTAGCGTTGGCGATTATCTATTTGAATATATAATAAACGATACTAATTGTCCTAGAACTATTCGAATCACAATGTCAGTAACAACAGGTTGTGGCGGTATTGTATTGCCTTGTGGAACCATCGTTATTCACAATGCTTTCTCTCCAAACGGAGATGGAATCAATGAAAAATTTGTAATCGATAATATCAATGACACCAACTGTTATCCTGACAATACTGTAGAAATATACAATCGTTGGGGAGTATTAGTATATTCAACTAAAGGTTATAACAATACCACCAATGCCTTTGATGGTATATCGGACGGACGTTCAACAGTAAGTCAATCTTCAGGTTTACCTGCTGGAACCTATTTCTATATATTGACGTATACTTCTTTTGATAACAACAATGTCATTCAAACCAATAAAAAAGAAGGGTACCTATTCCTAACTAAATAAAAATCAAATAACACATTCTATTGAATGATACAATAAAATAGCAATTATGAAAACTAAATTATTTTCTTTCGCCTTAGTATTGACATCGATGTTCAATTTTGCTCAACAAGATGCCCAATTTACACAGTACATGTACAACACTATTAACATCAATCCTGCTTATGCAGGCTCTAGAGGAGCATTAAGTATATTGGCTTTGCATCGTACACAATGGGTAGGTCTTGATGGAGCTCCTGTAACCACTACCATTTCTATGAATACTCCTTTCAATGAAAGTAATTTAGGTTTAGGATTGTCAATTGTGAATGATAAAATTGGGCCAACACAAGAGAATACAATCTCTGCCGATATTTCTTATTCTATTCCTACTTCGGAGACGTTCAAACTGTCATTTGGAATGAAAGCCACGGCTAATTTATTTAGTTTGGATGTAAACAAATTGAATCCTGTAGATAATGATCCTAGTTTACATGACTTTAATAACAAATTTACACCCAATATTGGTGCTGGTATTTATTTACATTCAGACAAAGCCTATGTGGGATTTTCTGTGCCAAATTTCATTGAAACCGATCGTTATAATGATAACGAAGTAGCCATTTTTAAAGAAAAAATAAATTACTACCTCATAGGTGGATATGTATTTGACATTACAAGTGACATCCAATTTAAACCCGCAGGATTACTAAAAATAGTTCAAGGCGCTCCATTACAAGCTGATATTTCTGGAAATTTTATGTTTATGGAAAAACTCACTGTCGGTATTGCCTACAGATGGAGTGCTGCAATGAGTGGCATGGTAGGGTTTCAAATTTCTGAAGGTCTACATATTGGGTATGGTTATGATTTAGAAACTACACATTTAGACAAATACAATTCAGGCTCACATGAAATTTTCCTTCGCTATGAATTATTTAAAAACAATAATAGAATGACTACACCAAGATTCTTTTAAAAACTATCACTATGAAAAATCGTACACTACTTTACTTCGCAATCCTAAATTTAGCTTATTTAAAAGGCTTTAGCCAAAAAGCAACTATATTCATTACTGACAAAGTCAATGAAAAATATGCCTATGTTGATGTTACTAATACTTATGAACGAGTTGCAGCAAAGGGCTATAAATCGGTGGACTTATTTAAAAAACTAGGCGACTCGTATTATTTCAATTCCAACTTTGAAAAAGCAGCCAAATGGTATGGTGAATTATTTGCCATGAAGACCCAACTAGAACCTGAATATTATTACCAGTATGCGGATTGTTTGCAATGTATTGGTAACAATAAATTAGCCCATGAAATACTGCTACGATTAAGTCCAAAATGGGAAGTAGCTCCAGTTAAAAAATCTAAAAAGAGAACCTAATTCTTTTAAATACGTCTAAAATAAATGATCATGAAAAAGTATTTTACCCTTTATATCGCTATTTTGAGTTTATTTTCGCTCAATGGCTTTTCACAAAAAAGCAAACTAAAATCTGCTGATACTAAATACAATAATCTAGCTTATATTGATGCCATCAAAGCCTATGAAAAAGTTGCTCAAAAAGGATACAAGTCTGCTGATATGTATCAAAAAATAGGTAATTCCTATTATTTCAATGGCGAACTAGAATCAGCAGCCAAATGGTATGGCGAATTATTTGCAATGCATACCGATTTAGAACCCGAATATTATTTTCGTTATTCACAATCTCTAAAATCGATTGGCGAAAACAAAAAAGCAGATGAAATGCTTCAGCTATTCCATCAAAAAATTGGAATCACAAGCAAATCAATGAATTATCTTGACCAAATTAAAGCCAATTCTGGTCGGTATCAAATTGAAAATGCAGGGATTAATTCTCCGTATTCAGATTATGGAACTGCAAAATATGGAAATAAAATTGTGTTTACTACAGCCCGAGATACAGGTGGACTAACCCACCGAACTCACTCCTGGAATAACCAATTCTTTACCAATTTATACACCTCGCAAGTAAGCGACGAAGGAACACTGAGCAAGCCTGAACCTTTTGACGATGCTGTGAAATCAAGATTTCATGAAGCTACTCCAATTTTTACCAAAGATGGTAAAACAATGTATTTTACCCGTAATAATTTTTTAAAAGGTAAAAAAGGTAAAAACCAAGATAAGACGACTCTTTTAAAAATATACCGAGCGAATTCTGTGGATAATCTATGGACTAATGTTACTGAATTACCATTTAATAGTGACCAATTTAGCACTGCACATCCAGCGTTAAGCCTTGATGAAAAAACACTTTATTTTGCTTCAAACCGACCAGATTCTTTTGGCGAATCAGATATTTATAAAGTCCAAATTAACACAGATGGTAGTTTTGGAACACCAATAAACTTAGGGAATACGATTAATACAGTGGGTAGAGAAAGTTTCCCTTTTATATCAGATGAAAACGAAATGTATTTTGCTTCAGATGGTCATCCCGGATTGGGAGGTTTTGATGTATTTGTAACCAAAATCAACTCTAACGGAACCTATTCGGATATTCAAAATGTGGGAGAAAATGTCAATTCAGCCAAAGATGATTTTGCTTATTGTATAGATTCGAAAACCCGAAGAGGGTATTTTAGTTCGAATAGAACTGGTGGACAAGGATCCGATGATATCTATCAATTTTTAGAAACCAAAAGATTGACCTGTGACCAAGAATTGTATGGCGAAATCACTGATATAAACACTAAAGAATTGTTGCCAAATACAAAAATAAGTTTGTACAACAATCTGTTTGAATTATTAAACACCACGATTTCAGATGTTAAAGGAAACTATTCTTTAAAAGTAGATTGTGGTAAAGACTACCATGTCAGAGCCGAAAAAAGCGAATACAATACCAAAGAACAAAAAATTAGCATTTCAAGTTTAGAAGGGAAGACCTATTTACCAATTGCATTAGAAAAAACAAAATGTAAAGTGACTATTGGTGATGATTTAGGAAAATGTTTTGGCATAAAAAATATCTATTTTGATTTTGACAAATACAATATCCGAGTAGAAGCTGCTATTGATTTAGAAAAAATATTAATTGTGCTAACCGATAATCCTGGAATGAAATTGGATATTCGTTCCCATACTGATAGTAGAGGCACATTCAAATACAATGAAGTTTTATCTAATAATAGAGCCAAAGCTACTATTCAGTGGTTGATTAAAAATGGTATACACCCCAATCGTTTAACAGCAAAAGGATATGGAGAAAATCAATTGGTAAACCACTGCTCCGATGGAGTATATTGTACTGAAGAAGAACACCAACTCAATAGACGTAGTGAATTCATCATTACTGCTTTATAAAAAAACAGGCGAATTTCTAATGAAATTCGCCTGTTCAATAGTAATAGGACAGTATTTTAAATTTTAGCAAAAATATTGGTATAGTATTTTTTTCCAGTGGTTGGATTTTCTCTAACCGAGAGTCCAAAGTGGGTATAATTCCCTTCTAAATTAGCCTTATGTCCTTCACTGGCCAGCCAAGCATCTAAAACTGCTTGAGGAGTATTGTAATTATAGGCTACGTTTTCAGTCACATATTTAGCCCCTAAAGTTTTCATGATATCCTCAGATCGTGCAACAAAATCATTATGATTCACCACGTTATTAGTAATCATATAATTGTTATGTTCTTCAGCTTTGTATGAAATATAATCGGACTTAGCTAAAGCATTCAAACCAATACTCAGTCTGTAGTTATTGATTAAGGTCAGGGTTTCATTTTCAAAAGTAGTGTACGGATAAGGGACAGTAGTTTGAGAAACGGTAGTTGGTGTCGCAGGTGCAGAAACATCTGCTGTACAAGAATTCAAAGTGTAAAGTACAGAAACGAGTACTGCTACACGAGATAAAAATAATTTCATAAAAGTAGGGCAAGCTTAAAGTAGATTGTGGGGCAAACTGCTTTAATAATTTTTAAATAGTATTAATTCGCATTGCAAAGATACAACATCAATCGACAAAAGTCAAAAAAATACAGTTTAAATGCTTCATTTTCAATTATTTACAAATAAATTCTTACATTAAGGAGAAAGTCGGTCTATTTTCCAAGAAAAATCCGACTGCGAAGTATAGCGAATTCTATCATGAAGACGATTAGGACGACCTTGCCAGAACTCTACTTCCAAAGGAGTAATTAAAAATCCACCCCAATGTTCCGGTCGGGGAATAACTATTCCTTCGTAATTAGCCTCTAATTGTTTTAGATTTTCTTCTAAATATTCTCTAGACGGAACCACTTCTGACTGATTGGAAACAATAGCTCCTAACTTACTTCCATCTGGTCTTGATGCAAAATAATTGTCCGAAATAATTTCAGAAGTTTTTTGTGCTATCCCTTTAATAATCACTTGACGCTCCATACTTGACCAAAAAAAAGAAAGACAAACATTAGGATTCGTCAGTATCGCTTTTCCTTTCTCTGAATTATAATTCGTATAAAATATGAATCCTTCTTCGTTGAACTTCTTTAGCAAAACAACTCTTGATTTTGGGAATCCATCTAATCCTATAGTGGACACCGTCATCGCATTGACCTCCTCATTCCCTCCAAAATCTTCAACTTCGTGAAACCATCTATTAAATAAATTGATTGGATCTTCAGGAATAGAAGTCTCTAACAATTCACTCTTCTCGTAGGATTTTCTGTAATTACTTAAATCTTTCATGACTTTTTGTTTTTGGGTAGTGTATTACAATTCAAAAGTAGCACCATCTTCTGCTAAAAGAACTTCTGAAAATACGGTTTGAGCTTCGTCTTTAAACAAATTAATACTATCGTATCGCGTTGAATAATGCCCTAAAATTAATTGTTTTGCATTAGCTTTCAAAGCAATTCGTGCGGCTTCTTTTGCTGTTGAATGCAAAGTTCTTTCTGCTAAACTTTGTTCCGATTCCAAAAAAGTGGATTCGTGGTACAATACATCTACATTTTCAATAATTGGAAGTATTGCTTCGTGATAAACGGTATCTGAACAGAAGGCATAACTTTTAGGCTGAATAGGGTCAAACGTTAATTCTGTATTTGGAATTACTCTGCCATCTTCTAAAGTGATGTCTTTACCGTTTTTAATCTTTTGGTAATAACAACTTTCAATTTCATAATTCAGCACAGCATCCATATTCAACTTGCGTTCCCCCGCTTTTTCTTGGAACAAAAAACCATTCGTATAAACGCGATGTTTTAAGGGTATGGTTGTAACCAAAACTTTATCGTCTTCAAAAACTACCACACTTTCATTCGATTCTAATTCATGAAAAAACAAACCATAATTGGTCCACGAATTAGATAACCTCAGTTGTAAAATAACAATCTCTTTGATTCCTTTTGGACCATAAATATGTAAATCGGTAGTTCTTCCTAACAAACTAAATGTTGAAATCAAACCAATCAAACCAAAAAAATGATCTCCGTGCAAATGAGAAATAAATACTTGATTGATTTTAGAAAACTTAATCTTGTTTTTCCGAAGCTGTACTTGAGTTCCTTCTCCACAATCAATCAAAAACATTCTGTTTTTAATCTCAAGTAACTGAGATGTAGGATTAGTAATAGTACGTGGTGTAGCGGCATAGCAGCCTAAAATGGTTAGCTTCATTGTTTACTATCTGATTCGAAACTAATCGTTTTTTGAATTGGATATTTTACCCAACTTATTAATTTTAAATGCAAAAAAGCCTACGCAAATAGCGTAAATAATTAGACTTATAAAATCGAAATTTCCCGTTTTAAGTCCGTGAATACTATCTCTGGCTAAAAGAAACGTAAGCAAAAACAACGCAATTGTATAGAGATAAATAAGTGTTTTGATGTTGATCTTCATACTATTAAAATCCTAAATCACGTTCAATTTCTTCCATCTCAATAATATCGTGTGCTTCTAAAACCGAAGGGACTACAACTAATTGAGCAGGAACAGCGTTAAAATCAATTCCTTCTGCTACTACAACAAATGATTTCTTCGCTTTTTTGTGTTGCTTAGATAACGGCAACAACAATTTTAAGTCGGTATTTGTAACCGATTTATTATGAGACAAATCAATAATTAAATTATGAGATTCAAAAGAAGCATTCGATTGTGATACTTTATCTAAAAATGAGCTAAAGTCTCCTTGAGTATCTTTTATAGTGATAGTATGTCCTTTTTGATCAACTTTCATAAAATGGATTTTAACATCTGTATAGCACAGATTATTTAGAACGAACTAATTTACACAATTAGTCTTGAATTATTTGATTTTTGAAGCCAAAAGATAAATAACAGCCATTCGAATAGCTACTCCATTTTCTACTTGGTCCAAAATAACTGATTGCTGCGAGTCGGCTACATCGCTCGTGATTTCTACTCCACGATTGATTGGTCCTGGGTG
>ERZ650308.1055-NODE-1055-length-14595-cov-6.329711_pt1 | contig 14595 bp, 13 predicted proteins | sample MGYA00376244_ERZ650308 | MGnify/ENA primary metagenome ERZ650308 (study PRJEB26733, sample SAMN07839295) | wastewater metagenome | biome: small river; feature: stream; material: water | place: USA: North Carolina | collected 2016-04-26 ...
TGATGTTCGGCAACAAGATCAACAAGCAGCTCGTTATTGGAATTATCTTGGCCTTCAGTGCACTAGGTCTTTTGACGCTTAATGGTTTCAGTGTTGACGTGAACCAACTCTGGGTGGTTCTTTGCGCATTGCTATTTGCAGGCCACATCGTGGGCTTGAGTGTGTGGAGCCCTGGCAAAGATGTCTACGCATTGACTTTGATTCAGCTAGCTATGGTTGCTCTCTACAGCTGGGCTGGCGCGTTCTTAGATGGCGGCTATGACCCACCAGTGAATGGCGATGGCTGGTTTGCGGTCATCTTCACGGCTGTCTTTTCAACCGCGGTTGCTTTCTTGGTCCAGACCTGGGCCCAGAGCATTATGGATCCTTCCCGCGTCGCTATCTTCCTGACCACCGAGGTTCTCTGGACCGCAGTAATAGCGGTGATTGTTGGGCAAGAGGTCCTTGGACTCAAGACAGTGCTGGGTGGTGCCGTTATGGTTGCAGCGATGCTGGTTGTCGAATGGCCAACTAAGGCATCCAAGGAACTCCCAGTCCAACCTCGCTTGGTAGACTAGTCAGGTTGCTTTGCGGCAATGTCTCGTTTACGGGGCGTGGGCCTCTAGCTCAGTTGGTTAGAGCATCGGACTTTTAATCCGAGGGTCGTGGGTTCGATCCCCACGGGGCCTACACATGAAAAATCCCAGTCACTGCGACTGGGATTTTTTGTATTTACCCTAGACTCGCAATACCAACCAACAGGAGATAACTATGCAGTACGCAGGCAAAACCGCACTCATCACTGGAGCTAGTTCGGGAATTGGACGTGCGTATGCAGAAGAATTTGCACGCCGCGGCAGCAACTTGATTTTGGTGGCTCGCCGCGCGGACCAACTGGCTCAGGTTGCCAAAGTTATCCAGGACTTTTCCAAGGTTGAAATCACAGTTATTGACATGGACTTGGCCACTCTAGAAGCCGGTAAGAAACTTGAGCAAGAAATTTCCAAGCGGAAGCTCGAGGTGGATTTTCTAATCAACAACGCCGGTTTTGGTACCAGTGGTCGCCTAGTTAATGAAGACCGCTCAAAGGTGCAACAGGAAATAGTTTTGAACATTGCCACGCTTGTGGACCTAACCGTCGCCTATTTGCCGCAGCTAATCGAACGTAACTTCGGCGCGATTGTAAACATCGCGAGCACTGCTTCTTTTCAGCCGGTTCCGGGCATGGCGGTTTACGCAGCCACCAAATCTTTCGTGAGATCTTTTACCTCTGCAGTGTGGGGCGAAGTTTCAAACACCAACGTTAGGGTTCTTGCGGTTAGCCCCGGTGCAACCAAAACTGAATTTTTCGACATAGCGGGAGCAAAGCCGGTAAGCACACTCGCTCCCGTCGCAAACGTTATCAAGACCACCTTTGATGCCCTGGATGCGCGTAAATCAAAGCCATCGGTGATTGATGGCTCTAGCAACCGATTCACCGCTTTGGCGTCAAAGCTGATGCCGGAGTCTTTGGTGACCCGGGTTGCGGGGTCCATGTTCTTGCCGAAGGGGAAATAGCGAAAAACTAGGAGCGCTTGCCCTGTAGCCAGGCGATCCAAATCACTGCCGACAAATAGGTGGTTTGCGCAGTTGCGATAATTCTTTCAACTAGCCCAACGTTGGTTGATTCTGGGTTGGTCCAGGTGCTTAGAAACCATAGAGAAATCACGGTGAAACCTAATGTCGCAACTATTGCGCCAACCGGTCTAAGCACCCAAGGATAACTTTTTGAAGTCCGCATTGAAAACAGCGGCCAAGCCGAGAAAAGCACGAAAGAAATAATCGCGAAATATCGGTGCATGTCGGAATGCCCGTCTTGGCTAGGAGTCGTGAAGTAGGTAAACCCGTAGGTGGCCAATCCGCCCAGAAAGATGATGACTCGACCCGGCATAGCCAGGCTTCGGGCGTAAACCGCCGCCAACAAGCTCAGCGTTCCGCCAAGAATGAAAAAGGATGATTGAATCCACTGCACCGGTGAATCGTCGGCCGCTAGATCGCTGATGGTTTTTCGAATTGGGTCGTAGCCCGGCCAAAGTGAGCCGGCAATAACCCAACCGAGCACGGATTGAATTGGACCCAGCGTGGCGGCAAATAGGGCCGGCTTACCTATTGTCTTCATGTCATAAGGTTAGACCAAGCAAAGGAGCGCAGAGATGTCAGAGCTAGCCGGGAAAACTGTACTTGTCGTTGGGGCCAACGGAGCCTTCGGAACCGAGTTTTGCAAGCAACTAATGGCCGCTGGGGTGAACGTAATTGGCACCGCACGCAGCGCCGAAAACTCAACTCGACTAATAGCTGAACTGGCAGAGCGTTTGCTTCTAGATCTTGAGAGTTCCGAATCAATCACAACCTTGGCAACCTATTTGCAAGCCGGGACAACACCGATAGATGGCGTCGTGCTGGCATCGGGTGTAGTTGCCTTTGGTCAAATCTCGGAAACTCCGGCTGCGATTTTGAAAAAACTATTTGATGTGAATACGCTTGGTCAAATTAGCCTCGTCAGTCAGTTGATTCCAAAATTGATTACCTCTGGTGAAGCCGGTCGCGACCCGTTTGTTCTGTCTATCAGCGGCGTTATTGCAGAGAGCCCCATGGCAGGCCTCGCGGCATATTCGGCAAGCAAGACCGCCTTGCACGGTTACGCAACAGCCGCAGCGAAAGAACTTAGAAGACAGGGAATCCGATGGTTAGATGCCCGACCGGGCCACACCGAATCTGGCTTGGCATCGAGAGCAATTTTCGGCCAGGCACCTAATTTTGGTGCCGGCCTCGAGGTTTCTAACGTGGTTTCTCGAATAATTAAGGGCATCACCGACGGCGAAAAGGACCTGCCTAGCACTTCGTTCTAGTCCTCGGATGCGATATTGTTGGTTGAATGACACAGCGCACACGCCCTTGGGGATACCTAGATCCGTTCGACGGTAAAAAACCAAACTGGCAGCTTCACCCTGACACACTTGCTGTGCGCGCCGGATTGTCTCGGAGCGGTTTTGGCGAAACCGGTGAAGCTCTTTATCTCAACAGTGGATTCACGTACGACTCGGCCGAACAAGCAGAATCAGCCTTCAAGGAAGAAACTGCTCACCACCTTTACAGCCGTTTCTCCAACCCAACCGTAGCGATGTTTGAAGAGCGCCTTGCCGCCCTAGAAGGCGCCGAAGCCTGCTTTGCAACAGCAACTGGAATGTCGGCGATGTTTTCATCGGTTGCTTGCCTGGTTAAAGCTGGCGATCGAATCGTTGCTTCAATGTCAATGTTTTCGTCCTGCTACGTGGTGCTAAACGAGATCCTGCCTTCATGGGGAATCGAAATTGAGCTAGTTGACGGAAATGACAAAAAGACCTGGGCAGCCGCGCTTTCTAAACCAACCAAGGTTGTTTTCATTGAGTCACCAAGTAACCCAATGATGGAGATCGTAGACATTCGCATGGTCAGCGATTTGGCCCACAAAATTGGCGCAACCGTGGTTGTTGACAACGTCATGGGTAGCCCGGTTCTGCAAAAGCCCCTGGAACTTGGCGCTGACGTAGTTATGTATTCCGCAACCAAACACATCGACGGTCAGGGGCGCGTGCTCGGTGGAGCAATCCTTGGCACTCGTGACTACATCAAAAATTCCGTTATTCCATTCACTCGACACACCGGCCAGAGCATGAGTGCATTCAATGCCTGGGTCATGCTCAAGTCACTTGAAACGCTAACCATGCGCGTCGAAAAAATGGCAGCGAATTCGCTGAAGGTCGCTGAATTCTTAGCCGAACACAAAAAGATTGAATCCGTTTCCTACCCGTTCCTAAAGAGCGACAAGAATTACAAACTAGCCAAGAAGCAAATGCGCGGCGGGGGAACAACAATCGGATTCAAGATCAAGGGCGACAAAGATAAAACTTTCAAGTTCATGAATCTCCTTCGCGTGATTGATATCTCAAATAATCTCGGTGACAGTAAATCATTGATCACCCACCCGGCATCGACCACCCACCGAAGACTAGGCGGTGAGGTTCAGTTACAAATGGGAATCACCCCAAACCTGGTTCGCCTATCCGTTGGTCTAGAAAATGTTGACGACCTAATCGCCGACCTGAAGCAAGCTCTGAAGTAAAAACTAGCTCGCGTAAGCGGCAAGTGCTTTGACGGCTCGCTCCAAAGATTCTGGGTTACAGGCGAAATTGATTCGCACGAAATTTACGTACGCACTGCCGTGATCGGTCCCCGGCACGAAGGCCACTTTTTGTTCACTAATCAGCTTGGCAGCCGGGTTATCGCCTAGCTCCAAAGCAGATACGTCTAGCCAGGCAAGATAACTCGCCTCAGGAATCCAGGTTCGTACGGCAGGGACGTGTTCGGCAAGCAGTCGAAGCAAGAGTTCCCTAGATTCCTGGATTGCAGCGATCGCCGAGTCAAGCCAGTCCTGCCCATTGGCAAATGCCTCGCCCATCGCAAACGCTCCCAGTAATCCTGAACGCCAGTGTAAAGCCGCTGGTAGTTTCGCGAGTTTTTCGTGCATGGTTGCAGAAGCAGTGACAATCACCGATGCCTTGAGCCCGGCGAGATTGAACGACTTGCTAGCTGCTGTGATGCACACGCCAACTTCTTGCGCCACTTCGGAAACCCTTAGAAAGGGTACGAAGTTCTTGCTGGAATAAGTGAGCGGTGCATGAATTTCGTCACTGATTACAGTGACTTGGTATTTCTTTGCCAGTTCAGCAACGCTTGCTAATTCCGTTTCGGTAAAGACTTTTCCGAGCGGATTGTGAGGATTGCAAATCAAGTAAAACTGAGCACCGTCCTTGAACGCGTTCTCAAGTCCAGCTAAATCAAGCTCCCAGCTGGATACTGACCGTTGCAGAGGAACGTCATAGATCTCCATACCAACTTCAGCAACCCAATCGAAGAAGGAGTGATATACCGGAGAGTTGATCACAACCCTGTCGCCTTTTTTACCAAGTGCGCGCAACAATTCAACTGCTGAAACGCCTACGTCTGTTGATAGCCGAACCTGCTTGGCGTCAACTTTCCAACCCCAAAGCCGTTCGGCAAACTTTACAAAACCTTCCGTGACCTCAGGCATCGGTCCGGTGTAGCCGAGGTCAGAGTTCGACACCTTATCAAGCAGCAATTGCTTGATGTTCTCGGCAATGTCGTAATCCATTTCGGCGACGTGCATGGGTAAAACGTCGGGAGCAAAACGACGCCACTTGGAACTCGAGCGAGTTTTGAGTTCAGATAATGGGGTGACGATTTTGCTTGTCATGATGAGGAAATATTCCGTTTATTTCTTTTTTGACTTTTTCTTCAACACGAGCGCCTGCGCAACAACCGGGTGCCCTTTGAAAAAATTGAAAGTGATTGACGGAGATCCGTAAAGTTCATAGCCCTGGTCCATTCGATCTGAAACTCGCTGACAAAAAGCAGCGTCATCACGACCGGTAAGCAGTACGTAGTTCTTTGGCTTAGCCTTTGGTTTTTCTGTTGTCATGGCTATAGTCTGCCACTAGCAATGCGGGCCAGCCAATCAGAGTTGCCCTGGTCCATACCTGTGCCGGGCGGTAGATTAGGCGCCAAAGTCCACCGTGAATGGCACTTTCCGTGTGCAGGTTTGTAGAACCTCGCTGCGGCATTGGTCCGTGTAAATCCCGAATCAACAGGGCTGTGGTGGCCAGGGTGGCATCCCTAACAGTAAACGGCTTTAGCCCGAATTTAGGGGCACCCCGATAGGTGGCCTTAAGGGTCTTGAAGCTGAGCACAGACCAGGTTCTAGCTGGCGGGGCAACCACATACGACACCTTCACGCCTTGGCTATTTGCCAGATAGGCACGCCAGCGCTGGCTCCGCTTTGCTAGTGCGTAGCTTGAACCCTGAACGCTAGAAGTCGGATCAATCAGCGCTAGCTTTTCCCCGAAGCGACTTTCGAAGAACTCTCCCTGGGTTCTGTGCATAGCAAGAAGGAAATCGCGAATCTTTGTAGCTCCAGATCTAGAACGATACCTATCCAGCGAATCCTGAAGAACTTCCGCAGGGACAGCGGTTGAGTCGGTAGGTGTTGCCAGCCAAGCCAACGCAACTCGGTTGGCGGCAAGGCGTTTACAAACGGCCGCAGCAAGCGCATCTTGCACGGCTTGAACAACAATATGTTTTGCGCCGGGAGCGTAAGAATATTGCCCCAGAACGATTCGCTCTTTACGCGCCGTTGCGAGTGCGGCAATCCAGCCAGCCAACGCCTCGGCGTCTTCGCAAATATCTAGACCGGCATTTTGAGCAATTACCTCGTCGGACAGAGAGATGGAACCTTCCGGAACTCGGCTCTTTAAGATCGGGATCAAAAGCGTTCCACCGGTGGATCTTGCATGCTGAATTAAGTCGAGCCAGCGCTTTTCACCTGGGCGTGCTACAACGGCTACCGTTCCGCCCACTTCCAGCCAATGTTTGGTTGGTGCATATTCGGCAGCCCCCGCTAACGCGATCAAGAGATCCATTTGAATTGGTAATTTCTTGTGGGCCGCAAGAAACTTGAAAGAATTGACAATTCCCGGTTCGGCTATTTTTTCATGTGCCCAAATTTGGGCGGCGTCGGTCAGAGTCGTGATTCCGGGAATGCTGATGTTTTTGCTTTCGCCTGTGCCGCTGACAATGAATGTCTCTACCTGCGCATCTCCGGCCCAGCCAGCATCAACGATTTGATTTAGGTTGCGGCCAGATTCATCGGTGATTGATTTTGAAAGCATCTCCAAGCCGATGCTCGCAATCTCCAAGCAATTTCGCTCTTGATAAAACTCCAGCTTGGTAAGTTCGCGAAAAATTGGCTGATAGCCCTTGCGCCAATTATTCAGACCATCCACCCGATCTGCAAAACTAGGGTCAATGGCGCGCGTTGAGTCAGAGAGGATTCGCCGAGCGAGCAGGGTTGAACCAATTTGTTCCCCCGTGCTGGAATTTACAAATTTCAGCGGCATATGCCAAGCCTAGTTAGCCATTGAAGTCCAAATAGGCAATCACCGAGGTTTAGGCAAATGGGTCTGGAATAAAGGCGTACTTGACCTCAAGATATTCGTCAATGCCCTCAAGCCCACCCTCTCGACCCATTCCAGAAGCCTTGGTTCCGCCAAACGGCGCCGCAGCATTTGAAACTAGCCCTGAGTTGATTCCGGTCATTCCGGTATCGAGAGACTCGATTAGACGAAGCTGACGCTTGGCGTCATTAGTAAAGGCATAAGAGACCAAACCGTATTCGGTGTCATTAGCCAAGCGAACAGCCTCTTCCTCATTCTTGAAACGAGTAATTGGCGCAATTGGTCCGAAGATTTCTTCTTTCCAAATAGTTGAGTCTGGTGAGACGTTGTCAAGAACGGTCGGGGTAAAGAAGTAACCCTCGCCGGCTTGAGACTCTCCACCAACAAGTACGTCGCCGCCCTCGCTGAGAGTTGTCTTCACTAGACGATCCATGTTTTCTTGGGCGTCGCGGTTGATAACCGGTCCGCAGGTGGTGCCGTCAGCTACACCGCGGCCAAGCTTTAGCTCGCCCATTTTGGCAGCGAACTTTGTACCAAATTCTTCTGCGATTGAATCGTGCACAATGAAGCGGTTTGCTGCGGTGCATGCTTGGCCAATGTTGCGCATCTTGGCAAGCATTGCGCCCGAAACCGCTGCATCCACATCAGCATCTTCGAATACTAGGAACGGTGCGTTGCCGCCGAGTTCCATTGATGTTCGAAGCACACGTTCAGACGCTTGCTGAATTAGCTTGCGTCCAACAGAAGTTGATCCGGTGAAGGTTATCTTGCGCAGACGGTGATCGGCAATCAATGGACCTGAGGTTGCCGAAGAGGTTGAAGTTGTAATCACGTTGATCACACCGGCAGGAACGCCCGCTTCCTCGAAGGTTTTTACCAGCATGAGCGTGGTCAGTGGTGTCAGTTCGGCAGGCTTAACAACAATCGTGCAACCTGCGGCAAGGGCTGGGCCAATCTTGCGAGTGGCCATCGCCAAAGGAAAGTTCCAAGGAGTGATTGCGAAGGCCGGGCCAACCGGGCGCTTGGCAATTAGAATCTTGCCAGTGCCCTCTGGATTCGAGTTGTAGCGACCGGTAACGCGAACTGCCTCTTCGCTGAACCAGCGAAGAAATTCGTTGCCGTAGGTAACTTCGCCCCGAGCCTCAGCCAGCGGCTTACCCATCTCGAGCGAAATCAACATCGCAAATTCTTCGGCACGTTCGCGAACCAAATCAAAAGTGCGGCGAAGAATTTCGGCACGTTCGCGAGCCGGAGTCCTGCCCCACTTGGCCTGCGCTTCATCGGCTGCAGTCAAAGCGGCAAGGGCGTCTTCGGCGGTAGCGTTGGCGATTTCAAGCAGCGACTTACCGGTGGCAGGGTCTTCGACGGAGATTTGCTTTACCCCGTGGCCGCTCACCCACTTGCCGTTGATGTACAGGCCGGTAGGGACCTTTGCTAGAAGGTCTTTTTCAGTCAGCGCCATTGCTTTTCCTCTGTTAGTTGCCGTTTTTGTTGCTGGTTGGATATTTATTACTGGTTAGATAGCTGATCGCCGCATCGGTAGAAACCGGTGACCAAGTTATCAATTGCTTCTTTTGCGTCAGCCTTGACATCGCCAAGTGCGTAAACGGCGAATGTCAAAGTAGTTGAATCCTTAGCGCTGATGATTCCTGCCAAGGTGTAGCCCTTTTTAATCCAGCCGGTCTTCGCGAAGATATGACCTGCTGCATCAATGTTATCTCCCTTGAAACGATCCGCGAGGCTGCCCGATTCTGCAGAAACCGGCAGTCCCTGGCGAATGAGTTCGATCCCTGAACCCGGCTTATTGACCAACTGCATAAGTTTTGCAAACACAGTTGGTGAAACTGCGTTGTAGTCACTCAGACCAGAGCCATCGCGAATCGACATTCCAGAAAGGTTCAAACCAAGCGGCGCAATCGCCTTTTTGATAGCAGCGTCCACTGAAGCGAATGAGCCACTCAAACCTTGATCCAAAGCAACCAATCTGGCAAGCGCCTCGGCTTGTGTGTTATCTGAGACCTGAAGCATGTGGGTGATCCACTTGCTGATTGGCTGACTTGAAACGCTGGCAATCTGGGTGGCGTCGGTAGGCATCTGTGCTGCAACAACGGTTGCTCCCGATGCGTTCGCGCCGAGTGCCTTCTTGAATGCGTTTCCAGCATTCATGACCGACGAATTGGAACGTCGTGAAGTTTCAGCAGCCGGGTTAGCGCGGTCGCCATCAACTTGAAGCGCGGTAACTTCAGACATGTATCCCTCAGTCATTTCTGACTTCTCCCATGAAGGTTCCCAGGTAGGCCCGCTGAACAAAGTGGCATCGACGATGATTTTGGTAATTGGAGTCGCAGCTAATTTTTTGTTTACGTTCAAGGCCAGGGTTGAAAGTTTTGGAGCGTCAGCGTAAACAGATTGCTTACCGGCCGGAGTTTTCGAGAGGGTTGGATCGCCAGCGCCCACGAGAATGATGGTTCCCGGGTCGGTCGCATCTTGATAAACGCGTGTTTCAACGCGGTAGTTTGGCCCCAGAGTCAGAATTGCCGCCGCAGCGGTAAGAGTCTTCATCACCGATGCGGTTGCGGCGGGAGCATTTGCGTTTCGATCGAACAGCACTTCATCGGTTGTCGCATTGATTACCACGCCAGAGAATTTTGCCAATCTAGGGTCGGCGGCCAGCTCAGCTACGGAACAGGTGCGACTGCTGCTTGCGCTGGGACTTGGTGATGCCGATGCGGTTGCCGAAGCCGAAGCCTGAGGGGTCTGGGATGAATTTGTGGCGCCAAAGCCACCAAAACTAAAACCACCGATGATCAGGGCCAAAATACCCAAACCGATAAGCGCTCCCTTGCCAACCTCTTTGAAGTACCTGAAACCTTGGTTCACCGGGGACACACGCTTTCCATTTCGAGTTCAAACTAGACTGCTGTGCATGAAGCAATTTTTCAGCACATTTGCAGGCTTAAGCCTATCTCTCGCAGCCATCATCGGTGTCTCAAGCCCAGCTTTGGCTCACAGCGACGAGCTCAAAACCAGCCCAGAGCAGGGTTCAACGGTTGAGGCGGGTCGTATTCCGATCACACTCACCTTCGGTGAAGAGTTGCTAACTGGGGATGATTCAATCAGCCACGAGGTCGTGGTGACGAACGAAGCCGGTGAATTGATTCCTGCCCTTTGCGCGAGTGCGGAAGGTTTTGACCTAAGCACGGCTGCGGCCATCGATCAGCCTGGAAAATATACGGTCACCTGGAGAACCGTCTCTGGCGACGGTCACCCGGTGGATGGTGCTTTTGATTTCATTGTGGTCAACAACACCGATTACGACGCCGCCACCGATGCCGTTGATGCATGCGTTTACGCGATGGCTACCTCGGGAGAAACCCCGATGTTGATTTCGGAACAGGAGCAAGGCTCTGACTCAATGCCCGGAGCATTATTCATCGGGGCGGCATTTGTGGGTGTCCTGGTTGTGATTTGGATTGCAACCCGCCGAACACTCAAGTCAAGAGCTTCGGCTAAAGGTAAAGACCAGCTCCGCAAGAATAAAAGCGAGTAGCCACAGTATCTAGAGCACCGCGGGTCGACCAACCAACTTTTTTACCGCCTGCACTTCTGGCAAAGATTGAATACGCCAAGCGGCTACCATCTTTTGCATTGATGATTCCAGCGAGACTGTAGAGTCCCGGAATAAAACCGGTTTTACCCCGAACGAATTTCCTAGCCACCGCATTTGCGCCGGTAAAGCGACCGCCCATAGAACCCGGGCCAACGCCCGCAACCGGAAGATAGCTCTCCAGCGGAGTAAGTGCGGTAGATCCTTGGGCAACCTTTTGCATGAGAGCGGTAATCATCTTTGGGGTAACCCGGTTAGCCTGTGCCAGTCCGGATGCGTCTTTCATCACCAACTGACTCGCGTCAATGCCAAGTCCAGCCAACATGTTTTTCACCATTGGCTCCACCGATGCAAACGAGGCCGGCAAGCCAATCGCCTTGGCTGCATGCCGGGCAATAAATTCGGTTTCGGTGTTATCGGAAATTCCGGTTGCGTGCGCCATCCAAGTTGTAATTGGTTGGCTAGTCACCGAGGTGAGCTCGACCGCGTCTTTTGGTGTTGACCCCTTCACTAACTTTGCGTTTGGTGCCAGCCCTTTCAATGCGGACTTGAACAGGGTGCCGGTCTTAAGCACAGGATCAGTGCTGCGGTAGCCGCTGTAAGACCGACTGGTCTGGTCGCCGTTGGCCCGGTCGCTGTCTACCTGAAGCGCGGTGATGTGAGAAATGTAGCCATTGGTTCGGTCACTAGCCAACCAGTGAGGACTGTAACTTTCACCGCTGAAGAAACTGCTGTCGAGAATAATTTTGGTGATCGGCTTATCACTGGTCCAACCAGTTAGCACCTTGTTCGCCAGAGTTTCTAATCGTGCAGCCTTGGCGTAGGTTGTGTAGCTACCCTTGGTCATTTGCGAAAGCGTATGATCTCCGCCTCCCCTAAGCACGATTGTGCCCGGCTGAGATGGAACTGTTAACACAATTGTGGTTGCGGTGTAACTGGAAGGCAAATTCGTTAGCGCAGCCGACACACTCAAGACCTTTAACACCGATGCCGAAGGAGTCGATTCATCGCCTCGAATATCTAGAAGAACCCGACCGCTATTTACATCAACAACATAGGCGTAAAACTGTCCGAGTGCGCTTTGTGAAACCGCCGCTGCAGCACTGCATGAATTTGGCTGATTCGGAATCAACACCGGAGCAGAGACCGACGGGCTTGGTGAAGGCGAAGCTGTAGTCGCTGGACTTTCCGTTGGGCTTGGCGAAGGGGTTGCATCAACCGCTACAGCAGGTAAAGACAAGGCCAGCACCAGCGCCGACGCAACGGTCGCCACCGGAAAAGTTCGACTAAAGAAAGACATCCTTATAAAAATAGACCGGCTTTGACCGATCGCAGGCTTGCCTCGCCGCTTTGCATTGGTGGCAGACTGATTGGGTGAGTAAAAACCTGAGGAACGACTACCTCCTGCTAATCGCAACGGTGCTGAGTCTGGTAATCGGACTAACAATCGAGCAAGGTTCACTTGGTTCAATCTTTGCGTTTGCCACCGGGGCGGCCATCGGTTTTGGACTTTCTCTGCTGCTTCTAATTCGTGCGATTCGACACGGGGAATTTGGTAGCGATGCTCTTGCTCTAATTGCTATCTCTGCCACCGCAATTACAGGTGAGTGGATTGCCGCGAGCGTAATCTCTGTAATGCTCGCAACCGGTCGTGCTCTGGAACGTTGGGCAGAGGGCCGAGCACGCAACCAACTCGAATCACTACTGAAGCGCGCGCCAAGTGCCGCACACGTGATTCAATCTGATGGCAACGTGACCGATCTAGCCCTTGAAAAAGTGATCTTGGAATCGCGCATCATGGTTCGCTCTGGCGAAGTTGTTCCACTTGATGGATTGGTAGTTGGCGAAGGCACCTTTGATGAATCTGCGCTCACAGGAGAACCACTTCCTAAGTTTCGTGCCAACGGCGAAGAAGTTTCATCTGGAGTAGTCAACGCTGGCGCCACGGTTGAATTGACAACTACCAAGACAGCGGAAAACTCAACCTATTCCGCTTTGGTTCGCCTTGTGGAGCAGGCACAGGCGTCAAGCGCAAACGGTGTGCGCGTGGCAAATAAATGGGCGGTTAGATTTGTGCCTTTCGCACTAGTGCTGGCAGCCGCTAGCTGGTTGATTACCGGTGACTATTCGAATGCCGTTTCCGTTATCGTGGCTGCAACTCCCTGCCCGCTTATTCTTGCCGTACCGGTTGCCATTATTTCCGGAATGTCAAAGGCCGCTGCCAAGGGCGCAATCATCAAGGGAGGGGCGGCGCTAGAGCAATTGGCGAGGGCAAAGACCGTATTGCTCGACAAGACTGGAACCCTAACCCGGGGCGGCCCCGAGGTTACAAGTGTTGCCTTCGCCCCAGGAGCTAATCAGTCCGAAGTCTTTATGCTGGCTGCCTCTCTCGAACAATCCAGTCCGCACGTTGTGGCGAAATCTGTGGTGCTAGAAGCGGCACGAAGAAACCTTTCGCTGCAGATTGCAACGCAGGTAAATGAAACTCATGGAGTCGGACTCGAGGGAATGGTCTCGAGTAAAAAAGTTAGAGTTGGGCAACTAGCCGTATCACTACCAGATTGGGCGCCGCTAGAAAATGCCCTGATCATCGGTGTTGAAATTGAAGGCGAACTTCAGGCAGTGATTGGACTTGATGACCCGCTGCGAGATGAAGCCAAAGGAACCATTGATGATTTGAGATCCCTGGGTGTCGAAAGAATATTGATGGTCTCTGGCGATCGCAAATCAACCGCCGACCAGGTTGGTTCCGAAGTTGGCGCAGATGAAGTCTTTGCCGAGTGCTCCCCCGAACGCAAGCTTGTAATTGTTCACGCAGAAATGAAATCAACCGCAGGCTCAGTAATTGCAGTAGGAGACGGAATAAATGATGCGCCAGCGCTGGCAGCAGCAAGCGTTGGTGTGGCGATGGGTGCTCGCGGGGCCACCGCAGCAAGCGAAGCTGCAGACGTCGTGATTATTGAAGATTCAATCAAGCATCTAGCCACCGCTGTTTTGATATCCCAAGGGGCCCGCAATCGAGCTTTGCAAGCCGCGGGCATTGGTATGAGCTTGGCGGTGATCGCAATGTTTGCAGCGGCAACAGGTTTTATGAATGCCACGGCTGCGGCGGTTAGTCAAGAGTTCATTGACGTAGCGGCAATACTTTGGGCACTGGTGCCCGTAGCTACCAAACTAAAAAAGTAACAGCGAATTAATCGAGCTGGCAGAACTCATCGAGTGGCTTCTTGCGACCAGCAACCACCAGGTGATCGCCAGCGTGCAGCACGGTCTCTGGGAATGCCGGGGTGTAGTTTGAGTCGCCATGGCTGAACGCCACAACTGTTACGCCGTAGGTGCTGCGAATCTTTAGGTCGGCCAAGTCGCGTCCATCGAATGATGGATGGCACTCAACCTTGACCATCACGAAGTCTTCATCGATGTGTACATAGTCAAGTGACTCACCTGATACCTGGTGAGCAACGCGACGCCCCATCTCGTACTCCGGGAAAATAACGTGCTGCACGCCCAGTTGACGCAAAATCTTTCCGTGCGCGGTTGAGTTCGCTTTAGCCCAAACCTGCTTGATGCCCAACTGAAGAAGCAGTGAAGCAGTAAGAATGCTTGATTCCAAATCTGCACCGATAGCAACCACTGCGCTGTCCATATCGGCAAGTCCAAGTTCTTTGAGCGTCTCTTCATCGGTAGTGTCTGCAGACACCACGTGAGTCAGGTCTCCAGATAAGGCCTGCACAATCTTTTCATCAGAGTCGATGCCAAGCACCTGGTGACCGCTGTTAACTAGCTCAAGCGCCAAGGCAGAGCCAAAACGGCCCAAGCCGATTACCGCGACGTTTGCCGCATGGAACCCGCGCTTGCGAGTTGGTTTGTTCGTCAAGGTTTTCACCCTTTCCTAGCTACAGATAAACAGTAGCCCGATTAGCCGATTAGTGGACGTTCCTTTGGGTACTCAAAGTGTCT
>ERZ650308.1058-NODE-1058-length-14581-cov-4.499587_pt1 | contig 14581 bp, 12 predicted proteins | sample MGYA00376244_ERZ650308 | MGnify/ENA primary metagenome ERZ650308 (study PRJEB26733, sample SAMN07839295) | wastewater metagenome | biome: small river; feature: stream; material: water | place: USA: North Carolina | collected 2016-04-26 ...
GAACGTGCAGGTTGGTGATGCCCTTGTCGCTGTTGGTGTAGCTCAGGCGTGGACCTGCGGATAGTGCAGCGTTGAAGTCTGCAGCAATCTGGTCTCCACCGACAACATCGGTCAGGCCAGCAAGGATTGAACCCAGACCATCGTTAGGGGTGAGTCCTGCAGCTTCGATCGCTGCTCCGTGCTTGTCGAATACATCTGCAAAGAATGCTTTCACCACGTGACCGAACATGATGGGGTCACTGACCTTCATCATGGTTGCCTTGAGGTGAACTGAGTAAAGAACGTCGTCCTTCTTAGCCTGCTCAAGAGTTTCTGCCAGGAATGCATCGAGTGCAGAAGCCGACATGAAGGTTGCGTCAACGATTTCACCGTTCAGCACCTTGAGACCCGACTTCAATACAGTCTCGGAACCATCGGCAGCGATGTGGCGAATGGTGAGGGTGTCGTCAGAAGGAAGAACTACAGACTTCTCGTTGGAGAAGAAGTCATCGTGACCCATGGTTGCAACGCGGGTCTTGGAACCAGCAGCAAAAGGCTTGTTCACGTGTGGGCGCTTGCGGGCGTATGCCTTCACCGAGAGAGGTGCGCGGCGGTCCGAGTTACCTTCACGAAGTACAGGGTTAACAGCTGAACCCTTGATCTTGTCGTAACGTGCGCGAACATCCTTATCCTCGTCGCTGACTACCTCATCTGGGTAGTCAGGAACGTTGTAACCCTGTGACTGCAGTTCAGCAATTGCTGCCTTGAGCTGAGGGATGGATGCCGAAATGTTCGGAAGCTTGATGATGTTGGCTTCGGGCTTGGTTGCAAGCTGGCCGAGCTCCTTGAGAGCGTCAGAGACCTTCTGGTCTTCCTTGAGACGCTCGGGGAATGCAGCGAGGATGCGGCCGGAGAGGGAGATGTCGCGGGTTTCGATCGAGACATCTGCAGCCTTGGCATAGGCCTGAACGATGGGGAGGAACGAGGCAGTAGCTAATGCAGGTGCCTCATCTGTGTGGGTGTAGACGATGGTCGAATCGTTCATGGCAGGCCATTCTTTTTCTGGGGTGGGTCTCTACAAAATCTTCCCCCAGCCTACCAAAAGTATCTTGATATCGAGCTACTTTTCTTGGCGGGCAGAACAAAGCCCCTCCGTAGAGGGGCTTTGGGCTTTAGCAATCTCCTGACTGGTGATCATTGCTCTCTTCGTGTTCACCGTGGCCTTCATGTTCACCATGGCCGCTGTGGTCACAGTCATCTCCGGGCTGTGGAGCTGGGTCAGGTGTGGGAGTGGGATCTGGGGTGACGGTGGGATCTGGAGTAACCGTTGGGTCAGGGGTGACAGTGCCACCATCTCCGTTGTCAGTAATAACTGTGTCAAAGCTGAATCCCGTGATGGGATCAACACCCGATTGTGATCCGAGGTTGAGTCCATCGTTGCTGTTCTGAGATGACGAGTCAGTCACCATATCTGAAGAGTTACCAGCATTGCTTCCATACGAAGCAGCGAGGAAGTTCGCCGTCTCGGCGGTGTTCAAACACCCTGCCACTTGCTGGGCACGAACATCCGAACTAACAGCGCCCATCGCAGAATCTGCAGTGGCGTTTCCAAGAAGGAAACCTCCGATTGCAAAGATTCCGGCTAGTGCCACGGATCCAAAGATCCCTCCGATTACTCGGCGGCTGCGCTTGTCTTCAACTTGTTCATGTTTGCTCATGACTTCACGTTATGACGCCAGCGAGTGCCGTGGTTGATTTCTCAGAAAGGTCTCAGAAAGGTCATAGGAGGCTCATAGAAAACTCCATGATTTCTGAAAAAAGCCTAATTACTCACTTCGTGAGAGGAGAAACGTCGTCCACGCGAAACCGCGATAGCGAGCAAAATCAGACCAATGAGGCCACTAAAGCCCACCCCAACAATGGCTCCCAGCGCTTCAGAAGTTGATCCAACCATGAGGGTTTGGGCTCCGCGCATGGCCACAGAGAGCGGCAAGACGCTGCCGAGGAAGTTCAGAATTCCAGGTGACCAACTCAGCGGCAAAATCACACCTGCTGCCACGACCTGCACCGTCAGCAACCCAATGGAAATGATTCCGGTGGCACGAGGAGCAAGCGAAGAGAACCCGAGGTGAAGAAGAGAGAATGAAATCGAGGCAACAATCAGAAGCGTGAAGAGGCCAGCATTGGTCGCTGGAGTCACACCACTAGCGGCAGCTGCCGCAACCACAAGGAGTCCCTGGCCAATGGCGAGTCCCGCCATGGGCAGTGCTGCCGAGAGCACGATCCTGCCGTTGCTGGAACGGCTCAAGAGCTTCCGAGCCTGTAGGGGGCGATAGACAAGAGAGAGCACCAAAGCTCCCAGCCACAAACCAATGGGCATCATGATGGCGCCCAAAGCTGACTGCACCGAGGGCAGCGCGGGGCTGGTCGTGATGTTTACCTTCACAGGGTTGGCGACCACCTTCGACAGGTCTTGGACCTGTGATGAGGTGAAGCTTGGTAAAGCAGCAGCTCCATCCTTGAGTCCGGTGGCAATTGCGCCGGCGCCGCTGGTTGCCTGGTTCAAACCATCTGCGAGCAGAGGCATTCCGTTGGCAAACTGCTGTGTTCCCGTGGCGAGGTAATTGCTTCCCTCAGAAATAAGTCCTGAGGCATATTGCGCCGCAGTGAGACCGCCGGTCATGAGCACTCCCCCGGCGCCTAATGCGGCTGTGGTGAGGTCAATTTCATTGAGTGTCTGCTGGGCATCTGCGTAGTGACCTGCGTTGAGTTGGGTACGCAATTGGGCATTCAGCTCACCCAGGTGTGCGAGTCCTGTCAGGTAAACCTGGCTAAACGAGTTCAGCAATCCCAAACCCGAAGTCATACTCGAATTCGCTGATGCAAGATCTTTGGCTCCTGCAGCAATTTGGTTACTGGCCTCGGGAAGAATCGATGCGGCAGAACTCAGTGCACCCAATCCATCCGTGAGGAGCTGTTGACCGTCGGCAGCTGCATTGAGCGCCTTACCCAGTTCGGTGTAACCCGTAAGTAATGCGCTGATGTATTGCTGAGTGAAGGCTTCACCCAGCTGCTGAGTCAGGCTCGAGGCCATGGTCCGGGCAAGAACAGTTGCCGCATAACTGTGAGCACCGTCGGTCGCAATATCGATATTCGCCTGGACAGGCTTATCGCTCAGAGAGGAGAGATATGCCTTGGTGAAGTTGGAGGGAATGGTAACAACGGCTGAATACTGACCGCTAGCAAGGCCTGCTTGTGCAGTTTGTTCGTTCGTGACTGACCAGGAGAAACCATCAGTTGTGCTGGTGACGAGTTGCCCCACCAAGAGGCGCCCCACAGCAACAGGGATCTGCTGGCCGTCCACGGCGGTCACCACAATGTCATCTTGATTCACAATGGCAGCATTGAGATTTGGCTGACCAGTTTCGGTGTTGTGAGAGACAGGCTGAAGTGCCCACAGACCCACCAAGGCCACAATCATGGGGATGACCAGGCCGATGCTCAAGAACCATCTGTTTCGACGCTTGTTGGAAGTACTGCTCATGCCGTCACCTCCGCCCGCGAAGATAGGTGAGCAGTAACGACGGTGCGGCCACTCATTGCGACTTCTTCACTCAATCCAATGACAAGCAGAGCTTCCTTCGCGAGCTGCTCCGCAATGACGGATAGAAGCTGCTCGGGGTGGAGGACGTGACGAGCATCAACTACAACCAGTTCACGGTTTCCAGACACCGCCAGGGCAACATCAACCGCCCAGATCTGATCTGCGGTCAATGCAGACATGTCGGTTGTCAGGGTCACGCCAGTGAATGGTATTCCCGACTTTTCAGCAATACGCGAGGTGAGAGAAAGCAGATCCCCTGCCTGCACTCGAGAACCATCCTGGGAGAGTTGAGTGCGGAGGAATCGACCAAGTTCACCACTCTGTGCAGAGATTCCACGAAGCACCAGAGTTGCTCTTCTGCGGATTGCTGTTGACTCAAACGGAAGTGGCTTGCTCAAGACACTGAGGTGGCCATTCAACGTTCCGCGACCACTGATCGCTGCCAAGACTTCGGGGAGATCGTCACGCGCAGTTGCAATCAACTCAACAACATCACCTGAGCGAGCCTGAAGTTGAAGTCCCGCCTCTGCCGAGTCAATTGCCAAAGCAGTGGTTTCGGGCAGCGTCGTCTGCCACGCCCATGCCTCACGCTGTTTTTCCACCACAGCACCCTCGATGTCAACATCGGGCATAGACCGCAGTGCGGGCGGGAGCCACCAACCTCGATCTCCCAACAACCACATGAAGGCAGGAATGATTGTCATGCGCACAATCAGAGCATCGAACAGAACACCCACAGCAAGGGCCAGCGCCATGGACTGGATAGCCGCAACGCCACCAGGAACGAAAGAGAAGAACACAGCGGCCATGATCAGGGCGGCGGCAACCACGACTCGGGCTGAGGCCGTGAAGCCATGCGTGACTGCCTCATGTGCATTCTTCGTTTCGACATAGTGCTCACTGATGCGCGAGACCAAGAAGACCTGATAGTCCATGGCGAGTCCAAAGAGAACGGCCATCACCATAATTGGCATAAACGAAATAATCGGTCCCGGTTTGGCCAACCCGAAGAACTGGGCTGCAATGCCCTCCTGGAAGATCGCCGAGGTCACACCAAAGGCAGCGGAGAGTGAAAGCAGGAAGCCCAGGGTGGCCGAGAGAGGAACGGCAACCGAGCGGAACACAATCAAGAGAAGAACAAGACTTAAGCCAACAACGATGATCGCGAACGGACCAATTGCATCAGAGAGCACCTGCGAGATATCGATATTCAGCGCCGTTTGGCCCGTAATTTCATAACTGAAACCATGTGCTTTCTCGAAGGCCTGCGCATTGTTCCTCAGCTCGTGAACCAGTGCCTCGGTGTCCAGAGAATCTGGTGAGGTGGTGGGAATGATCGAGACAATCGCAGCATCCAGACCAGGGTTAGGGAATGCAGCACTCACGCTGGCCACGCCCTTGATGCCCTTGAAGGAATCCGAGAAGCTCGAGAGCGTGTCAGCGATCTTGGTGATGTCAGTGTGAGAAATATCCGCGATGGCAATGAGTGGGCCATTCGCTCCAGGGCCCCAGCCTTCTGCGATGGCGTCGTAACCAGTTCTGGTGAGACTTCCAGCAGGGTCAGATCCAGCATCGGGAAGAGCAAGACGCATTGACAGTGCGGGCAATGCGATCACAGCCAACGTCACGACAGAAACGATCAGGGTCACGAGCGGACGTCGAGTAATGAGCTTCACCCACCGCGCACCAAGCGTGGTGGGAACCTTTGCTGTTTCACGACGATATGCCCTGGAAGTTTTCTTTGGCACAAGTTTGTTATTGGCAATAGAGAGCAGTGCCGGCAGCAAAGTGATAGCTGCGAGCATCGAGACAATCACACCGGCTGCAGCACCAATACCCATGGCAGACAGGAACGGAATACCCACCACGAGAAGGCCAAGCAAGGCAATGACTACTGTGGCACCGGCGAAGAGAACCGCCGTGCCAGCAGTTGCCGTGGCGACACCAATTGATTCTCGAACCGGCATTCCATGAGCCACCTGTGTTCGATGGCGAGCAAGGATGAACAGCGCGTAGTCAATACCCACGGCCAAACCGAGCATCTCAGCGAGGATGGGCGTCGTGCTCGAGAGGTTAATGACCTGCGAACTGAGGGTGATCAACCCGTCAGAGATGAGCACACTCGTAATCGCCATAATCAGCGGCATGCCAGCCGCTAACAGCGCACCGAAGGTGATGGCCAGCACCACATAAGAGATAGCGAGACCGATTGCTTCGGTGGCATCACCGTGGCCTGGGGCATCAGGGACACCGCTATATGCCACGGTGAGACCGCTGTTTCCTAGAGACTTCGTGGCAGCTTTTTGGATGTCGTTGTATTGATACTGCGTCAGGTTTGCTTGCGGTGCATCCATCGTCACCGTGACATAGGCCATCGAACCATCGTTCGAGATGGCTTGGCCAGGCGCATCAACAGAGCTCGCAAACGGGCTCTGTGCGGTGTCAACACCCTTGACTTTGCCAAGGTCCGTAACTGCCTGCTCAATGACAGTCTGATCGGAGGTTATTTTGGTGCCCTTGGGGGCAATATAAATGACCTTGATGCTGGCGTTGGAGGCTGCAGGCGGGAAGCGCTCTTCCAACATGTCGAGAGCGACCTGTGCTGGCGTGCCAGGAATGTTAAACGAGGGATCGAAACGAGATCCAAAGACGATGGAGCCACCGAAGATACCGATGAGCAGCAGAATCCACGTAATGAGGACCGTATATCGTCGACGAGCAGCCCAACTACCCAGACGAAATAGGAACGCAGACATAGTCACATGATAACTGCGTTATTCAGGGCACTAAGAAAAAGTTCCGGTCGCAAAGAAGCGTTGCTTGCTTTGGAAACAGAAAAAAGTCCCTTGAATTCTCAAGGGACTTTCTCGTGGTGGCAAGTGAGGGATTCGAACCCCCGAAGGCTGAGCCGTCTGATTTACAGTCAGATCCCTTTGGCCGCTAGGGTAACTTGCCGTTGCGGTTCATCATGATTACTCATGACTAAGTGCCCCTCAACAATACCGGGGCAAGGCAATAGTTGAAAATCGTCTCTGCGTTATCCCGCAGAGGGAACCTTGCTGGCGTATTCATTTGCCTTGTTTGCAACGTCCACCATGTACTTTGGCACCTGGTTATATCCAAAGACTGCGTCCTGCCAACCCTGTGGCGTGGAGAGGTCTCCTCCGGAGTAGCAGAGGTAGCGGCCAGCAGCGAGAACTGAGTCATCGATGTTCTGGCCGTCTTCGTTGCCGTCATTGTTTCCGTCGCTGTGCCAGGCAGCCCAGGTGGGAGGCACTATCTGCATCGGCCCCACAGCGCGGTCGAACTCCGCTGTGCCGTCAAAGTTTCCGTCATCAAAGTCAGGCAATGCCTTGGTGTCGTTCTTGCCATCCAGGGGAATGCCAAAGATGGGTTCTGACATATTGCCATCGGGCAAAATCTTCCCACCAAAGATGGTGCCGTGATGAGACTCAACCCAGCCAATGCCGGCCAGGGTATTCCACGACAGGTGACATTCAGGATCAACAACAGAAAGACCTATCGCAACCCCGGCATAAGCGGTGAGGGCTCTCTCCGGGATTCCGGTCTGTTGGGATGTTTCTTTCACCCATGCAGGGTCCGCAAGTTCAGAAATCGGGCTGTGTGCCAACTGGTCCAGCGTGAGATCAGCAACGTGAGGCGGTGCAGCCAGCGCAGGCGCAAAAGGCCCACCTGCAGCAGCATTCTGATTCGCTTGGGAACAGGACACAAAGCCCCAAATAGATAGCCCAATAACCGCAATCACGATGAGTGTGCGGTTACGTCGAACTTTCTTAGATGCCATCTGAATCCATTCTCTAAGCCCCGGCTGACAATCTGCCGAAGACGGGCTGGATAACATGGACTCATGGCTGATTCATCATTTGACGTAGTAAGCAAGGTCGACAAGATGGAGACCGATAACGCCCTCAACCAGGCAATCAAAGAGGTTGAGCAGCGTTACGACTTCAAGAACGTCGGCGCCTCCATCGAGTGGAGCGGCGAGAAGATCCTCATGAAGGCCAACTCGGAAGAGCGCGTGAAGGCAATCCTCGAAGTTTTCGAGCAGAAGCTGATCAAGCGTGGCATCTCCCTGCGCAGCCTCGACGCTGGTGACCCTTTCCCCTCGGGTAAAGAATTCCGCATCGAAGCCAAGATGAAAGAAGGCATCGACCAGGAGAACGCCAAGAAGGTCACCAAGCTCATCCGCGATGAAGGCCCCAAGTCGGTCAAGTCACAGATCCAGGGCGACGAAGTTCGTGTCTCTTCCAAGAGCCGCGATGACCTGCAGGCAACCATGGCTCTGCTCAAGGGAGCAGACCTTCCGGTTGCTCTCCAGTTTGTGAACTTCCGCTAAACAATCGCATTCTTCACGCGCAGCCTGGCTCCTAGCCGGCTGCGCGTGTGCGTTAACGGCACAGCAGTTCCCCAGAGATTTGCCGTCAGCACCCCGGCAGAAACCAAAACCAAGCAGACTACTGTGCCCAGTGCAGGGGTCTCTCCTAGGAGAGGTATAGCGCCCAGCGTTGTCAGTACGGGACTCACACTTCCCATCAGTGCCGCGCGACTGGCACCGAGGTTCGTGATGGCGAATGAATACAGCAGCGTAGAAATGATCCCAATAACAACACCTTGGAGCACTGCGTAGGTCAACATCTCTGAGAGGACTGCACCGCCGGTGAAGAGGGTCGTGTGAAGCAGTCCCGTTTCGATGAAGACGCCAGACATCACACTGGAAGGCACTGCCAACAAGACAACAATGTCGAGTGGTCGATAACTCGTTTTAGAAACCGCCAAAACATAGAGAGACCACAGTGCTCCGGCCGTGAGAAGCAATCCCACTCCCGCAAGATGTGCAGCTCCGCTACCCTGCATCGCCACGACGACCCCCGCCGCAATACACGCTATGCCGAACCACCTGGCCGTGGCGAAATGCGTGCCGAGAACTGCCCCGAAGATCGTAATAAAGACCGGGATCGTTCCGGGTGGAATTGTTCCCACCAGTGCAGCAGAAGTCGCCGCGCCTCCTAGCTGAACCAGCATGAGGAAGGGGAACCCGCCGCCGATGGCAATGAGCACTGTCCAGTACCAGGGCTGGCGACGCATGATGCGGATTGTCTTCGGAATGACCGGGATGAGGAGGAGTGAGGGAACGCCGAACCTCAACAGGGCAACATCTCCCGGAGTGAGAGACGTATTGCCAGCAGCACGAATGCTCAAGGCAAAAGTTGACCAAATGAGAACTACCGCCCCCATTGCGAGATATCCCCACTTCATCCGTGTTGTCTTCATGCCTCAACGCTAAGCAAAAACGCGAAGCAGGCGATTGCCATTTATCGCGCAACAGAGGCAATTTAAGCAATAATCTGCCAATATATCTTTATGGACAGCATAGATAAGCAGATTTTGTGGGAACTTCAGCTAGATGGCCGCTTGAGCAACCAAGATCTTGCAGACCGGGTTGGGCTTTCCCCCTCGCCTTGCTTACGCCGCGTAAGACAGCTCGAAGAAAGTGGTGTCATCACCGGATACACCGCACGCATTAGTTCCCGTGCAGTAGATCTCGACGTGACGGCCTTTGTCCGCATCACAATGAATTCACACAGTGCAGATGTTGTTGCTGATTTGGAAGAGCGCATCCGCGGCGTTGCCCGCATCGTTGAGGCATATCTAATGTCAGGCGGTGCCGATTATCTGCTCAAAGTGATGGTGAAAGACCTCACCGAGTTTGAAGAATTCATTCGGGACGATGTCCGAACTCTGCCGGGAATTGCGTCGATAGAAACATCCTTCGCATTCGGAGTGACAAAATCTCCCACTCCCCTGCCCGTGAACTAGTTACTTAAACCCAAGGACTTCTTCGCCCCAGGCTTTACGAATGTCGCCATCAGGGTCGTTCTCAATGGTGTCGGTGCCATTGATAATCAAGGTGCTGCGAGACTGCTCGTCATATCGAGGCCAAGCAAGATCCTGTCCGGTTTCAGAATCCACCGTGACGGGGTTAGCTGTTCGGGCAAAGCTCAACCAGCGCGCCATGATGCGGCGTGAAATCTGCTTGGCCTCCTTGAGACCACCTAAGCGGAATTGCAGTGCCTTCTTCTCCGAGAGCTTGTCGGGCAGGGTGCCAAAGACATAGGGCAACTCGGTTGCGTGGCTTGCTCCGATACCGAGCAGTTTCATGAGCGGTGGTGCTTGGTCGAATCGATACATCCAGGTGGGTGCCACCTTAGAGTGGGCTTCGGCCACCCAAATGGAAGGCATGCGGAAACCTGCATCGCGGGCTATTTCCATGCCGCCCTTTTGCTTGGGGAACTCAGGGTATTCCGCGATGATGCCGGGTTCCAGATTCTTGAGCTTGGGATTGTCCTTAGCCACAAGCTCAAACATCTCGTTGATGGCAGATTCACTAATCGGCATCAGGGGCGACTTCATCAACTTGAACAGTGCTGCCTCGTCATGGTTGGTGCCAATAATCAGCGGAACCTTGATCTGCTTTCCTGCACGGAATGCCGCAACCGGATATCCCGGGATCAAGTCACCATCCACGATGGGCGCAAAGGCCACGGTTCCCGGCCAAGTTGTGGCCACGTGGTCGAGCAAATGGGTAGTTTGCTTGGCGAGAGTCACTGCATCAATCTCACGCAACCGTTTCGCTGCATCTTTCGCCTCAACCCCAATGAGATCTAGATAAGCCTGGGCAACCAGAGCAGCACGCTCGGGCTTATAGACACTCGTTGCAGGTGAACTTTCGGCAATCGCGCGGTGGAAGAGTCCTTCCGCCGACGGCATTGTCATCAAGGTAGTGACACAACCTGCACCAGCAGATTCACCAAAGATGGTGACGTCATCTGGATTGCCGCCAAAGGCGGCAATGTTCTCTTTGACCCAGTTCAAGGCCAGCAAGATATCCCGCATGCCCAGGTTGGAATCGAACGGATCTGCAGGGTCACTGAACGAAGTGAAGTCCAGGAAGCCGAGGGCACCAAGACGGTAGTTGATGGTGACAACCACGACGTCACCGGTTTCGGCGAGCGCACGACCGTTATAGACAGGCTGAGCAGAGAAGCCAATGAAATACGCTCCACCGTGAATCCAGAACATGACGGGTCGCTGTCGAGTGTCCCCTTCAGCGCGGGGCGGAGCCCACACGTTGAGGTTGAGACAGTCTTCGTTGATCTCCACACCCACGGGCAGGGGAATGACCTTGGTGGGTTCTTGTGGTGCTGCGCTGCCAAACTCGAGAGCATCCCTCACGCCTGTCCACGGCTGAATAGGAAGCGGGGCCTTCAATCGCAGTTCTCCCACAGGTGGGGTGGCATAGGGAATGCCGAGCCAGCGGTGGGTATTGCCATCGCGGGAACCGCGAACAGTGCCCGCCGTGGTGGCAACGAGAAGGGTGGGGTCAGCGAATGCGTCCATAGTTCTAAAGGTATGCCTTAAGCCAGCGGGTCAGTTCATCAAATGCATGGTTACGCACCGGGCGCGCAGAAAGCACCACATCGTGCATGGCGTTCTCAATACGTGAAAGAGTGACGAGTTTGCCTAGTTGGTGCACACGTGCCGCCACGATGTTCACATCAATGGCGACATCCGCTTTCAACATGTCCGGACTCCATCTGGGCACGAGCAGGCTTCGGGTGGAAAGCCACGTGAACACGGGCACGGGGATATCCAGTCCTGCCGCTACTTGGGCATGGCCGGTGAGAACAGCATTGAGCCAGGCAGGACGAACCGGGAAACCGTGCTCTGGCCGCCAGTCATAGTTGAACTCCCATTCACCGTCTTTGTTCTTATCCACCGTGCGGGAGTAAAAACCAAAGTCAATGCTGGGCATCTTGGACTTGGGGTTAATCTTTGTTCCTGCGCGAAGCACGGGTGCCACCAGCGCACGCGCTGCAGCAGTGAGTTGATACTCCAACCAGGGGCTGTTGAGCACGACGGCATCAGCCCGGTCGGGGTAGCGGTTTGCCCACAGGCTAAAGATGAGTCCGCCAGTGGAATGGCCCATCACAACGAGCTTGCGACCTTCCAAAGCTTTGTCGTTGGCGCCTGACTTCTTGGAGCCGTGGCCCATCACTTCGAGAGCTGCCTCGATGTCTTCGTCATAGTCAGCAAGGTTCTCAATGAAACCCTCGGACTGGCCGGGGCGAATACTGCGGCCGTATTTGCGTAGATCGAGGGCATAGAACTGAGCACCCTGCGAGCGCCAATACTCTGCCAAGTTCTTTTGGAAGAAATAGTCAGACCAGCCATGGATGTAGAGGACATCTGTATTGGCAGCGACTTGTGTGGATCGCCCAAAAAGTCTGTCGAGAAAGCCAGGTTGCTTCGGAGCTGGAGCCTTCACAATCGTCGCAACAACGGTGCCTTCAGAATCTGGAGTGAGCTCCAGCGTTGCCTGAACGAAGCCGTCACCGAGGACGTCTTCTGTCCACGTCACTGTCTTTTCCACAATCCCATTCTCACCTACGAAAGTTGAAGTGTGTCTGTGAATTGGGTTCGACTACCGTGTGGAGTTTGTCCACTCTGCAAGCTGTTGAGCAATCTCCAGGAACCTCAATCTTCCTGAGGCGACATTAATAACGAATTCATACGCTTCGTCATCCTCGAGTTCGATGAAGATTCCGTTGAGTGCATAAAACGAGATGAGGCTTGCCCACCCAAGTCTTTTGTTGCCATCGACCAGTGGGTGGTTTCCCACAATTGATTCCAGCAAAGCAGCACCTTTGTCGGCCAGCATGGGGTAGGACTCCGCACCAAAGACAACGGATTGAGGACGCAGCGCTGCCGAATCGAGTAGGCCAAGATCTCGAACATCTTGAACCCCGAGCAAAGCAGCTAGGTCGAGTAAATCTTCAGTGCTGAGGTATTTGACGTCCGTCATTTGCCCAGACGGTCAAGCACATTGGCATATCGCTTGAGGGCAAAATCAAAAGCGGCAGAGACCTCAGCTTTGTGAGCACGACGAGCGTATGCCTCATCAATGGCCATCACAACTGCCTGCTGTTTACTGACACCTTCGCGCTCAGAAAGAGCCGCAAGATGCGCTTCTTGTTCGTCTGTCAGACGCAATGTCATTGCCATAACTCAATGATACCACTGTGGTATCACTTAGGTAATGCTCACAATGCTGCAGAAACAGCCCGCCACAACTCCTGGAGTTGTAATGCCATCAATGGAGAGGTCAACTCTGGATAAGAAGAGAATCCGACTATCTCTATCTCATTCATGCGGTCGATGTAATAGAACTGCCCATAGATACCCAGCATGACCACAATGCCCTGCTCAACATCTGGTCGCCAGAGTTGGTTGTGATACGAACCGACAGGGAAGAGTTCTGCGTATTCGCTGCGGCTAAATGCCTCGGTCAGCGCTGGATCGGTCCTGAAACATTCTTCGACCCAAGCCTGGGGAATGACCTGTTCTCCCTGGAGGTTCTTTCCCTCGTTGGCCAACATGTGTCCCCAGCGATAGAAATCACGAAGACTCAGATTGAGATGCCCCTCAACAATAGGTCTGCGGAAAGCATCTGTATTGAGTAGTGCCGGAAATTCAGGCCCAGTGCGTTGATACAAGTTCTCGTCATACAGTTGCGCAGCTGGGACGCCATAGACGGATTCCAGAATCAGGGGAAACAAGTTGGTGTTGTAGCTGGCGTAGTTGAACACCGTTCCAGGGGCACACTCTGTGAGGGTGAGATTCTCTTCCACAAACTTGAGGGTTCCTAGGTTTGTTTCTGGGCCCCAGTAACCGACTCCGCGGGCGTAGGTGTAATACATCGAATCAGGGAACTCGTAGTGCTCCTCTGTGTGTATGCCGGTTGCCATATCCAGCAGATGCTGAACACTCACGTCTGCCCATGCCGGGATTTCTTTTAGCTCCGGAACGAACTCCCACACTTTTCGCTGTGGATCGAGAAGACCGTCAGCTACCGCTATACCGATGTGCATGGTGGTCAAAGTTTTTGTGCAGGAATGGCAGAGGTGCTGATCACTTTCCTTCATGCCGTTGAAATAGTTTTCATAGACAACCTTCCCGCGGTGGCTAATCAACAGAGCATCTGAGTGCACTCGGCGATTGAGGAAGTCTTCAAACTCAAGCGGTCCTTGTGAAAGGGGGTCCATGATCTTGACCTGTGACACGTCCAAGGTCGGATCATACGTCAGCGGGTGTGCTGGCGTGGTTGGCTCGAACACATAGGAAGGCATCCGCTCGCCGCTGGTGATTTGACCACGCGCTTGGTTCCACGATTTATCCCAGGTCTGGTCGGAGTATCCGAGCTCAGCAAGCTCTGCGGGTGACCCCGTTGGCTCCTGAAATCTCATCACCACTCCTTCCGCTCAACCTGTTTTGTTGTGTTGTTTGCTCAGCATAATGTTTTTCAGAATCTTGAACAAGCATTTAGTTTTTTGTAAAAAGTTCACTATTTACTTGACTTAAAGTCAGATTAATAATTGAGTTACTGTTCAAATGCGTTTATTTCTACTCGCAACTCTCTAAGGAGCCAATGATGTCTCAACAAACCACGACCGACCCAACCGGGTTGGTGAAAAACCGCGTAGGGATGTGGGGAATCGTATTCTTCGTCGTCTCCGCCGCAGCGCCTTTGACTGTTATCACCGGATCTCTCCCCGCAGCTCTGCTTTATGGCGGTAACGGATTTCCCGGAGCGATGATTCTTGCTGGAATCGTTCTGCTGTGCTTCGCAGCCGGATTCACCGCGATGAGCCAGCACGTAAAAAACACCGGTGCGTTCTACGCCTATGTCACACGAGGCCTGGGTCGACCACCCGGCATTGGTATCGCCTTCGTGACCCTAGCGTCCTACATCCTGCTCTCACTGAGCTTCTATGGCTTGATTGGCTTCTTTGGAAACATAGCCTTTGCTCAGGTCTTCGGAGTGGATGTTCCTTGGTACGTCTTCTCAATTGTCGCGCTTGTCGCAATTCTTGCCCTGAGCTACCGCCAGGTAGATGTAGGCGCCAAGGTTCTCGGCGT
>ERZ650308.1060-NODE-1060-length-14574-cov-5.287485_pt1 | contig 14574 bp, 18 predicted proteins | sample MGYA00376244_ERZ650308 | MGnify/ENA primary metagenome ERZ650308 (study PRJEB26733, sample SAMN07839295) | wastewater metagenome | biome: small river; feature: stream; material: water | place: USA: North Carolina | collected 2016-04-26 ...
CACGCTCGGGCAGGGGATCGACCTGCGCCGCGCCGTCACGCGCGCGCTGATCCCAGCCGAGGCGATGCGCGCCGCGATCGCCGCCGCCGGTGGGGTCGTCTCCGACGCCGCGCGCGCGCTCGGGATCACGCCCGAGGGGATCGAGGCGCGGCTCGCGCGCGACCCCTCGATCTGGCCCGACGGCGTGCCGCGGCGGCGCCGCGCCCGCCCACCGCGCGAGACGCTGGCGGAGATCGAGGCGCTGATCGCGGCGCACGGGGGCGTCGCCGCGACCGCGCGCGCGCTCGGCGTGACGAAGCAGGCGATCAGCGGTCGGCTGCACACCGCGAGGCGTCGCGCGGGGTGATCACCCGGGCGCCTGCGCGAGCTGGCGGGGTCGAGCGCCGTGAGCAGCCAGCCCACGCGGTGCAGCGTGGCGGACAGCTCGGCGCCGGCGGTGGGCGGCAGCGTGAGCGCGCGCTCGAGCGGGGCGAGCAGCTCGAGGCGGACGGCGTCGGGGGTGGTGAACATGCCCGCGGGTATCGGGCGGGGGCGGGGGAGGTTGCGCGCCACATCACACCCAGGGGTGATTGCGCGGTCTCGCGACTTCCGTTCAGACTCGGCACGCTCGACCATGCCGCGCCGCAAGACCGCGCCTGGGCCTACGACGCTATTCCCGTCCAACGTTCCGCGCCTCGCGCGCCTCACGGGCGGCAACATCGTGCCCGGCACACACAACTCGCGCCCCGTGTACGCAACGGACGACGCCGCGCGCCGCTGGGTCTGGAAGAAGGAGATGCGGGCCGACGACGTGCTCGCTGAGGCGCTCGGCTGGCTCTTGTCTCGCGCACTGGGCGTCCCGACGCCCGACGCGGCGACGGTCGGGATGCGTGGCAGCGCGTCCTGGGCGACGGAGCTGATCGACGCACCGCTGCATTGGGGGCAGCTTCGCGGCGCGGTACTCGTGAATCCAGACGCCGTGGGCGCGATGATCGGGCTCGACGTACTCCTCGGGAATCCCGACCGACACGCCTCGAACATCTTGTGCGTGCCGCAGCCATCGGCAGACGAGCTCTTCGCCTATTCGATCGACCTCGCGGCCTCGTGGGCCGGCGACCCGAAGGGCTTCGACGCGAAAGCACTCGACGTGCCGACGGTGGACCTGGTGATCCCGCCCGAGATCCCGGTCGACCTCATCCGTGCGGGCGCGTATGCTTTCGCGCAGCGCGCTCAGGACCTTCCGGTTGCGGACGTTCGGAGCTACGTAGCCGAGGCATGTGACCTGGTCGACGATCCAGACGCCGCCCTGCTGGACAAGACGTTGCAGCGCCGCATCACGTATCTCGGCACGCTGCTCGACCAATACCTGCCTCTGATGGAGGCCCGCGAACCATGACTGCCCAGTACCGCCTCGTGCACTTCGTGCCCGATCCGTTCCTGGGCGGACGTGTGCCCATCGCTGCGCTGCTGCGAACACCCGACGGCGTGCAGGTCGTGCGTGTGCCTCACCTGCCTGGGCCGCACTGCCTCGGTGGCCGCGCGCGCGCGGCCACCGTGCAGCTCGTCGTTGAGGACCTCGAGGCGGTAGCCGATCGCCGCTTCGATGCGTTGCCGGCGAGCGTCGGGCCGCAGATCCTCCTCGGTGATCACGCGCACGTACCCGCGGGCGCGGACGACCCCGCGAAGTGGCTCGCGCTCCTGCTCGACGGCGCGTCGCCACCGGCGGCACGGGACGCGCCGACGACGCACCACGCGCCCCGGCGTTCGTCGATCGGGTACCAGTGGCTCACGAACTACAAGGTCGCGAGCTACGTGAAGAAGACGTTTGAGCCCGGCCGTGACCTCGACGGGTTCTTGTCCAACGCCAGCGCGCTCGGCGCCGTCACGCACTACGTGCCGGGCAAGCGTGAGGTGCTGCTCATGGAACCGCTGATCCCGACGCGCCCGCAGTGGCAGGACGACGTGCGCGAGGTCGCGCGGACGTTCGGCGCGTACAAGACCGCCGTTAAGAGCGGCGGCAAGCTACCGCTCGCGCCGCGGTTCGTCGTGTACGTGCTTGAGGGCGGAAAAGGCAAGCAGCTTGACGCGATCGACGCTGACCTCTCGAGCTTCGCCGACGAAATCGTGAACGTGACCGCGAAGCAGGTGCGCCGCGACTTCCTCGACCGCGTGCGCGAGGTTGGCGCGACGTTCAACCAAGGCGAGATGCTCGGCTGAAGCCTGGCGCTCTGTCCGGTCGTCGGGAAGGCCTCGGCCCGCTGCCGTTGCCGGAGCGGGCCGAGGGGTGGTTGGCAGGCTCGGCACCCGTGCGCTCGGGTCCAGGCGCGTCCGCGGTGTGCACCCCGCTCGCGCGCGCGGCGTCGTGCTCGACGCCTCACCTGCGACGAGCGTAGCACGCGCGCGGTCAGCGCAGGAGCACGCGGCGCGTCCAGCCGTCGCCCTCGCTCGCGCGGTGCAGGGCGCGGTCGCGCGCGCAGCACACCGCCGAGCAGAACGGCATGTGCGCGGGCGGCGAGCCGTCGTGCCACTCGATCGCGACGAGGATCGGGCGGCCGCGGAAGCAGGCGGCGCAGGTTTGGCAGACGTGGGTGCCGGGCAGATCGAATTTCTTGCTCATGCCCCATGGACGCGCGGCGCGCGCACGGTCTGACAGATGATCACTCTCGGGAGTGATTCACGCGCGGGAGAAACGACATCGCCCCCGCGCCGCGTGAGCGGGCGGGGGCGACGGCGTGCTGCGTGTCCCATGCGCGGCGCAGCACCGCGGGCGACCGGCGGGAGCGACGCCGGGGGACGTGGAGAGGGAGCGCGCGTGATCGTCAGCGCTCCCCGCGCTCGCGCGCGCCCGCCTGCGCGATCACCAGCGCGCAGTGCTCGCACGCCGCGGGCAGCTGCGGCGCGCGCGCGACCGCGTTGCGCACGGCGCAGTAGTAGCAGCGCGCCATGATGGGCGGCGGGGGAGGGGGCGCCGGTGGCGGCATCCACGGCAGCGTCACGCGAGCCGCTCGCGCAGGGTGACGCGCGGCCACTCGCCCGTGTTGGGGTACGTGCGCACGACGCCGGGCGAGAACGTCACGACGACGCACGCGTCGTACTCGCCGGCGGCGATCTCGCTCGCCGTCCGCGTCGCGGTGACCTCGCTCTCGGTCGCGGTCGTGGCCGTCACGGTGGCGGTCTTGGTGATCGTCGCGCCGCTGCTGCCGCGCCGGCGGAGCATGACGGAGACCGGGCCGGTGACGCCGGTGAGGTCGGCGCTCACGTAGAAGACGAGCGGGTCGGTGTCGCCGACGAGGTACGTGCTCACGGGTCAGGCCTCCGCGCCGCGCGCGCGCGGCGAGTGATGGTCGGGACGCGGGCGGCGCGGACCGCCACGCGCGCCGCGGCGGTGCGCGCCGGGGGACGCAGCGCCGCCAGCCGTGGCGCGGCGCGGGGCTGGGCGACGCGCGCGACGAAGCCCGCGCGCACCGCGACCGGCCCGGTCGCCGGGATGGCGGGCGGCAGCGCGGGCAGGTACGCGTCCGCGACGGCCTCGCTCGCCGCCAGCGCCTCGGCCAGCGCCACCGTGGCGGCGAGCTGGGTCGCCAGCGTCTCGGCGAGGCTCGAGGACTCGGCCAGCCCCACCCCGAACGCCTGGCCGGCCGCCAGCGCCTCGGCGACCGACGCGGACTCCGCGAGGGTCGCGAGCAGCGTCGCGCTGGCCGCGAGGACCTCCGCGCCCGCCAGCGACTCCGCGAGGGCCGCGGCGTAGCGCGCGCTCGCGCCGACGGCCTCGGCGAGCGTCGCGCTCTCGCTCAGGGCCGCGACGGCCGCGAGCTGGGCGGCCAGCGCCTCCGCGGCGGCCCCGCTCTCGGCGAGGGCCGGGCGGTACGTCGCCGCGACCGCGAGGGCCTCGGCGACGCTGCTGGACTCCGCCACGGCGGCGGTGAGCAGCAGGCCGGCGCTCAGCGCCTCGGCCAGCGCGGCGGTCTCGCTGAGCGCCACCGTCGCCGCGAACGCGACGGCCACGCTCTCGCCGACGGTGGCGCTCTCTGCGAGCGCGGGCCGGTACACCGCGACGCCCGCGAGCGCCTCGCTCGAGGCCTCCGACTCCGCGACCGACGCGGTGAGCAGCAGCCCCGCGACGAGCAGCTCGGCGACGGCCGCCGACTCGGTCAGCGTCGCGGCGAACGCCGCGCTCGCGCCGAGCTGCTCGAGCAGCGCCGCCGACTCGGCGACGGCCGCGAGGTAGAGCGTCCCGCCCGCCGCGTCGAGCAGCGTCTCGTCGAACGCGCCGCGCGCGTCGGCCTCGGCGTCGAACGCGCCGCGCGCTACGACGTCAGGATCGAACGCGCCGACGCCCACGGCTCACCTCACCACGTGATCACGATCGCGTAGCCCGCGCCGCCGCTTCCGCCAGCGCCGCCGAGGCCCGGGTTCATCCCGACGCCACCACCGCCGCCACCACCGCCGCCGCGCCCGCCGTTGCCGCCGGCCGCGCCCGCGGTCGATGCGGTGATCGTGGTGCCGCCACCACCGCCGCCGCCGCCGCCCATGGTGCTGTTGCCGTCTGCGCCGTTAGCGCCCGCGGTGGGGCTCGCGCCGTCGTTGCCCTTGGCCGCGCCGGTGCCGGCCGCGTACACGCCCGAGAGTCCGCCGGCTGTGCCGCCGACGATCGCGGGCGTGGCGTTGTGGTGGCCACCAGTGCCGCCGCCGCCGCCACCGTAGAGCGAGCCACCGCCGACGCAGCTCGTGGGCGTGGCGGTCGAGCCCCCGCCGCCCCCGCCGCCAAACTCCGCGTTATGCGTGGTGATCACGGTGATCGGTCCGTCACTGCCGGTGCCACCCGCGACGCCCGTCCCGCCCTTGTTGCCGCTCACGCCGGGGTTGCCGCCCTGTCCGACCACGGCGGTCCCGCTGGTCCCGGCGCTCGCCGATCCGCCGCCGCCGCCACCGCCCGTCGCGGTCGCGCTGATCGTTCCGCCCGCGCCGCCGCCGCCACCGTACGCCGCCGAGAACGTCCCGAAGCTCGTGGTGCCGCCGATGCCGCCCGCGTTGCCGGCCGCGCCCGCGGCGCCCGGCGCGCCCGCGGCGCCGCCCGCGCCGATCGTCACCGTGACGGTGGCGCCGAGGTCGCTCGCGAGCAGCGTCTCGCGCACGAACGCGCCGCCGCCGCCGCCCGCGCCGCCCTTCGCGACGATGGCCGTGGCGAGCGACGCGCCCGCGCCGCCGCCGCCGCCGCCGCCCCAGAGATTCACGAACACGGCTTTCGGGGTGAAAGACGTCGGCTTCGTCCACGTGTTCGCGCCGACGGCGCTGAAAACTTGCACGTCGACCGGCGCGGCGTTGGCGCCGACCTTCGGCACGCCGCCCGACGAGAGCACGATCACGTCGCCGTCGGCGTTGACGATCAAGGCCTCGCCGGCGAGCAGTGTCCCGCTCCAGATCGCGAACGCGGCGCCGTTGTTCACGCGGAGCGTGACGACGTTGGAGCTGCTCGCGTGGTCGTTGCGGACCACGAGCATCTTGACGTTGCGGACGTTGCCCGCGCTCGGCGCGCTCACCACCGTCGTGGTCGTGGCGGTCACGATCGCGGTGTTCTGCTGGTCGGCGCCGGCGAACGCGCCCGAGGCCACGACCAGGTCGACGTACGACGCGTGCACGTCGATGTCCGCGGTCGTCGTCGTGACGACCTCGATCACGTCGCCGGTTTGCAGGTTGATCATGGCGCGCTCTCTTTCAGCTGAGCGTGATCGTGAACGTCACGGCGAGCTGGTCGCCGACCTGCAGGCTGCGCTGCGTGAACGCGAGGGCGTGGTTCATGGTGCCGGCGCTCGCCGCGGTGAACAGCGCGGCCTTCTGCGCGGCCTGCGCCGCGGTCGCGCAGGTGAACGTGTTGCTGACGGTCGTGGTCGTGGTGCCGTTGGTATGCGCGACGGTGCCGGCCGCGCGCGCGAGGCCGTTCGCCGCGATCTCGTTCGAGAGGGTCGTGCTCGCCGCGTTCTCGGTGAGCGCGTCGTTCGACAGCGCGATGAACCGCAGCCCCGACGCGCCGGGCGACGCGCTGTAGCCCTGCACGTGCAGGAAGTCGATGCCCGCGTTCGTCTTGACGTTCCAGACGAGCTCGGGCTCGTCCACGTCGACGTACGACCGCGCGTCGGGCACGAGCAGCCCGGTGCGCGGGTCGCGGACCCAGTCGCGCGGGCGGCGGTGCGCGACCAGCGCGCTCGCGCGCCGCAGCACGATCCGGTCACCGAGCAGGGTCTTGGCGAGCAGTCCGGCGGCGGCCTGCGCGCCCATCTCGAGGCGGTCGAGCAAACGCATGGGGAACGTCTCCTGGTGGGTCAGGCCGCGGCGCGCGCGAGCGCGGCGGCGAGGGTCAGCGGGCCGAGCTTGTCGTCGGCGCCGAGGTCCGCGCGCTGCTGGAACCGGCGCACGGCGCCCGGGCCCCAGTTGACCAGCCGGCGGATCGCGCACGCGGCGACGAGCGCGTCCTCGCCCTGGGCGTCGGTGCGCGTCGGCGCGGCCCACAGCGACGCGAGCTCGTGCTCGACGAGCGCGCGCGCCGTGTCCGTCGCCGCGACGTGGTGGCCCTGGAGGTACGGGAACACGTCGAGGTCGTCGGGCGTGTCGGGCACCAGGTCTGGCTTGATCGCGCCCGCGCGCACCATCGCGGTCCAGGAGCGGAGCGCGTGCGCCTCGCGGCCCGGCAGCCGGCCGGGCACGTGCGGGACGTAGCCCGCGGCCTCGGTGTCTCCGGCGGCGTAGACCTGCGGCAGGGCGATCACGACGGGCGAGCCGGGTCCGATCCACCCGCGCCAGTCGTAGCCGGTGTGGTAGCCCGGGTGGTCGTACGCCGTGTGCCCCTGCGACAGCGCGGGGAAGCGCTCCGCGCACGCGGTCACGATCGCGCGCGCGAGCCCGCTCGCGACGACGCGCCGGTCTTTGTACGCCGCCTCGGCGTTCCAGACGATCAGCTCGGCGCCCACGTCCGCCGCGCGCTGCGCGGTCGCGACGAAGCGCTCGACCACGCGCGCGACGGAGAGCGAGCCGGTCGCGACGTTGCGCGCCCAGCCGTCGCACCCGACGCCGACCCAGACGCGCGCCGCGGGCAGCACCGCGCGCACCGCGAGCACGGCGCCCGCGAGGTGCGCGACGTGCCCGCTCGGCGCCGCGTGCAGCTGCACGATCGGCGGGCGCGCGCGCCGGAGCAGCCGGGTCGCGGCCGGGGCAGCGGCGGCCTTCGCGAGTCCGTCGCCGGACCAGAGAGTGAGAGCGATGCCGGGTACGACGCTAGCCACGCTCCGCCCTCCGCGCGCGCATCCAGTGCACCCCGGCCATCGTCCAGCACGCGCCGACCAGCACGCCGCCGAGCACGTAGCCGATCACGGCGGCGAGCGGCGTCGGCGCGGCGCGCGTGAGCACGTCGTACGCACCGACCACGACGCTCGCGAGGGTCAGGCCCGCGGCGGCCACCATGGGGCGCGGACGCGCGCTCACGGCGCGCTCGCGTCGCCCGCGAGGGCCGCGTCGGGGGCCGCGTCGGGGGCCGGCGTGCTGCCGTTCTCGACGCGCAGGCACGCGTGCGCGGTCATCAGGGTGCGCGCGCCGGGCGCGGTGCCGACCCACGTGCCGGCGTAGGCGCAGCGGCCGAACTCGAGGTCCGAGCGCATGCCCCACACGGGCTTGGCGTTGAGCGTCTGCGCCGCGCTGCACCCGCTCAGCGCGCCCGCCGCGGCCAGCCCGAGCACCAGCGCGGCCGCGCCGCCCCCGCGGTGCAGCAGCGTCGAGACGAGCCCCACGATGGCGCCCGTGACGCCGCCGGCGCCGCCCGGCGGCAGTTGCCCGCCGCGGCCCGCCACGATGTCGGTGATGCGCACGCCCGCGAGCAGCGCGACGAGCACGCCGGCCCACTCGCCGGGCAGGCGGCCGACCCACGCGAGGGCGACCAGGCCGGCGATCGCCACCACATCGGTGATGCCCTCCATCACGCGCTGCACGTTGCCCTTTGCGGGCGCACCGCCGGGCTGCGACGCGCGGGGCTTCGGCGTGCCAGAGAGCGGGGTCACGGGCTCGATGCTCATGGGGCGTCGTCCTTTCGCCGGCGCGCGGCCGGCACTGGGCAGAGGCGTTGGTCCACCGGACACGGCGCGAGGCGCCGTGTGTCGTCGTCGGGGCCGGCGGTACCCTCGGGCGGCAGCCCGAGCTCGGCCCGCATCTGGGCGCGGCCCTCCTCGCGGCCGATCTCCAGCGCGAGGCTCACCGCCGAGTGCGCGTAGCCGGTCGCGTAGCTCGCGAGCGTCGCGTGCTCGGACGCGGGCATGTACGCCCACGCGTCGATGCGCTTGTGGTTCTTGTCCGCGTGCTCGCCGATCTTCTCGACGAGCGCGCCGTGCATCCGCTCGAGCAGGCGCGTCACGCTCGCGAAGCGGAGCGAGCCGCTCGAGCTCATTCGCAGCGCCCGCGCGCCACGCACCCGCGGATCAGCTCGAGGTCCTGCCACGCGGGCGCGGGGTCGATCACCGGCCCGGTGTACGCCTCGCTCCACGTCGGGCCCATGTCGTCCGCGGGCGCGAGGCCGGGCGACATGAGGCAGTCGCGGCACACGATCAGCGGGTGGCAGCCCGCGGGCACGGGCGCGTTGTACGGCCACGAGCACAGGTGCCCGAGCCAGCGCCAGCGCGTCCACGTGAGCCAGTGCGTGAGCTCGTGCCCCGCCGCGCGCCGCAGCGCGAGGTAGCCCGCCGTGCACGCCGGGTCGACCTCGACGAACGCCGCGCCCGCGACGTACCGCCCGCACGCGCCGCCGGCGAGCGCCGCGGGCCGCACGACCACGTCGGCCGCGCCTTCGCTCGTGAGCTGCCACGCGGGCCCGAGCGCCGCGAGCGCGGCCAGCTCCGCGACGAGCTCGCGCGCCTGGTCGTCGCGCCATGGCGTGCCGTCGAGGCCGGGCCCGAGCGCGACGCGCACGGTGCCGTAGGTGATGGGGTCGTTCTGCGACGGCACGCCGCACGCGGCGAGCGCCGCGAGCGCGGTGAGCAGGGCGAGGGTGCGCATGGATGTGCCTTGAGCGCGCGCCGTCGCCGCGCGCGGTGGTCAGGGGCTGAACGTCGTGTCGTCGAAGTCGACCGTCTCGCACGGCGCGCCGTACGCCGCCTCGATCGCATCGGCGAGCGCGTCGCGCCCGGCGTTGAAGCGCCGCACCATCGTCTGCCACAGCGCGCCGCCGTAGAAGTTCGGCTCGCCGTGCAGCACGAAGCCCGGGATCTTGCCGTCGCCGTAGTCGCGGCGCGCGGTGATCAGGTACTCGATCAGCTTCCCGTCCTCGTAGCTGGTGTCCCAGTACGACGGGCCGCTCGCGAACGAGTTGGTGCCCAGCACGATGTGCCAAACGTCGACGTTGTTGTACGCCTTGCCGGGCCCGACGAAGTTGTCGATGCGGTTGCCGTGGAACGGCGAGCGCGGCGAGTGCCCGAACACGGCGGCGAGCGACCGCACGACGTACCCGCTCACGCTGAAGTGGCGCGCGCTGCCGGTGCCACCGAGGTCGTCTTGCGGCCCGACGCACACGCGCGTGAACGGGAACGACTTGCGATGCAGCACGCTGCGGAAGTCCGTGCCGCTCGCGCCGCCGATGATCGTGGCGCCGGTGCCGAAACCGCGGGAGTCGGCGGGCCCCATCCCGACGGTCACCGTGGTCAGCGGCGCGCCGCGGATCGCCGCGAGACGCGTGACCACGGCGAGCTCCGCGGCGTACGCGCCGTCCGCGCGCCGCGCGTTGCCCGCGTCGTTCTGATGCACGCCACCGCCGCCCGAGAAGTGCGCCGCGAACGTCATCGGCAGGGACGCGGCCGGCGTCCTGCGCGTGACCGCGCAGCGGCGCTTGAACGCCTCGAGAAAGTCGCTCTTGTCCGCCGCGGTCGACGCGCCGACGGTGCACGCGCCCGCCGCCCACGTCCGTTGCGCGCTGAACGTGCCGGCCGCCCCCGTCGCGTAGGAGCCGATCGCGAACGCCGCTTTCGCGTTGCCCGCGTTCGGCACCGACGCGAACGAGCCGGCGATCGTCTGCGTCACCGGCTGCGTCTCGCCGGTCCACCAGCGCGGCGCGCGCACGACGGTGGCCTCCCACGCGTCGGTGCCGGTGTCCTCCTCCCACCAGACCGCGAACGGCTCGCCGGTCCGGATGTCCGCCAGCGACGCGAGGTTGATGTGCGTGACCGCGTTGGTCGAGTGGTAGACGTAGAGCGTCGCGGCGAGCGGGTTGTGCAGGATCGTGCGGGTGTTCATCCCCACGCCCGCGGCGCTGCCGTCGTAGGTGCCGACGACCTGCACGGTGCCCGAGCCCTGCCCCATCAGGATGCCGGCCCAGTACAGGACCGAGCCGCGTTGGTGCAGCGGGGCAGCGGCGGTAAGCGCGTCGCCGGCGGTGTCGCGCGCGTAGTGGCTTTCAAGGTCGTTGAAGTTGATCGCGCCGTTCGAGTTGAGATCGCGGCACGTCGAGCCGTACGGGGCGGTGCCGCCGCTGCCGCTCACCGCGAGCGTGCGCGCGCGCGGCGAGAGGTCGACCAGCGACGCGAACTGGCCGTCGACCTTCGACGCGTTGGCGTACGCATAGAGACCGCCGCCGATCTGCGCGGGCGTCCACCCGATCGCGTTGGTGTAGACCGTGACGCTGCCCGATCCGGTCGTGCCGGTGACGGCGCAGCGCACGTCGTACCCGAGGTCGGTCGCGGTCCCGACGTACGTCAGGCCCTGGGCCCCGGCGATGTCGCTCACGACGCCGGACGGCGCGACGCGCTGCCACTGATACGCCTCCTGCACGACCGGCGAGCCGGTCCAGACGCCCGGGTCGAGCGTGAGCGTGCGCCCCTGCCCGTTCACGCCAGACAGCGACGGCGCGACCGTGTTCACCGGCGCGGTCGGCGGGGCGAACACGCCGGGCGCCTCGTCGCCCAGCTCGACGACGGCGGGGGGCGGCGCGAGGCGCTTGCCCTGGTCGGCGCCGCGGGCCAGCGCCTCGAACACGTCGTAACCGGCCGGGTACGTGCCGGCGCCGGTCGTGACGCGCGGGTAGACGGTGTACCGGCCGCTCGTCGGCACGTCGGTACCGTCGGCAGCGAAGCGGTGGCGCAGCACGAGCTGCGCGGCGGTCTGCGAGACGACCTCGACCGTCCACACGACCGGCGCCGCGGCGCCCGGCAGGAAGACGTCGAGGCTCGCGCCGCGCGCCTCGCTCATGTCCGTGACGTACCCGTCCGGCGCGGCCTGCGCGCCGATCGTGAACAGCAGGTACTCCGGCGCGGCCGCGCCGACGAAGCAGTAGCGGTTCTGGCTCACGTGAGCGTGACCCTTGCGCGGCGCGCGTAGTAGGTGATCAGGCGGGCGGCGATCGCCGGGATCGCGGCGACGCGGCTGGTCGCGTCGACCAGCGCGAACGCGAACCAGTCGCCGTTGAGCGGGCGGCCGCCGCCGTCGTTCGCGCTCAGCGCGAGCGCGCGCGCGCCGCTCGACGCCGTGCCCACGTCGGTGCTGCCACCGGACGCCGTGGTGGCGATCGGCGCGAGGCTGTTCGCGTAGAGCAGGGTGCCGGCGTTGGTGCCGTCGAACGTCATGCACACGACCGTCGGCACGTTGCTCGAGGCCCAGCCGACCGCCGCGTCGCGCCCGGCGGCGACGCCCCCGCGCTTGACGTACGCGCTCGGACCCGCGTTCGTCGTCCAGCACCACGAGCCGTTGGTGTCGCCGATCACGTCGGCGCTGTGCTCGAACACGACGCCGCCGTTGCTCCACTTGCCGACGGCGACGGCGACGTGCGGCCCGAGCGCGAGCGACCCGCACCGCAGCCACTGCGTGCCGCCCGCGGTGCGCCAGCACGGCAGCCCGCCGGTCCACGCGGTCGGCTGGTACGTCGGGCGCGCGGCCCCGGCGGCGGTCGCCGCGGTGGCCGCCAGCGACAGGTCGGCGACCGACGCGACGGGGTCGCCGGCGTTCAGCGCGCCGAGCCCCGCGCGCGGGTCGAGCACGTCGTACCAGCGCACCAGCGCGCTGCCGAGCGCCGCGGGCGTCCAGCGGCGCCGCCGCCCGGCCGCCGCGACGATGCGCGCGAGCTGGCTCACTCGTACGGCCCCTCGAGCACGGGGTTCGCCGTGCCCGCCGCGACCATCAGGTACACGTTGACGAAGCCGTTCGCCGGCACCGCGATCTCGCGGTAGTCGGTGGTGTCGGCCGGCAGCGCGGCCGAGCCGACGACCGAGCCGCTGCCGCCGATCGTCGGCCCGGGCAGCTTGCCGTCCGTGCCGAACGCGATGCCGGCGGTCGGCGAGCTCGGTGCGGTGCCGTCGACGAGGTCGGCCGCGACGGGCGCGGCGGTCTCGTTCGTCGCGAGCGTGCCCGCCGCGTCGGCCGCGGCGCGCGTCTGGTAGTAGACCACCGCGGCGCCGCCCCACAGGCGCCAGCCGCCGCCCGCGAGCGTGACCCGGCGGACCGTGGTGTCGACGAGGACCTTGTACCGGCGCACGCGGCGCGGCTCGGTCGCGAGGCGCGTGATGAGGGCGGCTTCGGTGTTCACGGCGGGTACCTCACTCTGGAGAGTCGGAGAAGCGCGGAGAGCGCGGGGCGACCGCGCGGCGGTGGTAGCGTCGCTGGATGCGAACGGGGTGGCTGCTCGGGTGCGCGGCGATGCTCGCCGGCGCGTGTAACCAACAGGCCGTGCGCGAGGCCGATCAGCTACGCGCCGAGAACGCGCAACTGCACCAGCGGCTGAGCGCGTGCCGCGACGAGGTCGCGCGCGCGGCGCCGGCGCTACCGGCGGACGCCGGTGCAGCCGCGCAGGTGCGGCTGGCCGTCGCCGCGCCGGTCGCCGCGCCGGCGCATGCCGCGCCCGACGCCGCGGCAGAGCCACCGCCGCTCGTGCCCATCTCGAGCCACCTGGTGCCGAACATCATCGGGCAGCCGGAGCTGCTCTTCACCGTGCGGCAGAGCGGCACGCGCACGATCGACGGGATGCAGTTCCGCGCCGAGCTGTTCAACAACTTCAACGACCCGGTCATGCACCGCATCCGGGGCGAGGACAACGTGTACGTGGGCGAGTCCGACGAGCGCCTCGCGCCGCGGCCGCGCGCCCCCGTGCGGGTCATGGCGCGCTGGACGCTGCACAGCTTCGACACGGCGACGAAGGCCATCGTCACGATCACGCGCGTGCACTTCACCGACGGCTCGAGCTGGGAAGGCGCGGCGCGCCAGGAGGTCGACCCGCGGATCCCCGAGCGCGCGGCGCCGGGCCGTTGATCAGCTCTCGTTCGTGAGCAGGTCCCACGCCGCGATCCGCAGGATGCCCGCCGTCGTCACGGCGCCATGCAGGTGCACGAGCACGCGCTGGCCTGTCAGGTCGGTCGGCAGCGGCACGTCGACGAGGGACAACGTCGTCCACGCGGCCGCGGCGGCGACGGGCTTGTCGACGTTCACGCCGTTGATCACGAACCGCACGGTCCCGCCGGTCCCGCCGCACTTGTAGCGGATCCACGCGCGCGCCTGCTCGGCCACCGCGGTCAGCGCCGTGGTGCCGTAGTAGCGCCGCGCGCGCGTGAACAGCAGCGGGTCGTCGCCGCCGGTCCACGTGTCGGAGCGCCAGGTGAGCGGAACGATGCTCGTGCTCGAGGTCTGCGCCGCGTACGTGTCGTCCTCGTACGTGGCCCACTGCCGGTGGATCTTCACCAGCGTGCGCGCGCGCTCGAGTTCCGCGTGCAGGCGCACGAACCCGTACGCGGTCGAGGCGCTGCCGTCGACCAGGCCGTCGCGCGTCCCGCGGCGTGGGTACGGCCACGCGGCGTTGGCCGCGACTTCGGTCGTCGGGGCGCCCACGGGGTCGACCAGCGCCTGGGGGATGCCGCGCAGGAACACGCGCCGCAGCCCCTTCGCGCTCGCGGTGCGCACGTACCCGATCTGCACCAGGTGCACCGTGCCGTCGGCCGCGAGGCCGGTCACGTCGAGCACGGCCCAGTGGATCGCCTGGCGCGTCGTGCCCGCGGCCGGGCAGTCGAGCGCCGCCGAGCCGTCGAGGCGGTTCGCCGTCACGAACGTCGCGGCGCCGCCGTTCACCGTGACGGTGATGGTCGCCGTCGCGCTGTCAGCCTCCATGAGCTGCAGCCCGACCAGCCAGCACGACACGCCGGGCGAGCGCGTGGCGAGCAGCGAGACCGTGAGCGGCGTGGCGGCGCCGGTGTCGTACGCCAGCTGGCATTCGGCGATCTGCTCGACCGCGCAGGCGAGGAGCCACGCGAGGTCTTCGCACGCGCGCCGGCCGTGGCCCGCGGCGACAGGCAGGCCCACGGCGAGCCCGCCGAGGGGCATGGGCGACGGGCGCGGCAGGACGGGAGTGGGCATCAGCGCGTCTCGTACGCGGTGACGGCGAGGATCTTGTCGGAGCCCGACGTCGACCGCCAGCCGAGCCAGATCCAGTACGGGAGCACGGTGGCCTCCGCGCCGCCGCTCGCGGCGCCGGCCGCGGGGCGCGAGCGCACCGCCCCAGACGCGGATCGCCTGCCGGAACCTCGATCCCCGCCGCCGCCAAACGCGCCCGCAGGTTCGACTGCCCCGCCTGATTGGACATCGGGATCACCC
>ERZ650308.1061-NODE-1061-length-14573-cov-4.965629_pt1 | contig 14573 bp, 10 predicted proteins | sample MGYA00376244_ERZ650308 | MGnify/ENA primary metagenome ERZ650308 (study PRJEB26733, sample SAMN07839295) | wastewater metagenome | biome: small river; feature: stream; material: water | place: USA: North Carolina | collected 2016-04-26 ...
GATCTACACAGGCGAAGACACTCTTTCCCTACACGACGCTCTTCCGATCTGTAAATCCGCTGCACTTAATCCAAACCATGCATCAATTCCACTAACCTCAATTTTTTGCGCAACAGTTTGTAAAATTTCATAACTTTGTGGATGTAATTCACCAGTTTCTTTATGAACAAAGAATGTCATTGGGCTACCCCATTGACGTTGACGTGAAACACACCAATCCGGACGATTCTTAATCATTGCTTCTAGACGCGCCCGTCCCCAAGCTGGATAAAACTCAGTAGCATCAACGGCAGCTTCGGCTTGTTCGCGCAAAGTCTTGCCAGTTACGCCTACTTTATCCATTCCGATAAACCATTGTCCAGTAGTACGGAAAATAATTTTGGTTTTATGACGCCAGCAGCACGGGTAGCTATGGGTAATATCAGCTTTATTCATTAAGCGCTGTTTTTCAGTTAATACTTCTACTACTTTGGTATTAGCGTCAAAAACATTCATACCAGCAAATAACTCAGTAGTACTGATATAGCAACCATCATTACCAACAGGATTGTGTAAATCTAAATCATATTTTAAACCGACATGATAATCATCCATACCATGCGCTGGTGCGGTATGTACCAATCCAGTACCCGCATCATCAGTTGCGTGATCACCTAAGATCAATGGAACTTGACGATTATAAAATGGATGCTCAAACTTTAATAACTCTAACTTATCACCAGTAACAGTTGCGACTACTTTAGATTCATTAATAAAAGAATAACGTTTAATCGCTTCTTCAACTAAATTTTTAGCAACCAATACATAATCACACTCAGTCTGAACTAAGACATACTCAACCTCAGGACCGGCACAAATTGCCTGATTAGCAGGTAATGTCCATGGCGTAGTAGTCCAAATTATCGCAAAAATAGCCTTATTTTCAGGAAGCGTTACACCAAATACATTTGCAACTGCAGCTGAGTCAACCGCTTTAAACGCAACATCAATCGCTGGTGAGACTTTATCGTAGTACTCAACTTCAGCTTCAGCAAGTGCAGAACTACAATCAACACACCAATGCACGGGTTTCACACCACTATACAAATAACCTTGTTTATAAATCTCGCCTAAAGCGCGTACAATTCCAGCCTCAGTGCTAAATTCCATGGTTTTATATGGATTATCCCACTCACCTAGAACCCCAAGACGGATAAAATCAACTTTCTGCTGCTCAATCTGAGCATTGGCATACTCGCGGCATTTATTACGAAAATCAAGCGGTTCAAGATTTTTACCAAATTGTTTTTCAATATTTAATTCAATCGGCAAACCATGACAATCCCAACCAGGCACGTATGGTGCGTCAAACCCAGCCAATGTTTTGCTGCGAATAATAATATCTTTTAAAATTTTGTTGGAAGCGTGTCCAATATGTAATTGCCCATTGGCATAGGGAGGACCATCATGCAAAATAAACTTATCGCGTCCGCTGCATACCTGACGTAATCTTTGATAGCGTTGTTGCTGACTCCATTTATCCAGCATTGCAGGTTCACGTTTGGCTAAATCGCCACGCATCGGAAATGGTGTATCAAGTAAGTTAACTGTATTTTTATAATCCATCTAATTTATTCCTTGTTGTCAAGCCTAGCGAAAAAATCGCGGGCATCATCTAAATCTTTATACATTTGCTTAAATAACGGTTCTAGCGCCTCAAATTTCAATTCTGGACGTAAATAGTGTAAAATTTCAACGGTGGCAATTTTACCATACAAGTCTAAATCGACATCCAATAAATGGGTTTCAATCTTATAGACCTTACCCTCGCTAACCGTTGGGTTTTTGCCAATATTTGTCACGCCCAAATAACGCTTGCCTTCAATATAAACATAGGAAGTATAAATCCCCCACAGGACAGGTCGAATTTTATACAAATTAAGATTTATCGTCGGGAAATTCCATTTTCGAGCAAGCTGATTCCCTTTTACTACTCTAGAGCTATAACGAATATTATGTCCTAAATAGCTTCTGATTAACTCAATGTTTTGTTCTGCTGCTAATTCACGAATCAGAGAACTTGATACACGTACCTGATTATGTTTTAACTCAGCAAACTCAGTAGTTCTAATCCCGCTACTAATTAAATCACGAATAGAACCCTCAGCCATATAGCCAAAACGAAAATCATGTCCGACTATCATTTCGCTAATACCCAACTTATTACGTAGAATTTCGTCAATAAAATCTTGCGCTCTAAGCTTAGCCATGTACTCGCTAAAATGTAAAATCACTACTTCATCAACTAATCCACTTTGCTCTAAAATCGCAACCTTGTCACGCAAGAGCCCAATTCGTGGAGCGCGAAGCACACCGCTTTTATCAGCAAAATACTCATGTGGCAAAACATCAAAAGTAATTAACATTCGCCAAGATTTATCTAGTTTTGCTTGCTGACTTAACTGCCCCAAAAGTTCTGTATGCCCCAAATGTAAACCATCGAAATTACCAATGGTTGCAATTATTTTTTGCTCACTCGTTTTAGGCTCTGCACTCAATTGAATTCGATACATATACTCATTCACAAATAAAAATCCCACACGCTCTGTGTGGGAAGTTGAAAATCTGAATATTCTTTATTACTCAGTCACGGTCTCAGTTTCAGTTTGCTCAACAACAATTTCCACGCGACGATCGGCGGCAGCGCACTTAATCAAGCCTGCATATTTATTGTCATATTCTTCATGTAACCGCTTAAACTCTGTAGGAGTCGCTGCATTATCAGCAATCGCAAGAGCATCATTAACCTCTGCGTTAGTCACATTATACTTTTTAAAACAGCTATCTGAAACTAAAGAGTTTTGGTATCCCATACCTGTTGCCGTTATTTTACCACTTGGGATGCCTAAGCTAACTAGAAAATCTTTAACATTAGTTGCCCGCTCTGCCGATAACTCCTGATTTGCATCTTCCGTACCTATTTTATCGGTATGACCAGTTACAACAACTTTAGTCAATGTATCCAACCCGCCGTCACTCTTAGCCTGAGTTACGAGCTTAGTTAGCTCCTGTTTACCTGCGCTAGATAAATCCGCTGAAAAGAAATCAAACAAGTTAACGCCAGACTCGCTAAATGTTACCTTAGTAACATATTTATTAACTTTGACTTTAGGCGCTTCATCACATTGATCCAAACCATATGCAGGTTGCCAATAGGCATTATGCAAACATTGCCCATATGCAGTTTTTACAACATTACTCCCTGAAGCCGGAGTATAAACATAACCTGGGATTTCTCCTGAATCATCCGCAAAAACTAACCCTATGGCACTCACGAGCACAGCCATCATAAATGAATTAAACTTTGTCATAATATTCACCTAAAATTAATCAAGATTACTCGCAATATTATACACAACGGTTGCATTATCAGGCAATCCTTATTTGGTAAAAATACTTAATAACCAGTTGCGGATTACAACAATCTCCTCATAACAAACACTATGTTCCATCGGGTACTCATGCCAATCATACTTCAAGCCAAACTGCTGCAAATGCTTTGTTGCTGAACGTGCCATATTTATATTTACCACTGGATCACGGCTACCATGGCAAACCAAAATTGGTAAATTCAACTTATGTTGTATTTTAGCTACGTCAATCAATGAAATATCGGGTAAATAACTTGATAATACCATTAACCCACCTAGTTTGTAATCACTACCCAACGCAGTATAATAGCTAATCACCCCACCTTGCGAAAATCCAGCGATAATAATCTGCTCAGAGCTAAAACCCTCAGCAATTAGCTCATCAATTAGCATGCTGACTTGCTTCACACTCTCGATAATACCATCACTGTCAACTTCACGATGTAAATCGCTAAAATCAAGAATATCGTACCATGCGCGCATTTTATAACCGTTGTTAATTGTAACTGGAATTATTGGCGCATTAGGAAATATAAATTTCAACCCAATTGACAATTGAAGTTCATTAACTACAGGTACAAAGTCATTACAATCAGCACCAAGTCCATGTAACCAAATTACAGCACCAGCTGGTTTCTCATGAGGCTTGTTTAATACAATTTTAGTTTCAAGCTTGTTCATAGCAATTCTCCGATATTAGTTATATTCATAGCCCCCGATTTTACAGTATTTTGTGTTAACTACGTAAATTTGAAACAAATTAATCTTTCTTTAAACACATGGAATATAAAAGCACTTATAATAATGGTGTTATTCTAATAAAAACATTACCCAATTTCAGTCACAGCTCAAAATAAATAAAAGGTAGACTAGATGCTGCAATCACTTCATCAAATCTTTATGTCGTTAATTCCAGTTTCATTTATTGTCTTTCTAGGCTGGCTTGCTGGTTATAAAAAAACCATTGATAACCGCCACAGTCATACCTTAGCAACTTATGTAATGAGTTTTAGTTTCCCTTGCGCCCTTTTTGTTCTAACAGCAACAAGCAAACCAAGAGAACTTCTTAATGGTCAATTTGTTGCAGCATTCTGGCTTGGATTAATTGGAATGTTTGTTCTAAGTTTTGCTATTTATAAACTCTTATTGAAGCGAAACAATAAAGATTGTGCACAGGGAGCATTCGTATGCTCATTTCCGGACATGGCATTTATGGGGATTCCCATTTTTTCAGCCCTACTTGGCAAGCAAGCTCTACTCTCAATTGCGATTGGCAATATCTGTACCAGCTTGATTATAATACCAGCAGTTACGATTTTCTTGAATGCGGGCAATAATAAAGAGAGTATTCAACAAACTATCCTCAAAGTCATCAGCAAACCATTGGTATTCGCACCAATTTTAGGCACAACCTACTCACTCCTTGGATTACAATTACCTGAAATAATTAAAAATTCGTTGAATCTAATTGGCAGCACCACTTCTGGAGTATCATTATTCGCTCTAGGATTAATGATGTCTTGTTTTACCATACGTTTTAGTAAACTGGCACTAATGAATATCTTACTAAAAAATATTGTTCACCCGCTTTTAATGCTGTCATTGCTAGTTACATTCAAAGTTAGTGGCATATTCGCAAAAGAAGCAATTTTACTATGCGCCATGCCAACTGCAACAATGACAGCAATGTTTGCACTTAAGTATGAAACGCTTGCCGAAGAAAGCACAACCAGCGCAATTTTGGGTACTATCATTTCATTGTTTACTTTGACAATTTTCATGGTAATATTAAATGTCTAGATAAATGATATCCAAAAAACAATCCCAGTAAAAGCAAGATAGTTATGTAATTAATTTCTGTAATGTATTCATAAAATACAGAGCATCCCCCTTTAGTAGAACACGTTTATTACGGGATTTCTCACCACTGATTAACTCTACATCACGCCTAGCAATATTAAATAACTTAGCAAAAAAATCTACTACTTCCTGATTGGCTTTACCATCAACAGGTGGCGAACTGATTTTAATTTTTAGTCGACCATCATGACAACCAACAATTTGACTAACTTTCGCACCGGGTTGTACATAAAGTTCAATAAGAAGCTCATTTGTCGATTTTAGTTGAAATTTATCATTTGCCACAGATTTTTCTCTCATTAATTAAAGTAATAATTTTACCTGACTTAGGCAAATTAACTTAGATATTTACCAAGAAGTGTCGAATATTGCTCAAACGGCTAAAAACTTACAACGGCTTAATTTTATCCATTTCAGCTGATACTAAGCACTGAATTTAAACCCAATGAAAATAATAAACTGTTTTAATTTTTCAAGCTTCGAACTCAATTCTAGGCAGAACAGATAGCAATATATGCTATAATCCCAGCGCTTAATAATTTACTATGAAAGGTCATTAAATGCAAAAAATTAAAGTTGCAAACCCAATCGTCGAACTTGATGGCGATGAGATGACGCGAATCATTTGGGCGTTTATTAAACAAAAATTAATTTTACCCTATCTTGATTTGGACATTAAATATTACGATTTAGGTATTGAAAACCGCGATAAAACTGAAGATAAAGTATCAGTAGAATCCGCGGAAGCAATCAAAAAATATAATGTTGGTATTAAATGTGCAACAATTACTCCTGATGAAGCACGCGTAAAAGAATTCAACCTAAAAAAAATGTGGAAATCACCTAACGGGACTATTCGCAATATTTTAGATGGAACAGTATTCCGTGAACCTATCGTATGTAACAATATCCCGCGCTTAATTCCTAACTGGACAGCTCCGATTGTAATTGGACGCCATGCTCATGCCGATCAATATAAAGCTTATGATTTCGTAACCAAAGGTAAAGGTAAATTGACTATCACCTTTACACCAGAAAACGGAACGCCAGAAGTGCACGAAGTATTCAATTACGAAGATGATGGTGTAGCGTTGGGTATGTATAACACAGATGAATCAATCCGTGGTTTTGCTTATGCCTGCTTTAATATGGCTTTAGATAAAAAATGGCCATTATATCTATCAACTAAAAATACTATCCTGAAAAAATATGATGGTCGTTTTAAAGATATTTTCCAAGAAATTTATGAAAATGAATTTAAAGAAAAATTTATCAAAAATCGGATTACTTACGAGCATCGTTTAATTGATGATATGGTTGCCTCAGCGCTTAAATGGCATGGTAATTTTATCTGGGCATGTAAAAACTACGATGGAGATGTTCAATCCGATATCGTTGCACAAGGTTTCGGATCATTGGGTTTGATGACTTCTGTTTTAGTTACTCCAGATGGTAAAACAATCGAATCTGAAGCTGCTCATGGAACAGTTACCCGTCATTACCGCTTACACCAGCAAGGTAAAAAAACCTCGACAAATCCAATTGCTTCAATCTTTGCTTGGACTCGTGGCTTAGAGCATCGTGGTAAACTAGATGGCAATAAAGATTTGATAAACTTCTGCCATACTCTGGAAAAAGTATGTGTCGAAACTGTAGAATCGGGCAAAATGACCAAAGATTTAGCCGTTTGTATCCATGGCGAACAATTAAATGAAAGTCAATACCTAACTACTGAAGACTTCTTAGATGCAATCAGCAAAAACTTAGATAAAAAGCTTAAAGGGAAAACTTTTAAGCTATAATTTGTAAATAAGCGCAATCCAGCAAGAGTTTCTTGTCGGATATATACCCCCGCATAGTATTTGATTTTTGGGCGCGAAGGATTGATAAAAAAGGCGACACAGTGTAGTTAGAACTACGTAAGGAGTCTTTTTTAAAATCTGACAAAGTCCAAGATTCAAAGACAAAGAGTATATTAAAAGCCACCGTAATAAATGTTTCATATACGGTGGTTTTTTACTTTTCAAACAAATTTACCACCAATTCTTATTACTCTAATTACCCTTGGACTTGTTTAGGTAATCTAAAAACCACCTTAAATATCCGTTTTGGATAAAATAATCCTGAAAGTCTATGCTAAACTAAGTAATATACTATTATTGCTTTAGATTAACTATTATCAGGTCTTATAAAAAATGAAGAACTTCTCGCGATTGCTAAAAACAAAATTGCTATGCCTTGCCTCTGGATTACTTGTTATTGCTAGTATTACTGCTTGTAGTAACTCGACAGCAAATAATAGTAATGGAGCATCTCCAACAGTTACTCCGACTGCAGTTACGATAGACAACGCAGGAGTTATCCCAGTTTTTGGTAATAGTTCGACTTCAACTGTAGTTTATGTACACAACAATACCAACAAATCAATAAGTGGTATTAGTTATGGCTTAACTACTAATGTTGCTCATACATCTTTGGCTTCAAGATTAACTAGTTTATCTAAACGCGCACAAAATTTGGCTAGCATTGATGCAAGTCAATGTTCAACAGTTGCCGCAAATCAGGCTTGTCCGATTGCAATAGTAACACCAATGTTGAATGGACTTAATACTCAGGGCTCAATCCAGATCAAAGCCAGTTATAATCTTGATAATCACCCTCAAAGTTTTACACAGTTAATCAGTTATGCACAGGTTCAAAATAATACAGCAACTGCAGGCGCCAAATTCCAATCTGGAGTCAGTATTTCAGGTTATGGTAATCCTACGGGTTATGCAACAATTTACTTATATGGCAGTGGTCAAAATCAAGTCTATAATGTTTCAAGTATAACAATTAATAAACCAGCGATAACTCTAGTTAATGGGAATATCAGTGGACAGCAGATTCAGTCTAATTTTGTTCAAGCGGTTGAGATTAGCTCGCCAATTGCTAGTTCTTCAATTAGTGCGGCTATAACCGTTGATTCAAATATAGCAAGTAAACTCAAAAATAATTCAGCTAAGAATGTTGCTAAAGCTTTAAATGATACAGCTCAGTTTAGTAATAGTGTTGATGTTGCAGTAGAACCAGCTGCTTCTGGTGCAATCTTAACTACCGGATTAATTCCGCTGATCAACACAGCCACAACAACTAGTGGTAGCGTATTAGTTCGTAACGCTGGTAATCAAACCGCGGAGCTAGGGAGTGTTACTGCGGGTAGTGGGATTAGTAATCTATCTGGTTGCAGTAATAGCTCTTTAGCACCAAGTGAAACTTGTGCTATTAGCTTCAACGTAACTGAATCAGGTGGAAATGCTAATATTACAATTCCTTACACTGGTGGTAGTGTTAGCAATGTAGTTGCTAATGTAACATGGTATAACGGTGTAGGAGCAGCACTGGTTTCAATGTCTAGCTCTGCAGATCCGCTTTCTTTTTTAGCAACTGTTGGTGGCAGTACCACTATTACTGTTACCAATATTGGTGGCTATAGCCTCAATAACATCAGCATTCCAGCACCAATTGTTGTAGGAGGTAATGCTACCGCTACTCTTGGTGCTAATAATTGTGCAACGATCGGCTCACTGGCAATAGGTAGCTCATGTGAATACACAGTTAATGTAAATGATAATCAAGTTGATCTTGGCGGGCAAATCAATGTGGGTTTTAATGCTAGTTATGCTGGTACTGGTGGAACAAAGTCTTATAGCCGAGTATTACCTATTACATACAATTCAACATCTTATAGTGCAATAATCACAATTACCCCAGCTACCCCTAGCTTAACAATTAGTGGAAATAATTTTGAATCAACCACTCTGGCTTTAACCATTAGTAATAGCGGTAATTTGCCAGCTAATATTACAAATACATTAAGTAACAATCCTTCATACTTAATTGAAAGTGCCACAACCTGTGGAGCGACTTTGAACGCAGAAAGCTCTTGTACTAGCACGTTAAAATTGGGTCCTACCTACAGCCCTGTAGAAAGTAGTGGAACGAGTAATTATACTGTTAGCTATACTGCTAATGGACAAACACCTACTGGGAGCGTAGCAAGCAGCATTAGTTGGAATGTGCAGGGTTATGCGCAAAGTATTTCAATAGAAAGTTATACCGTCATTAATGGTAGTGCTTATTCTGGCAATGGCACTGAACAAAACCCGTATATTTTTTCAGGCAGTAGTAATAATGCAGGGATGTCCATAGGGATAACTTATAAAAATACGGGTAATTCAGATTTAAAATTAATGGGAATCCAGGATAATAATAGTCCCTATGCTTGGCAACTTGATATGGATGTTATTTCGGATTGCTACATTGGTTCTACCTTAACGGTTGGTCGTTCTTGTACGCTATATTACCTGAATAAGTTATCAACAAATATTTTGGCAATCGGGTCAGTTGGTGCAGTTTATACTGAAAACTTGACAGTACCAACTCTAATTTACCAAGACGCAACTAATTCTAACATTCAGTTTAATGCACAGGCAAATTTACCTTCCGGCGGCACAGTAATTTATGCACAATCAAACCAAGCTACGCTGGCAAATACAATTACTGTCAATGAAGTAGGTACAGCAAATGAAAGCGTTACAATTAGCCATCTTCTTGCCAATGCTGCTGGCTATAATGATGTTTTTATCAGTACAACAATGGAAAACTATCTGATATCTGGCGTTTACTCACCGACATGTTCCTCAAGTAGTATGAATGAAATTCTTACACAAACCTGTACACTTAGCGAGAATCAATTATCAGGTTCAGGCACTTATATGGTTAATCAAACATTACTCAATCCTGATACCGATCTAACTCTAACGGCATTGTTTGATACCAATTTACCAGGACAAGGCTTAGTTCTTTCAGTAAACCCAATCTATGCAACTGCTAATTTAGGATTAGCGCCATTTCCCAATTATGTATTTGTCGTTGATAGTGGAGTAACCAGTGGAATTACTCAATGTATAGCTGACCCAAATACTGGAGAAATAAGTAATTGTAATCTGGCTCTTAGCTCTGGCTTTGCAAATCCACGCCAAATTACTCTTCATAATAACTTTGCCTATGTAACTAATACCACTGGCTCAGTTAGTAAATGCCCACTTACTTATAATGGAATTGACACATGTACCAATGCAGGTTCTGGGTTAAGCAATGTTAATGGAATTGTATTTAATGATAATTATGTTTATATCACTAGTCTTACGGACACGGCTAATACTATTCAAAGATGTTTGGTATCAAACTCTGATGGCAGCTTAAGCAATTGCTCTACAGTACAAACCTATACCGCTTTGGATGAGTTATCTGGAATGACTATCAATAATAGCTATTTATATATTACGAGTAAGATTAATGACCACTATGGCATCCAAATCTGCACAATTGGATCTCCTAACGGTGAATTATCGAATTGTTCACAGTATTCACCAAAAGATGAAAATGATTATAACCTATTTAATAATCCAACATCAATAGCAATTAATAATAGCTTTGCCTACGTAACTAATTCCTCTCGCGGAGGTGATGACTATCCTAGCTATGTTATTCAATGTTCTGTAAACCCAAATGGTAGCCTATCTGATTGCGCAGGCTTAAATACGGAAGAAGGATTTTATGTGCCAAGCGGAATTAGTATTACTAACAACATTGCCTATATAACCAACAGCATTACAAACTTTATCTCTAGTTGCCCTATTACTCCAGTAACAGGGACATTAACCAGCTGTTTAAACGGCGGGGATAACTTGAATGCTCCATTTGGAATTGCAACAAGTTTCCCATAATGTTAATTTATACAAAAAAATATAATTGTGCTTATCTTTTTTAAAGTATTAGCTGAGATTATCTTAAACAAGAGCATAGTGCTAAACTAAAGTATAAAATTTATCCGTGAATTAGTTTAATTATTCTTATTAGGTTATTAAAATGAAGAAGTTGTTATCTTTTCCCAAAACTATGCTATTATCTGTATCAACGATGCTAATTATCTCTGTGGCTGTTACTGCATGTAGTGGCTCAGGTAGCGTTGTTAGTAATAGTGAGGTAAGCCCTATAATTACCTCCACTCCGATAACAATAGATAATGCTGGAATAATCCCGGTTTTTGGCGATAGCTCAACTTCAACCGTCGTATATGTTCATAACAATAGTAGCATTACAATAAGTGAAATTACCTACAGTGTACTTGAGCAAAATGCTACTAAGGAAACTAATTTAAATAGCAAGTTACTAACTCAGTTAAATGCTAATAAAGCTCTACACGAAATTATTGATGGTAGTCAATGCTCAGAAATAGCGGCAGGTCAATCTTGTCCACTCACAATTACAACTCCAATTTTAGCGGTACAAATGTTCAAAGTTCATTTCAAATAACAGCAACTTACAGTCAGAATAATGAGCCAAAAACATTTAGCCAATTAATTAACTATGCCAAAGTACAAAATAACCTCCAACCAGCTGGTGCAAAATTCCAGTCTGGAGTGAGCATCTCAGGATATGGAAATCAGAATGGCTACGCAACAATTTATTTATATGGAAGCGGTCAGGATCAAACCTATGATGTGTCGAGTATAACAGTTAGTAATCCATCCGTAACTATAACTAATGGAAATATCAGTGGGCATCAAATTCAATCTAACTTTGTCCAAGCAGTTGAAATTAGCTCACCTATCTCAAATTCTTCAATCAGCGCAACTATAACAGTTAATTCGGATATAGCAACTAGACTTAAAAATAAATTAGCTAAAAACAAAGCTAAAGAATTGCTGGATCTAGCTCAGTTTAGTAATAGTGTAGATATTACCGTAATGCCTAATGATCAAGGAGCAATCTTAACTACTGGTCTAGTTCCTTTAATTAATACTGCAACTACAACTAGTGGCAGCATGTCAATCCAAAATGAAGGAAGTAAAACTGCAACAATCGGTAATATTACAGCTGAAAGTGGCGTTAGCAATCTATCTGGTTGTAGCAATACTTCTTTAGCTCCCAATGAAGTTTGTCGCATCAGCTTCAATGTAACTGAATCAGGCGGTAGCGCTGAGATCACCGTACCTTATACTGGTGGAAGTATAAGCAGTGTAACCGCTAATGTAGTTTGGTATAATGGTGCAGGAACAGCATTAGTTGCAATGTCAAGCTCTGTAGATCCGCTATCTTTTGCTGCAACCGTTGGAGGTAGTACCACCATCACAGTTACCAATATTGGTGGATACGCACTCAGTAACATCAACATTCCTGCGCCAGTTGTAATAAGTGGCAGTGCTACAGCCTCCCTAGGCACTAATGATTGTGCAACTATAGACTCACTACCAATTGGTACCTCATGTGAGTATATTATTAATATGAATGACAACCAAACTGATCTCGGCGCTCAAATCAATGCAGGTTTTAATGCTAGCTATGAAACAACTAGCGTAACTAAACCTTATACTCAAACATTACCGATAACATATAACTCGACATCGTATGGAGCAATAATTACCATTACCCCTGCCAATCCTAGCTTAACGATTAGCGGAAATAATTTTGAATCAACGACTCAAATTTTAACAATTAGTAATGGAGGTAATCTACCAGCTAATATCACAAGTGTACTAAGTAATAATCCTTCATATCTGACTGAGAGTGCAACGACTTGTGGTGCAAGTTTAGCGGCAGGAAGCTCGTGTACTAGCACTATTCAATTCGGACCGACTTATAGTGCCGGAGGAGTAAACGGTACAAGTAGCTATACAATTAACTATACTGCCGTAGGCCAAACTCCTTCTGGTAGTGTGACAAGTAATATTGCATGGGCTGTACAAGGCTATGCACAAAGTATTTCCTTAACTGCGGTAGAGTCATTTGGAGCTAGTAGTGGAAACGGTTTATCTGGAACACCATATCTTTTCGAAGGGAACAATTCAGACAGCAAGTTAATTAATTTAACTTATACTAATACCGGAACAAAACGACTCAAAATAACAGGTATTCAAAATAATAACTCAGCTTATGCTTGGACAATGCCCGGTGATGGTAATAGCTGTAAAAATGATGCTGTCTTAGAGTCTGGTGATAGTTGTAGTATCCAATTTGAAAATGCTTTATTTACAAATATTTTAGCTATCGGAGCATCAGTTGGGACTAGCTATACTGAAAACATAACAGTACCAACGTTAATCTATCAGGATGATATTAATCCTAATATCCAATTTAATGCACAGCCGAATTTACCGACGGGTGGTACAACGATTTATGCACAGTCAAATCAGGCAACGTTGGCAAATACAATCACCATTAACGAAGCCGGTACTGCCAACGAAAGTGTTACAATAAGCCATCTTCTTGCTAATGCTACTGGCTATACCAACAATATTTTAGTCAGTACTAAAATGGAAAGCTATTTAATCTCCGGTGTTTATTCCGGCGACTGTTCATCAACTAGCAGCAACGGGATTATTACCCAGTCCTGTAATCTTAATGCTAGTCAAGTTTCTGGCTCGGGAACTTATCTAGTTAATCAAACTTTACTTAATCCTAGTACTGATTTAACTTTGAACGCGTTGTTTAGTACAAATGCATCAGCACAGGGCTTAGTAATTTCAATGAATCCAACTTTCGCAATGTCCAATCTAGGATCTATCGCACTAATTTATTTCGCCTCAAATGGCGTAGCTGGTTATGATGGAAACTTCCTTGCTCAAGCGCAAGCTCGGGCGGCATTACCAAATCAACCAGCATTTACAGGAACAACTGGAGTTGCAGCTGCTGACTATCTATGTAATACCGATGAAAGCAAACCAGTATTACCAAGCAATACATCTTACAAAGCAATGATTGGTGCTGAAAATGAACGCCAAGCTTGCTCTCAAGACTATATTGACACTCCATGCACTACAACCGTTAGCAATAATATTGACTGGGTGATGCGCCCGTTTACTAATTACATTAATACCAGAAACAACATCATTTCTACAACCAATGGTGCAGGAATCTTTACTTTTAATACCAATAACTTCATAGCTTTTCCACAATCTGGATTAGTAGAAGGAAGAGTATGGACTGGTTTTGCTACCGGAGCATGGTATATTTCTTATGGCGTTACATGTAATAACTGGACATCTAACTCTGACATTGGAGCTTTTGGTATTATTGGTATTGATGACCTTGGAGGATTTCAAATTGCGGCAGATACTATGTCATGCTCTGTAAAACAAGACTCGAATACCTCGACTAATGGATTATACTGTGTTCAACAATTATAATTTACGATAATATTGTTAGGTTATTAAAAATGAAGAAATTGTTACCTTTGCTATCGCTGATTATCTCTAC
>ERZ650308.1062-NODE-1062-length-14563-cov-9.683416_pt1 | contig 14563 bp, 14 predicted proteins | sample MGYA00376244_ERZ650308 | MGnify/ENA primary metagenome ERZ650308 (study PRJEB26733, sample SAMN07839295) | wastewater metagenome | biome: small river; feature: stream; material: water | place: USA: North Carolina | collected 2016-04-26 ...
AGAAAAAATGATAATCGGCAAGATAATTTAAGTTTAGCGATCGAACAGTCAATTGTTCAATTATTTATAGGTTAACTATATAACAAATGTAGCTTTTCAAGCAATTTCAAAGAAATGTCAAATTGAATCTGAATTAACTCTGACCACAGGCAAGATGGTGTAAAATAGCAACTGAAATACACTATTTAACCGGAGAAAGAATGAAGCAAACTAAAATTATTGCAACGATGGGACCTGCCTCATCAAACTTAGAAATGATGGAAAAATTAATTCAAGCTGGAGTGAATGTTTTTCGTATGAATTTCTCACATGGCACACATGAATTTCACGCTGAAAATATTGCTAAAATTCGCAATACTGCAGCGAAACTATCCATGCCAGTTGGAATAATGGGTGATTTACAAGGCCCTAAGATACGCGTCAGTAAATTTATTGATAATCAAGTTACCCTAGAAAATGGTGCAACTATTACTCTTGACACTGCTTACACCGAGCTTGGTACAGCTGACCTAGTTGGCGTTGATTATAAAGAATTATCTAACGATGTAAAAAGTGGTGACACGTTACTTTTAGATGACGGTAAAATTACTTTCACAGTTGCCAAGGTTGATGGTAGCAAAGTTATTTGCAATGTAGTTCAGGGCGGAGTTCTAAAAAGCAATAAAGGCATTAACAAACTTGGTGGTGGTTTAACCGCACCGGCCCTAACCGACAAAGATTTAAATGACATGTTGTTCATTGCTGAGCAAAAGCTAGATTATGTTGCAGTTTCATTTCCTAAAGAAGCTGCTGACATGGTTTTTGCCCGCCGTAAACTAGTTGAAGCAGGTTCAAATGCACAGATTATTGCAAAAATTGAGCGCACCGAGGCTGTAGTAAAAAACTTGGATGCTATTATTGCCGCTAGCGATGGTGTGATGGTCGCACGTGGTGATCTAGCGGTTGAAGTTGGTGAAGCTCTAGTTCCTGGACTACAAAAGAAAATAGTAAAACTTTGCCGTAAAAAGCACAAAATCAGCATTGTAGCCACACAAATGCTAGAATCAATGATTGAAAATCCTGTTGCCACGCGAGCAGAAGTTTCAGATATTGCAAATGCAGTTTTAGATGGTACTGATGCCGTCATGTTATCGGCTGAAACCGCAAGTGGAATGTTCCCATTGCAAGCCGTACAGACTATGTCACGAGTATGTGAAGAAGCTGAGAAAATGTCTGAAAATGATATGGACATTCATTTTAGCCATGAAAAATTCGCCAATATTCAACAAACAATCTCAATGTCAGCGTTATTCAGTGCTTATCATATGGAAGCAAAAGCAATCCTAGCTTTAACCAGCTCAGGCTCAACTGCTCGTTGGATGTCACGCGTAATCAGTGGCGTACCAATTTATGCTATCACAGGATCCCAAGAAGCGTTACAAAGCATGTCAATCTATCGTGGAGTCTATCCTTTTATAATGAAAACATCATCCAAAGACTCATTTGAACACGCCAAAGAAGCTTGCGAATATCTTAAACGTCAACATATTTTAAATGAAGGCGATTTAGTAATTGCAACAATGGGGGAAAAATTCTCTAAAGTTGGTAGCACCAATACATTACAAGTAATGACCGTTTAGATTATTGTCTAATCTACAAATATAAGTAGCACTCATTTCTGGGTGCTACTTATATTAAAAATATTTACTTTATAATTAACGCAATTTTAAACCGCCTATTTTTAATACAATAATATATTGATATAAATTTATATTTATGCTCTCTAATGGGTAATTTGCCTTAGTGTTAACTATAATAGTAAGCACAATCCGTTAGTCAAAACTTACATCATGTCATATATAGTACTTTCATACTAATAAATAAGTACAAAACAAAAATTAATTATTCGTAAGAGAGTGACAATCGACACACTACTTATTCAAATGATTTAGACGAACTGTCACAGCGTTTTTATGTGCCGTCAATCCCTCTAGATCCGCCAAAATTTCTACAGTTGGACCAAGATGACGAATTCCATTTTCAGAGAGATTTTGAAATGAAATTGACTTCATAAACGCAATCACATCGAGGCCACTATACATTCGTGCATAACCATAAGTCGGCAACACATGATTGGTTCCGCTCGCATAATCACCAACTGATTCAGGCGTCCAGGAACCAACAAAAACCGAACCTGCATTCATTACTTGTGGTAAATAACTTTCCGCATCTTCAATTTGTAAAATCAAATGTTCTGGTGCATATTGATTGGAAATAGCAAAAGCTTCTTCAATATCAGTAGCAATAATCGTCGCACTTTTAGCCAATGCTTGTTCAATAATTGACTTACGTGATAAATATGCAGTTTGACGTACCACTTCCTGTTGTACCTGCTCTGCCAACGTTTGCGAGGTTGTGACCAAAATTACTTGTGCTGCCACATCATGTTCGGCTTGAGCCAATAAATCACTCGCCACAAACACTGGGTTAGCTTTTTCATCGGCAATTACCAACACTTCAGACGGTCCAGCTGGCATATCCATCGCGGCTCCTTGATGATGTTGTGCTGCTTGAATTTTGGCTTCAGTTACATATTTATTGCCAGGCCCAAAGATTTTGTAGGTTTTAGGAATTGATTCGGTACCAAAAGCTAAGGCGGCAATAGCTTGTGCACCACCAACTTTATACACCGCATCAATTCCACAAGCTTTGGCTGCAAATAAAATCGCTGGATTAATCGTGCCATCTTTACTTGGTGGCGTTACCAAAATCTTAGTTGGGCAACCTGCAATTTTCGCTGGAATTGCCAACATAAGCATGGTTGATACCAATGGAGCCGTTCCACCAGGAATATATAAACCGACTTTCTCAATCGGGCGAAATATTTTCCCCAATTTCGAACCGTTTTTTTCAAACTCAAAAGGTTTTGGCGCACTTACACTATGATAATGACGAATATTATCAATTGCATCCAAAATCGCTTGTTTTTCAGCTACTGAAAGTTTCTCAGTTGCAGCATACTCATCTTCACTCACAATCAATGAATCAAGTTTAGCTCCATCAAATTTCTCAGCATAGTCATACAATGCAGCATCTCCACGTGTACGCACATCATCAATAATACCTTTAACTAAACTAGTTAATGCGGCATCATCACTACTACTGCTACGGCTTAACACCTGTTCTTGCTCAACTTGGTTTAGTTTATTCCACGTTACTGTTTTCATATTTTACCTTTTAAAATATACCATATTTCATTTTTATATAATCAAGAATCAATGAGCTTTATTACAACTATTATTTACCATTTTAAAATTTTAATGCAAAATTACAGCTACTCTGAAAGAAATTATCCGATCAAAATATTACGACTTTTACGCCATATAAAATTTTAGATGTTCGGCAAATCATACTCTTCTTTGACATAATCAGGAATGCACGAATACATAAAGTTAAATAGTAACTCAAAATCTTCGCTATCATAATATTTTATCATTACTTGATTAAATTCTAATTTATGCTTAGCTGGTATGTTTATCATCGGCAATCCACACGACAATAAAACACCACTCATCATCATACGTGCAGTACGCTTATTACCATCAAAGAAAAATTGGATGCGTGCCATTTTGGCGAAAAGCAATACAGCGGCACGATATACTTCAATTATCATCATTTGGCTCAACAATAATCTCTGATTGATATCTTGCTCCAAATTATTCCATAATTGATTTAATTCAGTTGCTTTGGGTGGTAGATAATCAGTTCCCGAAATGCTGACTTGTCCTGTGCGAAACTCACCCCATGTCAAAGCCTCTTGATTGGCCACTAAGTTGTGTAAACGTAAAACATAATCTTTATTAAACTCAAAAGTACCATCTTCAATAGCGATAAATAAATACCGCCATGCTTTAATCTGATTGAGCGTAATCAACTCATCTTGTAATTTATGCCCGCCAACTGTTATACCATCCAAAAGTGTTTGTACTTCTGGTACGGTATAATTAATATCCTCTAAATTTACTACATCCGTAACAATTTGGGCAATTAAACGTTTGGCATCAAAGAGTGCTTTATTCTGCTTTTGGGTCTTCATTTGTTAAAGAATCCTTAACAAAAATATTTATTTTGTTAAAAACATGTTCACATTCTAAATTCACGGATTCTATCGTTGAATACATTTCAACAAACCATCCCATTGATTGAATCCATTTATTATTCTTAAAAACAGTTCCGTAAGACACACTCCCATCATCGATACTGTGATAGTCTATTTTCTTTGTACCATTAATGCATGTATTATCAATATCATTAAATAAAAATACCGTTGCATTTGTGCGAATAATGTGCTGATTCAATTGGTTTGTATTCTCAACCCATTTATTATGTTTAAACAGTTTAATAATTATTTTAACAAAAAAGTCATACAATTTATTTAACCCATGCTTAAATGCAATAATTGCTGATAAATATAAATCCGCAAAATGTTCCTCACGATATCCCACATCACTACCAATACCTAAATCAAATGCTTCAACATATTGCTTAACATCAATATATTGAGAAATTGAGTTCAAAACATTAATGATGTTACTGCGCATTTCTTTAATATCATTTATGTGTTTTAAAATAATATGGAAACTTTCATTTTGATAATAAATCTCTTCATCGTCATCAAATTTTCGTTCAGGATAATTCGCATCTGTAGGTAATTTATCGACAATCTTTGGTAGTGTATTAAAGATTAACTCTTCGCAACATGACCAACGATTAATTGACAGTTTTAATAATTTTTCATGAGTTTGTCTGTCTCTAAATTTACCTGCCCCCCCAAATTTCAATGTCAAGATTATAACCTGATAGTCTAATTTTTAATTCATACTGTAATTTCTTGTACTTTTGTTCTTCATCACTTGCATCTGCTCCGCGTTGTGTTACACCATATTGATCTAAGTCGTTTGATGGTGATAAACCTATATTACATGCCGCTCTAAACAAATCATAGTCGTGAAAATATAAATATCTAACTGCAAGGTTTTCCACCAGTTGTTCGGCACAACACTCAAGATAAACTGCCTTTTCTTTGTCGGAGGATAACTGGGCTATTGTACCAAGATTATTAATATCAGCGACGGCACTCTTAATAATTGTTTTAACAATACGAATATTTGCCATATGATAGCATTTTTCATTAATTTTTGTAATCAAGGATGCAATTGTTAGCTTGTTATTTTCATGAAATTTTTCATCTATTTTATGATGTTGAAACAAATTAGCGAGTATCTTTTCACGTGACCCGAAGTCTGTTTTTACTATATCAACAACCCGTTCCAAATAAGAATTAAATATTTGATTTTTATCAAGGTGTTCTCGGTTCATAATTAAAATCAATTTAGAATTACACTTCTCAGATATTAGATAATCAAAAATACCCATTAAATCAAGATAGTTTTCATCTGTTTCATGCAACCGCTCTATGTCATCAAACACTAGCACACAGTTTCTCGGCATAAATAGTTGCCAGTTATTAACAAATAAACTTGATAGTAACCCATATAAACTTAAGCATTTATATAAAGGTTGTTGTTGCAAAATATCATTAACTAACTTGCTTTTATCTGAGCTGAAGCACGAAATATAAATATGTGGTTTATTTCCAACGATGTATCTAAGGATTTTTTCATAATATGTGGTTTTGCCAGTTCCCCATCCACCATCTATCATTAAGCAGCGCCAATCGACTTGGCTAAATTCTGAACTTTTATCGTCCCCATATTCGATTGGCCACCTAAAACTGCTTATCTGCTTCTGCCAAAATTCAAAATTCCGGCACTCTCTATACTTAAAGTATAAAAACATAATGAATGGTACAAGAATCAGGGGTAATTTAAAACAAATTGACAGAATATTGTCCATCTCATTAATTGTCATTTTAAATGTCTTTCTTTACAAACTTCAATAATGACTGCGGATATTCTTGCGCTTTTGATGAATTACTGCCAATATTTCAAGAACATCATTTCTCACACGATATGCCAAAACATATGGATACTTCTCAACTACTAACTCCCGAGTCCCAATCTTCTTACCTGCGCGCCCAATGGCTGGCATACGAAAAATCGTATCGATTGATTTCCGAATTATTAAAGTCAGTTCTTTTGCCAAGAGTGGATTAATTTGTCCATAGTAATCAAGTTCAGATTCTAAATTGGATAGTGCACGTTTTGTCCATAGAATATTTAGAGCCATTTGGTTAAAACTCGCTCTGTTTCTGCGGATGATGCAAACATACCTGCGTCGGCTTCTTTAATTCCAGCCTCAACTTCCTGTAGTTGCCATTCTTCGAGGGATATTGCTTCTTCTAGCCAATGTAATAACAAATCAGCCTTATTGCGCTTAGTAGCTTTAACTAATTGTTCGAGCTTGTCATATATTTCACTCGGTACGCGAAATGAAATTACTTGGTTTTCTGTTTTCATGATATCTTCCTAATCCAAGATTAATGATAGATGATAGCATATCTGCAGTATCTGTAAACAAATTTAAATTTTGTTTACAGATGTTCTGGTTTCAATAGATAGGCTTAAATATTTTACCATCGCATCACTAATCCTAAAATCATACAAGCTGAATCAACAAAGTCTATTCCATCATTTTTTCAATTGGCAACACCAAAATCGACGAGGCACCAATACTTCTTAATTTGGCAATCGTATCCCAAAACACGCCTTCTTTACTCACGACATGCACCGCAACTTTATTATCGGATCCATGCAAATGGAGCACAGTTGGTGATTCACAACCTGGTAAAATGTCCTTCAGTTTGCTCACATTATCTTTATCGATGTGTAGCATGATATATTTGCTATCTTTGGCATCAATCACACTTTGCAAGCGATAAATTAATTCCGCAGTACGTTGACGGATTTCATCATCTGCAGAACGTCGACCAATTAACACTGCCTCACTTTGCAAAATAACTTCTAACTCAAATAAACCATTTTCTTTTAGCGTTGCACCAGTTGAAACTAAATCACAAATTGCATCAGCAATCGCAATTTTTGGAGCTAACTCCACCGAACCATGCATAACCAAAATCCGTGCTTTAACCTGATGTTTTTTCAAAAAATCACGCAATGTTTCAGGATAAGAAGTTGCAATTGTTTTTCCGGCTAAATCAGCAATAGACTTAATTCCTGATTCTTGTGCCGCTGCAATACTTAGGCGACAGGCAGCAAATTTTAATTTGGCAATAATTTCTAAATCATGTTCTGGATTCTCAAGAATATATTCAACATAGCCATTCTCACCAACAATACCAATATCACTAGCATTACTATCAACAAAACCTGGAATATCATCATCACGAATCATCAAGAAATCCGTATTCATTTCTTTGGACTGAATCAAATAGTGATTTTTAGCTGGGCGCAATTTAAAACTACATTTATTCAATAAATCCAAACTACCTTCAGATAATTTACCCGATTTTTGTAAAGCTACTCGTAAACGTTTTTGTTCAGTCATCTGGGACTACTCCACTCTAAAATTTATTTTAATTTTGGCAATTATTTAATTTGGTTAATTACTTGTAACGCCTGCTGCTGTAATTCAATATTAGCACATGCCAAACATTGGCCATTGAATTCACGACTCAACGGATTACCTTGCCAATCGCTAATTACACCACCACTTGCGGTAATAATTGGTATCAACGCAGCCACATCATAATATTGCAAATCGGCTTCCATAATTATGTCAATATGCCCTGCCGCCAACAAACCAAAGGCATAAGCATCGCCACCAAACGAGGTTAAACGCACTTGCTTACGAAGTAATTCAAATTTGGACTTTTCATCATTGGTCGTAAACATATATGGTGTAGTTGCATTCAAACGTACGTCAGCCAATTTATTGACTTTACTTGTCTGCAAAATTTGTTGGTTTAATTGAGCTGGATTGCCAACTAAGGCGCTAAATCGCTCATTACTAATGGCTTGATCAATGATGCTCAAAATTGGTGCATCATTTTGCAATAAAGCTACCAACGTGGTAAACGTTGGCTTACCAGTTGAAAATGCTACCGTGCCATCAATTGGATCTAAAACCCAACAAAATTCAGCGTTTTCAGCACTATTAGCAAATTCTTCACCAATAATGCCATGTTCTGGATAGTGTTGCTTAATCAACTCACGTAAATGTAATTCAATTTCACGATCCGCAATCGTAACAGGAGTTTTATTTTCTTTACTATCAATTGATAACGACTGACGAAAATACTTACAACTTATTTTAGCAGCTTCATCTGCCAAAAAATTGGCAAATTCAAATAATACGCTAGTTTTAACATTTAACACAACTTACTTCACCTATTAAATACTTATACCACTAAACATGCTAAATGTAAAAACTCTGCATTTAGCAATTATTCATTTCATTATGGTATTAAAACGTTTACTGGAACATTAGAACTAGTACCAAGATCGTGATTACCTAATTGACCATAATCATTATTACCCCAACAGTAAAAATTATTCTTAGTATCTACGGCACAAGCAATACCCATTAAATAAATATCGCCATAATCAGCAACACTAATATCTTTCAATTGCGTTATGGAAGAAATTGCTCCATCTGTAGTATTAACCGCCACCGGAGATGTACTGTTTGTGGTGCTATTATTGCCTAATTCGCCGCTAGCATTCAAGCCCCAGCAATACGCCTTAGCATCCGCAATCCCACAAGTTGAGCCAGATCCAGATGCAATCATACTAAATTTAGCCCCTGCAGGAATTTGACTCGGAGAACTACCAAGCAAAACTCTAAGCGGAACTGGTGAATTTCCCAACGTATTAATATCTGCATTAACGCCTAGCTGACCCAACCAATTATTTCCCCAACAATACCCACCACCATCAACATCAACAGCACAAGTACTAACTTCATTGGTTGGACAAGGTGTATTAGCTGACGCTGAAATTTGCTTAAGCACAGTTTGTGCTGTAATTTGACTGCTACTATTATTTGGACTAACTGCCACGGCTGTTGGATATAAATTATTGACATAATCGCCAGAGCCACATTGACCATTGGTATTCCAACCCCAGCAAAAAGCTTTTCCATGTTCATCTAAGGCACAAGTGTATAAACTGCCAACTGCAATATCAACTAATTTGTCATCACTTGAAATAGCGCTCGCACCACCTTTGCTAATTAAGGTCGGATAATTAGAATTAGTTGTTGTACCATTACCGAATTGCCCCTGAGTATTATCTCCCCAGCAATAACCTTCTCCATTACTGTCAATTGTACAGCTGGCATTATTAGTTGTACCAATCTTAATCAATTTACTATCTAATGGAATTGCGCTATTACCTCCTTTGGCAACCTTTACTGGATAAAGATTACTTACAGTATTTAAGCCATCGCCAATGTTACCAGCCTCACCATCTCCCCAACAATAAGCATCACCACGATCATCAACCGCACAACTTGCACCATCAGAATTATATGCTGAACCAGTTGCAATCGAAACCAAATTGGCACTTTCAGGGATAGCGCTATCGCCACCAACCGCAACCGCAACAGGAATACTTTCATTTAACGTCGTACCATTGCCCAACTCACCACGAGAATTACTTCCCCAGCAATAAGCTTTGCCTAGCTTAATTCCACATGCATAAATTGCAGCAGTCGACACAGAACTAACTCTATTTTCTAAAGTTTCAAAATTAAAGTTTACTGGCAACAATGCATTATTATTTAAATCAGTAATTGTGGATTCAAGCTCAATATAATAGCTGGCACCGGGACTCAACAATTCCACTGGAGTAAACGTATATGTATTCGTTCCAGTTAAAACCAATGTAGTAGTTGTCACTAATTCACCACTTACGCTATTTTTATGCAGCGTAACACTTGATGTATTAACATTCAGAACTGATTCACTAAAATGTAACTTCATTTCTGGAAGCAACGCTACATTAGACTCCCCATTACTAGGCGTAACAATGCTCACCATCGGTGACGTATAATCCCCAGTAGTAAAACTAAACTCAGCGTTGACGGTATTATTTGCCACCGTCTTGGTATTTCTTACAATTACATAATACTTAGTATTATCACTTAATGGTGATTGTGGACTAAAACTAAAAATAGTATTATTGGAGTTAGCCACAATATTACTAATTGCCACATTTGAGTTTAAAGATTTTTCAGTCTGGCTTAGATTTGCTGAAGTTGATAAAATTATTGTACTCGAATTTATAGAGCTTCGGTTCATGCTCTCTGAAAACTGCAAGACAATAATTGGCGTTAATGAAACATTAACCGCGCCATCGGCGACACCACCAGCGTTAGAATCCATGATAACAGAAGTTACAGGCGGCGGCACCACAGCGCATGTCACGCAACCACCGTTCCCACCACAAGACGCTAATAGAATAATTAAGCATATTGAGCTAAATACATAAGCCATCAATTTTTTCATTAGGTAACCTTTAAAACACAACTCGCTCTAAAAAAACTGGCGCACTATGGCGTAACGGTTTTGTTACGATGACGCTCGGCAATAACCTCAGCAATATCATCTAAATTCATACCTTGTGCGTGCAATAATACCAATGAATGATAAATTAAATCGGTCATTTCACCCAAATAATCTTCGCGGGTCTCAGCCAAAGCAGCAATTACCACTTCCACAGCTTCTTCACCAACTTTTTGAGCAACCTTATTCAAACCGCGTGAAATTAATTTATGCGTGTAACTACCTTCCGTTGGATTGGCAATTCGATCCTGAATTACTTGATCAACCATACCAATATGACCTAATCCAGATAATTTTTGTTCACTAAAACATGAAATACTCCCTGTATGGCAAGTTGGACCACATGGACGTGCCATGATCAAAATTGTATCTTGGTCACAATCAATAAAAACATCTTGCAATAATAGATAATTTTCACTGGTCTCACCCTTTACCCACAAACGTTGCTTGCTGCGGCTAAAAAAGGTTACCTTTTTAGTTTGCAATGTTTGACTTAATGCTTTTTTATTCATGTAACCCAGCATCAAAACTTGCAAAGTAGCACTATCCTGCACCACGACAGGAATTAAACCATCAGAACTTTTATTAAAATCAATCGCATTTATATCTTTTATCAATTCCATTACCTTTCTTTATCTACTTAACCAAGTAGTGTTTCTCAGCTTAGCGGCGAACTGCAATCTCTGCGTCAGCCAAATAATCTTTCAAATCAGCAATCGTCATTATTCCCTTGTGAAATACCGATGCTGCCAAGCCACCTGTAGCTTTAGTTTGCAAAAATAAGTCTTTAAAGTGCGACATCTCGCCAGCCCCACCTGAAGCAATTACTGGAACCGTAACCAAATCAGACAATAAACGTGTTTGTTCTAAATCATAACCCTTACGCACACCATCTTGATTCATACAATTTAAAACAATTTCACCAGCCCCGCGATCAGTGACTTCTTTCGCCCACTCTAAAGTGTTGCGCCGTGATTTAACGGTCTTTTTCTCATCACCAGTGTATTGTAAAACCTGATATTCTTCATCTTGATTCCAACTATCAATTCCAATTACCACACATTGACTACCAAAACGCTTCGCTAGTTCTTCAATTAACGCTGGATTCTCGAGTGCTGGAGAATTTATCGATATTTTATCTGCACCATTGGCTAAAACCTCTTCAGCCATCGCCAAAGAACGAATTCCACCAGCAACACAAAATGGAATATTAATTTGCTTCGCTACTTCGCGTACCCACAAGCGATCATTATTTTCAGCATTGCTACTGGCTGTAATCGCGTAAAAAACTAATTCATCAGCCCCAGCTGCAGAATAACGTGCGGCAAGCTCCAAAATATCACCAACAACTTCATGATTACGAAATTGCACACCTTTGACCACTTGTCCATCACGGACATCCAAGCACGGAATAATGCGTTTTTTTAACATAAGCTACTCTTAAATATAATTAACTTTACTAGCTAATAATTGCAGTTTAAAAAGCTTCGATTTTACCATATTCGTCAGTTCTCATTAAGATTATTCTAACCCACGATACAACACACCAAATACTTCTAACAGAGAAATATCTGCTAGAATATCGCCCTTAAATTTATGACCAATCAAAATAAACACAACTTTAAAATGCGCATCGAATATTAGCATAGAAATTATATCTATTGAAGGCGGGCATTAGATAATTTATAATCTCTACATAAAAAGAAATATTAAGGATATGAAAATGTTAACGTTTATTAGAAAATTAGAGAAACTTCCAGTTGCTGTTGCAGGATTGGCATTGGGAATGGCTAGTATTGGTAACGTAATCGCAAATGAACTCCCAATTGGACCTGGTTTCTATATTTTCCCAGGAATTGCAACCTTTCTACTACTTTTAATCGTAATTAAAAAATTATCTAAGCCCAAATTACTCTGGCATGAAATTAGCCACCCAGTTCTAGGCAGCTTTATCCCAGCTTTTGATATGTGCTTAATGGTGATTTCTGAATTAGTCGCTAGGTATAATTTACTTCTTGGGCAAGCACTATGGTACAGCGCAATTATTCTCCATATTGTATTTACAGCGTGTTTTTTCTATCACCGCTTTCGTAATTTTGATTTAAATCACATGCTACCAAGCTGGTACGTGCCGCCAGTTGGAATTGTAGTTGCATGTGTTACTGGTAATCAAATGCATGCCGAAAATTTAGTGCACATAATTTTTTATATTGGCTTAACAATGTATGCAATTATGTTACCAATTATGCTCTATCGCCTAATTTTTGGTGATCGTATTCAAGATGCACAGTTACCATCATTTGCAATCATGGGTGCACCGGCAAGTCTATGTTTAGCTGGTTATTTAACCGCATTTGATAGCCCTAATCCTCAAATCATTGGAATTTTGTTAGCTCTGGCTTTAATGATGACATCATTAGTTTATATTTCAATGTTTCGCATTAATAATTTAAAAATACAATTTGTACCAATCTATGCATCGTTTACCTTTCCTCTTGCAGTTGGTTCGGTAGCACTTTTTAAATACTCTCGTTATGTTGGTCTTGATAGTGAAACTGGACAATTTTGGCATACGCTTGCCAAAGTAGAAATGTTCTTGGCAACCGCTGTAATTCTTTGGGTCTTAATTAAAATGTTTAAATATGTGAACCAAGAATTTAAAATGATTCAAGCATAGGTAAAAATAATCATAGCATTCTTTATAGGCTAAGATACAGGATTTGATACTTATAGCTTAGCTTCAATTACTTCATCTGTTAGGAAAATATCACCATGTAATACACACTTTAATCGACTCAACTTTATAAATACAAACAATTACATTAAAACTATTAATTATTAAAAGGGAATCAATGAATCATACCAAACACCTCTCAGCAACAAAAATAATTTGCTTTGCTTTAGTTATTTTAATTTTACTAGGACTAAACTATAGTAGTTTTAGTTTCAAACACTTTTTACCAGGAATTGCTTTAATTTGCGGAATGATCTTAACTGGCATTCAAAATGATGAATTTATCGGACATCAATCAAAACTTTGGTCAAGCAAAGTACTTAGTTACGCAATCATCTTTCTAGGTTTTGGATTTAATCTAGGCAATATTCTAAAAGCTGGTGCTTCGGGATTAGGCTATACGGTAATTAGTATTTGTGGAACTTTAATTGTTGGATTATTAATTGGAAGAATGCTAAAAAATAACGGTAAAATTTCAATGCTAATTAGCTCTGGAACTGCAATTTGTGGTGGTAGTGCGATTGCAGCAATTGCCCCAGTTATCCGTGCTTCACATGAGCAAACAGCCGTAGCAATGGGCGCAGTATTTTTATTAAATGCAGTTGGTTTAATTTTATTCCCATTTATCGGACATCATTTAGAACTAAGCCAAACTCAATTTGGTTTACTCGCAGCTTTAGCAATTCATGATACATCTTCAGTAGTTGGTAGCACTCTAGCTTATGGCCCACAGGCACTCATGGTAGGTACAACTGTGAAATTAGTCCGTGCGTTATGGATTATCCCTGTGAGTCTGGTAATCGCGATTGTTTACTCACGTCAAAATAAACAAGAAGCTGGACATGGTAAAACCAAAAAACCATGGTTTATATTATGGTTTATTTGCGCATCATTAGTTGTAACTATAATGCCAGGCCTAACTCAAGCTGGTCAACATTTAAAAGAGTTTGGTGAATCACTGTTCATCGTTGCGTTATTTTTAATCGGCTACAATGTATCATTTAAAAATTTAAAAGCCGTTGGTGCTCCAGTTCTAATTCAGGCTGTATCACTCTGGATCATAGTTTCGGTACTGGTAATTAGCGCATTAAAGACTGGCTTGTTACATTAACTTGATTTAAAATTAGTTACTTCTTACAAGACCTTGGAATTTTCCAAGGCTTTTTAATAAAGTTAACTAAAGAATAAACTATAATTAGAGGGTTGTATTTACAACATAAAATAACCCGTTTTATTAATGTAAAAATATATTATAGTTACCCCATAAACAAACTGCCTATAGATTCAGATATTGCACTATGTAT
>ERZ650308.1063-NODE-1063-length-14557-cov-11.020342_pt1 | contig 14557 bp, 10 predicted proteins | sample MGYA00376244_ERZ650308 | MGnify/ENA primary metagenome ERZ650308 (study PRJEB26733, sample SAMN07839295) | wastewater metagenome | biome: small river; feature: stream; material: water | place: USA: North Carolina | collected 2016-04-26 ...
ATGCGCTACGTCCTAAGAATGAATTAGAGCTATAAGAATTGAATCTTGAATAAGCACCAATACCTGTTAAGTTTCCGCTCTCGCCATAAGCTACACGTACTTTGAATAAATCAAATGCTTTAGATAAGCCAAGTGAATTCCAGAATTCAGTACTTGAGATAATATAACTAGCACTTGCTTTCGCGTATGTTTGATTGCGTTGGTTTGCACCAAATACGCTAGAACCATCACGACGAACTGCACCTGTTAAGAACAATTGATTCTTGAATTTAAAGTTCTGTTGAACATATAAACCAGAAACAGAAATCTCACTACGCTCATCCACGCCAGGAATTGGAGTAGATGCACCATTCACTGTTTCAATGAAAGGCGCAAAACCTCTACCTTGTAATAAAGCGTAATTGTTTTTCTCATATTGTTGAGAGTAACCTACTTGAGTTGTAGAATTGATATCAGATGTGATATCGAAGTTGTAGTTACCACTCAAGTCATGGTTGATTTGGAAGAAATGGTTAGATGCAGTACTTGCATAACCATTTTGAGTTGGATCTAATGTTAAACCACCACCATAGAATGCAGGACTTGCATTGTAGGCATATGGAGGAATATAAGTCGTACCATTTTGAGCATAGTTGTCGATACCCATTGTATAGTCAACTGTTAAACCTTTCATTGGTTTTAATTTCAAACCAAAATTAGCTAAAACTCTATTTGTAGTTTGTCTTTGCTTGATGTCTTCGATAACAGAAACTGGATTGATTCTTCCTCTTTCACCTACCGCTTTAATATTACCATTCGCATCTCTTGTCCAAATATCATGGAAGTTACCAATGATGGTTACAGAGTTAGTTGGAGAGAAGAAAGATTGTCCGTCTGGTTTTTCATTTGCACTAGAATTAGTGTAATTCAATCCCATATTCATGCTCATCCATTTGTTGATCACTTGATCAATATTAGATCTGAAGCTGAATCTTTGGAAATCAGTATTCTTGATAATACCTTGGTTGTTGTAAAAAGATCCACCAAAATAATACTTCGTTTTATCGTTACCGCCACTTACAGATAAAGTATTATCCGTTCCAGTTGCATTACGGAAAATATAATCTTGATAATCATAACGTTTAACACTTGTCGTATTAGTCAATGCAGGAGTCAATACATCCTGTGTTTGTGCACCTACGCCATCTGTTGGTCCACCGAATTTAGTTGGAGATTGATTCACATCTAATTTCTTTCTCAATCCACTACTAATAAAAGTACTTGAGAAACTTACTTTAGCTGCGCCAGATTTACCACGCTTTGTGAAAATTTGAATTACACCGGCATTCGCTCTACTACCATAAGTAGCAGCTGCTGCAGCACCATTCAATACCTCTATTCTTTCGATATCAGCAGGGTTGATGTCGACCATTCTGTTTTGTCCGATACTTCCAACAAAGTTGCCACCATCATAGTTACCTGATGTATTGGTCACTCTGTTTGTTGCGTTATTGATAATCACACCATCAACAATGTACAAAGGCTCAGAAGAAGAAAGTACAGAACTAATACCTCTCAAGCGAACAGACATGCCACCAGCAGGATCTCCACTGTTTTGGATAATCTGTGCACCAGCTGTTTTACCTTGCAATGCAGCAAGTACGTTACCAGAAGCGCCTTTGTTAAGGTCGTCTGCAGAAACACTACTTACATAACTTCCTAATTGACGCTTAGTGGTACCTGCGGCAGTACCTGTTACCACTACTTCGTCTAATTTAGAATACTGCTCAGTTAATACAATGTTTAATCCACTAGCCATTTTGCTTGGATCCACATTTAATTCCTGTGCTTTAAATCCAACACCACTTGCTACTAATGTAATAGCATTGTTGCTGTTTAATTTCAAAGTAAATCCACCTAAATTATCAGAAACTACACCATTACGTGTGCCTTTGATAACGATTGAAATTCCTTCGATACCGCTGTTGTCTTTTTGATTCGTCACTTTACCGCTAAGGATAGTTTGGGCAATCGTGTCGATACAAAAACCAGACAGCAAAACCAAAATCATCATAAGCTTTGCTAAATAAAGCTTGCTTGTTTTTTTGAGTCTCATAACTGATCTTTTAATATTAATAAATGGTTAATCCCTTGTGTTTAAATGGCAACAGTGCTGGATCATTAGGATCTAATTCTGTAATTAAAATATCAATCTCGTCGAGGTTGGCTACTTTAATTTTTTGCTGAGAATTTAACTTCTCAGAAATGCCGATGCAAATTGTTTTTTTGGAAGCTTTAATCATGGCCTTTTTAATTTGAACTACTTCCCAGTCGTTTTCACTGAGTCCAAATTGGGTGTCTAAAGAATTGATACCTAGTATACATAAGTCTGCTTGAATGGATTCTATTGTCTGAACAGCACTTGCGCCTGTTGTTAACATGGAATCTTTTGAAACTTTATCACCAATCATCACTACTTCGATACTAGGGTGGTGCGCAAATTCAATAGCTGCATTTAAGCTACAAGTAAAAAATGTAGCGTTTAAATTGGGTTCTAAGGATTTGGCAAATTCTAAAATGGAAGTACCACCCGATGTTAAAATATACATCCCACTTTGAACCAATGCAGCAGTTTTTTGAGCGATGATATGTTTGTCTTCTAAATTATAGACCATCTCTCTGTCAAATGCCGTGTGAAAAGATTTGCTTAGCGCGCCTCCATGCACTTTAATTATTTTGTCTTGTTGCGCAAGCTCCTGTAAATCCCTTCTAATGGTATCATCTGATACTCCCATCTTATTGCTTAAATCCGCACATAAAATTTTATTATGCAGGTTTAATTGGTGTAAAATGAATTCTTGACGCTCTTTTTTCAGCATTATGCGGTTATTAGACTATTAAAATAGGCAAAAAACCGCAAATGCGAACGAATGTTAACAAAATAGGCGCGAAATGTGGAATTCTAGCCTTTAGCCAAATTGGTCAATGCCTGCACAAAAACATCAAGTTCCTTAGTGGTGGTGTAAAGGTTGGGGGTAATTCTACATCCATGCACATTGGTGTAATCTATAGCGACTGTGAATATTTTATATTCCTTCAATAAACGCTCTGCTAATAAAGCTGGCTTGATTCCTTCAACACCCACATTACTTATAGCACAAGATCTTGCTGCATCTGTTGGCGTATTCAAGATAATTTTTGGAATGTCTTTTACTTGACTCGTCCAATATTGTTGCAAATATCTTAATCTTGCTTCCTTTTTTGCGGGGCCAATTAATTGATAATAGGCGATGGAGTCAGGAATAGTTAAGTCGGTATGTACAGGATGTGTTCCTGTATGGTTTAATCTTTTGATTTTATTCGGATCTTTTTCTCCATCTGCTAAAAGCGGCCAGATATTTTTAATGTGTTCTTTTTTTACAAATAATAAACCTGCACCTAATGGTACACTCAGCCATTTATGTAAGGAGGCAGCATAATAATCGCAACCTAAATCTGCCACGCTAAATTGAATATGTGCAAAAGCATGTGCTCCATCCACAATCACTTGAACGCCATGCTGGTGTGCCATTTCAGTGATTTTTTTGATAGGTAAAATTTGGCCAGTGATGTTAATCATATGACTTACCAAAATCACTTTAGTTTTAGCGGTGATGGCGTTTTTATACAAATCAACAATTTCAGAATCGTCTTTTGGATGATTGGGTATGGAGATGATTTTATTGACTACACCATATCTATCACTTACTAATTTAAACATATCTAACATGGCGCCATAGTCTTGTTCTGCCATAATCGCTTCATCACCTGATTGCCAATGAATCCCTCCGATGATCGTATCTAATGATTCAGTGGTATTGCGCGTAATGATTAATTCTTCTGGTTGGCATCCAGCTACCTTTGCCAAGGCGATAACTGATTTCTGTTTATTCTCCCATTGAACAGTACGCATATAATAAGAGCCTTGGTAATTGATCTCTTTAATATGTTCGATATACTTATTCAGTAAAGGTTGTGGTAGAAAATTATAATAGCCATTTTCTAAATTGATATAGTCTGGTTTAAGGATGTATTGTTGACGGATCTCTTCCCAAAAACCATTGTCTTGAGCCAATTCGAAAGGTGTTTTTGCTGCATGGCTAGCAAAGGCTTTTGCCATCCCATTGAATCCTAATGGCATTGCAACTCCAGTTAATAAGAGGTCTTTAATGAATTGTCTTTTTTGCATAAGAGGCTATATTAAGCCTTTAAATTCCGACTTATTTTACTGCTGTCAAAATAAAAAAATGAATTGACATGGATAAAATTGTATAAACGGCATTCAATAATGCCTGCTTTTACTTAATTTGATCATTCAAAATCATCAAAAGACCTACTATGAAAAACTTAGTTATTAAAGGATTGATACTCGCTGCGGTTATGCCAATTTGTGCGGTTGCGCAGTTGGATCCAGCTACCATTCAGAAAATCAGAACAGAAGGATTGGAAAGATCTCAAGTCATGGATATCGCATTTAACCTTACAGATAAAAGTGGTAATAGATTGGCCAATTCAGAAGGATATGCTCGAGCAGCGAATTATGCAAAAACTGTTTTAACAAAAAATGGGGCAGTGAATGCAGTGATTGAACCATGGGGTGAATTTGGGAAAGGATGGGATTTAGAGAAAATGTATTTCGCCATGACAGCGCCTTATTATAAACCTTTATTGGCTTGGCCTAAAACTTGGACTGCCGGTACCAATGGTTTAAAAAATGCGACCATCATTGTGGTTGACGCGAAAGATTCAATTGCATTACAAGCTTATAAGGGACAATTAAAAGGAAAGATTATTATTTTAGATCAAGACAATACTTATAAGCAAAGCTTTAAAGCAGATGCGGCTAGATATACAGATGAAGCATTGGCTGCGATGGAAGCAGCGCCTGCTCCAGTTGTTGCTAAAACACCAGATACCGCTCAACAAAGACGTATGCGTGAAATGCAAGCGCAAAGAGTTGGTCCTCAAAGAGTGCTTAATTTATTAAAGGCAATGGCAGTAGAAGAAGGTGCGGTTGCGATGTTAACGACTAGCACAAGAAATCATGATGGTACCATTTTTGCACAAGGCGGCGGTTCTTATAAAGGAACTGATCCTGCCAATTTCTTGGATTTGGCGATGTCAGTAGAAGACTACAATACTTTTTTAAGATTGGCAAAATCTGGAACAGTTGTGAAAGCAGATCTGGATGTAAAAACTAAATTTCATACCAAAGATTTACAAGGGTACAATGTAATCGCAGAAATTCCAGGTACGGATCCATTGTTGAAAGATGAAGTGGTGATGATTGGCGCGCATTTAGATTCATGGCAATCAGGTACAGGTGCAACAGATAATGCATCTGGTTCAGCAGTGATGATTGAAGCGATGCGTATTATCAAAGCAGCAGGCATTGATCCTAAAAGAACCATTCGTATTGGATTATGGAGTGCAGAGGAAGAAGGATTGTTGGGCTCTAGAGGCTATGTGAAAAATACCTTTATGGATGCCAATAATCAACCAAATGCAGCGCATCAAAAATTTTCTGCTTATTTTAATATCGATAACGGTACCGGAAAAATTCGTGGTATTTATGCACAAGGTAATACTGCAGCGGCTGCCATTTTTAAAACATGGCTAACACCATTCAATGATTTAGGTGCTAAGACAGTGACATTAAATAATACAGGAAGCACAGACCATATTGCATTTGATGCAGTTGGATTACCGGGCTTTCAATTTATCCAAGATCCCATTGAGTATAGCACTAGAACACACCATAGTAATATGGATGTATACGATCATTTAATGCAGGACGATTTAAAACAAATTGCCACAATTGTTGCTACCTTTGCTTTAAATGCAGCACAGCAATCCAGCTTGATGCCTAGGAAAGCACAATAAATATGGAATTCATTGAAGATAAAATATATGACCGAGTGGACTTTGTAAAAAGTCCACTCGGCATTTGTGAGTATGACAGTTGTACATTTAAACACTGTGTATTTGCCGTTAATAGTTTAGCAGGAAGTACATTCATAGATTGTGTATTTGAAAACTGTGATTTAAGTAACTTAAAGTTGACACATACCTCATTTAGGCAAGTTAAATTTAAAGGTTGTAAGATGATGGGGCTTCGTTTTGACGAATGCAATCCTTCTTTAATTAGCTTTCATTTCGAAGACTGCACACTGAGTCATAGTGTGCTAGTGGGTTTAAAATTAAAAGGGACACAGATGGTGCATTGCATTGCAGAAGGAGTGGATTTCACTGATGCAGATTTGACAAATGCAGTGTTGACCCATACCAATTTTTTAGATGCCCGTTTTGTACAGACCAATTTAGAGAAAGCAGATTTTAGACACGCAATCAATTACGGAATTGATCCTACCCAAAACAAGCTAAAAAAAGCACAATTCAGTCCTGATGGATTATCAGGTTTATTGACCGTGTTTGGCATTGTCGTAAAATAATTATCCTATTATGTCCTTCCTTTTTGAACCTGAAAACTTATTACCTCAAGATGGTATAGCCATCTACCATGGTGTGGTATTCAATGAACAGGAGGCAACGCTTATTTGCAATAAATTATTTGAAACCATCCCTTGGAAGCAAGATGAAGTGGTGATGTTTGGTAAAAAAATCGTTACCAAACGAAAAGTGGCTTGGTATGCAGACGCCGGTATTACCTATACTTATGCAGGAGTCAAAAAATCAGGCTTGCAATGGAATTCAGATTTATTAGAGATCAAACAAAAAGTGGAAGCCATTACAGGTGCAAAGTATAACGCTTGTTTACTTAATTTATATCATGAAGGAGAAGAGGGAATGGGATGGCATCAAGACAATGAAGTGGAGATGGTTGCTGGCTCCTCTATTGCGTCATTGAGTTTTGGGGCAAACAGAAAATTCGCATTTAAACATGCAAAAACAGGTGAACGTTTAGACATTGAACTAGCTCATGGTTCCTTGTTAGATATGAAAGGAACGATTCAACAGCATTGGTACCATTCCTTGCCTAAAACTAAAAAGGTAAAACAATTACGCATCAACTTAACTTTTAGATTGATGCATTTTTAAAAGCAAATATTTATTATTAATCAAACTTACTAATGAAAAAATTATTTTTTATATTATCCATAATTTGCTCAATTGGATCCCTTTTTGCTCAAGATAGTACAGCATTAAAATTCGATCCAACTAAAAAAATTATGCTTGTTGATGCCGCATGTGGTCAGTGTCAATTTAACATGAAAGGGAAAGGCTGTACTTTGGCAGTGAGGATCAAAGGCAAGTCGTATTTTGTAGAAAAAGCGCATATTGACGCATTTGGAGATGCTCATGATGCTGCAGGATTCTGTAACGCCATAAGAAAAGCGAAAGTGCAGGGGAAAATCGTAAAAGGGAAATTTATCGCAACTTATTTTGATTTACTAAAAATTGATGCTATTAATTAGATATATCTGTTGATTTAAGACATTATTTATTGTCAATATGTTCCAAAAACATAAAATGGAACATTTTTGACCATTCCCTAGTTTGAATTCTTTATGTATTGGTTAATTTTTGTTGCAAACAAACCAATACAAATGAAAAAAACAATCTTAATTGCATTTTTTGCAGTGACTTTATTTTCTTGTAAAAATGCAACTGAAACAGCAACAGCTGAAACTGCAGCACCTACTTCTAGCTGCGTAAAAGAAGGTCCTGAAGTTGATTTAATGAAGAAAGCAATTACTGCTTATGCAAGTGGAGATTGGGCTACAATGGCTTCATGCTTTAGCGATACTGCTAAGTCTTGGCATAACAACGATACCGTTGCAATGAAAATGAGCGACAGAATTGAACTATTTAAACAACAAAGAGAAGCATTAGTGAGTGTTGATCCAGGAACGCCTAATTTAGAAGTAGTGACTGTTGAATCAACTGACGACACCTACAAAGGATTTAAATGGGGTCATGCTTGGGTTACTTTTACAAGTAAATCAAAAACAGGGGAGATATCAAAATCTTTAACTTTCGGCTCTTTTGCAATTAAAGATGGCAAGATCCTTTGGGAACAGGTGATTTATGATGCTAAATAAAGCAGGATTTTAAGTTGAATAAAAATACGTAAGAGAGCCACTTATTACTAGGTGGCTCTCTTTATTGGGGGATCCTTCTAAAAACGAAAAAGCCCCTAACTTATTGAAGCAGGGGCTTTTTCGGACCGGACGGTGAGTTCTTACTTTACTCAAACTCCTCTCAAGCCATCTAATTTATCAGATATAAAGGAGTTATAATTATACTTTTCTTGTTATAACAGCCCCAAATGGGGTTAAATAGGGGGTAGTAGCTACAGATTCTGCTACATGTTAAACGGTTTATTGAATTTATTAAATACCAATATTTTGATAATCAAATTCAATAGAATTGGAATTGATTATCAGTAAATTACTTTAGTTTGCATCTCGAATAATGTGTAATCAATAAATTATAGTTGCTTTACTTATACATTTTGAGAACCCCAATATTTAAGGTGTGTAATTAATGAAATGTAGCTTAATTATTAGTAATAGTGTAAATCCGAATTTAATTTTAAATTATGTATGAAATTTTTTATTTAGGAAGTATATTTTGTGCTTTGGTTACAATTTATTTGCTTTTGTTTAAAGAAAATGCTTTGCGTTCCTATCCTGATTATTTACTGTCATTCGTTTACTTATTTATTATTTGGACATCTATAATATATTTATCTATTTACCACGGTTGGATTATTTATGTTCCACATTTATACAAAACTGCTGCTCCAATTAATTTTATTGTACCACCTTTCACTTTTCTATATGTCAGATCTGTTTTATTCAATGAGCAAAAATTTTCAAAAAATGATTTATGGCATTTTATACCATTTATGTTAATTTTAGTAAATTATATTCCTTTCTATTTTTTATCTACGAATATAAAAACTGGAATAGTTTTACAAATTGTAAAAAATTTGGATTTGACATTTAGGTATGACGCTGGGATCATATCTGAAAGCGCTGTTTCTTCTTTAAGAATTATTCAAAATTTTATTTATATTTTACTACAATGGAGTCTTATCCTTAAATTTAAGAACAACTTACAGCGACCTGATTTAAAAAAACAAGTAGCTAAAGTAATTAAATGGTTGAAAATATTTACTATATCTGGTACATTGTTTTTTATTGCGATTATTGTTTTGACTTTTTTAGCTGTAGTATATCATTCTGTTTTCACTATTGGGGTACTTAATTTTGTGCCAGGTTTTTTATATGCAATTAGTTTTTTTGTCATAAGTACATATCTATTAACAAACCAAGAAATTCTATTAGGCTTGCCTTTTATAAGGTATAAAAATACTCCCTCGAATTTAATATCAGATCAAGAAGACAAGCTAGCCTTTATTGATGAGGACTTCTCGATTGCAAAGGAGGCAATTGATAGTTATATGAAAGTAGAAAGGCCGTTTTTATCAAGTAATCTTAGTATTGGTCATCTTGCAGTAATGCTAAAAATGCCTGTAAGAGAGCTTTCGTATATTATAAATAATTATTATATTAAAAGGTTCCCAGATTTTATTAACGGTTATAGAATACAATACATTGTTGATAAATATCATGAGTCATATTTAGAAACATACACAATTGAGTCAATTGCAACAGAGGCGGGGTTTAACTCTAAAAGCGCTTTTTACAAAGCGTTCAATAAAATATACAATATTACGCCAACTGAATACTTTGATAAAATGAAGAAAGGTTCTTAGAACATTAGTTTTTTATACTATTTCGTCCTCTTTTACCTAATAAGCTACTAATTACAACTGTATTTTAATGTAAATTATTTTCGCTAATGATATTTTGCATCATTAAGTCTAGTAGCAAATGAGGTTGATTTTCCTTTTCATTACATTGCTTTCAAATTTTACCGAAGCCAAAGCACAGTCCATTTCACCCTATACTTTTAATAATGGGGGTGGTTATTTTAGTGCCATGGAATGGAGTATCGGAGAATCTGTTTCTATTGCCAATTTTATTGCCTCAGGTTATTCCTTAAATACAGGAGTATTACAACCCATGACAAGTATTGTTACTGCCATTAATGAATATGGCCCCTCGGTTTTTGGTACTCAAATAACCATTGGCCCTAACCCCACCACTAATTTACTACACATTAAAGCAAGGTTTAACCAAGCGGGTAGCTTATCATTTCAACTGATAGATGCTAAATCGACTATTGTATTTACACAAGAAGCTGGAACTATATTCAGCAGTTACGAGAAAGTTATTTTTATGGAAAATTATCCATCAGGTGTATTTTATATGAAAGTATTTTTTAAACCAAGTAATGGAAATGCTAAAACAGGCATATATAAAATTATCAAACTATAATTTATGAGAAAAAATAATATCAACCTACGTATTTTATTTTTCATGTTACTATCTATAGTAATGATAAAAACGAATGCACAAACTGGATTAAATTTTCAGGGGGTAGCCAGAACAAGTAATAATGTGATATTGGCATCACAAGCCATTACTATTAAATTAAGTATACTACAAGGTAGTGCCACTGGTACAGCAGATTATACCGAAACAAGAAGAGTCACCACCAATGCACAGGGTTTATTTACAGCAGTAATTGGAGACACAGGAGCAATTAGTACATTAGGAAATTTCACCACCATTAATTGGAAGAATACACCTAAGTTTTTAAAAATTGAAATGGACGCAGCAGCGGGAACTAATTTTATTACGATGGGTACCACACAGTTTCAGTATGTGGCCTATGCACAGTTTGCTAAAAGTGTGGATGCTGAAAATATAGTAGGTATTGTTCCGGTAACATTAGGAGGAACAGGTGTGAATAATTTAGAAGGTTTAAAGACTGCTTTGACCTTAAATAATGTAAACAATACAGCAGACCTTTCTAAACCCATTAGTAACTTGACTCAAACTGCGTTGGATTTAAAATTAAATAGTGCAGATACGAGTAGATATACAAAACAAACCTATACTGATTCATCTTTAATGACTAAATTAAAAGTTTCAGATACCACTACCATGTTAAGTAGTCGAATTGCCAGGGATACGCTAAGTTTATCAAATAGATTAAATTTAAAAGCAAACATATCAGACGTAACTACAAGTTTATCCCTAAAGGAAAATATATTAAATAAATCCAGTGCTGTTGATTTAGGCTCAGGAGCTACTAGTGATATTTTATTTCCAACTCAAAAAGCAGTAAAGACTTATGTAGATGGTCAAATAAATTCAGGTGGTATTACTGATGGAGGAATATTAACCAGACATTTAGCAGATGGTGCAGTAACGGGTACCAAATTAAGTAATTCAATTAGTGGGTATAAAAAATTTTTTGATGGTGCGGGTAATGTGACAATTTCAAGTTCTATGAGTGTTGATGTTTTGATACCCACCGGAGCTGTTACTTCGGGTGGCACTTCAAATTGGCAGTCATTTACTGCAGGTATGTCTGGAAAGTTGAGTTTAGTTGAATTTGAGACTTCCAATCCAAATTCTACAGGACCTGCAGCAACTGTTTATGTTGAAGTGTATAGTGGCCAGGGCTTATCTGGTACTTTATTAGGAACGAGTGCTACTCAAACTATTGCAGGATTTGGTAACACTTGGAAAACATTTGATTTTGGTTTATCAAATATTGAAGTATTGTCTGGAAATGTTTATACCGCTAGGATTGTTACTAATTCCAGTGATCAAAATTGGTTGTATGGTGGCAATTCAACTTATACCTCAGGTATATCTAATGCGTCGAGCACTTGGGATCATAATATAAAAACAAGTGTCAGACAATACAATGATGACCCCTATTTAACAGTAGGGTTAGCGTCTAATTTATATGGAGGTCTTGTTTCTAACGCTACACATACAGGGGATGTTTCAGGTTCTACTATTTTAAGTATTACAGCTAGTTCAAATTCAACATTAACTTCACTGCCAAATTTAGCTAGTGTTGGAACAATCACAAGTGGCGTATGGAGTGGAACAGCGGTAGCTGTTGGAAAGGGAGGAACTGGAGCTACAACAGTTAGTGCGGCAAGAACAAATTTAGGATTAGGTAATGTAGATAATACAAGTGATGCGAGTAAGCCGATTAGTACTGCTACTCAAGTAGCTTTATCTAATAAGTTAGATATAACTGGAAATGCTGCTACTGCTACAAGCGCAACAACGGCAGTTACAGCAAGTAGTGCTACAAAATTAACAACAGCTAGAAATATTAATGGAGTTGCATTTGATGGGAGTGGAAACATCACAGTAACAGCAGATGCAGGAACATTAACAGGTACTACAATAAAATCAACAGTAACGGGATCTAGTTTAACTTCTGTTGGTACCTTAACAAATGCAACGATCAATGGAAAAGTAATTGTGGGTGCATCAACTTCAGCATCTACTTCAGCTGTGTTAGAAGTAAATTCAACCACTCAAGGTTTTTTACCACCAAGAATGACTATGGCTCAAAGAAATGCTATTAATACACCAGCATCTGGTTTAGTAGTGTGGTGTAATAATTGTGGAGCAGCAGGGGAATTACAAGTGTTTAGTGAAAATGCTACTTGGACAAACTTAGCAGGTACTGCAGCAGCAGGAGTGTATACACCTAATATTGGAGAAATATATCAAGGTGGTAAAGTTGCCTATGTTTTACAATCGGGAGATCCTGGTTATGATGCAACTACACCTCATGGGTTAATTGCAGCAACCTTAGATCAAAGTACAGGAATACAGTGGTCTAACGGTTTATTAGGCGACAACGGTTTTAGTATTACCACAGGAGCAACAGGAACTGCTATAGGAACGGGCTTAGCCAATACCATTAGTATCATTTCTATTCAAGGTGGAACACCTACAAGCTATGCTGCAGGATTAGCGAGAGCTTATAATGGCGGAGGTTATACTGATTGGTATTTGCCAAGTAAGGATGAGTTGACTAAAGTATACTATAATATGGATATAATTGGCGGTTTTACTAGTGACCATTATTGGAGTTCTACGGAGTCAACTGGCTATGGATACGCATACTCAAGGAAATTCCAATTTGATATTAATAACTCGAGTATGAAGTCCAATATTTTCCATGTTCGCGCAATTAGGTCATTTTAATCACATAACTATTTGACAATTTAAATAGTTATGTGAAGGTAGTTACAAAAAAAATTAGTGGACTTATAGATATGTGATGGCAATTTATCGGTATCTATGATTAATGATAAAATAATTTAGAAACAACCCTTTTGCTACACTTTCAGCTACAGGCATTAAAAAACCCCTTGATTATCAAGGGGTTTTTTGTTTATTCTGCGGACCGGACGGGACCGCATAACGCTTGTTTCATTTTGCTTCATTTTTCTTCACTTTGTTATAAAAGTCAATGCAGTTAAGGTTTTATAGATATTAATAACAAATTTAAAATAGATTAAACTAAAAATAAATGTACCCCAATTTGTACCCCAGTTTTATTTACCTTTGATTACAAAGTAGATTACATGAAAGTTGCGTTTTATTTAAAGAGGCCAGATTCGCCATATGATACAGCAATATTTGCAAGAATATCATATAATGAAGGTCGTCTCAAATATTATATAAAGGAGGCAATAAACCCTAAATATTGGAATCCAGATAAATATAGAGCCAAAGAGACTAAGGAGTATAAAGAATACCCAGACTTTAACAAAAGGATAGAAGATATTGAATCAGCTATAAAAAATGTATTTAGGCGTTTTTTAATAGATAATGAGAATAACCCACCACATCCTGATGACTTAAAGGTATTGCTTGATAAGGAAATAAAGGGCATTGAACCAATAAAAGGTAAACTGTATACATTCTTCGGATATTATGAAGACCTAATAGAAAGATCTAAGAATGGGAAAAGATTACAACCAAAGAATGCTAAAAGATACAGTAAGGCTACAATAAATGTTTATGAGAATACATTAAAAAAATTGAACGATTTTCAAAAGACTAGAAGGCGGATTATTGATTTTAAAACCATTGACCTTGACTTTTATTATGATTTTCTACAATATTTAAATGAAGAATTTGATTCTTCAACAAATACAATTGGAAAGGACATTAAGACCTTAAAGACAATACTTAATGACGCAACTGAGAGAGGATACAATACAAACTTAGCCTTTAGAAGCAGAAGCTTTATTACGCCGACAGAAGAGTCGGATTCTATATATTTGAATAAAGAAGAACTATCTGAAATGAGTGCTTTAGATTTATCTAGTAAGCCTGAATTAGATAATGTTAGGTATGCATTCCTAATAGGTTGCTACACAGGGTTGAGGTATTCAGATTTTTCCTTGTTGACACTTGATCATATGAAAGGAGATTATATTGAGATTAAACCACAAAAAACTAATACTTGGATAACGATACCTATCCATAAAGAATTAATTAAGTTAGTTTTAGAAAATCTAAAAACAGAAAAACTTATAGAAACTAAGTATACATCTATAACAAAAGAAAAACAGAAAGAACTAATGGACTTTACTTTATCTACTATAGAT
>ERZ650308.1064-NODE-1064-length-14534-cov-4.423441_pt1 | contig 14534 bp, 31 predicted proteins | sample MGYA00376244_ERZ650308 | MGnify/ENA primary metagenome ERZ650308 (study PRJEB26733, sample SAMN07839295) | wastewater metagenome | biome: small river; feature: stream; material: water | place: USA: North Carolina | collected 2016-04-26 ...
AGATCTACACAGGCGAAGACACTCTTTCCCTACACGACGCTCTTCCGATCTCTGTTAGCCCGTTTATTCAGCAATTTGCAAGACCGGGCGAGTTTGACGAGCTGTTTTACTGGAGTCCAGACTTTGTTGATGGTATTGCAAAGCAAGCTCACACAGTTAAACGATACTTACAAACTGGTCCAATTGATGGGTTCTATTTTACAGATGTACCGAGGAAATACAATTACGGATACACTGTACGTGATGGTAAAACATGGCACCTAACAGCTAATGGTATTAATACGTTGTTGTACCCTAAATGGGACACTAACACCTTAAGCGTAGGGAAACCACGAAGCACAATCTACAGTGATAGAGATGACTGGTTTTTTAAGACATTAGAATATACTGTTGCAGGTAAAAACTTTGCTAACGGGATTGAGAAATTAAATAATGTACTAACAGATACCTTAGATGGATACTGGCTTAACGGTACACTATTTAACGGTGTAAAGGGGTGTTTAAGCTCCCCATATTTTCTAGAATAATATGCAATTAATTTTTAACAGAACAATCGCAGAACAGATGCGAGAAAGATACACAGTATTAGAACTGGAAACATTCGATGTTGACGGGAAAGACTTAGAGGTATTTTGTGTAATACCCGCAGAAAAGATCGCGTTAACCGAAATTACAACTGTGGGTCATTCCACTAAAATGCACAACGAATTTGTGACTGCGTTAAAGAACAAAGACTACCGGTTGTGCCGTGATTTATACGTTCATGTTATGGGACGATTTGGTGGCGAACTAGACAGCTTTTACGAAGAGATTCTAAAACGTATTGAATCTAGTGATACTTAATTTGTAAACCCTTGCCCTTAAATAGAGTAAGGAGTTTGCATATGAGTTGGTATAACAGACGACCTAAAGTACGTGAGCCACAAAGGGCGGTGCCACGTGAAACAAGCCCACTAACTGAACGTCTTTTAGAAGAATCTAAAAACGCTATCAGGAAAAAAACCTCTAAACCCAAAAAAATATAAGCAGCATTTAATCTAGAACAAGAACCCTGTAAATATAATAAGCATTTTTCATCTATAGAAAAATTATTACAGGAGCTAGAAAATGCAAGGGTTTAAAAAATTAACAGCAGTATCCATTGGGTTACTTATCGCCGCTTCTGCTGCGGCACAATCTGACCCGATTGTAACTCAATCAACGTCAGACAGCAAAACATACTCTAAGAGCGAAAGCACTACTACAGTTAAGTCGCCGCCACCAAGTGCTATTGCACCGGCAGTGACAGTAATTAATAACGACGTTTGTGCAGTTGCAGCAAGTGGTGCAGTACAAACACAAATTTTAGGTATCAGTATGGGCGGCACTATGACTGACTATAATTGTGAGCGTATTAAACTTGCTCGCGGAGTCTATGACATGGGAATGAAAGTAGCAGCCGTTGCTATTATGTGTCAAGACGAACGTGTGTTTACAGCAATGTCAAACGCAGGCACTCCTTGTCCAGTGGATGGCAAGATTGGTGAGCAAGCAAAAGCAATCTGGGAAGCACAGCCAGATCGTAAACCACAAAAAGTTAAGAGTCAGAACTAATGAAGAAACTCCTAGCAATACTATTGTTAGGGTTCTCCAGCGTTTATGCTCAAACTGTAACCGCCGTAACAACGACACCTAACCTAATCACTTCAGGTACTAATCACACCTGGACTGGTGTTACCACGGGCACGTTACCATCAAATTACATGCCAGGCGGCCCAACACCGATATACGACCCTAGTACTAATACCATTAGCTTTAGCTATAATGCTAGCGCCTATGTAGGACAAACAATTGCCATTAACAATGCGTTGGCAAATGTAGGAGCAGGTGTTAAGATAAACGGGTACAATTACGGATACGATGTTCGTAATATGAACGGTGACAATCGACAAGGTGGTACTGATACATTCACAGTATCTACAGCGTTAAGAGGTCCAAACAACTCTGTGCTGTTATCTAGTAGCCAGTACTTCAACACAAAGTTTGAATGGACTACTTATAGCGGAACAAAAACAGCAACTACCCCGTATAACCTATCGGAAGTGTCTTATTTGCAAATTGGCATCCAAGGTGGAGACAACGGATACTGGGGTGGATACTTTGGTCCGCAGGTTAGAAACGTTAACATGAGTTTGAACTACACTGTAGATCCTTGCGCAACAAATCCTGCATTTAGTCCAACTTGTGCAAATTACAATACGGTTTCTATAAGTAACAACCTTGTACCGAACCCGTTAGGCTACGCAGCAAGCGGGTCATTCATTAATCAAACATATGCAATTAATCAAGCATTAGGTCTTGCGGGATCTAATGTAATGATTCACGGATTTGAATGGGGATATCAGGCTAATGCTAATGGTCCTTACTGCGGGTCTTGGAATCTTATACTCCTTTGTTTAGATCCAAGAAACCCTAGCGTAACAACAAACGTAAACATTACAGATAATACCGGAGCAAGCATTTACAGTATCTCAAGGACATATACTAACAGTTACAATACTACCAGATACTCGTATGTATTTCCTTCTAGCAAGAACTTGTTATCTTTAGGTAACTTTGGATTTACAGCTACAACTAACGATCAAGCCTACATCGGTGACATGTGGAGTAAGGCATTGTATACGCCTGATCCTTGCGCCGATCCATTGTCTAGTCCAACTTGTCCTGGCTACGCCGCGGCATATCAGGCGCAACAATGTACAATTAGTGCATTATATAATTCTGCGTGTCCGGGATATGCCGTTGCATATTTTAATCAGCAATGTACTATTAACCAGTTATACAATCAATCCTGTCCCGGTTACGCAGCAGCATACCTTGTTCAACAATGTACTATTAATCCGTTGTACAGCACAACCTGCGATGGTTACCAGACAGCATACTTTAATCAGCAGTGTTCGCTTGATCCTTTATACAACAGCGGATGCACCGGCTACGCAACAGCTTATCACGATCAACAGTGCAGCTTGAATCCTTTGTATGCTACTGATTGCATAGGTTACTCACAAGCATACCTTGCTCAACAATGCAGTTTAAATTCCTTGTACTCTACTTCGTGTCCGGGATACGCACAGGCATACTTTAATCAACAGTGTAGCCTTAACGGACTCTATGATAGAACTTGCCCGAACTACGGCGAAGCGTATGCTAAGACAAATATACTAACCACTACAACTACAGCAACTACTACACCTAGCACAACAGCAACAGTGGCAGCAACTACGACCGAGTCAATTACTTCTCAACTAAGTTCTGGTATTAGTGATGCAACAGTTAGTTCAGTAGTTACAACAAAAACAACTTCTACTAGCTCGGACACAAATCCTGCGGCAGCAGTTAAGTTAACATCACCAGCAGGTGCAACTACAACAACGGTAACTGCCGCGGCAACTAGTGAGAAGAAAGAAGAAAAGAAAGAAGAAGGAACAAAATCAGATGCCAGCAATAATAACAGCCCTAGTGGTAGTGATAATAAGTCTAGCGATAGTCCCAAAACTGCTAGACAAGAACTTGCAGAAAAAAGAAGAGAAGCCGCCGCAAAAGAAGCAGTAGCCAAAGGCAAAGACCTAGCTAATGAAATGGGCAAGGCAGCAGATATGGAAGCGCAGAAGGCAGTACAGAATGTAGTTATTCAAGCAATGGGTTTCACTCCAGGCTTCGATACTTACAATAAATCAATGCTACCCGACTCGCGCTTCTATAAACCATACACAGTGTATGGTGGACAGGTAAACGTTGATAATAAAACTATAGGAAGACGTTTAATGGGCGGTAGCGATAAACTCCATCAAGACCTGGTGGATTCACAATACGAGAAAGGAGTCAAAAATGACTGAAGAAATTAAAGACGTAAATGCAAAGATTGACGATGCAGAAGCAGCAATGAAAAAGTATGCTAGTAAGGATACTGTCATTAGCATCGGCGGGTATGAATTTACACCTGCTAAGTTAATGGTAGCGTTCACACTAGTAAGCTCTACATTGGGCGGCCTATACGGAGCATTCGAAGTGTACAAAGACTATCAAAGTATGAAGAAGCGTATTGCAGAATACGTTGCTCCAGACTTGAGCGAACTAAACAAGAAGATGGAACTAACTGTTCTAAACTCTGAAAAGGCTGTTCAGTACACACAGGATATCAAGAACGACTTGAAACAAGATATTCGTCGCTTGGAAAATACTGTTGAGCAAGTTGAGCGCAGTTCTAAACAAAGCCAGCGTGAAACAACACAAGATGTTAACGAAGTTCGTAAAGAACTCAAAGCATTGGATCAAGGCGTTGATAAGAAAATCCAACGTGCGCTTGACAATCCACTAGCAGGCAAGTAAAATAAATACTCTTAATGAGATTATTATTACTGTTAGCATTATTCTTGAGTCAGCTATCCTTTGCCTCGACAACACCTGTAAAAATTACAGCAACGTCGTGGTTGGTAGCTGACACAAATGGAAAAATCATAAATGGCGAAAACACAGATCAGGTTCGAAGCATTGCTAGTATAAGCAAGCTGGTAACAGTTATGGCAGTGCTAGATGCCAAGCAGGATCTATCAGAAGACTTGCACCCTTACACACGCAAACAGTTAATTCAACTGGCATTAGTTAAGTCCGACAATGCCGCAGCCCAAAAACTATGCGATCATTATCCGGGCGGTTCAACAGCTTGCATTTATGCAATGAACATCAAGATGAAAGCGTTAGGACTTGATAACACTCGATTTGTTGAACCAACAGGACTAAGTGTGTTTAATGTTAGTACAGCATCTGAGTTAATTAAAGTTGTTCAATCCGCACAAGAATACAAAGAGATTGTCGAAGCTAGCAAGTCAAGTCAGGTTAAAATAAAAATCAGAAAGAAGTGGCTAGTGTTTAATAACACAAATCCTATTATCGGTAAGCGTCACGATTTTATTGTTAGTAAAACGGGATATATAAGAGCAAGCGGCGGATGTATTGTAATGATGTTAGATACAGATATTGGACGCAGAATTGTAGTTGTGCTCGGAAGTAAGAATACGCATACCCGTATTCCAGAAGCAGAGTTTATTGCTACCAAGGAATGATATGCTATTTGATTATTACGTTTGGTTAATGTTGCAGATGCACTTTATGGGCCCCGCCAAAATGATTGCTAGAAACGATGCTATGGAAAATTGGATGAAGCAATTTAGTTTAAATGGTATGAAGATACCAACGATATGTAACCCAAATTAAAAAGCACCCTTAGGGTGCTTTTTTTACGGAGTAACCTTTTGTGAAAGTTACTATTGGATCTACTTTAACTAACATCGCCCGCCCGTCGATATTTTGAACAACGAAGTGATCCCCGTTCTTCCATCCCAATCTATCAAGATCGAGTTCTTCGAGTATGATTCGCTCGGAGTTACAATCCCAGCTTTTGTCCATTTGTAACATATTTGTATTTAGTACTTGACAAAACGCTCACACGGCGTTATCATACTAGCTATGAAAATAAAACTAGTGTCGGACCTCCATTTAGAATTTAGTGACATCAACATCAAGAACGATGAGAACTGTGATGTGTTGATCCTTGCAGGCGATATTATGCTTGCTGAAAAAGTCCTTAAGCCAGAATCTGCTTATGGCATTCGCTTTCGTGATTTCCTAAAGCGTGTAAGTTTTCAATTCCCGCACGTTGTATACGTTGCAGGCAATCACGAGCTTTACGGCGGATACTGGCACAAGAGTTTTGATAATCTACGTGCCGCTTGCGGTGTACATAACAACATCCATTTCCTTGAACGAGACAGCATTAAGATCGACGATGTGACTTTTATCGGCGGTACATTGTGGACCGACATGAATAAACACGATCCGCTGACACTTCACGCAGTACGCGACATGATGATGGATTACCGTGAGATTCGAAATGATCTTAACAGCTTCAGTAATCTAAAGCCAACTGATACTGCACAGCGCCACCGCGATACATTGGACTACATTAAGAACGTAGTTGCTGAACGTGGTGATGAAAAGTTTGTTGTGGTTGGACATCACAGCCCTAGCTTTCAAAGCGTTCACGAGCAGTATCGTTCGGAATACTTAATGAATGGTGCATATCACAGTAGTCTGGAAGAGTTTATCCTTGATCGACCGCAGATTAAACTGTGGTGCCACGGGCATACACACAACTGCTTTGATTACTTAATCGGCGAAACTCGTGTAGTATGTAACCCACGTGGATATCATCAGGACAACGGCTGGAGTGAAGACAGCGGCTGGAATCCTAACATTGTAATTGACGTATGAAAAAAATCTTCTACGAAAAAGTTGGACGACGGTACCAGCCTGTAAACGAGTACAATAACGACTTACTAGATAGCTTCTCTAAAGGTACACATCTTGTAATGATTCACCCTGGGGGTAAAAGTACTCGTTACAACATCGACCCAAACTATGCAGCAATGATTGCCGCAGGTCGAATTGCAGAGGACGCTATCAGTAAACGACTTATGGAAGCTTCTGAGATTCGTCGTCAGCAACGTCACGAAAAACCCGAACCCTTAACTCCTGGGCAAAGAGCAGCGTGGGATAATCTAGTAAAAGAGTTTGGTGATACTGCAAAGCAACTAGAATGGCCTAGTGTAAGAGAGTGTGCCGAAGCAGGTGTTAACGCTATGATTGAAGAAGCCGACAAGCTAATGCAATATGAAAGTGTGCGTAAGGCATACGATCATTTCCAACTAATGTGTAAACTGGCAGCAGAAAATGATCAAAACAACATCTAAAGTAAGGACTATTCGTCCTTTTGATTCTAACTTTAGATTCACTGATGGACTTACAGTATGTCCTCGTGCATCTATTGAGATTAAAGAGTACTGTCCAGACTACTATCGAACAATGATTGAAGACGCTTATCGCAATGGCTGGTTAACAGCAGTAGTACACATGCCGGAAAATGAATTTGTGTTAATGGGGTTATCAAATTGAAAATAATATCAATTGACACAGAAGCAGCAGAAGCAGCTCGCAATACTATTACATTTAATGCAGGATCTCCTAGTACCGAGATGCTTAAAGTTGGCCCGGATGGATTTTGGGTTCGTGGTGTTAAAATAGAACAAGACGAACAGGAAGCTAAACGAGTGTACGAAGCATTCAAAGGCTGGATGATATGGTCGGAATTGAATCGGAGATAATGTGCCATTTATAGATACCCTTGAAGCAGAAAGCCTTCACGTATACGGTAGTAAGAAAGAAGTAAAGGTTATTGACTATCCTACTATCAATATCAGAGATCGCGAACCTGTGAGCATTATTAAACCAAATGCAGAAACCGGTCCCTGGATCGCTGGCGGCGCTTGCCTACGTTGGTACCAAAGCCAGCCTGTTGTTGACAGTGACATTGATGTGTTCTGCAAGAATGCCAAGCAAGCACAAGAGACCATCGACACACTTAAAACCTACGGACGTTATACAGTAAAGCACACCAGCGAAAACGCAACAACGCTGAACTACTTTGCTAAGGACTCGTCGGCAGGTGTACAAAGTTGGACAATACAAATTATCACAAAACGCTATTATGCAGACATGCAGGAAATCATCGATAACTTTGATTTGTCAGTGTGTCAAATTGCAACAGCCGGTGAAGAATGGGTAATCGGTGAATACACTGCCCGAGACATTCGTGAAAAGAATCTTCGTATGAGAATGCCGTTAATGCCCGATGCTCTTAAGAGGCTATTGAAGTATTGGACCTACGGTTATCGACCCGTTGATACTTTGCTAACTGATATTATCAACAACCCCGAAGGCAACTGGAAATTTAATCCCGGCGAGGACTATTCTTAATGAGAGCTGAACATAGTTGGAGTTTACTAGACCCTAAACCAGTACTCTTGTATCTTAAAAAGCACGACGAGTACATTGTTTACTGGAACGGTATTGCTATGACACACGCACAAGCTCTGTGTATGTCAATGGAGTACTGTGGCATCTATGCAACTCCTGAAATGAAAACTGCTTTACGTGTTAACTACGAGAAGCTATACTATGCAGGAGCGTTTAACACAAGGTCCTGGGATAGGCAAGTCGATGGTGGCGATATCTTTGGTTCGTTGAAAAATTGGATGCGTGATCATTTAGTTGCACACGTTAAAGACAAAGATCCGAAAGAAGTGTTAGCGTGGTTTGATTATAAACGTGCAAGGATCGAAGAATGAACTCAATCTATATTCTGCTTATTTGGACTGTTGTAGGCGCAGGTGCTGCGGATCGTACACCCAACATCATTAAGTATGATTGGAGACCACTTGGCGAGTTTCGTCCCGAACAAGGAAAAATCGCCCCAGGCTTTAAGAGTGCTAAAGAAATGTGTGAAGAAGCTGCTCGTCAACTTGGGCTTACTAACAACTATCGTTGCGTGAGGTCACAATGAATAACCGGTTGACAAACACAAAAGTTGATCGTATACTACACATCTTAATTAACAGAAAGGATTCGAAATGAATCAAAACATTTATCGTGCAGGAGTAGCAGTTGGATCTATTGTGCTGTTGGCACTAGTGGCTCCAATCATTTGGGCAGCAGCTAGTGCAGGCGTTGGTCTTATTGCGCTGGGTGTAATTGGCATTGTGGGCTTTGGTGTTATTCAAGCACTGCCTTACTTTGCACAGAAGATTGAAAACACTGTGTTGAAGTTGCGTAAAGCAGAAGCACGTGGTAATCCAATCGAACAATTGCAAAACTTTATGCGCCAGAAGGCACAGCAAGTAGCAGACTTTAAAGTAGCTGTAACTACTATCAATGCACAGATTAAAAACTTGCAAGACATGGTCAATCAGCGCAAGCGTGAACGCCCTAACTATGATGCAACAGCACAAGAAAAGAGCATCGCGGCAATGACCGAAGCATACAATGCTCTTCGACAGAAGTATAAGAACGCTGAAAGTGCGTTAGCTGAACTGCAACTAGCTATCCAGGACAAAGAGCTCGAGTGGAAGTTTAGTCAAGCAGGTCAGGAAGCAATGAAATCGCTGAATGCAACAAGCGGTCAAGAGCTTATGGAAGCTATGTTAGCAGACGAAGCATTTAGCTCTGTTACTGACAACTTCAATAAGGTGTTTGCTGAACTGGAAATGGAAGCAGAGAACTTGACCAGTGCAAAACAGCTCAGCTTTAGTGATGGCATGACAATTGATGTGTCAGCAATCAATCTTTCAAACAAAGTACACGCATAAAGGACTTGACATGGACTTCTATAAGGTGTTAAAATATGTTTTGATGGCAGTGTTCGCTGCTATCGTAGTAGTTGGTGTGCTGGTGGCACCGGACCAACCTACTAATTCACAAACCAACGTGCCACAAACCGGTTCTAAATTTAACTTTTAAAGAAAGACACAGACTATGAAAAAACTCGTAACAGCATTTGCCTTAGCGGTATTCGCAATTGGTGCAATGGCAGCACCAGCAGACGGCGCACCGGCAGCAGAGTGTGAAGGTGTTAAGGTAGCAACCGGCCCAAAGGGCAAAGGTTACTCTACACTGTTTGCAGATATGCAAAAGCTCGTGAAAGTTCCAATGTGCGAACTCAACACCGCAGGTGGACTTGACAACTTGAACGCATTGTCTACTAAAGATGCAGACATTGGTTTTGTACAGCTCGATACATGGAACGACATGAAGAGCGGCGACGACAACATTGCATCTTTGCAAATGGTTATGCCATTGAACAGCAACTACTTGCACGTGGTTACTAACGTGAACGGTGTTCAAGGTGAGAAGAAGTTCGGCCTGATCAAGGGCGACACTAAGATCATTAATCGCTTCAGCGACTTGCGTGGTCAGCGTGTTGCGGTTGTGGGCTCTGCTCAACTCTTGGGTCGCAAGTTGGAAAAGTCTGTGGGCTACGGTATGCAGTTCATTGATGTTAAGACTGACCAAGAAGCGTTTGCAATGGTTAAGAGTGGCCAAGTGGCCGCAGCTTTTACAGTTAGCGGTTGGCCAAGTGGCACAGTTAAGCAACTGTCTCAAGCAGATGGCTTGACTTTGGTACCGTTCGATGCGCCAATCGGCGAGCCCTACAAGGTTAAGGCGTTGAACTACAAGAACATCGCTGTGTATAACAACAACAGCTTGTCTATCCAGAACGTGTTGGTATCGCGTAGCTTCAGTGGTCAACGTGCTGCGAATGTAACTGCTATCCAAGCAGGCATTAAGCGTAACCTGACTGAGTTGAAGGAAGGTAACTACCAACCAGCTTGGAACGAAGTCAACCCAAATGCAGCAGTGCAAGGTATGACAGCATTTAAGGCCAAGTAATGCGAGAAAAGATCACACTGTGGGCAGTACTGATTCTTAGTGCAACACACGGTGTGAGTCATTACACAAACACCGGCCTCGTAGATATTATGGCGCTGGTGTTTGTTGTTGTAACAGTACTTGGATTAACGGCGAAGGAAGAAGCGTGAAAAAGATTTTATCTATTTGTTTGTTGTTGGGGTTAACAGCTTGCGGCAGTGACCCAAACGAGCCTAAGCCGAAGCCAGAGGTAAGACGAGAGTTTGAAATCGACGGGTGTAATATTAAGTACGTTGTTCATCCTAGCTTGCCGAACTTCTATATTGCACGTTGCGGCAATACTGTTACAAACACTTACCAACGTCAAAGTGGCAAGAGCAATATAACCGAAGCTACAATTAATGTTGATAGTGAAGAGTTGTTACGTAAACGACTAGCAGAAATCGAAGCAAAGAATAAAGCACTGGCTAAACTCAGTGATGCAGAAAAGAAAGCGTTAGGTTTAAAATGAAGAAGATTTTATTTCTTGTATTGATACTAGGACTAGCAGGATGTGATGATCGTCCTTTAGACCAGCGTGAATATACACAGACTACAATGTCTAATATCCCCGAGCTTGCAGACTGTGTCTACATTCGAATAGGCGATATTCGTATCTTCCGTTGCCCTAACTCAAGCACAACAACTGTTCACGAAGTGCCACACGGTAAGACACGCAAGACAATAACAACAACGGTTATTACAGGACCAGAGAAATGAAAATGAAACTATTCGGTCGCACAGCCGGTTACTACTTGTTCTGGGCAGGAGCAATCTACTTAACAGTAGGTCTAGTTAACATTCAATACAAGTTTGTAGATTCAACAGTACTTTCAATGGTGTGGGTTCTGTGTTTACTGCCCCCACTAATTATTAAACCTGTAGCTGACTACTTCAACATGATACCTATTTGGTCAACGAGGACACCTAAAGTGAGTGATTACAACGACAACGTATACAACCTACCAACACCTAAGTTGGTACCACCGATGCCGAGTGTTAAAGAACCTGTAGAAGATGCTAAGCCTTGCTACCAAGTAGGTAAAACAGAAGACGGTAGAGTAACTCTGCGTATGGGCACTGACACTTCGTGGAGCCAAGTCGTTATGAACAACGCCGGAGTAGACGTCCTAATCGCTATGCTTGAAGCGGCGAGAGATCCTGACTAATGGCTGAAGTTAGATTCGACATTTCGTTGCATCTACCTTGTGGCAGTATGGCAGCGTTTGATTACAGTAGCGGATGTAGTCATCGATGTACAACTTGTTTTGCTACTGTAGGATCTATGGGTATGCCGAGGTCGTGCAAAGAAGAAGCAGACAAATGGGATGCTTGGGAACAATTAGGCGGCAAAGGTTGGGATTACATAAATGGACCTGAAAAAGAATACACCACAGAGTAAAACTCCAGTGCCTTGCTATGAAGGCTGGGCAATGAAGTTAGGTAACAGTGCCGGTCGTTGTTGTTGCAACTGCAAGTGGCAACGTTACATTGTACAACATCCCTGGAATAAGCAGGCATGGTCCAAAGGTCCTATTACACAAGCATTTGGTTATGGTTGTACAAGTCCAGAAATGCCCAGCATTGTGTTTTTTGACAAACAACATAGTATGTGTGAAATGCACGATTGGCGGGAATTAGGATGAGTAAAGAAAATGTAGAACGGGTCTTAAAAGGCCAAGATCAAATACAGAGGTTTCGATGCAGAACGCTTAACTGGCATCGTTGGACTGCTTGGTCACTACTAGAACCTGATTGGGATCGAGGATCGATGCGTCCTACACTGCGTTGCTATTGTGCAGATTGTGGTAGGATTAGATTTGAATCTCCGTACAGTGAAACACTAAGGGATATGTAATGAGTTTGACAATTTATTTAGACATGGATGATGTAGTAGCAGACTGGCAAGGCCACGTTGAAAAGATGCTAGACTACAAATTTGCCAAGGACGAACGCTTGCCCGATGGTAAGTGGAAACGTCTTAAAGATAATCAACGACTGTATAGTGAACTGCCGTTACGTGAAGGTGCTCTAGAACTTGTTCAGTGGGTTAGTGAATACGCAGACAAAACAGGTAGCCATGTATTCTTTCTAAGTGCAATTCCTAAAGGCAACGACATGCCCTGGGCACCACAAGATAAAGTATTTTGGGCACAACGATACTTTCCACGCATTCCAGTATTCCTCGGCCCGTATGCAAGTGAAAAACACATGCACTGTCGTAACCCAGGCGATATCCTTATTGATGATCGCCGCAGTAATTGCGAAGAGTGGATTGCCGTGGGCGGTGCTGCTCATCAATACAAAGAGTGGCCCGAGTGTAAAGTTTGGCTAGAGAATATGCTAGGAGTTAAATTATGAGCGACTTACGCAAAGAGATTGAACGTCAACTTGAGCTGTTGACAGAAGAACAGATCCGTGTTAAAATGTTCCTCAACAGCAGTAACTTTCCTTGCACAACTGCACCGTATGTTATTGCTAAAAATTACCGCGATGAGTTAAAAAAACACATTGCACTCTTACGTATGAACCTAGAGGATTGATATGAGTGGACTTGGAGTAATTGCACCAGAACCGCCACAGGTATGTGAAATGTGTGGCACTATCGACGAGTGTCGTCCTTATGGACCAAACGGTGAACAAATTTGTTTTAACTGTGCAACAACTAAATGCGATCCTGAGCAAGTAGAAAAGCGTATAGCCCAGCATATCTTTGGGGAAAGTAATGATTGAGTTTAAATGGTTGATCATTGGCTTTGCTGTTGTAATGTCTTGCATTGCGTTGAGTGATGCTGCAAAAGGTTATACAGATAAACAATGTCGAATTGCTGCTATTGCCGCTAAGGTTCCTGCAGACGACATTGACAAAGCCTGCGGGATTAAAAAGTAATGGGAACTCAAACCGATTATTTTGAACGCATCGGTTACAAACCTAAGTACTTCTTAGGTGACCGTGTATGCGGCACTTACAACAAAGTACCATTTGTGGGTACTGTGGGCAACGACCGTGTTATCGATAACACTGGCCCGCAAGTTATAGTCCACTTAGATTTGCCAATAATGGTTGACAAAACTTTAAAATCGCTTATAATAGTGAAACACAAAGATGTTCGGCGTTTACCCGAATTTAACCTAGACACACAGAAAGACCAGGATGACAAAGCAACTGCATCTAAGCCCAAGCGAGTTCAGCGCAAAGTTTCTTAAAAAATTCGAGGACGCTGTTTATCGTCCTGCAATCGGAACTAATCCTAATCAATGTGACGTCATTCTTGCAATGGCGTTTGATAGCGATTGTTCTTGGCATCAAGATATTAAGAATCACTTAGAAGCTCAGGTAGAAGACGCTGCTAACTACGAGCAAAAGAGCATTGATATTGTTGGGTACTCTTTCCATAAGGGTTTCCGTTCTTGGTCTCCACTTGATGCAGAAAAAATGAATGGCATTATCTGGCACGCCATTACTGGTAGCAGTGTATTCTGGGATGTGCTTGACAGCGTGTGTACAGAACTTGACCAAGGTCAAAAAAACTTTGAAAAAGTTCTTGACACAGGTAATGATTGATCATATACTATTAACTCAACACACAACAAGACACACAAAGGATTTAACATGTCTTACTTTTTGAAATCGGGCAATACTTTCAAAGTTTCTAACAAGCAAGCAATGGACTTGCACGAAAAGTTGCCTGTAGGTACATATACCGTTGGCTTTGACAAAATGACTGGCCAGTTCTATTTGGAACAAATTGAGTCTTTTGAATTGTCCGGTAAAATCTACGGTAATGCTACTCGCCACGCTGATCGTATTTTGCGTACATTTTTGTCGCGTCCTAACGCAACTGGTGTGATGCTTACTGGTGAAAAGGGTTCGGGCAAAACTTTGCTGACAAAGAAAATTGCAATCGATGCTGCTGCACAAGACATTCCAACTATCGTTATTAACCAGCCCTGGGCAGGTGAAGCTTTCAACAACTTCATTCAAATGATTGATCAGCCTACTGTTGTAATCTTTGATGAGTTTGAAAAGGTTTACGATCGAGAAACACAAGAGCAGATGTTGACATTGCTCGACGGTGTGTATCCTTCTAAGAAGTTGTTTATGCTTACTTGTAACGACAAGTGGCGTGTTGATCAGCATATGCGTAACCGTCCAGGTCGTATCTTCTACATGATCGACTTCAAAGGCTTGGACT
>ERZ650308.1065-NODE-1065-length-14532-cov-19.129032_pt1 | contig 14532 bp, 13 predicted proteins | sample MGYA00376244_ERZ650308 | MGnify/ENA primary metagenome ERZ650308 (study PRJEB26733, sample SAMN07839295) | wastewater metagenome | biome: small river; feature: stream; material: water | place: USA: North Carolina | collected 2016-04-26 ...
TTATTGAACAAAACTTTTCAAAAGAAAAAAGAGGCTGGTTAGAAGTGGTTTGCGGCAGTATGTTTAGCGGAAAAACCGAAGAATTAATTAGAAGACTTAAAAGAGCAAGAATTGCAAATTTGAAAGTTGAAATCTACAAACCTGCTACGGATACTAGATATGATACGGAAAAAGTAGTGAGCCACGATGCCAACTCCATCCCTTCGGTTCCTATTGACCATGCAAAGAATATTTTATTACTTGCAGAACATGCAGATGTGGTAGGCATTGATGAGGCACAGTTTTTTGATGAAGAAATTGTACGTGTTTGTGAAACATTGATCATGCAGGGGAAACGTGTGATTGTAGCTGGTTTAGATATGGATTATTTAGGTAAGCCATTCGGTTCGATGCCACAACTTTTAGCCATTGCTGATTTTATTACCAAATTGCACGCCATTTGCGTTCAATGTGGCCATTTAGCCAATATCTCACACAGAACAAGTGATGAAGAAGGCACTGTCGTATTAGGTGAAAAAAACAATTACGAGCCTAGATGTAGAATCTGCGCAGCAAAATAAGCCATCCCCTTCATGAAAGCATCGCTAAAAAATATCACCACGCTTTTGAAAAAAGACCTGCTGCTTGAATGGAGACAGCAGTATACTTTTTTTGGCATTTTGATCTATTTAGCATCTACCACTTTTGTTATTTATCTAACAATGGGGCTTCCAGAAGATAAAGTATGGAATGGACTATATTGGATTACTTTACTTTTTATTTGTATCAATGCTGTGGCAAGAAGTTTCTTACAAGAAGGGAAAGGAAGAATGCTCTATTTTTATTCCATTGTCAGTCCAGTCCATTTTATATTTTCAAAATTGATCTTCAATAGTTTATTAATGTGTGCTATGAGCGCCTTAAGTCTGATGTTGTTCATGGTTTTATTAGGCAATCCTTTAACACATATTCTTTTATTCTTTGGATTAAGCTGCTTGGGAGGAATTAGCTTGAGTTTGGTATTTAGTTTTTTAGCTGCTATTGCTGCTAAAGCACAACAACCCTCAGCCATCATGGCCATCTTGGGATTCCCACTAATTATACCTCAACTACTATTGTTGATGAAGATTGCGAATATCGCTTTCTCTGACATTGTACAAAATGGACTACCTCAACTGGTTGGATTATTAGTTGGGTTTGACATCATGATTGTCGCACTAGCTTATATCCTTTTCCCTTTTCTTTGGAAAGATTAGGAATAAAAACTAGAACTTCAAGTGTCTTACCGTCATGCCATCATTAATCAATTGCTTTAATGATTCAATACCAATTGACAAATGGCGCTCCACAAATTCAGCAGTCACTTTACTATCACTAGCTTCTGTCTTTACACCTTCTGGTACCATTGGAGAATCACTCACCAATAATAAAGCACCGGTTGGAATTTTATTGTAAAAACCAACTGTAAAAATGGTGGCAGTTTCCATATCAATCGCATAAGCCCTAACTTTAGTTAAGTAGGCTTTAAATTCTTCGTCATGCTCCCAAACTCTTCGGTTTGTTGTATATACTGTACCAGTCCAATAATCTACATTGTTATCTCTTATCGTCGTGGATATTGCTTTTTGTAAAGCGAAAGCAGGTAGCGCAGGAACTTCTGGAGGAAAATAATCATTCGATGTACCCTCTCCTCTTAATGCCGCGATAGGTAAGATTAAATCACCTACTTTATTTCTTTTTTTGAGACCTCCACATTTTCCTAAAAATAGAACCGCTTCTGGTTGAATGGCAGTTAATAAATCCATAATGGTTGCAGCACCTGGGCTACCCATCCCGAAATTAATGATTGTAATCCCCTCCGCAGTGGCACACTGCATTGGACGATCCTTACCTATGACTTCTACATTATGTCTTTCTGCAAACATCTTGACATAATTACTGAAATTGGTCAATAGAATATATTTTCCAAATTGATCTAAACTAGCACCGGTGTATCTAGGTAACCAGTTTTCTACAATTTCTTCTTTTGTTTTCATAAGCCTATCTTTGATCTAATAATTTTGTAAAAATACCATTTTTTTTTCAATCCATGATTTTAGTTGATTTTCCAGCTTACGACTTCAAAGTCCAATCAGTACAAGGTAAAGACCAAATCTTTGATCCTTGTAGAAAAAAATGGGTGGTGCTTACCCCAGAAGAATGGGTTAGACAACATTTTTTACAATACCTTATTCAAATTTGCAACTACCCTGCCGAACTGATTGCTATTGAAAAAACCATTCAATTAGGATCAATGAATAAAAGGTTTGATATCTTGGTTTATCGTGCAGAAAAGCCATGGATGATTATTGAATGCAAAGAAGCGAATACGCCACTCAATGAAAAAACAATCTTTCAATTGCTGCAGTACCAGCAAGTACTAGATGCTACCTATTTAATTGCATCCAATGGACATGAAACGATTGGTGCAGAAATAAAATTGGGGAAGCTGCATCAATTGCATCACTTCCCCAATTATGTTGACCCTACTCTTTAATCGACTAAGGGAAAATACCTAATTCTGTATAAGAGGTTGCTACTTTATTAATAGCACATACATATGCTGCAGTTCTCATATCTGGAATAGATGGATTTGCATTCCAAATTTCCATAATCTCTCTAGTTGCAGTAATCATTGTTTCTTCTAATCCACTATGCACTAAATCAATTTCATCAGGACCATGTGCAATCACTGCTCGCTCAGTCGCACTTACTTTTTTGCCAGTCAATTCTTCAATTTGATTGATGATATTGATGTTTGCATTTTCAGTAAAGCGTTTTTCTAAACGACCATATCTTACGTGACTTAAGTTTTTTAACCACTCAAAATAAGATACAGTTACACCACCTGCATTCAAGTACATATCTGGAATAACCAATACCCCTTTCTTAGATAAGATGTCATCAGCTTCTGGTGTCAATGGACCATTTGCTGCTTCACCAATAATTTTAGCTTTGATATTTGGCGCATTGTTCTTATCAATTACATTTTCTAATGCCGCTGGAATTAAGATATCACATTCCATCTCTAATGCGTCAGCACTCTTTTCAATATTGGTTGCGCCAGGGAAATTCAAGATACTACCTGTTGCTTTTCTATGTTGAAATACTGCTTCTTCATCTAAACCATCTGCGCAATAAATTGCACCTTCATATTCTGCGATAGCCACCACTTTAGCACCATGAGATCTAAAAAACTTTGCAGAGAAATAACCCACATTACCTAAACCTTGAACTATCACACGCTTGTTTTCTATACCTACAGTTAATCCTAATTTCTTCATCACATCTTCCATCAAACAAACTTCTCTTACGCCGTAGAACACACCCAAACCTGTCGCTTCTTTACGTCCTCTTACACCACCTAATGATACAGGCTTTCCTGTTACACAACCAGCTGCATCAATCTCGCCTGGTTTTAAAGATTGGTAAGTATCCACTATCCAAGCCATTTCACGCTCTCCTGTTCCGTAATCTGGAGCAGGAACATCAATACCAGGACCAATAAAGTTTTTCTTCACTAATTCAGCAGTATATCTTCTAGTGATTTTTTCTAACTCGTAAGGACTCAAAGATCTAGGACTTATTTTGATACCACCTTTACCCCCACCAAATGGGACATTCACGATGGCACATTTGTAGGTCATTAAAGCGGCCAAAGCCATCACTTCATCTTGATTCACTGCCATGCTAAAGCGGATACCACCTTTACATGGAGATTTATGCTGAGAGTGTTGCACTCTATAAGCTTCAATTACTTCGATTCTGCCGTCATCCATTTTTACTGGAAAACGCATACTGTAAATACTATTACATGCTTTGATTTGCTCTAATAATCCGTTCTCCCACTGAGTGAACTTAGATGCTTTGTCGAAACTTTTTTCTACACTCTGAAAAAAACTGTACTCTGGTGTTGTTGACATATACTTTTATTTTTCTAGTTGTTTAATCTTTTGATCAATGGAAGCAACGTAAGTAAAAAGACCAATCAGAACGATACAAACTACTGCCATCACTAAGTAGATTTTACCATTCTGCAGCATGATACTTTGTGTTGCTGCTTGTTGTGTTTGTAATAAGGTGAACATATTTTTAATGTTTGTAATTGCTTAATTATAAGAGACCCTCTTTCTTTAATTGAATCATTTGTACACGGATTTTTAATGTAGTAATCCATACACCTAATAATGTCCAACCTATCACGGCTGGATAAAAAACAGTTCGCATATTAGCAGACATATCTTTACCATTGATACCTGGATTGCCATCGCTTCCTTGTCCTCCAGGATGCAACGACTCTGTTAATCTTGGTAAAATCCAAAGTGTCGGAAATAACATGAAGAAGGAGAAAATATTATAGACAGCAGAAAGTCTTGCTTTCTTTTCTGCATCCACTAAGCTTCCTCTTAAAACGAAGTAAGCAAAATAAATTAATAACGCAATTGCTGCCCCGTTCTGTTTTGGATCTCCTACCCATGGGCTTCCCCATTGATAGTTGGCCCATAAAGCGCCTGTAATGATACCTAAAACGCCAAAAATTAAGCCCATTGCTGCATAAGCTTGGGCATAGACATCATGCACTAAACTAGATGACCTCAAATATTTAATAGAATACACCAAGGAAATAAAAAGTAAAATCATCATGCCAAACCACATTGGAACATGAAAGAAGAAGTTGCGGATAGACTCCTGCATGCGATCGTCTAACTTAGGAACTTTCACCAAGAAGCCATAGGTACATGTGTACAAAAGCAAAATAAAAGACAACAGTTTCCACCATTTTTTATGCAGCATAGCTTCTTAATATTTAATCGATTAGCTCTAAAACTAACGGCTGTTTGGCAAAATTACAGCTTTTAGATTCATAGCCTAATTTTTGAGCAAATCTTATATTGGCAAATTTACGGCGATTTTGTACATTTGCGTCCATAATTTTCATGCCGTAACATGAAGCGAACTGCCCCGTAAGGCTGTAGTAAACTTAATGTGGCTATCATTTTAAAAATAGACACAAATGAAACTTTCTCAATTTAGGTATGACCTACCTCTAAACCTGATTGCCCAGTACCCCACTAAAAGAAGAGAAGACAGTAGATTGATGGTGGTTAACCGTAAAAACGGTCACATGGAAAATCGTAATTTCTCAGATTTATTAGAGTATTATGATGACAAGGACGTATTTGTGGTAAATAATACCAAAGTATTCCCTGCTAGAATGTATGGTCGTAAGGAAAAAACAGGTGCAAAAATCGAAGTTTTCTTATTAAGAGAATTAAACAAACCCAATCGTTTATGGGATGTCATTGTTGATCCCGCAAGAAAAATTCGTGTGGGCAACAAGTTGTATTTTGGTGAAAACGAAGAATTAGTAGCAGAAGTCATTGACAACACTACTAGCCGTGGACGTACCATCCGTTTTTTATGGGAAGGTGACGACGAAGGATTCAAGAAAATGTTAGAATTTTTAGGTGAAACTCCATTGCCTAAATACATCAAGCGTAAGCCGGATGAAGAAGACAAAGAAAGATACCAAACTGTATATGCAAAGCATGAAGGTGCTGTTGCAGCGCCTACTGCAGGTTTACACTTTAGTAAAGAATTAATTAAGCGTTCTGAAATTTTAGGTATCCGTTTTGCAGAGGTAACATTGCATACTGGCTTAAGTACTTTCAGACCTATTGAAGTAGAAGATTTGAGCAAACATAAAATGGATGCTGAATACTTTAAAATTGACGAAGATGCTTGTAGAATCATCAATACAGCAAAAGAAAACGGTCGTCGAATTTGTTCAATTGGTACTACAGCAATGCGTGCAATGGAAAGCAGTGTAACCGCTCAACGTTTATTGAAACCAGCAGAAGGATGGACGAATCATTTTATCCACCCTCCTTATAATTTTAATATTGCAGATAGTTTGGTGACCAACTTCCACTTACCTAAAACAAGTTTATTGATTATGTCTTGTGCTTTTGCAGGTTATGAACTAGCTATGGAAGCGTATAAAAAAGCGATTAAAGATAAATACCGTTTCTTCTCTTATGGAGATGCGTTATTATTTATTTAATTTTAGTAAAACTAAAAAATAAATAAACCACCTTAAAGGGGACAGATGAATCATCTGTCCCCTTTTTTATTTTTCCCGATTTTATAAATTGCTTTCCCGATTCTATAAATCAAAGCTTTAAAGTCTATCTAGCTTTGCGGCATGAAAATAAAAAATCAAAAAAATATGTTGAGTCTAGTGCTTTTACTAGGCTTGGGGCAACAAATACAAGCTCAAAATATTAAAATTAAAAAAGATACCGCTCAATGGCACAACTTAAAAGATGTAACCATTGTGGGCCGAAATAGCAAGAGTGACTACCAACAAATACCAGAAATAGTAGGTACCAATATTTATGCAGGAAAGAAAAATGCATTGATTGTACTTGAAAATGTCCAAGGCAATATTGCCAACAATACAATGCGTCAAGTATTGGCAAAAGTGCCAGGTATCCATATATGGGAAAGTGACCCAAGCGGTATTCAAATAGGTATTGCTGCTAGAGGGTTAAGTCCTAATCGTAGTTGGGAATTTAATGTGAGACAAAATGGATATGATATTGCAGCAGATCCTTTTGGTTATCCCGAAGCTTATTACAACCCTCAGCTGCAAGCTGTACAAAGAATTGAAATTGTAAGAGGCCAAGGCGCACTTCAATATGGACCTCAGTTTGGTGGCATGGTCAATTATATATTAAAAAATGGAAGTGAAATTAATCAACCAATTGAATTTGAAACGCAACAAACAATTGGCAGCAATGGCTTGCTAAATAGTTTTAATGCCATTGGTGGGAAAAAAGGCAAAGTCAACTACTACTCTTTTTTTGACCAAAGAAATGGTGAAGGTTGGAGAAACAATAGTCAATTTTTTACAAAAGCAGGATTCGGGTCTGCAACCTATCATTTTAGCAACCAATTTTCACTCAGTGTCGAATTGATGCATTCACATATCAGAAGTCAACAAGCTGGCGGATTAACAGATGCTCAAATTAAAAAGGATGCACAACAAAGTTTCAGAGACAGAAACTGGTTCGATATAAAATGGACAACACCTGCTATCACCCTACAATATGACATAAATGAACATAGCCGTTGGAATACAAAAATATTTGGTACCATCGGTGATCGAAACAGTGTTGGTTATTTACAACCGATTACTATAAAAGATAGTATCAATACTTCTACGAATCAATTTAACAATCGAGTTGTCAATTTAGATCAATATAGAAACTATGGTCTTGAAAGTAGAATCATCACGGATTACTTTATTGGGAAAATAAAAAATACCATTTCAGGGGGAATCAGATTGTATACTGGCACTACCCATCGATTAGCTGATGGTAAAGGAACCACTGGATCAAACTATGATATCCATATCATTGGACTTTATCCTAGAGATGTGAGTTTTGAATCAAATAATGTTGCAGGATTTATTGAAAACATATTTAGACTTTCTGAGAAGCTTTATATCATCCCTGGCATTAGATATGAATGGCTAGAAGGATCAGCTTCGGGGAGAAATGGAATCAACTCGGCTGGGCAAGCAATCAACCTTCAAAATATTACAAGAAGCAGGAATTTTGTATTGGGTGGAATTGGCTCAGAATACCATATAACACCTAGTACAGAATTGTATGCAAATTTTTCTCAGGCATACAGACCTATTCAATTTGCCAATTTACAAGCACCACCAACTACTGATATTGTTGACCCAGATTTAAAAGATGCTAAAGGTTATAACTTGGATATTGGATATAGAGGGAAAGTAAAAAATTACATCCAATTTGATGTGAGTGGATTTTATTTACAATACAATAATCGTGTTGGCACCATCACTCCATCAGGTGCCAACTATCGACTCATAACCAATGTAGGCGCAAGTACAAGCAAAGGATTGGAAACTTATATTGAATTGAATCCAATAAGAGCTTTTACGAATAGCAGGTACACGGATTTAATTTTATTTAGCTCCTATGCATACACAGATGCAAGGTATAGTGGTGACCATAAGGACGCAAATACAAAAGGTAAAAAAGTAGAAAATGCACCGCAAGATATTGTTAGAGCGGGTATAAGTTTTGGTTATAAAAGTTTTCTATTCACCACTCAATTAAGTCATGTTGGTTCGGCTTTTAGTGACGCTAATAATACCCATGCAGTATCTGCAAATGGCAACACCGGTATCATCCCTGCATACACTGTTACAGACATCACTGCATCCTATAAATTTTCTAAAAATTTAAACTTAAAAGCAGGTATCAATAATTTGTCTGATGAAAGGTATTTCACTAGACGTGCAGGAGGATATCCTGGACCAGGTGCTTTACCTGCAGATGGTCGGACCTTCTTTATTTCAGTTGGAGCAAAATTTTAAACCTACAAAGGGCTATTTATAAATTGAATAGCCCTTTGTTGATTAATTGTAATGTCTTTGTCTTATAGGCACTAGGTAATAACAAACTAATATTATGTGCACTTCCTCCGTAGCTCACCATTGTCACAGGAACCTCATCAATGGCATTGAATAATTTTTTCAGTATAGATTCAGTCTTGGCAATTTCATTTCCTACGATGGAAACAATGGTTTGTCCTCTTTCAATTTCTACAGATGCTATATTGCTCAATTCCGCAATGATTTCATCAAGATGCATATCATTATCTATGGTTACAGATACGGCAACTTCAGAAGTTGTAATCATATCAATTGGTGTTTTATATTTTTCAAACACCTCAAATATTTTTCTTAAAAATCCATAGGCCAATAACATCCTTGTACTTTTTATCTTCACAGCTATAATATCATCTTTTGCTGCCACTGCTTTCACGCCTACTGTACCTGCTTCTTTTTTAATCACTGTACCAGCAGCCGTAGGCTCCATTGTATTCAATAATTTCACAGGAATATTTTCTTGCTGTGCAGGCCAAATACAGGTGGGATGTAAAATCTTTGCTCCAAAATAAGCTAACTCTGCTGCTTCATCAAAGCTCAATTGCTCAATTGCTACTGTTTTATCTACTACTCTTGGGTCGTTATTGTGCATGCCGTCAATGTCTGTCCAGATTTCACATACAGATGCATGAATAGCTGCTGCAATTAAAGATGCGGTATAATCACTTCCTCCTCTTTTCAAGTTATCTACTTCACCTTTTGCATTGCGACATATATATCCTTGCGTCACAAAAATCTTTTTTGTCGGATGATTGGCCAATACTGTATTTAACTTCTCTTGTATCAATGGCAAATCTGGTTCCTCATTTTGATCTAGACGCATAAAATCCAATGCAGGCAATAGTGCATGATCAATTTTAGCTTGTTCTAAAAATAAAGAAAACAATTTCGTACTCATCAATTCGCCTTGCGCTAGAATGTCTTTATTCAATGCATCACTTAGGGAAATTTTTTGTGTAATACGCAAAAATTCAAAATGCTCATTAATCATTTCCATCCCTCTTGCATGAAGCGCAGTGTCTTGTAATAAATCATTTACGAAAAGGTGGTAATGATTTTCTAATGTGGCAATTTTTTCAGTTGCTACTTGCTTATCTGCTACTGCCAAACAATTGCTTATTTCTACCAATGCATTGGTTGTCCCACTTAACGCACTCAATACAACCATAACTGGCTCGTCACCTGTTGTGATTAGTTGTGCAATTTGACGCATTCTCTCTGGCTTTCCTACACTCGTGCCACCGAACTTCATTACTTTCATACCATCTCTATTTTTAAAGGATCTATATTATTTTATACGCCAAAGGTAATTAGAAAAGCGATGAACATTTGTTAGCTCTTGACCTCAAAAGTCAAAGACATTTTATCTGCCAACAATGCTAAATCTGATTGTACTGCAGGCACAAGCGGAATACCATTTTGCATGCGTTCTTTTTCCATTGTACGTTCTATATCTCCTGCTACATACACTTGCTCATGCCCTTTTGCTGGAATTGCATTTCTAAAACGATGCAACCATAAATCCATGTTGGATTTAAAATCTGCTGCAGGTCTAAATGCATCAATGCGCATGGCACCAATAAAATGTCCAAGTCCTTCACCTGGCATATTTTCTGGCATTGGAACATAAGCTGGGAAAGGAGGTGCCCAAGGACCAAAACTAGCACCACTCAAAACAGCTGAGAAGATGTCTACTATAGACCCTAATGCATATCCCTTGTGACTTCCCTGTTCCTTCTCTGATCCTAAAGGCAAGAGTGCTCCACCTTTTTTTAAAATACTTGCATCTTGTGTCGCATTGCCCTCTGCGTCTTGTGCCCAACCCAATGGAATATCTGTATTATTTCTTTGTGCAATTTCTAATTTACCATTCGCAGCTGTAGTCGTTGCAAAATCTGCTACAAAAGGTGCTTCTTGGCCAGCAGGAATCGCGACTGCTATCGGATTGGTACCCAATAATTTTTCTGCTGCATAGGTAGGTGCAACCAAAGCACTTGCATTGGTCATTGCCATCCCAATCATTTCTTGTTCCAATGCCATCATTGCGTGGTAACCAGCGATACCAAAATGATTGCTATTTCTTACACTCACCCAACCTGTTCCAACTTGTTTGGCTTTCTCCATGGCCATCTCCATTGCCTTTGGAGCCACTATCAATCCCAATCCTCTATCACCGTCAATCACTGCTGTGGAAGGTGTCTCGTGCACAATCTGGATATTTGGTGTCGCATTAATTCTCCCTACTTCCCATAGCCTTACATACCCCACCAATCTTGCAATACCATGGCTGTCAATCCCTCTTAGATCGGCGGATAACAATACTTTAGTTGCCAATGCCGCATCAGCTGTAGAACAGCCCATCTTTAAAAAAACAGCTTCCGAAAAAGCAGCAAGTGCCTGGTAGGTATAATGATGATTTGATTGCATGGCACAAATTTACAAATAAAAAGGGTGTACTGACCAGTACACCCTTTAAGCTATTGCTGAATTTTTTTTAGAATGGTAAATCGTCCATTGCTTCTCCACTATCGCCACCACCACTTGGTGCTGGATTATAGCTTTGTGCTGGACTAGACTCTCCACCATAGCTTGGCTGATCTCCACCTGATCCTCCTGAAGGCTTAGCACCTAATAATTGTACTGAAACAATTCTTAAGGTTAAAGAAGCACCTTGGCGACCATCTGCAGTGGTATAAGATCTTACATCTGGTGTTCCCTCTACATATACTTGAGTTCCTTTCTTTAAATAAGGCGCTACAGCCGTACGATCTGTCCAATAAGAACAGTCTACCCATGTTGTTCTGTCTTTTTGCACCCCTTGTGCATCCTTATATCTTTCTGTATGCGCTACGTTGAAGTTGATCACGGACTTGCCGTTAACGTTATTCACCACAGCGTCCTTGCCTAAATTTCCGATGACTTGTAACTTTATCATATTGGTATATTTTAACTTTCTAAGACAATGAAGGTAGTAATTTTTTATTACTTTTGTGCCAAGCCAACTTTTAACTGGCCACCGAAATATGAGCAAAAAAGGAAAAGTACTTGTCGCAATGAGCGGCGGAATAGACAGCACAGTCGCTGCATTACTCTTACACAACGAAGGATATGAAGTAGTTGGTATTACCATGAAAACATGGGACTACTCCACAAGCAATGCCAATGGGAAAGAAACTGGTTGTTGCAATATCGATTCATTTAACGACGCTAGGATGGCGGCCGTGAACAATGGATTTCCACATTATATATTAGATATCAGAGATGAATTTGGTGACTTTGTCATCGAAAATTTTGTAGAGGAATACTTGGCTGGTAGAACGCCCAACCCATGTGTGATGTGCAATACGCATATTAAATGGCGTGCTTTACTTAAAAGAGCAGATGCATTGGGTTGTGATTTTATTGCCACTGGTCATTATGCTAAAGTGCGTCAACACACCAATGGACGTTATGTGATATCAAAAGGGCTGGATGAAACCAAGGATCAGAGCTATGTTTTATGGGGAGTAGACCAAGACTTACTAAAGCGTACTATCCTTCCATTGGGTGGCATGCATAAAAAAGACATTAAGCAAATGGCCATTGATATGGGCTATCCAGAATTGGCTAAAAAAAGTGAAAGCTACGAAATTTGCTTTGTTCCAGACAACGATTATAGAGGTTTCCTGAAACGCCGTGTGGATGGATTAGAGGATAAAGTAAATGGTGGTTGGTTTGTTGATACCAAAGGAAAAAGATTAGGAAAACATAAAGGATATCCTTTTTATACCATCGGACAAAGAAAAGGTTTAGAATTAGCAATGGGCCACCCAGTATACGTAACAGATATTGATCCTATCAAAAATGTAGTGGTAATTGGGGAAGAATCTGACCTAGACAAAAACGATATGTTAGTGGCTAAGATGAATTGGATAAAATATGATCATCTTCCTGAGTCAATGGAATTGATGGCAAAGATCCGATACAAGGATAGTGGTGCACTATGTCAATTATCTCATACAGATAGTGGTGTCCAAGCTAGATTCTATGAAAATGTAAAAAGTATTGCGCCTGGACAAAGTGCTGTATTTTATGAAGGCGACGATGTAGTTGCTGGAGGCATTATTCAGAGCGGCGTTTTAAGATAGCACCATACAATGTGTCCGCTTGTTGCGTATAGCCTTTAAAATATTTCTGCTCAATTAATTCAAATTGACCTTGCGCAAGAATGGCTTCTATATGTGCTTCATTTTCTGCTGCATAAACAGAACATGTTGCTATTAAAAGATGCCCCTCTAACTTTACAGTAGGTAAAATATTTTCAATGATCTTCGATTGTAATTGAGTATAAGAAGCTAAATTTTCTTTTTTGAAAAAAGCGATTTGCTCAGGTGTCCTACCCCATGTTCCAGAACCAGAACAAGGTAAATCTGCAAATACAAAATCAAAAGGTTTCTTGATATCAAAAGGCTGAGTTAAATCAATCACTTGAACACTAGCAGGACGAATACCTGCTTCTTGTAAGCGCTTGTCTGCATTGAACAATATGCTTTCTCTTACATCAGACACATGCATTCGAATATTCTGCATAGTATCAAACATCAAAATTGTTTTACCACCACTCGCTGCACATGCATCCCAAACCTGAATTGGTGTTTCTATACTTGTAGGAACAAAAGCCAACAATTCAGCCAATGCTTGAGAATTTAAATCCTGTATTACAGCTTCTTTATTCAGCGCCAAAACATGTTGTAAAGAAGTGGTATTGGAAAATGCAAAACAATGCTCGTTGACAATGGTATAATCAATAGATGCTTCAGCCAAAGCAGCAACTACTTTTTCCTTCTGCCAAGGTCGGATACGAATAAACAACAAGGGTTGAATCGCATGTGATTGAATGAATGCAGGAAGATCTATTTCCTTTGAAATAGCTTCCTGTAAAGGGAAATCCGCATGCATGGCTCTAAAATGTTCGTAACAAAAAGCACTGATACTCTTGCGGTCTCTACTTCCATGTTTTTTATTGGCTGCAAAGTATTTTTTCAAATAGGCAGACAATGGCTCCTTGCCTTGATAAGCAGCAACTAATTTCTGTGCAACTTCTTGATGTTGATTTTGGTGCGTCATGCTATAAAAAAGAAAGTCATGTTTTGCATGACTTTCTTTTAGTTATTTTTTTTGAAATTATAATTCTAATAAACTTGCTACAGGATCTTTAGCAATTAATAAAAGTGCTGGATTTTCTAATAACTCTTTTACTCTAACTAAGAACCCTACACTCTCTCGGCCATCAATGATTCTGTGGTCATAGCTTAAAGCTAAATACATCATTGGTAAAATTTTCACTTCACCATTCACCGCCATAGGACGATCTTGTATTTTATGCATTCCTAAAATGGCAGACTGAGGAATATTGATAATTGGCGTACTCATCAAACTTCCAAACACACCACCATTGGTGATGGTAAAAGTACCGCCTGTTAATTCTTCGGCAGTTAACTTACTATCTCTTGCCTTACCTGCTAATTCAATTACTTTTTTCTCGATACCTGCCATGCTTAAACTTTCTACGTTTCTGATCACAGGCACTGTCAATCCTCTTGGCGTACTTACAGCAATGCTGATATCTGCATAATCATGGTATAACAATTGGTCTCCATCAATAAATGCATTTACAGAAGGCCATTCAGTCAACGCAATGGCACAAGCTTTAGCAAAGAAACTCATGAATCCTAAGTTCACACCATGTGCTTCTTTAAACTTATCCTTGTATTGCTTTCTAATTTGCATAATGCCGGTCATATCTACTTCGTTAAAAGTAGTTAACATCGCAGTGGTATTTTTTGCCTCTACTAAACGACGGCTAATTGTTTTTCTTAGGTTAGACATTTTCTCTGGACGCACGTTGCGAGAGAATAAATCTTGTCCAGCAAACTGAATTTTACCAGGATTATTTAAAGCATCCAATACATCTACTTTTGTAATCTTACCTGCAAATCCACTTGCTTTAATTTGATTGGTATCTACTTTCTTATCTGCAATAA
>ERZ650308.1073-NODE-1073-length-14504-cov-4.292961_pt1 | contig 14504 bp, 40 predicted proteins | sample MGYA00376244_ERZ650308 | MGnify/ENA primary metagenome ERZ650308 (study PRJEB26733, sample SAMN07839295) | wastewater metagenome | biome: small river; feature: stream; material: water | place: USA: North Carolina | collected 2016-04-26 ...
GAGGAATTCACACTCACCCGGCTTGTTTCACATCCTCTTATCACAAGGAGAATCTGATGGACACGACCATGGAACGCGAAGAACTCGAAACCAAACTTCGAGAACTCGGAGTCACCCAAGAACGAATCGATGAAGCCGACGAACTCGATGGTAGCCTCGGCATCGCCGACCTAGCCGAAACCACAGAAGGCATCATCCAATGCTCATACTTGGAAAACGATCAATACTTCGTTAAACTCGCCTAACACAAGGGAACACACATGAACCTATCACTCATCGCAGCCATCTGCGCACAACCCACCCCAGATAAATCCAAACTCCCGCACTGGCTACGCGGCAGACACGGCGGCGGCGGCAAATCCGAAATCAGAGCCACCCTCATCAAAAAAGCCAAGAGACGAGCCAAAAACGGCAAACGCCGGTCAGTTGAGAAAACCCTCCGCTACCTCGAAACCATGGGTACCGAGAACAGAATTTAACCCTAGCCCTCCCGTATCACTGTCTCCCATCGCCCAACAAACCCAAACACAAGGGAGACAGTGATGCCAATCGAAAGCATGGGACACTTCACAGCCATCGGCATGAGAGTCAAAATCGACGACTCAGCCGCCCTCGTCATCAACACCTGCGGCAGCAACGACAAAGCAAACATCATCGGCACTGATAAATCATGGGACTGGAGCAACCCCACCAACAGAGCCATCCTCCACCCCTACCACGATGTCACAGCCGTCAGCGTCGAATGCCTATGGCAAGGATGCAAACTCCAACAAGGCATGACCAAACCACATAACGAAGTCCTGCTAGGCGACTGGAGATGGGGCAAAGGCAAAAAACCAATTGGTGCCTACGCTGGACCCGGACAACCACTCATCACTACACCAGGCGCAGCACGACGAGCCATCTACATCCCTGCCTTCCGCAACCTCGTTGAATACTGGATGAAGAATCCAGTAGTACAAGACATGATCGACCACGCCAAAGAATGGACAGCCGGTCCCGTCTACCTCCGTGACCACGACACCGGACGAGGAATCGACAGAAACGGTCCTCTCAGTCACGCGTGGGTACTCGCTAGCTTCTTGAACACCGGGAGTTGGGACTTCGCCAAATAACCCAAGAAAAGTCAAAGAAAAAGGCCGGGGTTTCCAAGAAAGAAACCCCGGCAACCCATTATCCACACTAGTAGAAGCACAACACCAACAGCCCGTCGCAACAACTTTGGTAAGAAAGAGTTAACCACCAGCATTGTGCTTCTACTAACACAGACTACAAGTCCCAAATCATCCAACCAAATGCAGCCCAAAAAGCAACCGACAGAGCCACAGCCACCACAGAGTGCCGATTCTGCTGATACTCGGATAGAGTCTTCATGTACTTATCGTTCAAGTACAGCAAAATCGTAATCACCAGCCATGCTTTCAATGCCAACATCAGAGATCCTCTCGCAGCTTGTCCACCCGCTTCTCCAGAATCGCTACTCGGCTCTCTGTGATCAACCGTAGCTCGTTGTCAATTTGCCAATTCAAAGTCACCACAGCCACTACGAAGCCGAAGTAGATGTGAGCAGGCCAGCCACCATTGGATGCAAAAGCCACAGCACCGGCTCCAGCCAGAATCGGCCATATCAGGCCAGTTAATAAGCGTCTCATCGTGTCTCCATGTAAGAGTAATACTAATCGTCACTGGCCAACAGCAACTCATCCTTCCGTTCTCTCAGCTTCTCCAATCGCTTCCGACGCAGGGTGTCATCAGCACTAGCGATGCCCCTATCAATAGCACGCTCGATGGCGTAGTATTCCGGGTCAAATCCGGGTTCAGATGGATTAGCTGGCAACGGCAAGTTAATCAATCGGAAGCCATGACCCTCCAACAGGCGAAGCACCGTATCGACAAGCTTCTGTTTCTGAACGCGAAAGACGCTGATGATGTCCTTCGCGTACTTGTCCTTGAAATCGGCGGCACCGAGCGTCAACACCTGCGGGTAGTCAACTGGCTTATCACGCCACTTATCCGGGCTAGCTGGAACGACAGTGTAGTAGATGTTGGTGAGTCGCTGAATGCGAACTGACTCTACAAATGATTCAAGTCGATCCATGTCCATAGGTGATTCCTAATGTGGTTCAGCCAGCGTGACAATTGTCGCCATTGGCTCGCCGTCTTCATGGCTGCAGTAATCACCGAAGTCATCGAGGGTCAACTTGCCGAAAATCGACTCGATCCACCCTTCAGCCAATTCTCTGGTAGGGAATGGACCGAAGGATGAGTAGTTGCTCAGATGATCGGTGATGTCGTGGCGTAGCACAATGTACTGCATGGGTGATTCCTTGTGATCAGAGGATGTGACACCCTACAGGATGCTATTAATGAACTCCATACGCCGCGCCACTTCATTCTCGTCTGATTCCAAACCCTTGCTTTCTGGCTTCGGGTTGAACTTGCTCACTGCAGCCACTGCCTTGGCAAGTTGCTTGTGGCAGTAGTCGATCTTGTCAGTCAAATCATCAACATCGAATGCTTCATATACGGCTGTGACAATGAGAAGGTCGAGCGTCGTACAGGTGGAGGCTCCCTTTTCGCCTGACTTCAGGAGTGTTCGAATCTTGTTACCGCCGTCTTGTGACCGGGCGAGTGCTTCGACTTGGTGTTCGTTCAGTTGCATGGTTGGCTCCGTTGTGATGATGGGATGTGATACAAGCCGGTGCCAGCCTAATACTGGTCACCGGCTCTCACAAGGGTCCTAGTTATTATTGAGCCAGAAGGAGCCGGTCACGTCCTTGCGGACTGCCTTATCTGCCGTCTTTCCGTTGTGGGAGACTTGGCACTGTGGGCGACCGCTCTCATTGATCCGGGCACTGATGAAGAATCGGCATCGCTTGTCACCCTTGATCACGTCGAGCGTGATCACGGTGGGGAAGGGGTGGGTGGCGAGTTCGTCGGCTGTGACGACCACGGCCACTTCACCGTCACTGCTGTGTTCGGTGGTTTCGTGGGTGTTCTTGTCCCATGTCTTGGCTTTGAGCTTCAGCATCTTGGTTCTCCTTGTGATGAGAGCCTGTAGTACCGGAGAAGGACGGATTAATCATTGGGTTGTTGAACTGCAGTCGATATCGTTCTCGCTCTGCCTTGTCTTTGGCGCGGATGAAGGCGAGTCGAGTGAAGTCTTGCTCAGTTAGGGCAGTCGTTTTGACGAGTTCTCTTTTGATGGTGTAGGCAGTGCCTGATTCGTCGGTATATTGGTCGCCTTTGATGGCTTTCAGGATGCTATCTGTGCCGCAATCGCTCCAATCAGCCATCTGGCTAATGAGGTTGGCGAGAGAGCAGGCGGTGATTTCTGTTTCGCTGTCGTCTTGATGGGTGATGGTTGCGGGTCTGCCGGTGAGCGTCTCATCGAGGATGTATCGAACCTGTATTTTGGCTTTTGGCTTGGCCGGTTCAGGTCTGACACACATGAATTGATGGTGCTTGTTGACTTTCAGTTCGCCTTTCAGGGCGCAATAGGCGACAGCTTGTTCTGTTTTCTTGTCGGTGGCGTAGCTGTGCCACTCGTTGGGGTTGTTTTGGGCGAAGTGCAGCAGTTTGGCTTCGGTCTTGTTCCAGCGGCTCATGTCGATTCTCCATTGTGATGAGAGCCTGTGGTACCGGGAAGAGATTGACTAACTGATTTTCATGTAGCCGTCAATCACCATGGTGTCAATGGTCAAACCAGCAATCTGCGTCAGGTCTTCCAAGTTCACGTTATCCAGTGAAACCATGGCGCAGAGCAGGAGGTTGAGACAGCCGGTTTTGATTTTGATACAGGCGTGATTGTCTTCTGTACGACCGATGATCAGGTCGCCCTGAACGCCGAAGCCTGCTGTTTCGAAGGCTTCATGGATTCGTTTGGCGAGTCGCATTTGCATGTTGGTGGCTCCCTTGATGAGATGATGTAAAACAAGCGGGTGCTGGCCTAATACCAGTCACCCGCTCTCACAAGGGTTCTTAGCTCTTGCTGGCACGCAAGACGTTGTCATGGTGGTTGACGTTGGCACTGGCACGAGCCAGTTCAGACAAGCCGAGATTCGAGAGCATGTTTTGTAGATCGTTCAATGCCCAATCGAAATACAGACCAGATGAGTCATCATCCTTGGTCATGCGGTTGATATTGTGTTCCATCTTGTTGATGGTGTCTTGGAGCAGGCCAACGCGGTTCCTGATGACTTTCTTGGCTGCATCGAGGGCGACTTGGCGGTCGAGCTTCTGTTCATCGGTCATGGTGGTATCCCTTGTGAGAGGAGATTACTGGCGATAAGAACCTGTGGCACCAAAGTGCACAAGCTTAATGCATTGGACAGTTGCAGGGTTCAATAATGCCGTTGGTACAACGGACTACAGGAATCAACTCTTGCGGTTGTGGCTTACCTTCCGCTTCCCACATTTGATGTACCCAGCGTTTGCCAAGCAGGTAGGTGCCGACGTTTGGGAAGTATTTGACATGATACTCTTTCATCTGGTTATTAGAGAGGTTCTGCCACCAGTCGTTAGCTGCTTGGAGATCGTCATTGGAAACATCAAGATCAAATGGCTTCAGCATGTTCAGCTCCTTGTGATAAGAGGGTGTAAAACAAGCCGAGTGAGTCTGCATTCCTCACCCGGCTCACACAAGGGTCGTCCTAGTCGCCGTTCTGATCTAGTGGTGGCCAGATTTCGCAATCTATGGCCCACTTATTCAGGTCGGCAATAACGGAAGTATGGTCTGTGGTGGCAGCGATCTTCAAGCCACGCTCCCACGTCTTTTGATTGTACATGGGGTTGTATGATTGCTCTGTTTCTCGTGTCCAGTCGCTTATCATCGCTCCGTGTACCCGCATGTACACTTTCTTGTTGAGCGGGTGCAGAGCTTCAAGTGCTGCATCGGATAACGGGGTGAAGACGGTATGAGCTTCGAGGATCAGTCCGGTCATGGTTCAACTCCTTGTGAGATAAGAGGATGTGAAACAAGCCGGGTTGGAGCTAATCCTCCCTACCCGGCTCTCACAAGGGTTCAGTTTGACTCTTCTTGGTGGTCAGAACAGATTCGCTGGCCACGCTCTGTCGGCAGGAAATCACACCCGCATTCGAAGCATTCCACTGGCTTGTCCTTCCATGCTTCTGGGCAACCATGCTCGTGGCATCGAACGCCATTGATGTAAGCGATCTGGCAACCATCGCATGGCACTCTCTTGGTCTTCTTTGGCTTGGTCGTTGCTGGCATTTCACTGTCTCCCTTGTGATGGGAGACAGTGGCACCAAACTAGACTTGATTAATCTTCAGCACCGCTCAAAGCCTTCTCCAGATCAACACGCATATCATACCCATGAGCAGCTTGGACAGCATCGACAATCTCGCCAAAACGAGAATCAGCCATCATCAGCTTAATCGCCTCATCACGAGGACCAGGCTTCCATGGCAAATCAGCATAGAAATCCCAAAGCGACTCAGCAAAAGACGGGTAACACGCAGGAAGATCAGCAGCGTGATCACGCAAAGTCAAAAGAGCAAACTCAGCATGCCACCGTGGCGAACTAAACTCCGCCACCTTGCTAGCCTCCGCATGGCGAGCATCATGACGACTCACAACCTCTTGAACAGCTTCAGAAGTCATCAGAATCCCCTTGTGAAAGTGTAACTGCCACAAATAGTGAGACGGGGCAGGTGGCACTTAATGCCCTCCCTGCCCCTTCACAAGGGTTCCTACTTGGCCAGTTCGACCAGAGCCTTAGCTAGACCAGCAGACTCTGCTTTCTGACTGGCAAGCATGCCAATCACCACACCAATCACAAAATCGCGGCTCTTGGTGTTCAGAATATCACGAATCTCAGACTCAGTCATGTCTGACAAATCGAGATTCAAGTACTCGTTGTTGCGTTGGACACGGAAGTAGATGCCAGTCTGCATGGTCGGTTCCTTGTGAGATGAGAAGAAGTGACACGAAGAGGTGTTGTCTTAATCTGTCTCGCCAGCCAGTTGACGCATCTCGTAATACACTATCGGTCGCTCTACGATCAGTTCCTTCTTGATCGTCCAGACATTACCATCAGCAACAATGAGCTTGTCACCCTTGATCATTCCCTGAACATCTGCCACCTCGCAGTTCAGCCACTCGGCAATCGACTCGAAGAACGCACGCGGTGTACGACCATTGACGGTCGTGGAAATCAGAAGGTCACGATCATCGTCCTCTTCGGAGATGGCGAAACCTTCAAGCACAGGCTGGTCGCCCTGCTCGTCTACCAGAATAAAACGCTCGTATTCCATGATTGACTCCTTGTGATAAGAGCCAGTGATACCAGCAGGCGTAGCCCTAATCCTTCCTCTTCGCAGCCAGAGCCTGTAGGCTCACCTCATATTGAGTTGTTGTAGCTCGCTCCGCCTGTCGATTCTGTCGCTCCTGCTGGTATTGTTCCCACTTCGCAGGCCAGAACCAATAAGCGATATCCTCCATGATAGACTTACGACCGTACAACTGATCCTCATCACCCATGCCAGCCAGAGCCTTGATATTGTTGCCCTCTTGGTGCCATGTCCAAGCGACAAAACCGCAAGCAAACACAAAAACAAGCACACCAACGATAGTATCATTCTTAGCACGACGCATGGTGAGACTCCCGGATATAGTAAGTTCGATACAATCAACGAAAAAGCCCGGCAGTATTACGCAAAGGAGTCAGCGGAAGCTGTAGCTCAAGGAGGCGTACTGCCGGGCTTCTTGTAAGTGATACTGACTAAGAGCCGGGTAATTCCGGAAACCAAGCTTCATGAGCCTTGTGAATCCCGCTCCACGTTAATTTAGACCGTCGCTGTTTATCCCACAACTTACAAAAGTAAGGATCAGAAGGCGGATTGATGAAAACTTGCGCCTGCACCTGCTCCCACGTATAAAGCATATCACGCTTCGGCCAGTCAGGACGTTCAGGACGTACGAAGTGATGAAAACCACGTTCGATGCCCTTATACTGAACAGTAAAAGAACCACCCAAGTTGCTGTCGATGCTGTAAAGCTGACCAACAACCAAGTGGCTCTTGTCGTAAACGTGTCGGCGACTAGCTGGCACTATCATGTTCGTGTCTCCCTTGTAGGAGTTGGTAGTACCGTTTAGCCCTTCGTTAACTCGTCCAGTCTCTCCATCACCTCATCCTCTGAGCCAATGAAATAGGCTGTCGAGTCCGAGTCCCACCCCTCTGGGCACACTGCCCAAATGGTGATGTCGCCCTTGTTGGTTCGAAATCGCTTCTCGATCTTCTTTCGTAAGTCAAGGCCGATATGGATGCCTTGCGTCACGTCGTCCACTTCATCGGCATCTGCCTCATATGCGGCATCGCTCGCTTCCATCACGTCGAGAATATCGACGGTGTCCGCGATGGCATTCAACTTCTCACTGGTCTTGATTTTCATGGTCGTCTCCCTTGTGAGAAGTTGTGATACCGGGAAGGGTCGAGCTAATCCTCGTCTTCCTCGTCGTCGGATTCCTCTTCCTCATCGACCCAATCCACAGCCTTCTTTACGATGTCGAGTTCCTCATTCCATGCATCATCGTTCACGTCGATCTCTTCCAACGCAGCGTCAAGATGACGTGGCTGTAGTTTGTCGATCATCGCGAGCATCGTAATGATCGCGCTCTTCAGTTCCGGATTCATGGTCGTCCCCTTGTGCAAGTGTGTCACTGTCTCTTTCCGAGACAGTGACACCAGAGATGCTTAAGCCAATGCTTCCTGCTCTGTGACGGTCGGTGTCTGATATCTGCCCTTGTGTTCCTGTTGGGCGATGGCATCGCGATTGGCGTATTTGACCAACTGGCGGACGTGGCGAAGGGCGATCTTGCGAGCCTTGGCGAGCCATTTTCCTGTCAGCGGTTTGCCAGATTGGACCCATTTGCCCATGTAGCTACCGACGCGGGCAGCAACAGCGGAGAAGCCGATGTCGTTGTGGTCGTAGGTGTTTTCTTCTCGCTGCTCTTGGGTTGTCTGGCCGTGCCAGAGGCGGAGGATGGCTCGTTCAACCCAGCGGTCGCTGGTGTTGAGTTTGTTGATGATTTCTTCGCGTGTCCAGATTTTCGGTTCGTTCATGACTGTCTCCCTTGTGATGAGAGTCTGTAGTACGATGGCCTACTGGCTTAATGCTGCTCCAGTGCGCCAATCCATGTTGTTCTCTTTCTTGAAGAAATCCACCCATCCCTGATATACTTCTGGTGCTATCTTCTTGAGTGTGTCCGCTATCTGCTCTCTTTCTGTGGTCCAGAATGCCTCGCCTTGCAGGACGCGGACTCCGTCACGTGACAAGATGAGCAATGAGCTAACGAGGGCAGTGATGACCTCGTCTTTGGTATTCACAGCGCGGACGAGTTCCGGAATGATGACACCGTCGAGGACCACAGCACTAGCGGCGTTGGCTTCGCCAGTATACATGAGACGCACGTCTAGTGTTTGTGGATCGTCTGCGTACTTCGTCTGGTAATCGCTGAACCGGATGGTTCGGTTGTGGCCTGTCGTGTTGTGGTTGTTGTCGGCTTTCATGTCAGTTCTCCCTTGTTAGGAGGGTGTGGTACCAGATGCGAGTCGCTTAACTTCGTTCCACACGTCGTAGGACTTCTGAAAGATGCCGCACTTGTGCGCTGACACTTGGCATGCTTGCCATGTCAAGTCACTAAAGGCAGTGACACCGCTACTCTGGTTCAGAACAATCCACTCTTGGACTTGCTTCACAGCCCGATTGAAAGCACTCATGGTCAGTTCTCCCTTGTGATCTCTTGTAGTACCGGGGAGAGGTGCCGCAATGCTGCGTTGTCGGATTAAGCCGGATAGCAGCCGTACTACGAATCCTCAACAACACAAGGAGACTCGAATGATCCTGAAAGACAAACTCTGGCTCGTCAGCCACAAAGAAGGCACGGCCAGTCCTATGACCCTCTGGACCTACACAACTTTCGTCATCGGTTGCCACGCCTCTGGCAAATCAGCCACAGAAGACTGGACCCTCTGCACAGACGAGAATGAAGCGCACGAACTCGCCCAATACTACGAAACCATCAACCAAATCACGACCAAGCTACTCACCATGGACTTAGAAGGACTACGCCAAGTCATGGAATGCTGCGTTAAGGTCTAACCAGACCGTACCACAAGTCATCACAAGGGAGACACACATGAAATCCACCGACCTCAAACGCTGGTTCAAACAACAATTCGGCATCCCCGTCCGAGTAGAACTCAACAGCCGAGTCTACATCCTGCCCAAGAAAACAGAAAACCCACGCGACCCGCTCGAATATGAACACCAGTTCCCGCTGGAACTAGGGCAAAAGTGCCTCGCCCTCCAATATCCCGGCGAGCCAAAAATGCACACCTACTGGAGCGGCAACATCCACTCCAACCAGATCGTGATGAACCCAAACCAATGGCAACTCATCATGCAGATGTACGCCGATGAAGACATGGCGATACTCGCCTCACTTGATGCAGACGCCAAAGGCGGAGACATCGACGACATCCGAGCCGCCGACCGTATCATAGACTAGTTTCCGAAGAAGAAACCCAGAGGCAGCTATGAAAGCCATTCTGCACTATTACATCCCTAGAGGTGATCACCAAATCCTCATAGGAGTCTATGGTCCTATTGATGACACCAAAGCACAAACCAAACTGATCGAGATCGCGAAGAGACACAAACCAGATCTCGACACTAGCAAAATCAACGCCAACTTCATCAATGTCATAGGCACTATCAGCCAAGGGCAACACCTATTCGAGATAAAGAATCTCGACACCATCTAAGGACACCATGCCAAACTACTCCAAAAAAGCCACCAAACTCATTGACGAACTCGACACATCAGCCATGCATGTGGTGGCCGGTACCATCGAGTACGCCGATAAGAAAACAACAAAAGCCCAGAAAGCCCTCGAAGCCTCCGCCATCCGACACCTCAAAGCACGAAACAAACTCCGCAACTACATCCACCGACTCGAAAATAAGCCACCAGTAATCATCGAACAACCTGCCCCACCCTGCAACTGTGACACCTGCATCGACGGGCGAGACATCGCCAAAGGATGCTAATTAATCAACTGCAGGACCGTGGCACTAGTTTCCAGAAAAGAAACCCTATAGGAGCCAACCATGGCCGTCAGAACAAAGAAAACACTCAAAATCTCCAAGAAATCAGCACGAATCATCGACGAATTCGACGCTGCAGCCCAAAGCCACGGCTGGGAATCAGACCAAGGAACATCTAAAGCAGCACTCAAAGCGCTGGACGTGTACTCCGACAAACTCTACGCCCTACAAAACCACATCAGCAAACTCGAACAACGAATCGCACTCCTCACCCTCGTCAGCCACGCCTAATACAAAAACGGCCACAAGGAACTCGCCCCTTGTGGCCGCACCTCGCGCCCCCGGCAAGGATTTACTTCTTCACATCCGGTAACACAGGCGTAGCAGCCTTCGACGGCACAGGCACCGCCGACACCGTAACAGTCGTAGACCGATAAGACCGAGCAAAAGGACTCAAAAGCCCCCTGCTCCCATTGCACGACCCGCCCACCTTCGCACCAGCGCAACTGGCCACCTTGCCCACAGAGCCAGAGCAAGAAGAAGCCTTCACACCAGTACACCCAGAACCAGCAGCCACACCATGACAAGAAGCACGAACCACTCGCGTCCGAGTCTTCGTCTTCGTCACCAGCACGCCACCATGGCAACTCGTGGCACCAACGCAGCCCGCACTAACTTTAGGCGGTGCAGTCTCACCCACGCCGCTAAGAGCAGCCAGCAAAAACAACGTATACATGTCAACTCCTGAAAAACAAATCGCCAGTCCATCCGGCGACCACAGGTTATTTTACACGATTGACATACCTGTGACAAGAGTCTTATACTCGAACGCTCCGATTCGCCCAAGCACCATCCGCCAGTCGAAGAAGCTTAATCGGACGACGATGATTCAAGACAACAATCTGCTGCGCAGCACTCTTACTCTTCGGGTAATGAATGAAACGCACACCGCAATATTCCTGCTCCTTGCCCGTTGGCTCTGTCAGCCGAAGGGCAGTCCAGTCAATCTGCAACTCATCCCAATCCATACTTAGTCTCCATAACAACAATCATCGCATTTCAACATGGTTAACTCTTTGGGCTGAAGCCGTTTTGGCCGCTAGGCGAAGCCCTATCGCATACTTCATTCGGATCGAAGCGTGGCTTTTCACGCGAACAAGTTGTACAGGTGCGAGTATTCGGCAGTAACGACAAACGTTCAGGATCAATCTGTGTTCCACAAGCACAATACTTTGTGAAATTAGCTGGATGAACTACCTGAACGTCGTGACTTGGCATGTGTGATGCTTCTCCCGTAGACAGCTAAATAAGCTTCACCTGATGGCGTGATGACAGCCCTCTCGACCTTCATGGACGCTTTGCCACTCGGATCAACAAGGTGTCTAATCTTAAGTGACACAAGATTCATCAGCTTTAATTGCATCAGAGGAGCAGTCGCCTTCGAATACTTCTCCCCGGCACCAATAGCTCGCAGAAGATCAAATAGCTTATTAGTCATTCAGAAACTCCAATAGTCGCAGAGGGATTCGAACCCCCGACCATGGCTTTAGAAAAGCCGTGCTCTGTCCCCTGAGCTATGCGACCGTGAAACCACAATACCATTAAATAATGATGGCTCCACCAAGATTCCGCTTGGATCGAGTGGGATATCCCACCCTGTTCATTACACCATGGAGCCACCAAATCTTTACATCCAACCGAGCCACCCAAATTGCTTAGCCCACTTATTCTTCGTGTCAACAACCTGATTGAAATCAGAAGTCACCAGAGGTGCAGGAAGTTCGAGTCGCAACCACTCCAGCGTACCAAGTGTCGCGTTGATCTGCTCACGCATCATCGTATGCTCTAGCCCATTCTGACCAACGCTCTCCAGTTCCGCAATTCGCGTGAACCCATTCTCCAGTTGGCCATTCAACTTGAAGATCAATGTTCTGGCTTGTTCGCGAGTCATCAGATTCTCCTTGTGATAAGAGTACGTGACACCAAACGCCGATAGCTTAATCCTTCTTCACCACATCACGAGGAATCGTCACCAACTCCGGATCACTCGGATTCGCACGATTGATAGCCATTGCGCACGACCGACAATACAATCGCCCCAAATAGTCAGTGTGCTTACAATTATCATGAGGATTGCCGCAAGTTTTCCTCGCACACTTACCATCGAACGCAGCAGGATAAACAGGTTCAGGCATTTCTCATCTCCCTTGATCCTCTCTCGTGGCACCATCGCCCCTCTTCCCAATACGGGCAAGACGGCATTAAGCCACAGAGGAGCAGTAACACAGAAGGTTACAAGGGAGACACAACATGCGACAGCCAGTAGGAGCAGACAAAGAAGAGCGTCCAATCAGCATTAGGTTCAGCTACTCCATGCTCAACGGCTATCACGGCATCATTCTATCCAACGGTCAGGCATGGCAAACCACCGGACTCCTAAGAGACGAACTCTATGAGGGTCAGACCGTCGAAGTACAAGCCGACATCGGCACCATTCTCAACCGAGCCACCTACAACAAGGACAAGGTCATCCTGTCCTAACTGGTCCACCGGCACACTTCCTACAAGGAACAACATGCTCACCGTCAAACAATCACGCCTCATCGACCAACTCATAGACGCACTCACACCAGAACAACTCATGGAAGAATCCGACTGTGACACACAAACCTACAAGCCACGAGGCTACGACGGTATCAAAACCGTAGAAGAACTCAACCTAGAAACAGGAATCAACATCGGACAAGAACTCGCCCGAAAAGCCAAATCATGGCACAACCCAGAAGTCTACAGCACCAAGAAAAGCAAAATCACTTACTACTTCATCGACAAGGATGAAGACGCCATCATCCGACGCATCACCGACATCGTCAGAAAATAACACCTCCTGAACACAGGAGCCAGTTTCCGGAGAAGAAACCATGCCCCACGACCGACTAGAACAACGCACAGGCAGAATCAACTCATGGAAACAAACCATGGGAGTCCCGACAATTGTACTCGAACGCGAATTCTTCCTCAAGCACTTCGGCGCACCCGGACCATCAGGGGTCTACGTCGCAGAGGCTTCCGACCTAGGTCTGAAATGCGCCCTCTCCCTCGACATCCGCATTCGGAACTTCCCCACTCCCGGAGCGGACACACTCGCCCACTATGTCGGAACGGACAAGAATGGCGACGAGGTCGCAGGCTGGAACTACGAGAGCATAGATAAATCAATTCGACTGCTCATCATTAACGACTAGACTTCTGCATGCAGTTTCTAAAGCAGAAACCACATTAACCGACAACCCGCTCGTCCCACAAACTCTTATCGCCCACACTCCTGAATACAGAAGCCAGAAAGGAGGAACACATGACACTCGATTTCGCTCTCTTCCCGTCACTAGACGCTCTGTTCCTCCTGCTCCCTTTCTTCTCGCTAACCCCGCTCACGGCAGCGCTACTTCCCCCGTTGGCCGCTGAGCATTCGTCTGATAGTCCTGTTAACCGTGGCCAGAACAGGCCGGAACAATCCGGCTGGCCTTAGTGACCGTTAGCACGTCTAAGGGGATTCGTGAGAGCCATGGGTGCGTTGCCTGTGGCTCTCACCATGTTCATAGTTTCCGAGGAAGAAACCCTAGCTGGCTCTTAGGAGCTTCTGTGCCGTCGTGCCGAGTGTCGCCTTCGGCGTTAGTGGGCGAGAGGGCTTCTGTACTCAGGAGCTAGGGCAAGAGAGGGCTTCTGACACGTTGGAAAGGGCATCAGAGGGTCAGGAGAGGCAGAGGAACGGCGCTATTTGCGCACAGGAGCAGAGAGACAACGTGGACAGTGTGTTCGTGAGGGGAGGCAGCGCACGGACAGAGAGATTCAGGAGCAGCGGAGAGGATTATCGCGGGTGTTAGAATTGAGGTCCGGCATGAATCGTTGAGTTCTGGCAATAATCGCCGGGGTGTCGCGGGGTCTTTCTGACCGTTCGACGAGTTGGCGAGCGTGCGGACGGCCTTGAAGATGGCCTTCCTTTGACTTCTTTTGGGTTGTGAGTATTTCTTGTCGCTTGGGACAGGGTTACTGATTGTGTGTAGTCTTTTCGTGTCTCGGAGAGCCTCGCTCCTGTGTGCAGGAGCGTTAGGGCTGGTTGAGTGTTTGTTTTTTGGTTCTTTTTGGTAGTTGGAGTGTTGTTTGTGGGGTTGTGGTGTGGCCTTTTTGTGGTGGTTGGAGGTGGCTGGTGAGGGTGATTTTGGGGGTGTGGATGGTTGTTTGGAGTTTGTTGTAGATGTCTTTTTGGTGGTCTAGGAGTTGGATGTGTGGGTTGGTTTTGTTGTGGAGGGCGGCGTGGAGGTGGAGGGGTTGGAGGGTGTTTTGCATGGTTATTTGGTTGGATTGGAGGGTTGGGCGGTGATGGTTTGTGTCGTGGTTGTTTGTTTGGTTCTGTTGTGGTTGATGATGTGT
>ERZ650308.1077-NODE-1077-length-14479-cov-3.698419_pt1 | contig 14479 bp, 14 predicted proteins | sample MGYA00376244_ERZ650308 | MGnify/ENA primary metagenome ERZ650308 (study PRJEB26733, sample SAMN07839295) | wastewater metagenome | biome: small river; feature: stream; material: water | place: USA: North Carolina | collected 2016-04-26 ...
TTCCCGTTATTTTAAAGGGTTTAAAGCGCTTAGAATACCGTGGATATGACAGTTCGGGTATTGCATTATTCGGAGAAAACGTCTGCACATTTAAGAAAAAAGGTCGTGTAGCTGAGCTGGAGGCTTGGAACGAGGAAATCATTTCAGAAGCGACCGTAGGTATCGGTCATACGCGCTGGGCAACCCACGGTGAGCCCTCTGATGCGAATGCCCATCCGCATAGCTCGAATAGCGGCCGTTTGACTTTAGTTCACAACGGTATTATTGAAAACTATGCTTCTTTGAAGCAAGAATTAGTTCAAAAGGGCTACACGTTTAAGAGTGAGACGGATACGGAAGTTTTGGTTAACTTCATCGAAGACATCCAAATCAATAACAATTCTTCTTTAGAAGAAGCGATGCGTATCGCATTAAAGCGGGTAGTAGGGGCTTATGTCATCATCGTGATGGAAGAAGGCTTCCCTAATCGCTTAATCGCTGCTCGCAAAGGTTCTCCCTTAGTGATCGGAGTGGGCGAAGGCGAACATTTCTTGGCTTCAGATGCATCGCCCATCATCGAATACACGAAGAAAGTGATTTACGTAAATGATTACGAGTTAGCCATCATTTCTCCGGATGAAATCATCTTGAAAAACTTGGGTAATGAACCCATTACTCCGTACATCCAGCAATTAGACATGGAATTAGCCCAAATTGAAAAAGGCGGCTTTGACCATTTCATGTTGAAAGAAATTTTTGACCAACCAGGCAGCTTAACCGATTGTTTACGTGGCCGCCTGGACATGGAAAACTTGACTTTGACCCTAGCTGGCGTAGAAGAACACATGTCTGTATTCTCGCAAGCGAAGCGCATCATCATTGTAGCCTGCGGAACTAGCTGGCACGCAGGTTTGGTAGCGGAATACATGATCGAAACCCTTTGCCGCATTCCAGTAGAGGTAGAATATGCGTCTGAATTCCGTTACAGAAATCCAGTCGTAGGCGAAGGCGATGTATTAATCGCGATTTCCCAAAGTGGTGAAACAGCCGACACCCTGGTCGCAATCGAAAAAGCGAAAGAAGCAGGCGCCTTTATTTTTGGGGTGGTAAACGCGGTAGGATCATCCATCGCCCGTTTATCTCACTCCGGCGCTTACACTCACGCAGGACCAGAAATCGGAGTAGCGAGCACGAAAGCCTTCACCGCACAATTAACGGTGTTAGCGATGATGGCCATCAAAATTGGTCGCGAGAAGAAGACTGTAACCGAAGCTGAATACAATCGCTACCTAGCAGAATTAGCTTTAATCCCAGAAAAGGTCAAAGCCGTATTAGAAACACACGAATCCATCAAAGAAGTAGCAAAGCATTACGCTGACGCGCGTGACTTCTTGTTCTTAGGCCGTGGATACAATTTCCCTGTAGCCTTAGAAGGCGCCTTGAAATTAAAAGAGATTTCCTACATCCACGCGGAAGGTTATCCTGCAGCAGAAATGAAGCACGGTCCTATCGCCTTAGTGGATGAAAACTTACCCGTATTATTCATCGCCACAAAAGATGCCTACTACGAAAAAATCGTTTCAAACATCCAAGAGATCAAAGCCCGCAAGGGAATGGTGATCGCGGTAATTTCTGAAGGCGACACCTTAATTCGCGGAATGGCGGATCACGTGATGGTGGTTCCAGAAGTAGACGAATTATTAGCCCCACTTGTTTCGGTGATTCCTACACAGATTCTTTCTTACTACATTGGGGTCTTGAGAGGATTGGATGTGGATAAGCCGAGGAACCTCGCTAAAAGTGTGACAGTTGAGTAAGATTTAGCTTTTCTTACAATTTCACAAAATTATCTTCCAGTCTTACATTGAAGTTTATCTCAGCCTTCATGGCAGAGAAAACCTTCAATATGGTATCGATTGTTGCGCTATTTGTACTGCTTTCTAATTTAGAAATTTGCGCTTTTTGCACGCCCACTAGTTTACATAACTCTTCTTGGGTTAAGTTTCGTTCGCGTCTAGTTGTTTTGATCATTTTTCCCAAAACCTCCATGCGCAGCTCATATTCATACTCATCTCGCTCATTAGAACCAATAGGCCCTATGTGCTTGTCCTTCATTTCGCTAAGCGAGTAGGTTTTCATATTTCAATTGGCATCTATAAACTTATAAAAAGTTTCCAAATTTAGAAACAAAAAAATTAATTAAAAATTAAGTTATTTTGAAGAATATATGTAATTCACCTATTTATTAACATAGTTACATACCGTTAACTAACTAAAATAACTTCATTTTGCTAAATTGAGAGCAAGCAAAATACAGTTATTGAAAAAGCATCTTCTCCCCTTTTTACTCTTCTTTCTAAGTCTAAACGTAAATGCCGAAACGGATTTGGTGTTGAAAGACCCCACTAATTACCTACATTATCGAATTGACCTAAAGTCGAAAGTGCTATCAAAGGAGCAAAGAACTGGAGACTGGGAGAACCTAGGGAAACTACAATTCGTTAATATCGACTTACGGGATTTTAAAATATTAACGAACCAAACTTTTAATGAGAGGGGAAACATATTGATCTCTATAGAGGGGACTGGTCAATTATTTAGAGTAGACTTAAAAAGGCTGACGTTTTCTAGAATAGATAGCACCTATTTTAGGGGGCATAATTTTTCATCCATCAAATTTATTAGAAAAGTCACCTTGTTTAGTTTGGGTGGATCGGGCTTTTGGCATGTAAATAATATAGAAACCTATTATTCATACAAATTACATGAGTGGGAGTTAGTTCATGTTCCAGCTACGGAGGGACCGCATCAAATTCTCAAACAATTTGGAGGATATGACCATATACGTGATGTGGTTTCGGTGATTGAATCACCTCCATTTTACTATAAATCGGTCAAAGATTTTACGTATGATTACTTTGAGAAAAATCTAGACACAAATGAATGGAAATTGTTAGGCGAAATTAATGCGGAGTTATTATTCAAACTCGGCTTAAAATCTCTAGAATCTGAATTCCTTTATGGGATGTATATTTTTAATTCGGGGCCTTTCGTCATCATAGGCAATCCTGTTACCAATAAAATTTATTCCATTAATAAAAATATTACGTTGATTTCCCATTTATATGAGCTAAGTGAAAGAAAGGGCTCTCTGTATAGCTATTACGCAGAAAATGAATTCAACAAATTACCGATTAAATCAGATTCCATTTCTTTTAAAACACTGAAATCTATGGGTGTTTTGAAAGGTGATTTTTATCTTCCAAAAAAAATGGAGATGAATTGGATACTATTAGGTGGATATATTCTGGCTGCAGCATTATTGATTTACATATTTACAAATAGGAAAAAACAAGAAACGAATACCATTCATTTAGAGGGGTTACCAGAAAATTCAGTTGACTTTTTGCGTAGATTCTTGGAATGCGAGAGGGGACATGAATTTGATTCGAATCAGATAACAGAATTTATGGGATATTCTACTTATTCCTTTGAAACCCAAAGACAGCTTCGGTCTAAACTTATTAAGACGACTAACTCCTATTTCAGCATCCATTACAAAATGACCGATATCATCGAACGAAAAACAGCAAAAGACGATAAACGCTTTTCGGTTTACTCGATTTCAGAAGAGCATTACGACAAACTAAAGGATATGTTAGCCACCTGAGCCATTGATTTGACTAAATTTTGATCATTACTTTTTCTCTCAAATCACCAGGCGCTAAAACCTCTGGTACGAAAGTATACGACTTTACCCGTTTATCTTTATCAGAAGAAACTCTAATAATTGTCTCTCGAATTCCTGTAATTAAGAAAAGCTTCAAATTAAGTTCTTTTAAAATAATGTGTCGCCTCTGTCTCTGATTCTCCTTAGAAAGCTTAGATAAATTAAGCACTTCATTTAAATCGCTTACAGTAACTTCATTATTTGTAGCCTGTTTAGATAAAAATTCAATCAATTTTAACTCATGTGGATCAAGCATATGCTGACTAGCAGACAATTTCAATTCGTTTCTTATTGATTTGTTAAATAGTTTATAATTAGAAGACCTCTGAATCCGAGGGTCTCGAATTTTTAGAAGTAGATAAATAGCCAGAAAGCAAGAAGATAAAATCATTATCAAGAAAATTAACGTAGTTAGATATAATGACATAGGCTAATGGAGAACGAGTGGATTAATTAATAAAAAAATGTAACTATCGTGGCAGATTAATAGCTATGAAATTACTTATTAAGTGGAAGTGACAGGTGCAAACACAATCCAAAAGTAGGTTATAACCTAAATAATATAATTAACTGGCAGTCATCAGATTGACACACCCTAGTAGTTAAAATATTTTGGGCAATAAAAAACCCCCATTAAAAATTAATGAGGGTTTTTAAACTCCGTTCTGTTCTAAAAAAATATATACTTAAGATTTACACACTCAACTAAATTTATAATCTGATCGCAATGGACGGATACAAACTTCATTTTCCGCCTTCCACACTTCCTCCTTTATTTGAATAAACTCCCCATTTAAAGTATAATAAACAGTGTAGGAGGTAGTGCTATTAGACCAATTAACAAGCTTGTAACTATCAAATACAGTGATTTCCTCCTTCCATCTCCCCTTTAACCTTGACTGCAAATCAGTTAAATGGTATTTACGTAAATCTCCTAAATAGCCGAAATCAGAAAAGCCGTTTGAGGAAAATAAATTATTGAACCAACAGATCACCGTTTTCTTTAACATAGGTATACTGGTTTTTAGTTAATGCTAGAGAATTTTTCAATGAGAGCTGGTGGTTTAACTTTCGCATGCGGTCTAATTGCTTTTCTTGTAAGGAGTTCTTACGATGAAAAGCGAACAATTCTTTACCGATAAAGTAGGCGCTTACTGAAACACCGGCTATAATTCCAGAGATAAAATAAATGATCATGATCAAAATAATTATTACCCAAACCTAAAGCCTCAATTATGTTAGATTGCGTTATTCTCATTATAACATATCGACTAATAAGCCTTTTCATCCCCTTTAATGATCGAATAAAAGGTGAGAAAACAAATTTTGATATCTGATATAATATCCCAGTTCTCTAGGTATTCAATATCTACGTTGATTCGCTCTTGCATATACTTCATATCAGTGATTTCCCCTCTTAAGCCACGGATCTGTGCGAGGCCTGTAATGCCCGGTTTGACGAAGTGGCGCACCATGAAATTTTCCGTAAGTTCGTTGTATTGTTTCGTATGGTTCAGCATGTGAGGACGCGGACCTACTACACTCATTTCCCCTTTTAATACATTGAAAAACTGGGGTAATTCATCGATACTCGTTTTACGGATAAACTGCCCTATTTTAGTTACTCGTGAATCTCCTTTAGTCATTTGCTGTAAGTCGCTTTCATTATTTAAGCGCATACTTCTGAATTTATAGCATAAAAATGGCTGGTTATTTTCGCCACTACGTAATTGCTTAAAAATGATGGGACCTGGACTCTGCATTTTAATAAGTAAACCGATCAAAGGGTATAGCCAACTCAAGATAAAAATGATTACTAAAATGCTGAAAAAAACATCAAATACCCGTTTAATAAAGCGATTATTTTGATCTTCTAGTGGCTCGTTCCGTTGCGAAATAGCTGGATAGTGGTGAATATTTTGTAGAACAGCATTATCTGGGAAGTTCCCAGCGATATCTGGGACAAATCGGATGCGCAAACACTTTTCATCCGCCAGTCTAAAGAGGCTTTTTACATCACTTAATTCTTGCGGTGCTATGCAAATATATAATTCGTGGATTTTATTTTTAACTGCATAATGAATTGCTTCAACTAAACTCGCATTCAATTCTTTTTTAGGCGCAAAATCAAATCGATCGTTTTCATCCAGAATCCCTATAAATTTTCTTTCCCCTTGATTTAGTTCGAAACGAGTGGCTAATTCTATGCCCGTTTGATTAAATCCCCAAATAGCTACGGTATTGTTTACATTCGATTTCTTTTCTTTATATAGCCAAAACAGAGTAACTAAAAAACGAGACAAAAGAATTCCTACACTTAAAAAAGTGAACGTAAATACGCGTTGTTGAATTAATTCTGTTTGGTGCAAAATGGCAGGATTAAGTACTAAATAGATATTCAGCAAAACCTGTTGTGTGATGAAAACGCGCCATGTCTTTCGATATAACCCTTCTAATCCATTACTAATAAAATTCCGGTAAATCGTATGGTAAATGGAGGCAATTACCCAGAGCTGGGTGCTAATGTATAAACCGTTTTGAAAGGAAGTCCACGAATCCCAAAGATTCACTCGTATCGATGGTTCTAAAAATACATAGACGGATAGAAAGGCTAAGGAGACATCCGATATGAATAGGAAAAAGGCAGAGATATAGTAGAAGCTGATTTTCATCGAATATTATTTATAATTCTAATGATGAAATGAGAGATAAAAAACAGGAACATGCCTAGGAAGGAACCTAATGCGGCATATAACACATCGAAAAAATCTGGATGGCGATTTGGCAATAAAAACTGTATCGATTCAGCTATTAATACGACTAAAAGCGAGAGCAAAAAGCCTAAAGGAGTGAAAAATCCAAAAGGCTTAAATAAATATTGAAAGATGAAACCGATGGCTAGAAAAGGAATCGCTGTTCGAAGTCTACCGTATTCATCAGACCATTCGACTAGCCAAAGCGGCATGTAGGTCTGATTCGAAAAACTGGGATTAGGAAGCCAAGAGAAATAGAAGACGCAAAAAATGCAAAAATAGAGGATCGCTTTAAAAAAGGATTGCATAGCTAGATCAATAAATTGTTCTTAAAGGAATAATCGTTCAACTTAATGGCTATTTTTTCGTCTTGTTTCAGGTCTAATAAGGCCTCTAAATGCCTCAGGTGATGCATATCCGTACCTACAAAATCATAGGCCGCTTCTCCCAGATAGGACAGCGCCTTTTTCTGTATGGCCTTACCGTAATAGGTAGAAAGGGATAACAGATTGAGTTGTAGTAGTACGCCAGAGGGCAGGATTTTTTCGAGTAAATCTTGTGTGGAAAGAAAATGATAGCGCTCTGGATGCGCGAGAATGGGCTGGTACCCTTTCATGAGTAGCTCGAACATCATTTCGTGCCAATTCACCGGGAGCCCCACATAGGAGAATTCCACCAGCACATGCTTGCCCGCGCCAGGGTAGGTAATTAAACCTGCAGAAAGCTGATCGTAAAACTGATCATCCAGCATGTACTCCGCCGCAAAACCCTTCAGGTGAGGAGATCCCACGGAAGCATAGGCCTGAGAAATCGTGGAAACGGTATTCGCGTATAGGCCCGAAGCAATGTGGGGAGTGCAGATGGAAGAGGTAAATCCGAGTGCTGAAAGGCCGCAGATTAAATCGATGGAGGAATTGAAATCTGGGGAACCATCATCGATACTAGGTAACACGTGGTTATGGATATCGGTGTCGATTCCCCAGTCAAAACTCTGTGAGGGCATACTTAGTTACAGCTTGTAGGCGAGTTAAAGAAGGTCTGTTTTACCGTAGTTTTTCCAAAATACTCCCAAACAGATCCATTCGCTCTAAATTCAGCTTGTAGTACTTGCCTAGTGCGCGCATATTGAATGCCTTTGTAGATGATTCTGAAATCGTAGGTTTGATTCCAAATCAGCAAGTTTGTGCTTAATCTTCCATTATCAGATGGGGTAAAGGTTTCCCAACGGCTGGTTCCCGTAACACGGTAGTCGATGGGGCCGGTGTAGCGGAAGGTACCGTTTTGGCAATTTGTCTGTAAATCAAAAAACAAGGTAGGGTTCGGATTTGTTCGAGTATTCGCTAGGTTAATGGAGGTGGCACAGGCGCTGGCAGGAACCGTTTGAATCAGTGTACCAGATGAATTATTTCCTGCAAACAATTTCACATTGACATCTACTCCCTGAGGGAGATCGATGGAAATCACATCCCCATTTTTAGCAGTTACCACTTTATCCGCTAATAGTTGAGCATTTCCTTCTTTTCCATAGATTCCAATGTAAAGTGGTGTTACTAGGTTATCCGTCGAAGTGTAAAACATATCTAGTGGAGCATTGCACTGAGGCAAAGAGAAGGCAACCATCCACGTAGACAAGTGGGTAACCGAAACTACTGTTTTTAAACGGCCGGTACCTGGTTCCGCCTCTACCTTTGCCGTTCCTTCTTTTACCCAAATAGTACTGCCTTCATTTCTACTCCAAACCGGTACCGTATCACCTGGCTTTATAATCGCTTTCGCTTCCGGATTATAGGTATTAGCTGGCATAAAAATATCAACAGCAATGGGATTAGAGAAAGATTTCACTGGAACCGATCCTAACGTTGCTGTAATAGTTACAGCACCACCTAATAAAAACGAAGATGTACCCACGGTGGTCGCTACTTTATCTAAACCACCCGGAATGGCAGCGACTGATTCTGTATTGAGGTTATTAAAATTAGTCACATTGATTGCTAAACTATTTCCGGTTGCGATAGGTGCATTATTCACATCTTTAAATACGGTTTTAGCTGGAAAAGTCACCGTAGCATCTGTTTGCGTAGTGGTTACACCACTAGGAGCTGTTGTTTTAGAAGTAACGGTAACTGTAAAAGGAGTAGTTGTAGCACCATTTACTACGGAGGAAACCGTAGCTGCTTTAGTCGATACTCCTACTGGCAAAGCTGCAGGATTTAATAATTTCACATCAACATATTGCAAGCTATCCGCATTAGTTATGATTACATCTTGCGTATTCGTAATGTAATTAGGGGCGCTAGCGGTAATCGTAAACTTCAAAGGGGACGAGGGACTAATTTTCACATAAGGCTTAACGGCCAGTGTAACCGCATTATTCACAAGCGGAACATTTCCTGGTTCTTCTGTCGCCATATTACCTTCTGCGGTATAGATGAGACCTTGTTTGATGGCATCTCCGGTCAGCGTGATAGTAGAGCTAGTTGGATAATAAACGATGGCTTTCGGATTAGCATTAACCACTTGTAAACTAACTCGGTAGTCGATGTAGCTATTGGATAAAATAGCAGTCATACCCTCGAAGGGTTTGTGGCAGGAGCTAAGTATAGCAAGAACTCCTAAAAAGAGTAGATAGGTGATTTTTTTCATGATTATAATCGGATTTGTAATTGAAGCTGTAGAAATGGAATGAATTGGTAGTCGCCTAGATTGTTTTGAAGAATAGGGGCCAAAGTAGAGGATTGCTCAAGCATGTTGTTCGCTGTCATAGTCACCTGCGGCTTTCCTTGGTAAAGTAGGCCACCTTCTAATACTAGATTCGTTCGTTTACCCACATAAAAGCGATCGTAGCCAAGGCCTACGTAAGGCTGAAAATTGTGGGTAGTGATGGTCGTGGCGACAGAGCCTACTTCCTCCGTGGTGAAGGTGATACTCCCCCATTTGACCGGATTTGCAAGAGAAGCGCTGAATTCGTAGACTGGATTGCCTACATACCAGACCCCTGTTTTCAGCTTCAAGGACTTTAAAAAATTACTTTTCACTTCTCGAGAACAGGACACGAATGGAAACCATTGGTAATTCACGCCGCCCATACCAGAGCTGATATTTGACTCCATATTCATGAGATAGCTACCCCATTTTTGCTCTAACATGGGGCCTGAAGTACGGTAATCGACTTCGATGCCTACTCGCTGACCCTTAGCAAACGAATCCGTAAAAGTGATACCGTAGTCATACACAAACAGATTTTTAAGGGTCTTACCACCTACTAAAAAGCCGATAGAATAGGGGGAACGCTCAGCAGTTTGCGCAAAGGCTATCGTCTGCAGACCAAAAAGACACAGTATTAAGAAGACTAGTTTTTTCATGATAATAATTTAAAGGGTGATAGTTTTTGCTCTACCGATGCTTTCGTAGTAGTAGCCTAATGCATGCATTTTAGGAAGGTCGAATAAGTTTCGACCGTCAAAAATGACTTTGTTTAAAAGCGTCATTTCCATTCTATTGAAATCGGGAGTTCTGAATTCGCTCCATTCTGTGGCGATGATTAAGGCATCTGCCCCGGCTAGCACCTCGTATTGATTAGTCGCATAGCCAATGGAATCACCTAAAAGTGCGCGAACAGCAATCATCGCCTCTGGATCATAGGCTGTAATGGTAGCACCTAAAGCTAATAAAGCTGAAATGATGCTCAGCGCTGGAGCCTCCCGGATATCATCCGTATTCGGTTTAAACGCTAGACCCCAGAGCGCGAAGTGCTTTCCTGAAAGGTCATTCCCATAAAAGGCTTTGATTTTTTCGACCAAATGCCTCTTTTGCAAGGCATTCACTTTTTCTACCGCTTCTAGAATCGCGAATTCATAATCTACCTCTTGGGCAGATTTAATCAATGCCTGCACATCTTTAGGGAAACAACTTCCGCCGTAACCGATGCCGGGGAAAAGAAAACGTTTACCTATGCGTTCATCGCTACCGATTCCTCTTCTGACCATGTTCACATCTGCACCTAATCGCTCGCAGAGCTGGGAGATCTCATTCATGAAGGAAATCTTTGTAGCTAAAAATGAATTCGCCGCATACTTTGTCAATTCCGCACTAGGTTCATCCATGAACAAGACCGGATTGCCTTGTCGAACGAATGGGGCATACAATTCAGTCATGAGCAGTTTCGCGCGCTCAGAAGTAGTTCCTACCACTACGCGGTCTGGTTTCATAAAATCGTCTACCGCAACCCCCTCGCGTAAGAATTCTGGATTACTGACTACATCGAATTCACCAATATAGTTCTGAGAAATGGCAGCTCTCACTTTTTCTGCTGTTCCTACCGGCACCGTACTTTTATTCACGATGACCTTGTAACTAGTCAGGAGCTCCCCTAGGTAATCTGCCACCCCCAAGATGTATTTTAAATCCGCACTTCCATCCGCTCCTGGAGGCGTAGGTAAGGCTAAAAAGATGATATCTGCCTCTTGAATTGACTCAGCTAAATCTGTTGTAAATACTAAGCGATTCTCCTTGATATTTCGAAGGAAGATTTTCTCTAAGCCCGGTTCGTAGATTGTTATTTGGCCGCTTGAAAGCTTCGCTACCTTGTTTTTATCTATGTCCACGCAGCTGACATTATTCCCTGTCTCTGCGAAACAAGTCCCGGTGACTAAACCTACATATCCTGTACCTACCACTGTAATTTTCATGCTGTTTGATTGTTTAATTCGTGTTTTTTATAAGTGCCCAAGACGCACAATTAGGTAAATCGTTCTGGTATACTTGATTTGTCCTAGTGGAAGAACCGGCATGCATACAGAGCGTGTAATCCAAATTTTTAGGCAAATACAATGTATAGGGTCCACGGCTTTTTGCTGCAATACGTCTTTCAGCCAGCACCTGTTTATTCCCTTGCAATAAGCGAACACAAAGGATTTGATCCTGCGTGGAAGGCTTTTCTAACGTGATCAGCAAGGGTTGCAAACAAGGGTCCAGACCATAACCGGCAAGTAGCGTACCCGCTTTTTCTAGAGTAGCCGCCACCTGTTTTCTACCCTTGGCATCAGTAAGAATCGTCTTATCTTGCAGCCTTTCCCAGCTACTCGTGTTCTCTGGCAGAAACCACAATTCAATGGGATCACCTGCTTGAATTGGTAATCCCGTTTCCGGATTATGGGTATCAGCACCTAGTGATAATTCAACACTAACAGGCGAACTGAGATTAGTAGATTGCACTGCGGCGGCTAATAAAAAAGTCTTGTTTCCTCTATTAGTGTAAACCGATTGCAAACCTCCTGGAATAGTAGATGAGACATTCGAATACCACAACATACTATTTTCGAAATTTACCTCAGCTGGCGAATCTGTCACTTTCACTAAAGCCAAATCTACATATTGGAGTGAATCAAGCGTAGTAACACTTATATGCTTAAAATTGCTGACATAACCCGGAGCAATGGCCCAGACCGTAAATGTTCTATTATTCAGGTCAGGTGACTTGCATGAAATCATAGCTTCCTGATTAATAAGGGCCAACGTTCCTTTCGTCATTACCTTACCCTCCTGATACAAATCACTCGCCTCAACTGCCTCTCCTTCTATTCTTACTTGTAAACCTGGAATAATTACATCCGGATTTTTCGCATCCTTTACCGCGATCTGAATTGATGACATGTTGATTTCTTTTTCAGGAATAGGCAACACATTTTCTCCTTGGCATCCTAGGCACATGAGGACGCTAAGGGCTAGAGATAGCCGGGACAAGAAATAAGTACAGGTGTTAATGCGAATTACTTCAGTTGAAATTCTTCCACATAATTCAGGAAAGAATCAATGATGGACTTTTTATTTAAATGCTTTGCAGCATATGCTTTTGCGTTATTCTTTATTTCAAGAATCATTTCTGAATCCTTATTAAGAGCTAAACTTGTATAGACTTGCTGAATACTTTCTAGCAAGGATTCTTCATTTTCAGGTTCTATAACTAATCCCAAATTATTTTTTTGTACTATTTCAAATAAGGAGGTTTCTGGCTCAGCGGTGATGATACTCAAACCACCCACCGCCAAAATGTTCGTTAATTTACTAGGCAGTAATAAGTCTGCAGCTTGTTTTTTCTGAATAATTAAATGGCAATCCACAGAATTAAGTAATTGATTAAAAATGTTGCTTGGTTGCAAATCAATAAACAATATGCTATTAATCTGTTTCCTCAAAACCTCCAATTGCAATTGGGCTCTGTAAGGACCAGAGCCAGAGATAACAAAAACTAAATCAGGGCAAGCCAGCGATAATTTCGGAGCAATACTTAAAAGAACCTCAAGGCCTTGTTTCTCACCAATAGATCCGGAATAAAAGAATATTTTTTTATGTGCAGGTATTCCTAACTCGGCAATGACTTTAACATTAACCTTACATGGATAAATCACTTTATCATCTACCCAGTTAGGCATTACATACACAACTTGAGCTACGGCACTTTTCGCGGTTACTTTAGCCCGCATACCTTCAGAGATAGTTGAAACGATAGAAGACTTTTCTAAAATTAATTTCTCTAATTTGAGTAGACCATTTTTCAACCATGGATTTTTAATTAAACCCAATTCTAAGGCGGCATCGATTTGCAAATCTTGAATGTGGTAGACGAATTTAGTCTTTCTCCAAAAAAACCGTAGCATCAGAATATGAATTCCTATTAAAAAACTAGGGGATGGAACAAAAACAACCTCGTATCGTTGCCTTGATATTATTTTTTTAATAACCACTAAAAGCGTGGAACAATAAAAGCTAAAATCCATTGCCATTCTTTTCAAACCTGAAGGTTCAGCAGGTATATAAACAGGACAACGAATTACATTAACGCCATTTAATTCTTCTTTCTCATAATACGCATTTTCATAGCCTTTAAACAGTTTCCAATTAGGGTAGTATGGAAATCCAGTGATGACATCTGCCTTATTCCCTTCTTCAGCCAAATACTCACAAAACTCTGTATTGTATTTCCCTATTCCCGTGAGTTCAGGAGTATAATTGTACGAGATCAGAAGGATATTAAGGGGCATTAAATGGTTTATAGCTTTTTCGTATTTGCGATGATTTCTTTCGTTTTTAAAACGATGAAATATTCGTAAATGGATTGAAGCGTGGCATAAGTTATTCCTGCGGCTCCGTCTAAAAAGGCCCTTCTGATGAACATCATATAAAACCATTTAATTAGAGGCCTTCCCGGAAGACTATAAAAAATACCTTTTTGATGGTATCTTTTTTCGGTAAAATCCTTGCTGAATAAGGCTTTAATGATGGAAAATGAAATGCCATTTCCGATATCTTCGAAACGGGTAGCCGCTTCCATATCCGCATAGCCAAGGTGTCTTTGAATCCAAAATTTAAAACCTTTACTGAAAGGGTAATGATCTAAGAAACCACTTAGTGCACCTACTGTGCCGTCTGGGATAGAAAGTGGATTTACCAATCTTTCGTAACGCATTTTCTCTGGTCGAAATAAGCGTAAGTAATAAGGGGACATTTGCGCGTACTTTAGCCATTTGCCATTCCAAGCAAAATCTCTACGCTGGATTTCATAGGCTACGTGAAGGTCATTCGCTAGGTTTTTTTGAAAGACAGCTTCTTTAAGTGATTCTGAAACCCTTTCATCGGCATCAATATACAGCACCCAATTGTATTTGAATGGGATGTTGACTAATCCCCAGTTTTGATGGGCGGACCAATTATCAAATTTTCTTTTTGTAATTTTTGCCCCTGCTTCCGCCGCAATTTGCAAAGTCAAGTCGTCACTAAACGAATCGAAGACATGAATATCATCACACCATTTAACCGATTCAAGGCAACCAGGAAGATCTTGTTGTTCGTTTTTGGTGAGGATTAGTATGGATATCATATTATTTCAATTAAAAATATCATAAGTTGACTTGTCTCATTTTTATGAATTTAGCTGGATTACCTCCGCAGATTTTACTCTCATCAATGCTTTTAACAACAACTGATCTTGCAGCAACGATTGCCTTATCTGAAATAATAA
>ERZ650308.1078-NODE-1078-length-14471-cov-6.700472_pt1 | contig 14471 bp, 20 predicted proteins | sample MGYA00376244_ERZ650308 | MGnify/ENA primary metagenome ERZ650308 (study PRJEB26733, sample SAMN07839295) | wastewater metagenome | biome: small river; feature: stream; material: water | place: USA: North Carolina | collected 2016-04-26 ...
GCAAGGAACAGAGTTGATGCAGGGGTTGTATCAGAAGGCTTTAGAACTACTGTGTTACCCGCAGCAATTGCTGGTGCAAACTTCCAGGTAGCCATGTTCAGCGGATAGTTCCACGGGGTGACGAAGCCGACGACGCCCTTCGGCTGCTGGTACTGCACCACCCCGACCGCGCCGGGGAGGGCGCCACGATGGCGACGGGGGCGCAGCAGCCTGGCAGCGTCACGCGCATTGGCATCACAATCACGAGCTTGTTTTCTCCGCGCATACGCAGCGGGCTAAACTCGTCTATCATTTCCCACTGCAGCCCCTCACTTCCAGCCGCGGCCGCAGCCTTCATGCACTCGGTTGCCTGCGCTTTTGCCAGCCCGATAATGAACTTGGCTTTTTTGGTAGGAATCACCTCACGATAGCGCGGAAAATCCCCATCAATGCACTTGAATTCCCCTTTTTCGTCGGGCGCATCCACAAATAACTTTGTGCGTAACCCGTCATCATTAAAGCGAATCGAAATAGGGCAATCACCCTGCACGCCCTTGAGCATTACCAGAATCGTATCGAGCGCCTTTTCTGGCACTATGGCCGAAAGCGCGCCACTGTAAAACAGCTCCGACCGATCAACCTTTTCATTGAGCACGCACAGCTTGTGGCCATCCGTCGCCACCATGTTTAGCGTGTCGCTGTCATCTTCCAGCTCAAAGAAAATCCCACACAAATACGGCCTGTTCTCATCATCAGAAACAAACGGCTTTAGCGTTTTTATGGCGCCCACTAGCGGGCCTGCATTTATCAAAAATTCCTTCATTTTCCTTACTCCTTATTTGATTTTGTCCATTTCATCACGGCACGGCGCGCAGTGATTTGCGACCAGCCGAGGGCTGTGCTCGCCACAGGCTTTGCACTCCCCCGCTATGCCAACAGGAATATGCGCCCCAGCTGTCACTGCTTTGCGTACCAGCTCCTCATTTTGAAACTGGCTGAATTCCTGTATCTGGTCTATTTCATCTGGCATAAATTCACTCCTCTGTTAGGGCGGCGCACCGCCCATCTGTGTGGTTTATAAGCAGCTACGCGGCCGCAGCTTCCGCCTGCCACTTTTTTATTGCAAAAAATACCTTCTTGCAGGCAATCACGTCTGCCATCGCGTCGTGAGAACCCTCAAATGGCACGCCGAAAAAGTAGGTATATGCTTCTTGCAGCTTCGGCGGCTTACTGCCACGCACGCCCGCCTCGTTCATTTTTTGGCTTGCTGGAAGCTGAACGATGCCCTTGGCCATCTTCATGGTGCAGAGCGATTCCTTGCCCGTAGAATCGTGCGGCAAGCCATAGGCAAACGCCTCACGCGCCAGCATTTGCTTATCAAAGCTCACGTTATGCGCGACACGGTGCGTGCATCGATCCTTCATTTGATTGAAGCGCGCCAGCAATTCCTGCATTGGCTTGCCTTTTTCCTCAAGCATTTCGGTTGTGGTGCCGTTCAATTCGGTGATAAATTCAGGCACCGTCCAGCCGTCAGGCTTCACATATTCGCACATGCGATCGAGCTCGTTGCCGTCCTCGTCCGTGAGAATCGCCGCAAGCTGCGTGATGCGCGGCTGGCTCGGGTCGGAAAGCTCCTTTTTGAAGTCGATGAGGCCAGTGGTTTCTGTGTCAAAAAATAGGTACGTGGTCATGGTTTTTCTCCGTGGTTAAAATTTTTCCATTAATTCGGTTTGATTCAGCATTTGCACTTCTGTCACAAATGCGTCTTGCCAAGCGATTTTAGAGTAGTTTTGGCGCCCGTCGATGCCGTCAGGCCCCGTGTGCATGTCCTCGCACAAGCACACCACCAAATCGTGATTCTTGCGGCCACCGCCGCCAGTAAAACAGTGGTGGATTGTCGGCCTCGATTGGCATTTGTGCTCGGGCTTGAGCTGCGACAGAACACACCCAAGCTCGCGCAGCCGCTCCCAGCGCGCGCGTTGCTGCGGCGTCGGGTTTTTCGACTTCTTTTTGCTTGAGCCCTTTTGATAGGGCGGCCTGCCACACAAATTCATAGCTTTGCGCCCGTCCCTTCACAGTCTTGGCAATAGCTGCTGCTAACAACCCGCCCCTCGTCGTCATGAATAATAACCTGCCCAAAACCCGCGCACTTCACGCAAATGTCTGGGTCTGCCATAGGCAGCGCGCTATCGCCCGTTTTCTTGATTTCGGCAATGCGCGAATCTGGCTCCTTGCCCTCACAATATCCATTGATGCCCATGATTAAAAACCTCCTTTAACGTTAAATTGTTCAAAATCTCTAATGTATTGCCACTCCGCGGGTGTTCTATCCTCGGGGTGCTTCTTGGTAAGCGCCACATAAACTGAGCGTTCAAATGGCGGCTTATTCCCACGCAATACGATATTGCAAATATCGGCAGGCGTCGGAAATTCCTTCGATGTTCGCAGGTGAAAGCGGAATGCTTCCGTAATCTGCTTAATTCCAAAATCTGAAAGGGTTATCTGAAACGCCCTCACCACGTTGGCCGCCGCCTCTGGCTCCCGCCCATACAGCGGGAATATGTCAAAGCAGGAGGCCAACAGGTTTCCCAATATCTTCCTCCCCTCCTGATCGTCCATCAGCTTCAATGCCTGCGAGGGTTGTGGCGATGATTGCTCGCTTAAACTGCTCGCTTTTGCTTTCTCTACCGCGCCCCGCGCCAGCTCCCCCAGATTTGCCATTAGCTTCCTCCTTCAACATTTTTTCAACAAACGATATCGCATCCACTGGTGAGAATGTTTGCGCGCGTACCAGCACACTAGCTACCGCCGCATCACCGTACTGCTTGCACCATTTCCCAAGCAGCCCGCGCAGGGTCGGAGGCGTGCGCCCCGTTTGCCCGCTCAACCAACGCAGCCCCTCATCAAAAATTACTTTCTTGAAATCCACAGGCGCGGGCGCGGCATCTTCTTTCTTTGGTGTTGGGGTGGGGTGGGGTGCTGTGCTATTTAATGGCTCTTTTTTCTTATTCCACCGAGCCTTGCCAGCAGCGCTATGCTTTTGACGCGCCGCGCGCAGATACTCGAACTCCTTGAGTAGCCGCTTTTGTGAAATGTAGTTGCCCGTCGATGTAAAAAACTCAGCGATGAGCGGTTTGTATAACCTATTGTATTTTTCCTCATTTACCTTGAGCCTACGCATAAGCCACACAGCATCAGCTGGAATTCTGCAATTCGCATTCCGCCAAATCATGATGAGCATGCGGATGTAAGCGCCAAACTCCTCATCGCTCAAGTGATCCGTGTCTGCAACGAGAGCGTCAGTAAACAACGGCAATGCGGGGAATTCAGCCAAGCTACACCTCGTTTAATCTGGCAAACTCGCCAAAATGTTTTTTTGCGGCCTCGTTGTATGCCCTTGCCGCCTCTTTTTCGTCTTTGAAATAACCCAGAAAAATTGATTTTTTATTTACCCATATTTGAGCAAACCATTTTTCTCCTGGGCAATAAACCGTGACGCCCTTAAATTTACTCGTCCCCTCCACAGCCTTACGATTTCGGTTGTTTTGCTGACTGCTACAAATACGAAGATTTTCCCTAGTATTATTTAGACCGTTTCCATCCACATGGTCCACCTGCATCCCCTTTGGGGCACTCAATATTTCCCTGTGCATCCTGATGCCTTCTGCCCTGACCTTGCCGCCCACCCGCTCCGAGTATTTATTTCTGATTGCGTAACCCTTATTGTAAGACCACTTCCATTGCGCCAACCAAGCGTAATCATCGGCATCCACAATGGCAAATTTGCCCTGCGAAAGCGGTATTTTTTTTGTTTTCTTCGATGATCTTGTTTTTTGGCTCATTCCTATGCTATACCACACATAGCAAACATAGAACAACTATTATTTTCGCCTTGGCATGAATGAGCCTGGCAATGGTATTCCACACGCCTTTATCTGCCGCGCGAATCTCCTCACCGCCGCTACGAGCTCGCGCACCTCATCCACATTTTTAATCACAATCACTTGCCCCTGCCAGTTTAGATGCCACCAACCCTCGAACTTCGTCAGCTTGCGTGCGCTGGGCGGCTTGGCTCCGTTCTTTATTTCGACCAATATATTGAAGCCCGCCACGCCCACCAGAATATCGGGGAACCCATCAGCATACCAGTGCGTTGGCTCCACTGAGCAGCCCAGCCGCCTAAATTCCTCGACTATCTCGGGCTGGTTTGCATCCACTCGACATGCACGAAAAGCGCGTTTTTCTAAATACGTTTTTGCCATGTGTATAGAATATAGGGTTTTTCTTGCTATGTAAAAAAAGTTTGTTTGTTTGCTAGATAATGCTTGCCCTGTTTGCTACATCGTGCTAACTTGAAGGTGAAGTTAACGAAGGAGCCCAAATGGAACAGATAGATTTTCTCAGCAACCCAGCCACTATTCAGCAGATTGACCCGACCCCTCTTGAGTGGGCTATTAACCGCGCTGTACAGCCCCTAGCCACGCCTGAAATGATACCCTACAACGCAGCTTATGATGCCTACCTCAATATGTCGCATGTCCCAGAGGAGCGCGCCAAGCAGGTGCAAAATTCGTTTGTTATTTATCTAAACCAATTTCAAAAAGATATGATCGAGCTGGCCGTTAACGATGCACAAAAAGCAGCCCTTCCTGCCGAGCTTGAACGCTACCGCGATGGATATATTAAGCGCAAGCTAGCGCACCTCGCCGCGCAAAGCCGCTGCGCTTCTTTTATGATTACAGGCCCAGCCAATTTCCCCGTTGAGCGCATGCGTAAACGTAACCTTACCGAGAATAAGCGCCGCGAGGAGTTGATTTGGTGGGATGATAAAGCGCGCAAGGCTATACGTCGCAACATCGCCGCCCTAAGCGATAAAGCTATTGCCGAAGCTGCCGAGCGTGCCACCAACGCTAAACTAAATAACGACTTTATGGTGGGCGAAGGCTTCCGCGTCGTTAACAACTGGACCGAGAACCGCCTGCAAATTCTTTTTGACCAGAAACCTGATGCCGAAATGATTGCCCGCCTAAAAAAATCGGGCTGGCGCTGGTCGCCTCGGTTTGGCGCTTGGCAGCGTCAACTGACTGGCAATGCCCAAATCAGTGCAAAGGCCATTTTGATGGGAGCTGCATAATGCTGTGTGATGACATCAAGTGTGACGATTGCGGATGGCGCGGCAGTGATTGCACCTGCCCCGCCTACAAAGGCCCAGCGTGGACTAAACAACGCCGCGAATATGACGCCGAAAAAGCGGCTTATGAAAAAATGCCGTGGTGGAACCGCTTAGAGTATTGGGACCCCATCGGCCTTGCCGTTTGGCAAAGCGGCGGCCAATATCGCCTCATCCCTACTTTCGATCAAGCATTAACCTTCAACATGAAAAGGAATCAAAACCCATGTTTCGTAGACTAAAATCAGCATATGGCGGCGGCTTTCGCGCTGGTCGCTCATTCACCCCCAAGGCGGATAAATACCTAGTTAGCCTTGGTCGTGAGCAACTAAATCCCTACATTGGCATCATTCTGAGCCTGTGCTGGGAAATAGGTTTTGACGAAGGCATTAAAAATTAACTTTAACCAACTGAGAAGGACTACCACTATGGCTAAACAAAACATTCTGCAACGCATCGCTGGCTTGGGCGACAATAACCCGCCATCGGATATGGAGATTTTGCAGGAACGCATCACCGAAAACAACGCAGAGCTGATGGAGAAGGTCGATATTCTCCTCGCCGAATCGCGCACCATGCCTCGCGTTATCGAAACCGACGAAATGGCTGGCGAATTTGCCGACAAGATTAAGCAAATTACTGGCCTCACCAAGTCGCTCGAATCAACCCGCGTTGCTGAAAAAGAGCCCTACCTTGCGCTTACCCGCGCGGTGGATGGGTTCTTTAAGGTGCCATCTGGCAAGCTCGATGCGGCGAAAAAGTGGCTCAATGAACCGCTCACGGTTTACCAGCAAGCGCAGGCCGCGGCCGAGCGTGTGCGCCGCGAGAATGAAGCCGCTGAACTTCGCCGCCAAATCATCCGACAGGATCTGCATGTAGCGGGCCTGCACCACCAGTTCGGCGCCTTCGGCCTGGATGATCTCGTACTGGCGGGCTTCGGCCTGCGCCTTGTTGTCCTTGGTCACCGGGATGTGGTGAAAGGGCACGTTGTAGCTGGCCGCCAGTTGGTAAAACTCGCGGTGGTTGCTCACGATGGCGCGGATGTCCAGGGGCAGCAGGCCACTCTTCCAGCGGAACAGCAGGTCGTTCAGGCAGTGGCCTTCCTTGCTGACCATGAGCACGGTGCGCATGGGCTGGGTGGTGGCGTGCAGGTCCCACTTCATGTCAAAGGTCTGGGCAAAAGCCGACCATTGCGCATTCAGGCTGACGCCGTCGATCTGGTCGCACGCAAACTGCACCCGCATGAAAAACAGACCGGTGTCGTGGTCGTTGTACTGCGCCGCTTCTTCGATGTTGCCGCCGCGCTCCAGCAGGAAACCCGACACGGCATGCACGATGCCGGTGCGGTCAGGGCAGGAGAGGGTCAGGATGTAAGTCGTGGTCATGGCAATGCGGTGTGGTGCTGGGCCCCTAAAGGGTTGGACACAGCGGGTTCAGGACGGGCTCTATTGTAGAGAGGGCGGGGCTTGTCGCCTGCGGGCTCAAACCGGGAGCCTTTGCGGTGTGTGGGGCCTTAAACTGGCGGGCTGAACGCAGCCTAAAGGAGTTTTTGCCGTGGCCCAGACCGACTTCAACATGGACAACCAGTGGTTGCCCTTCACGCCCAACCGCACTTTCCGCAACGATCCCCGTGTGTTCGTGGGCGCCGAGGGCATGCACTTCACCACCCACGACGGCCGCAAGGTGATCGACGGCATCTCCAGCCTGTGGTGTGTGGGCGCGGGCCACAACCGCAAGCCGATCAACGAAGCCATCAAAAAGCAGCTGGACACGTTGGACTACGCCACGGCCTTTCAGGCCAGCAACGACAAGGCCTTCAAGGCCGCCGAGATGATCGCCGCCATGGCACCGGGTGACCTCAACAAGGTGCTGTTTTGCAACTCGGGGTCAGAAGCCGCCGACACCGCGCTGAAAGTGGCGCTGGCCTACCACCGCGCCCGGGGCGAAGGCCACCGCAACGTGTTCATCGGCCGCGAAAAGGGTTACCACGGCGTGAACTTTGGCGGCATGAGCGTGGGCGGCCTGCCCGCCAACCGCAAGGTGTATGGCGCACAGCTGCTGCCGCGTGTGGACCACATGCGCTTCATCCACGACCCGGTGAACCACGCCTACATCCACCACGAAGAGCCCGTGTGGGCCGAAGACCCGCTGCTGGAGCTGGAAAACCGCATCCTGGTGCTGCACGACCCGAGCAACGTGGCGGCGGTGATCGTCGAACCCATCGCGGGCAGTGCAGGCTGGTACATCCCGCCCAAGGGCTATGTCAAGCGCCTGCGTGAGATTTGTGACAAGCACGGCATCTTGCTGATTTTTGACGAGGTGATCACCGGCTTTGGTCGCTTGGGCGTGAACTTTGGCGCCGACTACTACGGTGTGGTGCCCGACATGCTCAACTTTGCCAAGGCGGTGACCAACGGCGTGATCCCGCTGGGCGGCGTGATCTGCCGCGACTTCATCTATGACGCGATGATGAACGCCAACGCGCCCGAACATGCGATCGAGTTCTTCCACGGCTACACCTACTCCGGCCACCCGGTGGCCTGCGCGGCGGCCATTGCCACGCTGGACTTGATGAAGGAAGAAAACCTGTTCGCCCGTGCGGGCCAGCAAGGCAAGGTGTTGGGCGACGCGATGCACAGCGCGCTCAAGGGCCTGCCCAACGTGATCGGCATCCGCACACTGGGCTTGGCTGGGGCGGTGGAGCTGGCCAGCATCGCGGGCTCGCCCGGCAAGCGGGCGTATGACATTTTCATGGACTGCTTCCACAAAGGTGTGTGGGTGCGCCCTGCCGGTGAAAACCTGGTGATCTGCCCGCCTTACATCGTGGAAGACGCGCACATCGACCAGATCGTGCAGACCTTGGCCGACAGCATCCGCCGGCATGCGTGAAAGCCCCCGCCTGGGGGCTTGGGGCCGCGTGGCGGCCACGCTGTTGGCCGCCTGGTGCGCCGCGCAGCTGTGCCTGTGGCTGCACACCCCCATCCCCTGGATGCTGGGGCCTTTGATCGTCACGGCGCTGGCGTCCATGTCGGGCTTGCCCACGCGCAGCTCGGGCTGGCTGCGCAATGCGGGTCAGTGGGTGATCGGTGCGGCTTTGGGCCTGTATTTCACGCCCCAGGTCAGCGCCTTGGTGGTCAGCCTGTGGTGGGCGATCGTGCTGGCCATTGCCTGGGCCTTGTTGTTGGGCGCCTTGTTCGGCATGTGGCTGCACCGCCAGCACGCGGCGGATTTTGCGCATTTGTCGCCGCGCGCTTTGCGGGCCACCACGTATTTTTCCAGTGCGATTGGTGGGGCCTCCGAGATGACCTTGCTGTCCGAGCCACATGGTGCCCGGACCGATTTGGTGGCGGCGGCGCACAGCGTGCGGCTGCTGTGCGTGGTGATCGCTGTGCCTTTTGGCATGCAGTGGGCGCAGCACCGCTGGGGCTTGCACGTCGATGCGAGTTTGTTGCCCGGTCCACGGACCGCGCAATGGCCGGGCTTGTTGTGGCTGGCGCTGGCCACCGCCGTGGGCGCAGGCCTGATGGTGGCTGTCAAACGCACCAACCCCTGGTTCATGGGGCCTTTGCTGGTGTCGATGGGCTTGACCCTGTCGGGCGTGGAGTGGTCAGCGGTGCCCAATGGCTTGTCGAATGCCGCGCAGCTGGTGATCGGCATCAGCCTGGGCGTGCGTTTTCGCCGTGAGTTCATCCACACGGCGCCGCAATGGTTGCTCTCGGCGGCAGGCGGGACGTTTTTGATGATGGCCCTGTCTTTGGGCTTTGGCCTGCTGATGGCCTGGCTGACCGGCTTGCACCCCGCCACCTTGATCCTGGGCACCGCGCCCGGCGGCATCGCCGAGATGGCGATCACCGCCAAAGTCTTGCAGCTGGGCGTGCCAGTGGTGACGGCGTTTCAGGTGTGCCGCCTGGTGGCGGTGCTTTTGATGGTGGGGCCGCTGTTCCAGTGGGTGGCTGCCCATGAAAAAACCGCCTGACGGCGGTTTTTTGCAGGTCGGCGAGGTTTCAGTGCACCACGACAGGTTGCTGGGCCAGGCCGGTGTAGCCCTCCAGTGTGTCTTCGACTTCTTCTTGCGTCGGCGTGTGTTGTTGCCAGGCCTGAATTTGTTGCTGGAACATTTCGGCCCAAGAGCCGTCCAGGTAGACCTCTTTGCCTGAGCGTTTGTCCACGATTTCAAAACCATGGCGCTCCAGCATCGGTTTGCTGGTGGCGGGCGCAGTTTCTGCAGGCGCGTTGGCCAGCAGGTGCATCACGGCAAAGGTTTCGGATTCGTACAGCAGGTTCATGGTTTCATTCTCCCTTAACTTCTGTAGCTCAGGTGGGGCTTTTTGAATGAACTTCAAGGTGGTGTGGCTTTTTCTGTGGCGGGCAGTGCCGCCAGCGTTTCGTGGCCGCGCAAATTCAGATCGATGAAGTTGCCGCTGACTTGCGTGATGCGGATGCGCACAGGCAGCCAATGGTATTGGGCCGCGACCCAGAACTCGACTTTGGCATCAAACCGGTTGCGTGGCTGGCACACCCATTTCACCGTCTTGAGCGATTTGCCGTCGATCGACAGCGTTTCGTTTTGCTCGAAAGTGAGCAACCAGGGCAAGGCGTCGCGCAAGGTGACCGTCTGAATTTGCAAACGGCTTCCAGGCGTGAAGCGTTCGGGTGAGCCGGCCATGGCGGCGGCCAGCTGCACATACAGGCTGATCTGGTCCTGTGCCCCTGCGATCAAAGGTACTTCGGGCGCGTTGCTGCTGAAGACGATGCGGTTTTTCTCGCGGTCGAAATGCGAAGCGCGCTCGCCTCGCCAGCTGTCTGAAAAGCGCCGAGGGGCCAGGCCTGCTGCGGTGATGTCGCCCACACTGCGCCAATGGCGCGAGCCCACCAAAAAGGCCTTGACCGACAGGGCCAGGGCATAGGCCTGGTCGTTGTGCTGCCAATTGAGCTCGCCGCTAGCGTAGTAGGTCAGGCCTTTTTCCTGGCCCGTCAAGTCGTAGCGCAGCAAGCTGGATGGCGGCAAGGCGCCCAGAGGAATGTGCGGCAGCACTTCGGCGGGCGGCAAGGACACGCTCGGCTCGCTGGCTGTAGTGGTGGCTGGGGCAGTGGCTGTGACCGGTGGTGCTTCAGGCGTGGCAGGTGTTTGGGGCGCAGCTTCGCTGGTCTGCACGGGCTCTGCAGGCGTGCTGACGGGCGCCTCCTCTGCGGGGGCGTGGGCGGGTTCTGGTGCCACTTCTTGCGCAATGCGCGGGCGATGCAGTTTGGGGGCAGGTGCGGCCACAGGGGCTGCTGGTGCAGGCGGCGCAATCATGCGGGTTTGCAAAGGACTCACCTGGGCCGATGCGCGTTCTGGCAGCTGGAAATCCAGTACGCCCGACATGCCCAGCAAGAGTGACACATGCACCAGCAGCACCACGCCCGCCAGCCACGCCAATGTGCGTCGGGAGGGGCGGCCTGTGTTGCTGCCCTGGATGGCGGGGAAGGTTTTCACGGGCCTGATGTGTGTCAGTGGGCGTGCCAGCCCAGATCGGTCGACAGCTGGTTGGCGAACGCACGCAGGGCCTGGGCGGCAGGGCCTGTCCACTCGGCATTGAAGGTGGCCGAGGAGCCGAGTGCGACCACGCCCAGCGCGAGGTGGCCATCGGCGTCAAAAACAGGTGCGCAAAAACCGGAGATGCCCGGCAGCAAGACGTTGACCACACGGCCCAGGCCCTGTTCGCGGGTCTCTTTGAGGATGGCTTTGACCTGTGCCGCTGTGCCGGGCAGGTCGTTGCGCCCGAGCTTGCGGGTCAGGGCCAGCTCGGCCTCGATCATGGGCAAGGCTTTGTCCGCGCTGCCACCGTGACCGACGAAGGCTGCAAAGCAGCGCCCTGTGGCCGACGAGAGCAAGGGCATCACATCGCCCAGTCGCAAATTGACCGAGGCGGCCATGGGCGACTCTTGCCAATGCACCAGCGTCGGGCCGTGGTTGCCCCAGACGGCCAGTGCCAGGGTGTGGCCGATCTGCGCCATCAGTGCGGGCAAGCGTTCACGGGCCATCTTGACGGCGTCTAGCCGCGACAAGGTGGCCAGGCCCAGGCGCAAAGTGGCCGGGCCGAGTTCGTAGCGGGTGCTGGTGCTGTCTTGCACCACCAGGCCCAGGCGCTGAAAACTCACCAGATAACGGTGGGCCTTGGCGGCGCTCATGCCCGCAGCCGATGCCAAGTCGCGCAGCATCAAGGGGGCGGGGGCTTGTGCCAGCACGTCCAGCAGGGTGAAACCCACTTCGACCGACTGGATGCCAGCGCGCTCCTTGCTGTCGCCTGTGGGGTGGGTGTCATGGGCCATATCGTCTAGAATCAAGTTTCGTTTAGTTAAACGAGTTTAACAATGCGTAATTCTCGCGCTGGCTCACTGTAGCGCATCGCGACACCAAGGGGCACACACAACATGAAATTGGCGACTTACAAAGACGGCTCACGCGATGGTCAACTGGTGGTGGTTTCGCGCGACCTGAGCACCGCCCATTATGCGACGGGCATCGCCTCGAAATTGCAGCAAGTGCTGGACGACTGGAACTTTCTGGCGCCACAACTGGAAGACCTGTACAGCACGCTCAACCAGGGCAAGGCGCGTCACGCTTTTCCGTTTGACCCTGAGCGCTGCATGGCCCCGCTGCCCCGTGCCTACCAATGGGCAGATGGCTCGGCTTACATCAACCATGTGGAGCTGGTGCGTGCAGCCCGCAGCTCGGAAGTGCCCAGCAGTTTCTACACCGACCCCTTGATGTACCAAGGCGGCAGTGACGACTTCATCGGTCCTTGCGATCCGGTGATGTGCGCCAACGAAGCCTTTGGCATTGACTTCGAGGCCGAAATCGCGGTCATCACCGGCGATGTGCCCATGCAGACCAGCGCCGACGACGCCATCGAAGGTGTGCGCCTGATCATGCTGGCCAACGATGTGAGCCTGCGCAACCTGATCCCGAACGAGCTGGCCAAGGGCTTTGGCTTCTTCCAGAGCAAACCGGCCACCGCCTTCAGCCCTGTGGCCATCACGCCCGACGAGTTGGGCGACGCCTGGCAAGGTGGCCGTGTGCACTTGACGCTGCAGTCCACCTGGAACGGCCGCAAAGTGGGCATGTGCGAGGCTGGACCCGAGATGACCTTCCATTTCGGCCAGCTGATCGCCCACATCTGCAAAACCCGCAATGTGCGTGCGGGCTCCATCGTGGGCAGCGGCACGGTGAGCAACAAGAGTGTGGAAGTCAAAGGCAAACCCGAGTGGCCCAAGGGCTACAGCTGCATCGCCGAGAAACGCGCCATCGAAACCATCCTGGACGGCAAGCCCAGCACCGAATTCATGAAGTTCGGTGACACCATCCGCATCGAGATGAAGGGCCAAAATGGCGAAAGCCTGTTTGGCGCGATCGAGCAGGAAATTGTGCCTTTGAACCAGGCATGACGCGCTCCTGAAGGTATGTGGAGCGTAAAAAAGCCGTTTGCGCTTCACCGATGAAGCGCAAACGGCTGAGGATGAAGAACTCGATCAGCCCAGCTTCTTCATCAACAAAGCATTCACCTGCCCCGGATTGGCCTTGCCCTTGCTGGCCTGACGTGCGCGCTCTGCTGGAGACAATCGGGTCATTAGATTTGCTCCAATTGAATCTTCACTTGCTCGGCAAACTGATTACCGCGGTCGGCATAGTCTTTAAATTGATCCATCGATGCTGCGGCGGGCGCCAAAAGTACGACATCCCCTGGCTTAGCAAGATCACGAGCGGCAGCTACCGCAAAGTGCATCACGTTCTCAGGTGCCGATATTTCAATCACCGGAACGTTTGGCGCATGTTTGGCTAAAGCTTCTAGCACCTGGGTACGCTCAGAACCAATGACGATTGCGCCTGACAGGCGATCGACGTACTTGGCAACCAGGTCGTTCAGGTCTACCCCTTTTAGTAGACCGCCAACGAGCCAGATTACTTTTTCAAATGAATTCAGCGAAGCCGCGGCTGCATGCGGGTTCGTTGCTTTCGAATCGTCAACCCAGCGAATTCCATCTTGATCTGCAACCAATTCAATTCGGTGAGCATCTAGGCGAAAGTTCAACAGTGCAGTCTTTACATCTGCTGTTTCAACACCGTAAGAGCGCGCAAGTGCGGTTGCTGCTGCGGCGTTGGCCATCAAGTGCGGAGTTAAGACGCCAATGTTGGATAGGTCTTCAAGCGTTGCAATTTCAAGAGCGCTGTTTGCACGGTCATCTAGGAAAGCGCGGTCGCAAAGGATGTCTTCAACAAAACCAACCTGTGAACGTCCAGGCATGCCGGTGGTGAACCCAATCGCTCTTGCTCCCTCTTGAACATCCGCGTTCTCAACCATTTTTTCAGTCGCCAGATCATTGATGTTGTATACGCAGGCAACCTGGGTGTTCTCATATACCTTTGCTTTGGTGTCTGAATAGGCCTCAAAACTCCCATGCCAATCAAGATGGTCGTCTGCCAGATTTAAGACGACACTCGAGAATGGTTCGATGTGTTTTACATAGTGAAGTTGAAAACTTGAAAGTTCAACCACAAGAACATCAAAGCCATCAGGTTCTCGAATTGCATCAAGGATTGGCGTGCCAATGTTTCCGCAGGCAGCCGCGCGGAAGCCACCCTGGTTGAGCATTGCTTCCACCATTTGCACAGTCGTGGTCTTACCGTTAGTGCCGGTGATTGCAATCCAATCCGCAACCTTGGTGTTCTTATCTCTAAGCCGCCAGGCCAACTCAATATCTACCCAAACTGGAATTTGAGAATTACGTGCCCAGGTAAGAAGCTGGTGCTCAGGTTTCACTCCTGGCGAGGTAATTATCAACTCAGGATCAAAATCTTTAACCTGCTGTGGCAGTCCAGCGGCTGCATTGCCGGTGATGTGAGTCACACCGATTACATCAAGAATATCGAGGAGCTCTGAATCGGCTTTCTCAGCCACTACCAAAACTTTGCAGCCAAGTTCCGCCAAGGTATCGGCTACTGAAAATCCGGTTACCCCTAGGCCAAGCACAACAACACGAAGGTCACGCCAATTTGCGTGCCAGCTGTGCAGGTGCTCTAAATCCTTCATTGCTGATTAGCCGTAGATCCACTCGAGGTAGAACAAACCAATTCCGCTCACCGTGCACAAGCCTGCAATAATCCAGAATCGAACCACAACGGTTACTTGAGCCCAACCCTTTAGTTCAAAGTGGTGGTGAAGTGGCGACATCAAGAACACACGGCGACCAGTACCGGTTTTCCATTTGGTCAATTTAAAGAAAACTCGTTGAACAACGACCGAACCGGTTACCACGACAAAAATTCCGCCAATCAAGATCA
>ERZ650308.1080-NODE-1080-length-14461-cov-5.659309_pt1 | contig 14461 bp, 9 predicted proteins | sample MGYA00376244_ERZ650308 | MGnify/ENA primary metagenome ERZ650308 (study PRJEB26733, sample SAMN07839295) | wastewater metagenome | biome: small river; feature: stream; material: water | place: USA: North Carolina | collected 2016-04-26 ...
CTGCTCGCGGTTCATGCTGCGCCCGATGCTCGGGAAATGCTGGCCCTTGCCGCCGAGTTTGGCCGACTTCATCAGCGGCGCCATGATGCCCACCAGCTGCTCGGTGGCGGTGGCGCGCATGGTCGTCTCCATGTCGCCGCGCTCGTTGGCGGAACGAACGAAGAACTCCCACACCGGGCCGGCATCCTTGCCGCCGTCCAGGATGCGCGCCCAGCCGGCCACCTTGATGTGCGATGCGCCAAACCTCTTGACCGCTTGCAGCCAGCGTCCGCCCTTGGTGGCCGGGGTGCGGGTGTTGGCAGTCTTGCCTTTGGCGTGTTCTTCGATGCTGTCTGTGATCTGGTCACGCGCCGCCTCAAAGTCGCGCACCGCCTTTGCGGTCAGCAGCTTGTTCTTCAGCCGGCCCAAGTGTTCGATCTGCTCAATGGTGTCCCGCAGCCCGCGCACTTGTTCAACGGTCATATCCTTGTAGGACTGCAGGGCCGCCGCCTGCTCGATGGCTTCGGGAATCTCGGGCTCAATGCCCTGCTCCCGTTGCGCCTCGATCCACTCGGCCAGACTGCGGCGCTTGTCGATGGCCCGCAGGCTGTCCGCAGACCGGAACGAGAACGACACCAGCAACTGCTCGATCTGGTCCTGGTAGTCGATGGCGATGGCCTTCTGCCGCTTGTCGAACTTGCGGAAGTACGCCGCCGCTTTCTCCATTTCGGTCTGTGCGTCCAGTGCCGCCTTGGCCGCTTCGCTCTGGATCAGTTGCGCCTGCTTCGCTTGCGCTGCTGCTTTGAGGTCGCCGGCCTTTGCCGCCTTTGCCGCAGCCCGCGCCGAACGGGCTTCACTGGCCAGGTACTGACCCGGGCGCAGATCGCGCACTTTCAGCCGGGCCACGATGCCTTGAGCGATGGCGCGGGCTTCGCGTTTCATCACATCTACCGTGCTGCGCTTCTGCCCCGGCACCTTCTCGCGCACGCTGGTCGCGTCGCGCAGCGCCTGCAGCTCGGTGGCGATGAACCGGCTGCGGGCGTCGCTGTGCAGGGCTTCATCGGTGGCGCGCTGCAATCCCTCGGGCGTGGCCAGGTCTCCGAACCGCTCAAGCATGCGCTGGTCGGTCAGGGCCTCCACTGCTTCCTTTGGGGGCTGGGCCACGGCCAGGGCCTGCACCATTTCGTCGCCGCTCTGGAAGCCGAACGTCTCGGCCACCACGTCGGGGTCGATGCCGTTGGCCTCGCTGGTCATGCGCAGCGCGGAGAGCTTGCGCCAGATGGCGTCGGTCTTGTTGCCGTAGCGGTCCTTGAGGATGCCGGTGCTGAGCTTGCCGAACAGCACGTTGTCAGGCAAAGGCTGCGCGGGCGCCTCGGCCAGCCGCTTCGCCTCCATGTCGGCCGCGTAGTCGTGCCAATTGCTGTAGACCGGGCTCCCGTGCAACTCGGAGTCAATGGCTTCTTCCAGGTCGCGCAGCGTTGACCGGCCGTGTTCGTCGGTCTGCAGATACCCGGCATCGGCCAGCATCTGCACCATGTGGTCGGCCGTGTGCCCGCCCTCCTTGCGGAAAACGGGCTTGCCGAACACGCCCGACTCGGTGCGGTGGTAGTCGGGGTGCACGCCGGCATCGCGTTGCGCGCTCTCGCGGTTGATGCCGCCCATCTTGGCGATGGCCACCAGCAGGCTGTCGCCGCCCGTGTCCAGCTGCTTCGGGTCGGGCTTGGCCGTGTCGATGTCGGCGCCCTTGCCGGTCAGGAACTGCCAGGCCCGATACACCGGTTGACTCATCACGTCGGCCCGCGCTTCTTGCCGCACCTCGCGCCGCAGCCCATCAGCCCGGCGCTGCAGCTCCTTGAGCTTGCGGCTGCGGGCGTTCTGCAGCCACTGCATGTCCTTCAGACCCTTGGCCTGCAGGTTGTCAATGGCCGTCTGCGTGGCGTCCAGCGCCAGCCCTTGATAAGCCGCCCACTGCTCGGGGGTCATGCCGGCCTGTTCGGCCGTCTGGAACAGCGCGCCCATGCTGCGCGCCGCCTCGGCCGTCTGGATTTGCTCCGTGGTCGCCAGCATGCGATCCATCACGCCGCGCACTTCGTCGGTCAGCGTGACCTTCAGCGCCTTCAGTTGCTTGTAGACCGACAGCATCCAGGCGCGGAACTTCTGGAACGGGCCTTGCAGTTCAACGCTGGGCGCCTTGCCCTCGAAGGCGTATGCCTCGAAGCCCCGGGCGAATGCCTCATGGTGGACGCGCTTTTCGTCCGTGGTCATGGCAAACCACTGCGACAGGGCCGATTGCTCCGGGGTGTCCTTGATGCCGAACCACGCCAGCAGCTTCTGCGCGTCGGCCAGGATTTCAGCCTCGCCCGGCTCAAGGCTTGCACCGTCGCGCTGCTGGCCTTCGATCCGGGCAGCGAGGTCGGTCAGCACCTCCAGGTAGAAGTGGCCGGATTCGTGCGTGAAGGTCGATAGGTCCGCGCCCTGCAGCAGCGTGATGATGCTGGGGCTGGCGGTGATGTCGGAGCCCAGGGCGATCTGGCCACGGGCCTCTTGCTTCAGGATGTCGTTCTTCGCCGTGTCGAACTTGCCCTTGTTGCCCAGCGCCGACTTGACCTGCGTTTCCTCGAACGGGATGTAGACCGGCGCCACCAGCGCCTTGGGTCCACCGCCCTTGCCGCTCCAGTCAATGATGCCGTCGTAACCCAGCGACTTGAAAACCTCGGTCACCTTGTCGGGGATGCTGGTCCACACGTAGGCTGCGCTGCCGTTGGTGGGCTCGTTCAACGCCTTGACCCACTCGCGCAACGTGCGCGTGTTCTTGTCCCACATGTCCGCGCCAGCAAGCGCCGCCCGGCTCCTGTCGCGCTTGGCCGCCTCCTGCAGCGCCAGGATGACATCGCCCGGCAGATCACTTGTCACCAGCGGCTGGCGCATGGCGATGTAATTCTTGTAGACGAACGGGTACTCGCTGTGCGGGCTGTCGTACTCCACCGACTGCATGGGGAAGCCGGCCAGCTTCAGCACCTGCATGAACCGTTCTTCGTCGTTGAACAGGTTGCCGCTGTTCAACCAGTCCTCCACCAGCGCCTTCAGCGGGTTGCCGCGCCGGTCCCAGGTAGTGCGCGTCTGCGCGAGGTTGTAGTCGTAGCTGCCCGTGCCGCCGGTGACGCTCTCGTCGCCCAGGACTATCTTGTTTCCGCCATCGGCCTCCTGCTCGTCGGAGAACGTCACCCGCGGCGCCAGTTCAGCGATGCGGTCCTTGGTGGCCGGGTCCAGCCGATACCAAGCCCGCACCAGATCGGTCGCGCTGCGCTCGCCGGGCAGCTTGACCCGGAACCAGTTGCTGTAGTCCTGGTCCTCGTTGGCGAGGCTGGTGTCCGACTTGCCGCTGGCGTAGGTCGATGCCAGCTCGGGCGAGCTGGTGTGGTAGGCCATCGGCCCGCTGGTGGCGCGCTTCTTCAGGAACTTGGTGCCCACGCGGTCGGGGCGCTTGGTGCCGTGGAATGCCTCCACCACCACCGGCTCGCCGTTGACGAACTGGTGCGTGTTGGCCGCCTCGCTGGTGATGAGCTGCGCCCCGTTGCTGAAGCGTTGAAATGCTTCCGTCTGCGTCTGGTCAAACGGGCGGGCCGACTGCTCCAGAATGCTCGGGCTCGCCGGGTCGTAATTGCCGTTGTTGCCGATGGCACTCTTGATCTGCCGAGAGTCACGCACCACCCATGCATAACCGCCATGTCGCCCGCTGCTGGTGGTGTCCGGGAACCGTGCGCCATCGGCGCCTTCATCCAGCATCCGCTGAATAGCCTCATCCCGATCCTCGGCGTACACCGGATTTCTGATGGACAGGTAGACCTGCATCACTTCAGGTCCGTAGCTTCCAGCCGTCGCCTGCTCCTCCGCAAAGAAGTGAATCTCCGGGTCTTCCTTGAGTCGCCGATAGATCTCTGCAATGCTGCCGCTGCGAAGCTCTGCCGGCGTGGCCCCACGCTCCAGTTGCTTCCAGCCAGGTTCAAAAACCTCAATTGAGTCTTGCGTCCCGTGGTACACCACCAGCGGCTTGCCCTTGGCGTCCACCACTTTGCTGTCGCCGAACCATGCGTCGAACTTGGGGTTGCCGGGCTGGTCGTACTGCGCAGCCCCCTCGGCCACCGTGCCCTGCACCCGCAGCGGGTAGCGTGCCGCCATCTCGGCCGGCGTGATGCCCAGCCTGGCCGCCTGCACCGCGAAGAACGAACCCAGCGCTGCGCCCTCGGCCTTGGCCACATCGGGCGTGCGGCCCGCCGCCTGCAACTGCTGCACGAACCCAGCCGCCACCTCGTCGCGGCTGGCGTTGAATGCCTCGTCGCCCTGCTTCTCCGTCAGCACCTTGGCAATCTCGGCCTGCAGCGCGTCACCATGCTCCTGCATGTAGACCTTGGCCTCTGCCGGGCTCATGGCGTCCGAGCCCGTGCGCGCATGCTCCAGCAGCGGCTGCGCGAACTCCTGCCCTGCTGTCAGGAACTCGCCCGTGGGAATGACCACATCGCCGCCCACCGCCAGCGCCTGATTGAACTGCGCCGCCACCGATGGCAGGGCCTGACCCAGCGCCTGCAGATCAACGCCCGATTCCTGCAGCGCCTTCGCGTCCACGTAGAGGTTCGGCACCTGCTCATCGGCCAGCGACTGCGCAAAAGTGGCGAACTGATCCGGGGCGCGCTCACGCAGCTTGGAGGCTTCGGCCAGCGTCGAGAGTTCGGCCAGGGCCTGGCCGGCGCGCTCGGCTTGCTGGGCCTGCTGCTGCGTGCCGTTGGCGTTGTCGGCCGCCTTCTGGATGCCGCGCACCACCGACACCTGGCCGCCCACGCCGATGATGGTGGCGATCAGCGTCTGTGCCGCAGCACTCGGCCGGTCGGCCAGGTAGTCGCTGAATGGCTTGTCCGGGTGCAGCACCGCCCACTCGTTCATGTCCTGCAGCACGGTGGCCACTTGCTCGCCGGGAATCTCCAGCGCCGCGTTGTGCACCAGCGTCTTGAACAGACTGGTGCCGGCCTTCACGTCGCCGATCAGGCGGTGCAGCGGCAACTTCTCGGTGGCGTACTCGATGGCCGCCTGGCTGACCGCGAACGGCAGCGCGCCCGACATGGGGATGCCCTTCTCGCGGGCGTCCTGGTAGCTCTGGCCGCCCTGCCCGGCCGACATCATCGTGAGCGCAGCGCCCTGCCCGCCCGGCAGCAGCGCCATCGGCAGCGCCAGCAGGTTCTGCGTCAGCGACTGCACGCCGCTGCTGATCCCGCCTGAGACGATGCCGTCCGCCTGCCCGGCCATCTGCTTCTGCGTGGCGCCCGCGTCGGCGCCGATCATGGCGAAGCCCTCGGCCAGCCGGCGCAGCGGATTGCCACCCGGCAGCGGCGCGACGATGCGCGGGCTGATCCGCCGCGGCGCATTCGGGTCGTCGGGCTCCAGCGCGTCAAGCATCGGCGCAGCCAGTTCGGTCGCAGCCTGGAACACGCCAGCCGCGCCACGCGCCGCGCCGTACACCCCGGCGCCCATGTCGCGCAGCATTCCGCCCCGCGGGTCGGCGCTGGTGATGTACCGCGCCGCCTTGCTGATGGCCGTCTCCAGCGAAGCCAGCACCCCGCTGTCGTCATGCGCCAGCGCCGCAAAGTCGGAATCGGTGTACCGGCTGCGCAGCGTGGGTGTCTGCGCGGTGTTGTCGCTCAATGCCTTGAGCTTCGCCGCCCGCTCGGCATCCACCGGCAGCGCCCGCACGGTCGGGGGCGTGGTGCCAAGGTAGCCAGCCACCCGCCGCGCCCGCGCCATGGCGTCAGGATCGACCCCAAGCGCCTGCGTGGCCGATGCCCGAAACTGCGCTTCCTGGCCGTCCCGCTCGGCCTGCATCATGTCGAGATACGGGTTCGCTGCGTTGCCGGTCTGCACCAGCGAGAGGTATTCGTTCGGCATGTGTCAGTTGATCAGACGGCCAGCGGGCGACACCTTGCGCAAGTACAGCGCCCGGATGTTGTCTTCGGTCGGCGCATAGGCGGGGTTGTTCGGCTGCTGGGCATTCATGGCCTTGAGTGCCTGCACGATCTGCTCACGCTCAGCGGCTGGCACCGTCACGCTAGCGGCACGCTTCTTGTCCAACTGAATCACCGGCACGCTGTCGCTGCTCATGCCGAACCACGTAGGAACGGCCACCGTGCGCGCCATTTCCTGCCGCATCAGTTCCATCTTTTCCTGACGATCCAGCGGCCCCTTCTTGTTGGCCTGCGCCTGATCGATCAACTGTTCCACCCGGTATTGCAGGGTGCCAAGCATGCGCTTGTGGTCTTCGCTGTTGTCCTTGGCGAACGGCTTCAGGCCCAACTGATCGGCCACTTGTTCAAAGTCCTGCTTGTCCATCGACGCGGTGAGCTTGCCCTCTCGCGTCTGCAGGCTGTCGTATTTCTGCAGCAGGTGCATGGTGCCCTCCTGCCCGAACATCGTGCGCAGCCCTTCCACCTGCACCCGGGACATGCTCCCAAGTACAGCCGGATCACCGAACCGCATGTAGGCCGCGCCGTTGTTCAGCAACAGAGTGGCCTGCGCCCGCTGCTCGCGGGTGTAGGCCCGCGACTCGGCCGCCGCCGCCCGCGACTCACGCGCCGCCGCTTCCTGCTCAAGCGACAAGGTGATGCGGTGCTGCTGATCCCCGGGCAGCGCCAGCCACTCAGGCGACCGCTTGACCGCGTTGATGCCCTGGCCGCTGTCGAGCATGCGGAACACGCGGGTAGTGTTGGCCGCGTGGTACTCCGACTGGCTGGCGTTGAACGCCCCCGCACGCTCGCGCAGTTCGGCAATCGTGGCCGTTGCCTTTGCCGGGTCATCCGCGAACGCAGCCCGCGCTTTGGCTTCCATGGCGAACAGGTCAACCGGGGCATTGCGATCCTGCCCGGGGCCGGCCGCGCTCCAGATTTCGTCTGCCTTGCGCGTGGCTTGCACCGCTACATCCACTTGCTTGACCGACTCGCCCAGCTGCAACCGCGCCTGCGGGGTCAGTTCGGCATTGACCGCCTTCATGTACTCGCGGGCGTAGTCCACCTTCCCAGCTTGCAGCGCCTGGCCGATCACCGCTTGGTGGCCCATGCTCAAGGCATCGACGGTCTTGGCCAGAACTTCAGCCGGTGCCATGCCTTGCAGCCGGCCGGCTTCAGCCACTGCCGCCTTGATGGCCCGCTGCCCCTGGCCCACGGCCTCGGGGTTCTGCCAATCCATGGCCATCTGATCCACCGCGACCTTGACCGTGCCGGCTTGCGTGGAAAGGGCGAACTGCTGCGACTCCTTGGCCATGTGCTGCTGCACCTGCCCGGTGAACTCGGCCAGCACCTTGCCGGATTGCGCTTGAAACGCCCGGCGCTGCGCGTCGTTGCCCAGGCTGGCGGACAGTTCCGACAGCGTGGCTTTGTACTTGTCCGAATACTCCTGATCCAGCGCTTTGCCGTCCGGTCGCTCCAATGCCGCCTTGCCTTGCAGCACGGTATAGCCGGCGTCCTTGTCGTGCGTGAGCTTCAGCCGGGCAGCAATCGCCTGGTTCATCGCGTCGTTCACGCGCACTTGGTTCTGCTGGTCTACCGCATCCAGCATGATCTTTGACAGTGCACCACCGGCCTGGCCCATGGCCTCGCCCATCTGCATCGCCTGCCGGCCTTGAATCTCGCCCGCCGTGGGGCCGTTCAGATTCGGGGTGGCGGTGCTTATTCCGGTCTGGAAGTTGTCCAGCGTAGGGACGCGAGGCATCACCAAACTCCCGTGTAGGGCGGGGTCTTGGGCTCAAACGCGCCCGCTTTGTTGAGGCTGTACCAACTGCCTGCAACCTGCCCCGCACCACCGAGCAGGGTGGTGAGTGCCGACATGCCCGGGTTGATGGCACTGGCCGCCGCCCGACTCTGCGCGCCTTGCGCCCGGTAGCCCCAAGCCGCATGCAGGGCATTGGCCGCGATGGTCTGCGCGTCTACCTCGCCCACAAGGTCGGTGCTGGTCAGCACGCGGGTGGCGCTGTCGCTGGCAAGGTCAACGCCGTTTGCAGCCATGGCCACTTTCTGCGCGCCCTTGACTTGGGCTGTGTTCAGCCGGCTGCGCTGCTGGTCGCGCTCCCCGGCCACCATGGCAGACTTCGCGGAGATTTCAGCCAGATCAGCCTGCAAGCCCAGCGCGGCCCGTTGCCCGCTTGCCGCATAGAACGACCCAACTGTGGAATTGATGGCGCCGACCCCTTGCAGGCCAAGCGCGGCGGTGGGGCTGCACATCGGTGGTTGTCTCCGGTAGACGGCAGGATGGTCGCCGCCCGCCTGGTGGTCAGGTGCACCGGGTGAAGCGGTGGAACAAGGCCCCGCCCGGCCCGCATCGCTGCACAGGGTGGATGGTGAAGCCCAGCCGCTTCAACCATCGGATGCTGGCCGCATGTCGGGCGTCAACGTAGTTTTCAAGTCGGCCGTACTGCCGCAGCCAGTCACCCACCACCTGCCGGCCACGGGCAACCAACAATCTTGCATGCGCCGCGCATTCGTCTGAACCCAGCAACCACGGGATGCCGCACGGGGTGAGCATCGTTCCGCCAGGCGCACAGCCGATCAGCGCAATGACTCGGCCGCCCTGCACTGCCGCCACTGCATCGGGCGTGATTTGCAGGCCATGTCGCAGCAGGGCCAGCGGGTCAGCGTCTAAGCCATGCGCCGCCTGTAGCTCGGCCATGTCAGCAGCGCGCAGCCGAAGGGCCAGGCTGTCGGCATCACTCACCACTGCCGGCCGGAACTCAACCACCTACCGCAGCCTCCAGCGTCATGTTCACGATGGTGATGGGCAACGGGTCAATCTGCCGCACGCACACCTGCCCGCTGTACTGCCAGGATGGGTCAAGGTCAATCTGCAGTTCGTCCGTTACCAAGTTGGGCGCCGACCCGTAAGGCTCTGTTGTGCGCTGCTTCGCCTGCTTCAGCTTGGAGAATGTCGGCCCGGAATAGATGGCGCTGGATCGGTAGACCCGCAGCCACACACGATTCAGGTTCTTCGGCCTGCCCTGACCGAACCCCAGCCCTTCAAACGCCATGGGCAAGCTCTGAATGTCGGCCGTGATGGGAAGCCCGATCTGCACTTTGCTGGCGGGCTGGTCCAGCGTCACCGCGCCGCTTGTCACCACGCGCTGCGGGTGCACTGCACCATCGGCCAGGATGTTGACGGTCTTCCCTTCCAGCCATGCAAGCCCCGTGATGCTGGTCGTTGCCGCCCCGCTGTAGGTGCCGCCAGCATCCACGAAGTACGCATCCTCGGGGTCCGTGAACAGCCGGCTGTGCATGCGCTCGATGTACCGCACGCTTGACCCGTTGATGGTGCGGCGCACCACCACATACAGCACATCTTCCGAGCCTTCGGCCACCACGCAGCAAGACTCAAACTCGCCGTCTGTGTCGTGCTGGTGCCACGCCCCGACCTGTTGCTCAGGAACGTAGGTCAGGCCCAGCAGCTTGCCGCTGGTGCTGATGGCCCACACCACCGGCTGCGGGCTCTTGGCATAGGCCAACTGCACAATGTTCAGCCCATCGAACAGGTGCGGCGCCTTCAGCGACAGGTCGCCAGTCAGGTAGCCCTGCGCTTGCCAGTTGAACGCCATTTCCCGCATGTGGCCGCCACGCGCAGCAGCGAACAGCAAGGTGTTGTTGATCACCAGCGGCTGCGCCATGCCTGAACCCACGTAGCTCTGCGGCTTCAGGCTCACGCTGGTTGGCGTGATGGCGTCGGTGTTCACGCTGGTCAGCCGCCACTCGGCCGCGCTGGTCAGCAGCACCATGTTAGACATGGGCACGATGTGCCGGATGGTGTTGGCCTCTCGCGCAGCCACCCGGAACGTCAGCGCGTCGTCGTCCCGGGTGGGGATGCTGTAGGACAGGTCCGACTCGGTGCCGCTGCGCGTGGCCCAGAAGGTCTGCGGCAGGTTGACCGTTCCGGCGAACCACCTGCGCTGCTCGAAGTAGGACACCGCGCCCGGGTAGTCGCCGGCCGATGCGAACGGGTTGCGCGCCTCGGGCGGGGTCAGGGCGATGTCGGAGAAGATGTTCTGATCCTCGAAGGTCAAACCGTCCGTCTGCCCGATGTAGCCATAGAGCCCGTTGGACTCCTTGTAGACCCGATACCGGATGGCGCCAGTGACAGCGCCCCATGTGACCGTGTTCTTGTTGCCCGTTGTCAGCAGGTTGTTCGTGCAGGTGGCCGCCGCGCTTGCCAGGGATTGCTGCAATCCACCCTCTGCCACTGCCGTGATTTTGTAGCCGTAGGTTGTTGACCCGGTGCCCGTGGTTGCAGTTGCCGTGATGCCAGTAGGTGCCACCAGTGGCGCAGCGAACGCGATGGTGGTCAGCGTCCACGACAGCGCGCCCAGCCGGCGCAGTTCAGCGGGTGGATAGCTCGGGTGGCAGATCGTCAGCACATCGGCCGATTGCACATAGTGCAGGTCGAACAGGTCAGCCTCTGCGTAGGTCGTCGTCACCTCATAGGGCACACCGGGCGAAGTTTCCAGCGTTGCACCCAGGGTGTGAAAGCGGATGTAGTGGTGGCCAAACTCAAGCACGAACGTTTGCGTGGTCGAGAAGGTGAAAGGAATCAAGCAGGTGCGTTTGGCGCTGGTCTTGACCGTGTTCACGTAGGCAAAGCCGGCGCGGTTCTCCACCGGGCCGTGCGGCTTCACCACGAAGTTCCGGCACAGGGCTAGCCCGGTTTGATAGGTCGCGTTGCCGATCTGCCCCCAAAACTCGGGCGTGACTTCGCCGCCGTTGAAGCTGCGCGTCAGGGTGCGGACGTTGGCCATGTCAGCGCCCGTTCAGCCATGCCACGTTGTGCGCGGGCTTCACGTTGCGCTGGTTGGCGTCAGACTCCACGGCATCTTGAAGCCTTGACTTGAACACCTGATACGCCTTCGTCGCCGCTGCAGTGCCGGTGTCGCCCTTCAGCACCGGCCCGGCAAGATGGGACGCCAGCAGCCAAGACAGACACTCCACGAACAGCGGGCTGAACTTGGTCGTGTCGGTGATGCGAACCGTGTACCGCATGACTGCATCGGCCTGGTTCGTGTAGACCACTTCCGCCCCGTCATCCCGCGACTCCAGCACGAACGGTTGCGTGGTGTAGGCACCGAACACCGTCAGGGGATAGGCCGGGTAGGTCTGCACCCAGGATGTGGCCGGGGAATTGCTGTAGTCGTCGCCCGCATCAGGGGCAAGCACAGCAATGACGTTCACCGCAGCATTGGGCACCGCGTAGCAGTAGGCCCAACTTGTGGTTGTGTTCTCCAGCAATGCCAGGGTAGCGCGTCGAGTGGCAAAGCCCCATTGGTGCATTTCCAGCAGGGCATCCCGAGCGATGGGGTAGAACCTTGCGCAATGCTCGGCCTGCGCCGATCCCTCGGGCGGGTCAATGGTGGCCACCGTCGCGCTGTCGCCTAGGTGGGCCAGCGCCAGGTTGCAGATGTCAACTTCCGAGGCCATGCGATCCCCTCAAAAAAAAGGGGCACGAAGCCCCCTTGTGTTGCGGCCCGGGTCAGGCCGGCAGTTTCTTGCCGGCCGGCTTCTCGGGTTCCGCTGCCTTCAGTTCGGCCACGATCTGCGCCATCTGCGCGGCAACCGCCGATGCCACCGCTGCAGCGAAGTCGTTGGGGTCGGCTTGGCCCAGGGCGCGGGTGTTGGCGATCAGTGCTTGCATCGCCTTTTCCGCTGCCTTCTCGGCCTCGATGGCCTTGGCTTCGCCTTCAGCATCCAGCGGCTTCAGGTTGCGGGCCGGCAGACCATCGAACTCGATCACAGCGCCAACTTCGACGATGTGGTTATCGATGAAAGACTTCTCCAGAACTTCGTATTTGGGCATTGGTGGTTGCTCCTTCAGTGGGTCAGATCACGGTGATGCCGCTGGCATAGAACTTCTGGCCGTCCTGCACTTCCACGCCCAGGTCGGTCGTGATGGTGCCGGCCGAGCCTGCGCCCACGATGACGTAGCGGGCGCCCATGTAGCGGCGGCCCAGCGAACCCAGCCGGGGGTTCAGTTCGACAGCAAAGCGCGCCGCAGCGGTCAGGCTGGCCAGCGGGATGGCGCCAGACGAACCGATCACCGTCACGTTCGTGGTCAGCGCGGCATCGTCGGCAACGATGGCCTGGATTTCCACCGAGGTGGCACCCGCAAAAGCAGTGCCCACCTGCGAACGCAGATACAGGCCTTTGCCTTCGCCCATGTCCCGGGCGGTGCCCAGGTCAATGGTGTTGGTGGACAGAACCGAGGTGTTGGTGCCCGTGACGGTTTGCACCGACGACAGGCTCAGGAAGTTGTCAGCGTACATGGTTCATTGCTCCTTGAGGGTTCACGCTCAGACCACGCGGGCCTCGGTGTTGAGGATCTGATCGACGCGGCGCAGGGGAACGCCCTCGAAGGTCGTCCAGTTGCCCGGCGTGCCGAACTGATCCAGGCCGGTCTGCAGCGCCAGGGCGTTGACCGACTTTTCCATGGCGATACGGCGCAGCAGCGAGTACACCGAGCGATTCATGTAGAAGGCGGCGCGGCCCATCTTCATGTTCGGGATGCGATCCAGCGCACGGACCATCATGTGCAGCACGTTGGTGGCCACGGCGGTGACAGCCTGCGTGCCCGACATGCCAGCGAACACAGCGGTATCCAGATTGGCGATGCGAACCACATAGCGCCAATCCTTGACCACCAGACCGTTCTTCCACTGGTAGTGGGTTTGCAGGGCCTTGAACGGGTTGTTGTTGCTGTCGTAGATGGTCAGTTCGCCATCGTCCTCATGCACCAGACCCGCCTTCGAGCCCTTCGGGAAGGGGCAGAACACGGTGCCCTCACCCCACACCACCAGATACACCGAGGTGTTGGCCGAGCCGGTGCCGCCAGCGTCCAGAATGTTCTGCGCGTTGCCGGCGCCGCTGATCGTGCCGTAGCGGGCGGCAAGGCCCAGGTACTGGCGCTGATCGGTGGCAGGGTTGCCGTAGAACATCGTCCCGGCTTGCGTCTGGTTCATCGCTTCCAGGAAAGCGGTGTCCTCGCTCAGACGGAACTGCGCGGTGTTGCCGTTGAGCATGGCCAGGTCACGGTCAACCGCCGCGTAGGCTTCCAGCATGCCGCACGATTCATCCACCTGCGCGGTGGTGGACTTGCTGCGCGGAACGCCCTGGTTGATCGAGCGCCAGTAAACGGTCGGCAGGCCGGTGCGGATGACGACGCGGTGGCCGGTGGGCAAGTTGCCCTCCATGAAAACCGCGTCCTCCAGGATTTCGTTCGACTGCGACAGCAGTTCGGCAACAACCGGCACCTTGCCGTCAGGGTCTTGCCGCTTGGCCCAATCCGCGAGGGTCAGGGCAGTGGTCGAAAGGGTAGCCATGATTCAGTTCCTTCAGTGCTGATTGGGGTACAAGGACTTGGCGAGGTCGCGGCCTGCGGGCTGGTTGCCCTGCTGGCCGTTGATGACGCGGCTGTCCTCGCTGATCGCTTTGCCGGCCCGGTAGAACGCCCGAATCACCTCCGGGTGGTTTCCTAGGCCGGATTCGTCCAGCAGCGTGCGCAGTTCCGGGGTGCCAAAGGTGGTCATGGCTTTGTGTGCCATGGCCAGGTTCGCGGGCAGTTGGTCGCCCCCAAACTCCTTGTCTGCTCGCGCCGTCTCGGCCCACTCCGTGCGCGCTTGCTGCACGAGTTGGGCCTGTTGCGCCAACATGGTCTTGGCCACTTCTGGCGCAAGCTTGTCCACCACCGTTTGCGCCTTGTCCTGCGGCAGATTCAATTCGCGGGCGATGCCCTCGAACTTGCCCATCAGTTCCGAATCCAGCGTGACCCCTTCGGGCGCCTTGAATTCGTACTTCTCGGGCGCACCGGCCGGGGCTTCCGGCTTGGTGTCCTGCGCGCTGTCTGCCTTGGTGCCGTCTGCAGGGGCTTCCTGCGTGGGCTCGGCAATGGATGCGGCTGCGGTTTGCTGCTGGTCTGCCGATGCAGTGGCAGCAGCGGGCGATGCGTCAGCGGCGCTTGGTGTGGGCGCTTCCGTCATCAGCGTTGGGTTCGTCAATCTGTTGCTCCTTGAGCATCACGGGGAATAGCTCAGGGCAGTGCGCGTTGACCTGCGCCAGCATGCGATTGCCGAAGTTCCTGTTCCCCTCCGCAAATGCCATCTGCATCGCGTTGGTGTTGAACGACAGCCGAAACACGCCCGCCTGGTCAAGCAAACGCCACACAATGCGGCGCCCTCGCTTGCTGCCCATCAGCCACTTCAAATCCTCGACTTCGCCCAGGGCTTGCAGCTTGGTGCGCTCCTTGCGCTCCGTGTGCCGTTCGTCCAGTGCTTCAGGGTCGGTGGGATCGTGTGTGACCATCTGCCGCAATGGTCAGCGCGGGGCGCGCTCTCAGGTGCACCGGCAGGGGATGGGATTCAGGCCGGCTCAGCGGCCAGGGCCGAGCCGTTTGACATCGTGCAAATCTGGTTCAGCCCCTTGGT